>Ga0105240_10006709_pt1 | contig 16865 bp, 14 predicted proteins | sample KBSC54metaG_FD_80426 | JGI IMG/M metagenome (GOLD analysis project Ga0105240, IMG submission 80426) | Corn rhizosphere microbial communities from Kellogg Biological Station, Michigan, USA - KBS C5-4 metaG | ecosystem: Host-associated > Plants > Roots > Rhizosphere > Soil | place: Michigan, USA...
GTACGCCTAAAGCACATCCCGGCGTATCAGCGTGATTCCATTTCTGAAAGATCGCGTCGACCTGGGCGGGAAGCTCCGGTGCCGCTGCTTCCGCGGCTTGCAAAGGCGGATAGGTCGCGGACAAGACTGGCGCAATTAAGGCAATTCTGATGAGCGCGCTGTATGGACGCATGCTCGATCGCAGGCCATGAGGTCGGTCAGGTCACGATGTGTGGCATCGATAGGCCACACCAGAGGCGGCCTCACGCCGCGAGGTGTTGAGTAAGACTGTGTCGGCACCGACTTCCAGGGCTCGATTGCGAATTCGCTCCATGTCTTCGCCTGGCAGCGAGTACGGAGGTACGCTTTGGACGGCGCCGATGTGTTTGCAATGTTCGACGTCAGCGGCGTTGCGCGTGACCTTCACACCGTGACTAACGGAGCTGCTGCTTGCACAACCGCACAGAGCGACAGCGATGAGCGTGATAGCGAGACACCGCATAACAACCCAGTTCCGTTGAGGAGATACCTGGGAAGCTACGCCAGAGCGCTTGTGGCGTGTGTGACTGTGCTCACGGCCCCCACACCCAACACGGCGCCGTTTTACAATAACCGGTGCTAGTCGCCTTCGGCAACTATCACGCGGGCACGCCCTGCGCGTTTTGCACTGTAGAGCGCCGCATCTGCCCGTTCCATCAGGCTCTCCAGTGACTCGCCGCTTCTTGCAACAGCTACCCCGATGGACAGTGTGACCTGCCCGATGGTCCCGTCGCCCGCAGCCCGTTTGATTCGACCATGCGAAACCAACGCACAGAACTGTTTGCCGAGGGTCACCGCGCCGCCGACAGATGTGTCAGGAAGGAGAACCGCAAACTCCTCCCCGCCTACACGAGCGGCCACATCACGCCCCTTGATGTTGGATTTCAAGACATGCGCGACCGCGCGCAGCACTTTGTCGCCCAGAACGTGTCCGTGGGTGTCATTGACGGCCTTGAAGTGATCGATGTCAATCATCAGCAGCGCGAGGTTGTTCAGGTTGCCGCGCTGGAGTCGCAGATCGGCGGCCGACTGATCGAATCCCCGCCGGTTGCGCAGGTCCGTGAGGGGATCGCGCAGGGCTTCGCTTTGCGCGCGGTGCAGGCTTTGGGTCAGTGAGTTGACTTCTTCGGTACTGGCCCGCAGCTGCGCGGACAGTTCGGCAGCCACCGAGCGCATTTTGCCGGTGTCGCTGAGAAGGTCGACGACGGTTCGCTGCACGTCGGCCGCATCTGCAGGTGAGATCAGCCGCTCCTGGTGATCGGCAATGGATTCATCAATCCGGGACGTCTGGGCTTGCGCCTTTTTCGTTTCAGTGGCGGTGTCGTTCAGGATACGGTGCAGATCGGCACGGACGGCCTCGTATTGCCGATGCTCGCGGGCGGCAATGTGCTCACCATGGAGTTGCCAGACGTCCTCGTCCGTCAGTACGGAACCCACCGCAGTCCGCGCTTCGAGCACGCGGCTCAATCCGGGATTGAGACCGGCACAGTGCTCGTACCAGAGCGCGTAGTGGGCGGGATTGGGCGCCGCCGGCTGCTTTCCCATGGCGGCAACCGCGAGTCGGAGAATTTCAGCGGCCTGCTCTCGATCTTCCGGATAGCGCATCAAACCGTCCCCAGACTAAAGTCTCGGCCCCGCCAGCATACCGGGAACCGGGTAGAGATGTTCGACCGCTACGCGGACAAATACCGCGACGGACATAATTTGCGCAGGGGATCACGGATCTCATTGATCTAAAAGGCTTCAATGGCGGGTGGCCCCATTTGTAGACTGTCATGCGACCAATGGACCGTGCCAACGCGACCGACATGCTGAGTGAACGCCTGCGCGAGCCTCTGAGCTGAGGTCCCGCATGCACGCAGACCTCGACTTTCAGCTCCTCTTCGAGGAGTCCCCGGATGTGCTCCTGGTGCTCCTGCCCGATGCGCCTCGCTTCACCATGGTGGCGGGCACGAAAGCGCGGTGGCGGGCCACTCATACGACCCCGCAAACGCTCGGCATGGGTCTGTTCGAAGTCTTTCCGGACAATCCGGGTGACTCGGACGCGACCGGCACGCGCAACCTGCGCAACTCACTCGAGCGGGTGTTGCAAACGAAGCAGCCGGATACCATGCCGGTGCAGAAATATGACATCCGCACACCGGATGGCGGGTTTGAAGCCCGATACTGGAGTCCGAAGAACCTGCCCGTGCTCTCGCCATCGGGCGAGGTCATGTACATCCTGCACCGGGTAGAAGACGTTACCGAGTTGGTGCGCGCGAGTGAGCTCGGCGAGGAGTTGCGTGACAAACAAAGCTCCATGGAACGCGAGGTCATTCAACGCAGCCGGGAGTTGGCCGGCGCGCTCCAGGACGTCCGGGCCGCCAATGCGAAGCTGGCCGAGCTCGACAGCGCCAAGACGATCTTCTTCAACAACATCAGCCACGAGTTCCGCACGCCGCTCACGCTCATGTTGGGTCCTCTCGAGGACGAGCTGGCGCAATCGAGCGCAGAGCTGCACCCGGCGCGCATCGAGCGGCTCACCTTGGCGCATCGCAACAGCTTGCGGCTGCTGAAGCTCGTCAACGGTCTGCTGGAGTTTGCGCGGTTGGAGGCCGGTCGGCTGCAGAGCGCTTTTCAGCCGACGGACCTCAGCCAGTTGACAGCGGAGATCGCCAGTCACTTCGACTCCGCCTTGCGGCGTGCGGGTCTGCAACTGACAACCGACTGCCCACCCCTGCCCGAGCTTCTCTACGTGGACCGGGAGATGTGGGAAAAGATTCTCCTGAACCTCCTCTCGAATGCATTCAAACATACCTTCGAAGGGGGCATTTCTGTCAGAACGCGGTGGCTCGGCACTGCGGCCGAAGTGACCGTGGAAGACACGGGCATCGGCATTGCCGCGCAGGAGATTCCGCACCTGTTCGAACGCTTTCACCGGGTCAAGGCAGCCGCCTCGCGCACGCTCGAAGGCACTGGAATCGGCTTGTCACTGGTCCGGGAGCTCGTGGAGCTGCACGGCGGTGTGATTCGTGTCGAGAGCGAGCCGGACCGGGGTAGCCGTTTCATTGTGACGCTCGCCGCAGGAAAGTCGCATTTGCCGCGCGAGCAGGTTGCCGAGACGCAGCGTGACTCACACAGGAGCGGCGAGTCCCGGGCCTATGTCGAGGAAGTATTGTCGTGGTTGCCCGCGGATCCTCCAGTGGCCGCGCAGGACACGGTGGATGTACTGGGAGCCAACCGAGCGCGCATTCTGTTGGCTGACGACAACGTCGACATGAATCGCTACATTGCCCGGCTCCTCGAGCCGCACTACGAGGTCCAGTCCGTATTCGATGGTCAGGCGGCGCTGGAAGAAGCGCAGTTGAACCCACCCGACCTCATTCTGTCGGATGTCATGATGCCACGGCTCGATGGTTTCGGACTCCTGCAGCGCCTGCGGGGTGATGATCGTACACGCCAACTTCCCATCATCCTGCTGTCGGCACGAGCAGGCGATGAAGCCTCGATAGCCGGTCTGGACATCGGCGCGGACGATTACCTGGTGAAGCCTTTCTCTGCGCGAGAGCTGCTCGCGCGGGTGCGGGCGCATCTCGAGCTCAAACGGCGTCGCGGTGAGTTGGAACGCGAGCTGGCGCAGCGGGTGGAATCCCGCACCGCGGAGGTCTCCCGACTCACCCGCGTCCTGCAAATGCTTTCGGGAATCAACACTGCGCTGTTGCGGATCCAGGATCGCGAGGAGGTTCTCACTGAAGCGTGCAGACTCGCGCATGTGGTGGGCGGATACGAGCTCGCGATGGTTGCACTCACGGACCTCGCAACCCGGACAGCACGGCCGGTGGCCTGGGCCGGCAATCCGGAGCTGATTCGACTCGATGCGCAGTTTGGGATTGCGCAATGCGAGAGCGAGGATTCGAGCCTGGTCAGTCGGGTCATTCGCAGCGGCGAATCGGTGCTGTGTGAAAGTATCGAGCACTCCACTCACGTGATCGATCGTCCGGACCTGCTGATCCGTGCCGGGATCTCGAGTCTTGCCTGTATCCCGCTCAAAGTGGATGACACGCCGGTGGGTGCGTTCCTGTTTGGTGCCAGCGCAGCGGAGCCGCTCGGTCCCGACCAGATGCTGTTGCTCGAGGAGCTGGGCGCGAATCTGTCGTTCGCGCTGCAATATCTGCACAAACACCAGGAAGTCGAGTTCTTGTCCTATTTTGAGCCGCTCACGGGCCTGCCCAGGCGCAAGTTGTTTTGCGAGCGGCTCGATCGACTCCTCACACGCAAGCGCGGCAACCCGCTGCGTTTGGTTGTGACCGTGTTTGACATTACGCACCTGGCAGTCGTCAACGACACCTTCGGTCGCCACACGGGTGATCGGTTGTTGCAGATGGTTGCCGAGCGGATGAAAGAGCAGTTCCCGGGTAGTGAATTGTTGGGACATCTGGGCGGCGGATCGTTCGTGTGTGTGCACGCTCTGGATGCGCACGGAAAGCGTGAGCTGTCTGCCGCGCAGGATACGATCAAAAGAATGTTTGGGTCGCCCTTCCATGTGGACGGCCGCGAGATCGTCACCGAGGTCAAATGCGGATTGGCCCTCTTCCCGGATGATGGTGGGGAGCCGAACGAGCTGGTGCAGAATGCGGAATCGGCGCTGAAGGCGGCCAAGGCCTCGGGTGAGCTGTTTTTGCAGCACCGCCTGGGGATGAACTCGGATCTCGCGCGGCGGGTGGACATGGAGCACCGCCTGCGAGTGGCGCTGGATAACGGGGAGTTCCGGCTCCACTACCAGCCGAAATTGGCTTTGAGAACGGGCCAAATCGTGGGTGTTGAGGCGCTGCTGCGCTGGCAGGATTGTGAGCGGGTGATTTCGCCCGCTGAATTTCTACCGATGTTGGAATCCGGTGGCCTGATGCCGGCCACCAGTGCCTGGGTGTTGGATCGAGCCGTTTCGGATTGCCGGGAATGGCGGGCCAAGGGAATGCCGCCCATGCGGATTGCCGTGAATATCTCGCCTTCCGAGCTGCGCAGGCGGCAGATCGCGCGCGACATTCTCAACGCCGTCGGGGATCTGGCCGGATTGGAAGATTGGGGTATCGATGTCGAGATCACTGAAGGGGCTCTGTCAGGAGATGCCTCATCGTGCGTGCAGGCGCTGCGGGTGTTGCGTGCCGCCGGGTTGGGCGTGGCCATTGATGACTTCGGTACGGGATTCTCGTCGCTGGCGCGCTTGTCAGAGCTGCCCATCGATACACTGAAGATCGACCAGAGCTTTACGCGCCGCCTGCCCTCCGACTTCAAAAATTGTACGCTCGTCAAAACCATCATCGGCCTGGCGAATGCTTTCGGCATGCGGACGATCGCGGAAGGGGTCGAAAGCGCCGAGCAGCTGGCATACCTCGCGGCTGCGGGGTGTGATGAGTCGCAAGGGTATCTGCACAGCCGACCTGTGCCGAAGGCGCAGTTGGAGGCCTGGTTGTTGAATCAGGGGAATCGGCAGGCAGCCGAGAAGATCACTCGGGCGTAGGCGAGCAGCCGGCCCAATTTGCGACGGAGCATACCCTGAACAGAGTAAGATAGAGACACCGACGTGGGGGCAAAGCATGTCAGCGACGGTCGTGATCGTGTACGCGGTTCTCGCGGCCGTCGAGGTCGCTGTGGTTGTCGCTTGGGTGATCGCAACTCGCAGGCATAGTTGGCCCACGCGCCCGTCGACTGGCGATGTTGTAATCGGCGGCGTCACGAGCTTCCTCGACACGCTCGGTATCGGCAATTACGCGCAGATCACTGCGTTGTTCAAGTTGCGACGATATCCACCGGATGAGCTGATTCCCGGGACACTGAACGTCGGCAACGCGGTCGGGACGTTCGTCAGCGCAGTGCTCTTCATATCGGCATTTCAGGTCGAACCCGTGCTTCTCCTGACCATGGTCGTCTGCGCGGGGGCCGGGGCTTGGATCGGCGCCGGAATCGTGAGCCGGATGCGTCGCCGAGTCATTCAGGTATTCATGGGAGTGGCGCTTTTGCTCGCTGCCGGGTTCTTCACGATGACCAACCTGGGCATCATTCCGCCGACCGGCACTGCCATGGGACTGTCGGGCTGGCGGTTCGCATTGGCTGCTGTGGCCAACTTCATCCTTGGCGCGCTCATGTGTGTCGGCATCGGAAACTACGCGCCTTCGATGGCGCTGCTCTCGATGCTCGGGATGCATCCAATCGCGGCCTATCCCATCATGATGGCCAGCGATGGCGTGTTGATTCCTGTGGCGAGCCTGGGATTTCTACGCAGTGGCCGTTTCGCGCCGGCAGTCGCGGTCGGGCTCACGATCGGCGGCGTTGTTGGCACGGTCGCCGCATTCCCGCTCGTAAAGACGCTCGGCGATCACCTCACGCTGATGCGCTGGGTGGTCACCGGAATCATTACGTACGCAGCCCTCTCTATGCTGCGCTCTGCCCGCTCAGAGTCGGTTAACGCGGTTTACGAGTCTCCTGCGACTCGAGTGTAGCTACTGGGCGGCGGCGCGCGCCCGTTTCCTTATCTTGGCCAGCAGCGCCCGCAGCTCCAGGCGGCGCTCACGCCAGAATCGGTTTTTTCCCGATTCATCGCCGGGATAGAGGCGCCGTAACCGGATGATCTCCCGCAGCGCTCCTTCCCGGGCCAGTCGGTCGGCCTCCAGCATCCGATAGTGCGCCAGCAGCTGCTCGAGAGCGGGCGCGGCGGGGCCGTCGCAGTTGGTTCGCAATCGCTCGGGATGAGTGAGCGCCGGTCGCATCGGGTGACTGCCGGTGAGTTTGGCGCCCAGAGCCGAATCCTCGACTTGGAATTTCACGAGTAGCTGCGGACACCAGTAGATAGTCTTGGTCAGAACCAGTTGCAACCACAAGTAGCTGTCTTCTCCAAACTTGCAGTGGTCGAGGCCGAAGAACCCGCCGAGCGAATTGAATACTTCGCGACGCACCACGATGCAACTCGAATGACATGCATCGACGTATCGCTTGATCTGGTTCGCGGGTGTCGCAGGATCCAACCGCCACGGCCCTTCCGGCACACCGATGTCCATGAGCTTGTTGCGTTGGACATGTTGGAACTCAGCACCAGTGTCATACGCTGCAACGAACGCATCGCATTCAGGATGAGCGTCCAGCGCAGCGGCTGCGCGCTCCAAAAATTGCTCTGTCCACTCGTCATCCGCATCCAGGAATGCAAGCAACGGGGATTCGACCTGACTCGCGCCGGTGTTGCGCGCCGCACCCGGACCTGCATTTTCCTGCCGTATCAGCCGAATGCGCTCATCGGAAACCTTCAGAACCTCTTCGACGCTGCCGTCCGTCGAGCCATCGTCAACCACCACCACTTCCACATCGTGGAGATTCTGGGACAGGATGGAATTGAGGGTGCGACCGACTGTCGCCTCTTTGTTGTAAAGCGGAATGATGGCGCTGATGCTGCTCACTAATAACTCCCTGGCCGGGCCTGCTCTCCAGGCACCCTACACCAGTAGCAACTGCCGCGCCTGCCCCCGAGGTGGGGAGCAATCAAACCGCTACGCTTGGCCACCTAAAGAAACGTCAAGAAGCACGCCGACACCCTTCAGCCCAGCAGCTAGAATAGTCCGCTATGAAAAAGATCGATCTATCCGCAGTCGCGGTCGACTCTCAGTCGGGCTATCCAGATCCGTTCAATGAGCCTTGCGAAAGGCAGCAGTGTCGGCGACTTGCCCGCGCTCACGGTCTAACCGCCTTCGGCGTCAATTTGACGGTGATCCCGCCAGGGGGTTGGTCCAGTCAGCGCCACTGGCACAGCCACGAGGATGAGTTCGTCTGGGTCGTGGAAGGCGAGCTGACACTCGTGACCAACTCCGGTGAGGAGTTGCTGCGACCTGGCGATTGTGCAGCCTTCAAGGCAGGTGATGCGGACGGGCACCACCTGGTCAACAAATCCGACCGGCCGGCCAAGGTGCTCGAAGTGGGTAACTCAGATCCTCGGGACCGTTGCGTCTACTCGGATATCGATATGCTCGCAGGCGCAGAGGGTTACACGCATCGTGACGGCACCCCCTACCCACCCAGGCGGCGGTAGACGATCGGGCTGAGCCTGGAATGTTGACTTTTCGCGAAACACGCTTGTCGGACATCGATGCGCTGTTCGACGTGCGCGGTCGCACCCGCCAGAATCCTCTGTCGCGCGTTGATCTGGCGCAACTCGGCATTACACCGCAATCCACGGCCGCCGCGTTCGGCAGTGGTGAAGTGGTCGGATTCGTGTGTACGCATAACAACAATGTCGTCGGGTTTTGCTCAGGCAAAACAGGCAGTGGCGAGATACTGGTGCTCGCGGTGCTTGCGGACTACGAGGGCCGCGGTGTCGGGAAACAACTACTGTCCTCGGTAGTGGCGCACTTGCACCAAACAGGAGCGCGTCGTGTCTGGTTAGCGGCCGCTGCCGATCCGGCCGTGCGCGCGCACGGCTTCTACCGCTCGTTAGGTTGGCGACCTACCGGAGAACTGACGCCAAACGGCGACGAGATCCTGGAGCTGCCTCCGCCCTGGACCTGACACGCGCGCAACCATACTGGGGATTGAACTTTACAAAAATTGGGAGTTATATTCCCCGGCGCGACCCGTCCAACACCTAACACGGAGCGTTGCATTGAGCCGCTGCGACAAGCATGGAGGCCTGCATCAAAGCTGGTGGGCGTTCTGTGGAACGATCATACATCGTATCTGTATCAGGACAGTCGATGGACGCCTGCATCGGAGAAAGCGAAGAGCGGGTTTGATCCGGGGACTGCGCTCAACTCCATTCACGCGATGATTTCGTGGGTGACGGGCGGCAAAATGTCGCTGTAGCGGCAATAGGAGGGCGATAGTGCCTGAAGCCGGGCGGAAAATCTGAAGTCTAGTGGGACTTGCGCCGCTGTCCCCGGTTGCTGGCATGCGTACAGCGCGCCAGCGAGCGGGCCAACGACCCATACCAACATAGACCCTGGATGTGACCGCGGGCGCGGCGTGAAGCGATTTTTCGGCAGTTGGTTTCCATGGGGACGACCTTACGCCCGTCCCACGTGTTGAGTGGGTGCCGAAAGTCATCAACCGGGACTGACTTTAGGCACATGTCGGACGTGGATCGGGTGTGTACGCTCTCTTCCCATGAACACCAGCAGCCGCAAAGACATTCATCGCCGCTCGCCGTGCCGGATGTTCCGCCACTGGCGAGCCTGGTCGGTCACTGCGGCTGCTGGCGAGGGGGAGTAAGTAATTATTTCCCGCGGCTCTGGGCGTCGTACGCCTGGCGCAGTGCCTGATCCAACAGGCGGCGGAATTCTGCCTGTGCCTCTTCACGCTCGGTGGCAGTGGCAGTAAATCGCTGCAGCACGGATTCCAGTGCCGTGCGCATGCTGCCGGTCAACAACGCACCTACCTCGCCATTCAGCAGATCGCCGGCGCCGAAGTTGCGAGTGGCTTCCGTAGGAGTCGCCGTCAGCTCCAGAGCCGCCCTGGGTCGGGTGGGCGGACCCGGTGGCGGCATGATCACCGTGCGCCCGCGCAACACTGTGGCGCTCGTTTCGTCGCTCTCGAAGGCCGCGATCAGGGTGTAGCCCCCGATTCGCAGCTCGTCCCCTTCACTCAACAGGACGCGCATGCCGGCACTCAGCGGGCGGCCGTTGTGAAAGGTCGAGTTGGCGGTACTGACGTGCTCCACCCAATACCCTTCGTCACCGAACAGGATCTGGGCCTGAACCCGCGATATCAGCCTTTCGGGGTCCGGCAGGGTGAAGGTGGCGTTGTCGGAGCGGCCGAGCGTGCCCCCGCGCTCATCAAAGCGCCCGATCAGCGGCCGGCTCATCGGCTCGTCGTTCAGCTTGATTCCTTTCAGGACGAGGGTCATGGGCGCATCAGAATGAGAAACATGGCCCCTAAACTGAGCCTGAGGGGTCCGGCATTCAAATAACTTTAGTCATTTGACGGGGCGTTCCGGGAAGTTACCGGCGCAGATGCTTGATCAGGCGGACTAAATGTTTGGGCTGCAGGGGCTTGTGGAGCACGACCAGGCCGCTTTGGTGGGCCATTTTCAGGAGGTCTGTCGAGGTATCGCCCGTCACCAGCATGGCGGGTGTGGCCTCGCCGGTGATCGCCCGCACCGCCTTGACCGCCTCGACCCCATTTTCCTGCCCGCGCAGCCGCCAGTCCGACAGGATCATGTCGATCGGGACCTGCGAGCTTTGCGCCAGCTCCACCGCCTCGGCAATGGTTGCGGCCGTAATCACATCGACGTGCATCGGCTTGAGCAACTCGCGCGTCGCCTCCCGGATCGAGCGTTCGTCGTCGATCAGGAGCACCGTAACGGTACCGAGCTTGCGTGCCGGCAGGGTCGCTTCGGGGATGGTCGCATCGATGGCGCTGATGTCACCGACCGGGACGACGACCCGAAACACACTGCCCTTACCCACCCTGGAGCGCAGGTCCAGCGGATGGCCGAGCAGATGACAGATGCGCTGCACGATCGCCAACCCCATCCCGAGACCCCGACTGCGATCCCGCTCGGGATTGTCGATCTGATAGAACTCCCGAAAGATCATTTCCTTCTTGTCATCGGGAATGCCGGCGCCCGTATCCCACACCTCCAGGGCCACGGAGCCGCGGAAGCGCCGTGCCGTGACCAGAACACCTCCATTGCGCGTATACCGCAGGGCGTTCTGCACGAGATTGGCCAGAACCCGCTCCAGCAACAGTGGATCGCTTTGCACCACGCGTCGCGTGGCCCGGAACCGCAGTGCCAGGTTTCTGGACTCCGCGTCGCCGCCGAACTGCTGGTACAGGCGCCGGAAGATGTCGCGAATGGGAAATACCTGCGGCAACGGTTGCACCACGCCGGCATCGAGGCGGGAAATATCCAACATGGCACCAAACGAGTCCTCGAGGGACTCGATGGCGCTCATCATGTTGCGCACCAGCGGTCGCTCCGGGGTGTCCTGCAGACGTTGATCGAGTGTTGCGCAAAACATCCCCAGGGCATGCAGGGGCTGGCGCAGATCGTGGGCGGCGGAGGCTACGAAACGCGTCTTTTCCTGGTTGGCGCGCGCCGCCACATCCACCTGCGAGCGCAACTGCCGCACCAGATCTTCATTCCTGAATCGAGCCGCCAGCAACAACGCAAGGGAGTCGTTCTGCGCGAGAGTCAATCGCTCGAGCACGAGTAGAAACGCAGCCGCCAGAAGCGCAAGCAACAAGGAGGCCGCCGGGCCGCCGAGCCACCGGCCCAACATCAGCATGATCAACAACGGTGCCAGCGCGGGAATCAACGATAAATGGACGGCGTTGCGCCAGGCGACGACCAGGGGCGCGGACAGACTCGCAGCCGCCAGAAACAGGCCGGTCAACAAAATGCCTGTTGACGGGTTGTCCATCAACAACAACGGCGGGCCTGCCCCCCACACTGCCGATGCGCCGAAGAGCAGCAACAGCCACGTCCGGCGGTGGGCGGACGTTGACTCGAACGATTGATCCGCCCGCCGCGGCTGATTCCAGAGCAGCCTTGCGCCTGACAGGGCCACGCAGGTTGCACACCAGACCCAGGCCACGTTGGAGAAGGTTCGCCGCTCGGCCAACAGGGCCACAAAACAGGAGCCCAGGATCGTAACGAGGACCGCACGGCGGTCGCCCACCAGGGCCATCCGATAGAGCACGGCGGCCACTCGAGGATCCGCGCGCGCGGCCTCGGCGCCCGGAATGTCAGCGTCGGGCACGCTCAGTGGAACAGGCTGATCAGATGCGACCGTGATTGGACATCCAAGGCAAGCAAGATGGCCGAAACGTAGTTCTTAACCGTGCCCAAAGACAACTCGGTCGATGCGCTGATCTCCTGATTGCTGCAGCCCTCGAGAATCAATTCGAGGATCTGCAAGTGGCGGCTGCCGAGCTCGGCCACGCGATCGTAGTGCGAGGTGCCGGCGAGGCGCGGAAAGCGCTCGGAAATGGTCGCTTTGGTAGCTCCGGATGGTTGCAACAGCGAGCGCAGGGCTTCCTTCAGGCGATCCGGAGTCCAGGACTTGAGGAGGTAGCCCACTGCACCCATGGCTTGGGCCTGGCGGATGACAAACTCATCCTGGGTGCCGGTGAGCATCGCGAAGGGGATGTTCGGGCAGTCATTGAGCAAGGTGCGCAGGCCCTGCAGGCCTTTCGCATCGGGCAGGTTGAGATCGAGCAGTACCAGGTCGAAAGGCCCCTGCTCGCGACAGGCCGTGCGCGCTTCCTCGAGCGAGCGGCACGGCGTAATGGTGCACCGCACGGCGTCGAGTGATTCCAACAGCATGCTGGTGCCGAAACGCACCAGGTCATGATCATCGACGAGAAGTACTTTCTTGTTGGCATCCATCGCAGATCCCCCTTGTTAACGGAGTGCGTCCAGGAAACGCGCCCGAGTCGCGTCGTCCCGCAGGTGGGTAGCGAGAGCGGCAATGAACTGTTCGCGAGTCATGTCAGGCCGGGCAGCCCGCTTCGCCAGCAACGGCGCAATGGGCCCCAGGAAAGTCACCAGCAATTGAGAAGCACGCGCAATGTCGTCCTGGCTCAACGGCCGCTGCGCGGCCGGAAAGGTCGTGGGATGCGTGCCGCCGCCCTTCGTATCGAGCGGCGATTTGTTATAGGTGGTCGGCACGACGCGCCCCGGCACCACCCCTGTTCCCTTCAGGAATTCTTCGCGCTCGGCTGTGGTCGGGATCTTGCTCGCCACCATCTGGGCCAACACAAAGAGATCGCTCGTCTCCTTGGCTCCGCGGCGAACCATCACCTTCGCGATCGGCCCCAGATAGCGCGCCAGCCGCTTTTCGAGCTGGGCCAGGTCATCCATGTTCCAACCACCCTCGACCAGGGTGTTGGTCGATGGCGGCGGCCGGCTCGTCAACTCGCGTGGCACGGCGGGATTCTCGGGCCGGGGCTGGATGATCGTCTCATCCGAGCTGCCCGAGTTGCCGGTGTGCGCCTGGGCTTCGAGCAACGCGGCCCGAAACTGAGTGGCACTCACGAACCGGTCCTCGGGCTTGCGGGCCAGGGCTCGCATGACGACCGGATCGAAGGCCTGCAGCGAAGGCAGGCGCCCGGCCACCGAAGGCGGCACCGGCGTCTCGTAGCAAACCTTGAACATCACTTTCTCGGCCGTCCCCAGGAACGGCGGCGTGCCGGCCAGGAGCTGATAGAGGACGACACCGGCCGCAAACAGATCGACGCGGCTGTCGAAAGTATCACCCAGGTACATCTCGGGCGCGATGAAGCCCGGCGTGCCCATGATCGCCCCGACCTGAGTCAACATGGACGATTCGATCCGCGCGATGCCGAAGTCGGTTACTTTGACCCGGCCATCGGTCATGACCAGGATGTTGGCGGGCTTGATATCCCGGTGCCATACACCGCGATCGTGTGCGTACTGCAGGGCTTCCAGCAGTTGTGACAGGATACTGACGACCTGGCCGACACTGAACGGCATCTTCTGCTCGAAGCACTCCCTCAAGCTTCGGCCTTCGATGTACTCCATCGCTATGTAGGCATACGCGTCCTCTTCACCGTACTCGTATACGGACACGATGCCTGGATGGGCGAGTCCGCCCGCGGCCTGCGCCTCGATGCGGAAACGCGCTGAGAAATTCTCGGTCTGCGCCTGCTCCAACAGGTCACGGCGAATCGTCTTCAGGGCCACCGGGCGCTTGATGTGGGGGTCCACCGACCGGTACAGGATACCCATCGACCCCTTGCCGATGACTCCCAGCAAGGGATATTTCCCGAGGTTTCTGGGGTCAGCCTGCCCTGAATTACCCTTGACCTCGTGCTGCGGTGGAACAACCTCCATACTCGTGATGCGTCAGGTTTCGAGCATCTGCATGGCCTGAGCCAGGCTCTTGCGCATCCTTGCGAGCGATTCAGCGAGTGTATGGATCTCATCGCGGCTGCGGATTTCCAGATCGGGCGCTTCGAGCTCACCCAGACTGATGCGGTCGGCCAGGGAGGAAATGCGGCTGACCGGACGGATGAACATCCGCCACAACAGAATGTTGAGAATGATTCCAATGCCGGCCAACACGGCCACCAACGAACCCATGAAGGTGAAGAACGCCTTCTGTGCGCGATCGAATGCGACTTGCGTGGGCACGGATACAACCTGTGCGCCGACCGTCTCGTGGTGCTTCCAACCAAAGCCGTTCGCCGGCCCGTAGACATCGACCATGGGCTTGGGCGCAGCCTCAACGGTGCTGTGACACTGCAGGCACGCCGCGTCCGTGATGGTCAGCGGACGCGCGAAAAACAGGGCGGCGCCGGCCGGAGTGTCACGGACTCCGAATTGCTCCTTCAATTCCGTGTTGTTGCGGAACCGGTTGACGATATCCGCCTCCCACTCGACCGCCCGGTCGCGGGGATTGGTTGGGTTGAGCAGCGCTTCCTTATAGCCGTAGTTGGGATACTTCTTGCGCAGCTCGTTGAGCACTTCCGTGGCTGAGAAGGCCGGGACCGATTGCGGCAGGAAGCTGTACACCATCTGTGTCGCGAGCAACGGTTTGATCTGTTGCGACGTATACGAACGTACTGCAACCGCAACCGTCATCATCAGACGTGCGTTCTCGGCGACCTCCTCCTGTGCATTCTTCTGCAGCAGTTCCCAGGAGATATAGCCGCTCGCTCCGATTCCCAACAGGAACAGGAGGATGAAGACGAGATTGAACTTGACCAGGAGTTTCAATTTTTTATCCCCGTGTATCGCAACTAGTTTCTTCTAGGGACGGAATCCGACCGCGAATCCGGTCCCGGCTGCGCCGCAGCATTCCGATTGGCGCCGGCCGGTGGTGGAGGGACCGTCTCCTCCACTTCATACTTTTCCGGATGCAGTATCCGATCCCACTCCGGGTGCTTGGCCAGATCGCGATCCAACGGCGCGCGAAAGGCCGGATCATTCACCTTGCGTAGCCACAGACTCAAAAACTGGCGGCGGACGGCGAGCTCGGCATTGACCCATTGCTCCACGTCCGCGTATCCGAATCCTCGCTGGTTTTGGGGCTCCACTGTCCGAGATACATAGACACTGTAACGAGACGGTAATGTATCGCGGTAGGCACGGGGCAAAGCTTCCATGAACTGCGCTGTTGGACGCGGCTGCGCATCGGACACCACATCGGGCTCGACATTGAGGAAGTCGCCTTGATTCAGTGAGATCGACCCGCCGGAATGCTTGACCACCCGGGCTGTGCCCTGCTCCGCGAAAATGGCGCGATTGTCGCCGGTGGCGCGGATGACCAGCACCTTGGAGATGCCGACCACATCCAGATCCCGCAGGGTGAGGGCCGCATCTGTCCCGGTTTTGCAACCCAACTTGAGCCAACCCTCCATGAGATAGAGCGCCGGCCGGTTGGCGCGCTTTTTATCAACCGGATGAAAGAGTTGCAGTTGGGTGTCAGGGCCTGCCTCGACGGAGCATTCGTCGGGGTATTCGATGCGCATCAGGCTCTTGGGCTGGGTGCGGAGCAAATCGCCGGGCAGCAATCTCACGCCCTCCGTCACATCGAACTGCCCGAGATTTCTGATCACAGTTGCCTTGCCTTCGAGGATCGTCACGATGGCGACGCGTCCCGGCGGCGGGCCGGGCTTGGCTGCAGCGGCTCCAGCAAGTCGGATTTCCCCGAACAGAGCGAGGACTACTAATGAGCCGACCACGAGGCAGCGCCAGGCACGCAAACCGGCATGTTTGTAATTGTGTGTCATGCAAGACAGCTAACGTAAAACGGCCGCTCAAGCGGTCATCCGCGCAACCAGACGCGTGCGCAAGTGCCTGTTGGCACAACGCACCGCGGTGACAGTACACAGGCAGCGAGCTGGGTATCCTAACCGAACTTCGAACCCCGAGTTTGCAACCGAGCGGTCGGAAACGGCAACAGTTGCGTTTACGACAGCCACGCGTTTCATATGATTATTCATCGTTTACGGGAACCCCCGTATTTGTTGCGCCCCGCCCAACAGATGCCGCTTTCTGTTGTCCGGCGACCGGCACTGCAGCGCTGCCGCAGCGCACGTTGGATCGGCACTCCGAAAATTCTTATCGGTTGGCCGTCAACCACTTAGCCGGCGCGGCAGCGGCGCCGGGGCAGCCCTGGCACGCCGTTGGCAACGTACCCGCCGCGAGCTCAACGCTCACAACATCGATTCAAACTCAACATCGAGACATTTTAGGAGACCTGACATGAAGATCGAGAACCTGAACAAGGACCTGGACACGGCCGAGCAGAAGGAAGTCACCGGCGGTACCGCCCTCACCGGCCAGGTGGTTCCCACCAACGTGCAGAGCAACGAGCTGTTGCAGAAGTTCAACGTGGGCTCCGCCGGCCCGGTCGCCCTGGGCAACGATGCAACCCAAGACAACTATTCGAGCCAGGACACCTTCTCCCCGGTCGGTTCCGCGGTGCTCGGCCCTGACTTCCTGCGCAAGGCCTGATCTGCACCTGGGCAACCAACTCAACTCGTTGGTTTGATCCAGTGCTACGGTGGGGAGCCGCAGCGGCCCCCACCCGACCACTGTCGCCGGGATCCCAACATACGGGCCCGCGCCTGTTGCCTCTCACCCGCCAAACAGGCGTATTACAACTCATTCGCAACTGTCGGCCGGCGCGGCCGCGGGGAATCTTTCAACTTCTTTTTCAGCTACTTGCGACGCTGGACGGCGCGCGCCGCGACGGCTGGCACGGGGTTCGCAACAGTTTGCACGCTCACTATCCCTACAACAAACCCCAACATCGGAGACATCAGATGGAAATCGAAAACCTGAACAAGGACCTGGACACGGCCGAGCAGAAGGAAGTCACCGGCGGTACCGCCCTCACCGGCCAGGTGGTTCCCACCAA
>Ga0105240_10006710_pt1 | contig 16864 bp, 28 predicted proteins | sample KBSC54metaG_FD_80426 | JGI IMG/M metagenome (GOLD analysis project Ga0105240, IMG submission 80426) | Corn rhizosphere microbial communities from Kellogg Biological Station, Michigan, USA - KBS C5-4 metaG | ecosystem: Host-associated > Plants > Roots > Rhizosphere > Soil | place: Michigan, USA...
GGTCCCATTGACTCGGTTTTCCAGCCAAAAACTGTCTCGTAGAACTTGACCATGCGTCCCTGATCTTTATATCCCATCTCGAAATGCACAACCGGATTCATTTTACTCATTAACCTTCTCCTTAGTTAGTTCGCCCCTCCGCCTTCGTTGATGGGCGGCTCGTGCTCGACATCTCTAGTACTACAGTAACTTGCTACCATCGAGCGAAATATGTGCATTAATCCAGGATAAGCAGTTCGATGGATTGGCCGGGACTGTGGTGCATTATTCGAACAGTGGAGAAAATGAACGAAGGGAACGAAGCCAGGGATGTGCGTCCCCGACTTCGTTCCCAATCTGGAGCTGTTATGAACGTGTTAGTCTGCGCTCTGCCGCAGCTAGGCGGCGTATCTCTTGGACCTGACCTGGATCAGCTGCCCCGGTTGCCACAACCCTGTCGCAAAGACGTGCGCCTTGTTCACGAATCTGACGCAATAGCTCTTCGGTCGAAAAAGATGGCTCTTTAGCGGGTTGGCGTCGTTGTCGCCTCTTGGCTGGTTTAGATTTTTGGGGTGGGCTTGCTGGCCGGAAGGTCTCACCCAATCTCTCGGTGCGAACCTCGGCGGCTGCCTGAAGCTCGGCTAGCTTATCCATGGGTGACGCGGCACCAGTAAAGCACCCACAATCACCGGGTAGGGCCGGGATGTTGCCGTGTCCGCACTCATGCGAAACATCAAAGGCCTCGAGCGGATCGAGTCCTACGCCATCTAGCATAAATCTGCGATGAGCAAGTGCTACAGCCTCGACGCGCGCTATCCTGCTGTTCATGTTCTGCCTCCTACCCAAATTGGATGTCTCACTAAGGCTAGTTCTTATTATAGCTTATATTTCTTATGCTTTGTAAATGATTGGCGCGAAATCCGAATTGGCTGGAGCTATGGTCCGCTATCCAAACTCCGAATGATTGCAGCTAAAGAGATTAGAAGCTTGAGAGTTGAGAGTTGAGCTGAGAGCTATCCGACGTATTCGCATCGACGTCCGATTGGTCAAGGGTGTTCTCGGCGGTTGTAAGATCGGATGTAGAGTTAATCTGCGGAGCAGCAGGAACATTGGCTGTCGTTGCGACTGGGCCAGGAGTGTTCGTAGATGCCTGCTGTGTAGCATTCTGGTGGGAGTTGTAGGCAGTTACACCGACAACGCCAATCAATGCTAGGGCCGCGACCACCAAAATAAGTTCGATGAAGGTGAAGCCGGCTTGCTTCCTCATTGCTGTTGGCTCCCCTGGTTGGTCGCACTGGACGAGCTTTCGGTACCCTGGACGCTCTTGACGCCAACGATCAAGTTCTTAACAGCCGTACGGAAGGCTTTCAGATCAGCAATCTCTAGTTGCAAACTCGCCTTAAAGGCAGAGACGGTTCCCTTAGGGTCACTACTGGTGCAGTTAAGCGTGTTATTCGTCTTCATAGCTGCTAGATCGGTCTGGGCCTTGGTTTTGGCCGTATCAGTAGCAGCAACTAGACTATCATAGTTTGAGAGCGTCTTTCCCTGCTTGGTATAAAAAGCCTCGGTGCGTGTCGCGATGGTGCTAAACACGCTAATTTGCTTGGTACCGCGGTCGCCAATCCGAGCCATGATATTATTTATAGCCCGTTCGCGGTTCTGACAAGCCCTCAGCTGAGCTGTTGCCAAATGGGAACCGCCTGGTGAGCCGGGGTTAGCTGACTGGCCCGCACCGGTTGAGTTTCCTGATGCTCCTGGATGCTCGACAGTCGTAGACTTGCTGACATCTTCAGCATGCACATTGGCCTGCTGTGGCATTGCGAATGCCGAGACAACTCCTAGTAATCCTACGGCTAGCGAGCTGATGATGAATTTCGATGGGAGATTACTGATCATAATTCTTAATTCTTATTTTAAAGCTTATGCTTTACAATGAACGATTGTCAAGCAGCGAGATTTATAATAAAGAGCTTCTTTAAAAAGCGAGATGCCCCTGCTGAGACATCCCGCATGATGCGCGTTATCCAACAGGGGCTTGTCCAGATACTTAGACTACTGGCGCCAAAGTATCGGTGAGCAGAGTATAGATGTGCGGGTATATGCCCCCGCGGTCGCGGAACCACTGCATGACCGCTTCCGTGCCGTGTACTAGCTCCCTAAAGAACAGGGGAAAGCTATCCGGCCATGGCCGCAAAGACTCGTCACTGAGCCGCAAGGGCACTTTGAAACCCTTGAGCGGGTCTGGACCGAAATGGGGTATGACTAGGGGGATGTCCTCTTCTCTGAGCTCGAGCCCCAAGTCTCCATGCTCGATTGCCATGGCGTCATCCCGATATGTGGCCTGATGACCAGTTGGCAGACTGCTGTACCTATGCAGCTCTGACTCAGAAACGTCTGCCCTCAGAATGCCAAGCTGAATGACTTGGCCAAGGCGCCGTTGGCCATCCAGCTTGCTCTGGTACTCCATAGTTGTGACTGTTATCACGTGTTCGTTTTGGTTCATAAGTGCCTCCGCACTATGGCAGGGAAATCAAAACGCTTATTACATTATAATACAGGTCGACTTTTAGTTGAGATCTGGCATTACTTCGTTGGCCGATTCAACTCCGGGATAGTTAGGGCTATGGTCGGATTTTCGAACTATAATTGCGAGAATGCAATCAACAGCATGATTGTCGCAATCCCGCCAAGCATTAATAGGACAAGGAATACGGCTGACAGTAATTTTCGCATATCACCAGACATTACCGCTTTGTTGGCGCTACCTACGCTAGGCGTAGTCTTTTTGCCAAAATTAAGTAGTGATAGCGCAGCTGCCGCCAAGGGAAGCCCGACGAAAATTCCCAAGCCGTAAGCCGGTATATCGTCAATTGAACCATCCGCACCTTTGCCTATAATGAGCCACTGGTCATTCTGGGTGACTGCCGCAAAAAACTGACTTAGGCATGCGACTGCACCCAGTGCCACAATTATTCCAGCAATTTGTTTACCGCTTTTAGCCACGCTTGCATTATACCAAAGTGCTTATGGCTGGGGCTGTGGCCCATTATTCGAACTTTTGATATTGAAAAAGCCGAGCTACTTTCGTAACCCGGCCTGGGCGGCGAAGCCGGTTTGCTCCGCCGCCACTGTGCCCTCGCCTGAGAATGCTCATCGGCCTGCCGAAGTCTTAGGTCTCTGTAGGAAGAATCGGCTTGCCTGGTTGGTACTCGAATGGGCCGCAATGACGCCGGCTTCGAAGCAGAACCGACAGGCGCTCAACGCGCACATCCTCGGTGAGGTAGTAGCCGCGCAGGCTCCGCTTCCCCCAGCGCACACACTTGGCATACTGCGAGGGGTGGCGGTAAATGTGGAATGCATCAATCGCAACCCACAACGGGACGAGCGCCGCCAGAACGACGACGAACAGAGAGAGGTCACCGAAGGCACCAAAGCGTCCCGGCCACGACGCTACCTCGTGATAGACGGTACCGGGTGCGTAGACCGCCAGGTAAGTGATCAGGATCGCGAAGCTGATGAGAGCACTTACGACCGTCATCACATAACGATTGCGTTGGGTTCTGGGTTTGGTGAGACTCCCACCCTCGCTACCGAGGACGTTTGCGAGAGAGACCTTGGCAACAGCCGAAAGTCCTAGTGCCAGACCCCAAGGCATGGCCTGCAACTGCGCAGTGTGGGGGTACATGTGTTTCTCCTGCCTCTAGGGCGGTAGTTTACACTTGTTTACTATTATAACATAAGTATGTTTATAAGTCCATGATTGGGCTATGGTCCGTTACCCGAACCCATGACGCTGAGTACCTTGCTACTATCTTGACGCTGAGTCCTGTTCGCTGACCCAAGACAGGATGGCTCGGGTTGGTGTTATAACTGTCCCATCAGGAAGCTTAGCGCAGGAAGCTTCGTATCCCCTGTTGCAGCTCGGAGTTCTTCGCGAGATCCCTTTCGTAGGAACGGGATGGGGGCGCCATGTGCTGCAATCACTTTATCGTATTTGATCCCCGCAGATTTAAGGGCTTGTTGGACGCGAGCGCACGGGTGCCCTGGGGGACCGCCTTCATCGCCGTGGCAAACGTATAATGTGGGATTCTTTGCCATGTGTGCACTCCTTCTACTAACCTTAATATGATTCTATATAGCATGGATGCTATGCCCACTCCGACATAACGGTAGCTCTTACGTGAAGAATCTTAAATAGAAGGCTGCGGACACCAGGACAATGCCGATGTTCGCTATCAACCGTTCCCAGAATCGATCCCTAAAGAACAACAAGTCTACACCCACGACGACGGCTACCAATACCACAACGAAAAGTAGGACAGGCACGTTTCTTCTCATAATTCATTTGTACAGGAATTCGTGAAATGATCAATAAGTTTCGAACGAGCGTTAGTAATCTGCAATAATAAGCTTCTTCATTTTCATCATGTTCGCGAAGGCTCCTGGACGCTTCAGGAGCTCATCCACATTTTTTGGCACTATTTGCCAGCTTAGGCCATATTTATCTTTTAACCAGCCGCATTGTTCGGATTCAGGAACCGCAGAAAGCTTCTCCCAGTAGTAATCAATTTCTTTCTGATCTTCGCAGGCAACCGCGAACGAGACTGCTTCAGTGAATTTAAATGTTGGGCCAGCATTAATCGCCAGGAAGGGGTTACCGCTGAGTTCAAACTCAACTGTCAGTACTTTACCGGCCATATTAGATTGAAAATCCGCTAAGCCTTCCTCTTTTGTGTTCGGATAATGCAAGGTCTTGGCGATCTTACTATCAGGGAATACTGAAACATAAAATTCAGCCGCCTCCTCCGCATTGCCGTCAAACCATAGATTTGGTGTAATCGCCTTAGTCATATGTTTACCCTCTCAGCTTCAATTACTATTCATTATACAGGAGTAATCCTCTATATTAAGAATATTTATTTAATGAGTTCATGGCTGAGGCTATGGTCCGTTATCCGAACCTTTATTTATTTAGACGAGCCGCGATGGCGAACTCCATAAAATAATTTTCAAGCCTATGCGCTTCAATGGGATCGGACGCATCGCCATAAAAAAGCTGCAGGTACTGGTCTTTGGCACGTAAGACTTCGCGTGCTCTTACTGACTTCCTCGCAACTAAGCCCTCAACGGTTGCGTCAAATAAGTCGAGCGCACGCACTAAAGCCCCCTCGAACAAGGCTTTGTCGCCAGTGCAATCAGCTCTAATCGATCGCCCAACTTCACTACCTATATTGCCCATTTGTTCAAAAAGGGTTAAGCGTGCCCACCGCTTACGATCTACGCCATAGGTATTCATTTGGTGACTATATCACTTATAATCTTTTGGATGGTCACTCGGATCTCTGGGTTATCAATGTTACGCGAGCGGTTATTTTGACTTGGACGGATGTTAACCATAGAGTCAAACTCAATAAACTCGTCACTACCAAACTTAACAGGATGGAGATTGATCCCCCATAGGTCTTTTTGGGAAGAACCGTGTTCGAGTAAGTACTGCTCCTCGTCAACATGCATTTCCGCATCAAGAACAAGTAGTTTTTTTTCAATATCAACAACGCCTTTAACCATACTGCCATACATTTTCTCTGCCATTGCAGTCAGTTCGGCTACTGTTATACGAGTGACTTGTTTCATGAGTAGTATTGTATCAAACCTGTAGCAAATCCAGCTGCAGTGCCTGAGCATACCGGTCTAGAAACTTTTTTAGCCTATGTTCATTGTCTTACTGTTTGTATTAGAATCAACTTATGACTCCGACTCAAAATAAAATCTCTGGCGGTGTTGTCCACGAACTGCCAACGGACTTACGCAAGGCCCTCGCTTCCGACACAGAGGCATTGGCTGCCTGGGAGGATATCACGCCACTAGCCCGCAACGAGTGGATTTGCTGGACCGTGACAGTAAAACAGCAGAAGACCAGGGATGAACATGTTAAGCGAGTGATTTCGGAGCTCAAGGAAGGAATGCGACGGCCTTGCTGTTGGTTGGGCTGCATTCACCGAACAGATAAGCCAATTAGCCCTTCAGTACAATATGTGCTCGACGGGCGATCTAAAAAGTCATCGTAAGTGAAGATTTTATGGGCTAATTTGCTTTTGATGTATTTAGTTCCATAGTTTCTAGAATGAGCGTTTTTAACGCAGTCTCATCTATAGTGTCACCTTCGTGAAAATCGACAGCACGAACCGTCTTGCTATCCAGACGAGTGTTGAAGAGCTTTTTCGGATCCTTTACCCTGGCACCTTTAGGAAAGGTTAGCCTTACTGCACTTTTGAGCGTATCTGCTACGCAGATAATGCCATTATGAGACCATACGGGCACTCCCTCAGGTTTAGATGGCTTTTTCCATTTAACTTCTTCTTCGATTGCGGCGGGACTAGCTTGCTTAATTAAAACACGCAACCGAGACAGCATCTCCCCTCGCCAATCAGCATGCATTTTGATTATGTCGTCTATTTGCTGAGCTGGAGGTTTGTCTGTCATACGCCTAATAGTTTAGCATTTCAAAATTAAGACTTGGTGCTACATTTGGCTGGAGCTGGTCGACGAACTCCGAACATCCGCAGCAAACTTAATTTCTTACTTGTATTTATTACAATATAATGTTAAAATTGCTAATTCACTTCGTGAAGAACCAGGCCACTACAAGTGGTCGAAATCCCCTACATTGGAGGTTGCCGTGAAGCTCAAGGCATCAGTTACCTCAGGAGCACCCGATTCCCTCGTCGAGGCCTTCGGCTCTGCAGATTTCGCAGGCGTATTCCTGCAAGGAGTCGTCGAAGATGTCTTCGGAGTCGTTGACCCAGCGCGACGGCCAGCCGAGTACTACGTCCAGTTCCCCGATCAGACGGTTCAGCTCAGCCACGAGATATTCGGAGTTGAGGTTCGCCTTACCGGCGTCACACGAGGCGAACGTGCTCCCAAGGTCTTCCATGACGCACTGAAGAAGCTCGAGGAGCTCGTCATCGAGACCGTGCAGGAGGCCATCAAAGACACCGGCTTCAGAGTCGAGGTCTTCGTAGTCCTCATGCTCGACAGCGACGTACCAGCACCACCCTGGACAAACGCAGAGGCGTCTGAGTACACCTCTGTTCTGGAGTCCGACGCCAAGTGGGTGACTGAGGACCACGTCGAAGACGTCGAACACGACTGAGTTCTCGGGCCTGACGGCGCCAACCTCAAACAAGGGCTAAAGCCCCCGTGACACCTGCAGTATCTGCGGGTCCCTCCGGGGACTCGCTTATTTTATGTGGAATTATTGCTGGCTGGGCAGGCCGGTCAGGAACCTTTTCGCTTTCCGATCGAATAGATCTGATAAGATAACTATATGAGCAAAGTAATATGCGGCATCACTATGTCCCTCGATGGTTATGTGGCAGGTCCCAACATGACCGAGGAAAAACCATTTGGCGATATTTCACCACTCTTACTGCATCGTTGGCAGTTTGATGAACCAGAGAACAACAAAGAAGAGAGGGCATACCTGCGCTCTGTAGCTGGCGCCTACATTATGGGCCGAAATATGTATGGTCCGGCTGGCCCGGAATATGACAAAAGCTGGAAAGGTTGGTGGGGAGAAGAACCGCCATATCATGCTCCGGTGTTTGTTCTAACGCACAGGTCTCGCGAACCAGTCTTAATGAAGGGCACAACGTTTAATTTTGTAACAGACGGCATAGAGGCAGCCCTGCAACAAGCAAAAGCAGCGGCCACCGATAAGCCGGTTCTGATAGCTGGTGGCGCAAACACCGTAAATCAATATCTTGCAGCCGGACTAATTGATGAACTTTGGCTGCATATTGCACCAGTTACTATTAGCGAGGGACCGAAACTTTTTAAGAATGTCCCAGATTTAAAAATGGAGCCGATAGAGTGCCGAACTACAAAGCTGGTGACTCATATCAAATATAAGATTCTGAGTCACTAGAGAGCAGCACGGTCTGCTCTCTTTTCGATTACTTTGTGAGGAGGAATAATTGCAAACAAAACCGGTCACAGAACCCGGTCTTTACTTCTTGTGTATCATTTGGCTGGGGCTATGGTCCGTTATCCGAACTTCGCGAATTGAAAAAGCCGAGCTACTTTCGTAACCCGGCCGTGGCGACGGAGCCAGTTTGCTCCGCCGCGCGTTGCCCAGTTGTTAATTTTGGGAACCTTCCAACTGGTATGTGGCTCCTCTCATGATCAGGGGCGAGTCATCGACGTCGTCGGGTAGTTCGTTCTCACCGACCTTTCGGTAAGTGACGCGATTAGGTGACTCGGTGATCTCCTTGGGCAATCCGTCAGGGATGTTTTGGGGATCCCACATCGCAGCCCTAGCGACACCCTCGTGACACAGCACCAGCAGCCGATCAGGCAATGGCCAGCCGAAGAGCTCCTTCGGAACCGTGACATCAGTGGTGCCAGCCAAATTACGAATGTTTCCTCGACCCGTCATTGGGCCATCGATGAAACGCATGAGGTATTCGCGCTGGGCTTGAGTGTGCTCCTCGCTACTGTGGGTCATTTTACAGCCCCTATTCGAAGAAGTTGGGATGTCGACAGAACTGCATTACTTAAATGCCTGATGATGATTATTATAGCATAAGTTATTATTATTGCAACATGGCTGGGGCGGTAGGATTCGAACCTACGATCTCTTGAGCCAGAATCAAGCGCCTTACCACTTGGCCACGCCCCATCAATTCAACCTGGATATGGTACCAAATTTGTTAACCGGTTACTAGAAGCCGAGTTGTTGGGCGAGGGCAAACCTATCAGGCACGCCCCAATGCTCAACAATTTTGCCATTTTTAATCCGCATAATATCGATTACCGTGACAGCAAAAGTCTTCCCTGTGCCTGGTCGGCCCATAAATGGATTGGTGTGCGTACCCGTAGCCTCGTAGTTCACCCAAACGATATCGCCATTTTCGGCGCTATTAATGAGCCGGTACTTCATATCGGGAAACGCGCCGCGCAAAGATTTGATAGCCTGTTTTAGGCCTTCGCGAGTCCCAGACATACCAAACTGATGCTCTATGAAGGTATCGGGTACAACCTCATCGAGGGCGTCAGGATCATTGCCGAAGCCATTTTCAAGAATGTGCCGAGCTATTTCGAGGTTGGTTCGAGCATTAGTCATGGTAATTATCTGCAACTTTGTTCCAGTCGACTACGTTCCACCAGGCGTCGATGTAATCCGGGCGCTTGTTTTGGTATTTCAAGTAGTAAGCGTGCTCCCAAACGTCGAGGCCGAGGATGGGTGTATGACCATCGGTGAGCGGGCTGTCCTGGTTGGCCGTAGAACAGATGTGGAAGCCGTCTTCTTCCTTGCACAGCCAGGCCCAGCCACTGCCAAAGCGACCTATAGCAGCTTCTTTGAACTTGGCCTTGAAGTCTTTGACGCTGCCAAAGGCTTTATCGAGCGCCTCGGCCAGCTCCCCTTCCGGCTCCCCGCCGCCGTCTGGTGACATCAGTTGCCAAAAGAAGCTATGGTTGGCATGACCGCCGCCGTTGTTGCGCACAGCGGTGCGGATGTCTTCCGGCACCTCATTAAGTTTTGTTATGAGTTCATTAATATCTAATGCCAGGAGATCATCATGGCCTTTCAGGGCTGCATTCAGCTTGTCGACATAAGTACCATGGTGCAAATCGTGGTGGACCTGCATGGTTTGAGTGTCGATATGGGGCTCCAGGGCATCGTAGCGATACGGTAAATCAGGCAATGTGAACATGGCATCCTCCGTTTCTCTCCAGTATACGCTATCGGTATAATGGGAGCATGCAACTCAGTCAACTGATGGCCGGTTTTAACCTTTTCGGTCGCAACCACCGGGTCGCCCGCGATCTTTCGTACGGCCCGGATCCGGCAATGCTCCTCGATATTTATCGACCGCGTAGTGGTGGTACTAGACTTCCAGTGGTGATCTTTTGGCACGGGGGCTCCTGGAAGGGCGGCACTAAGAACCGCTACGCCTTTATGGGGGCAGCATTGGCAATGATGGGTTGTGTGGCAGTGATCGTGGAATACCGCAAGTACCCCGCCGTGCGATACCCGGTGTTTGCGCAGGATGGCGCTTTGGCTGTGGCCTGGGTACGGGAGGAGATCGTCAAATATGGCGGTGATCCGCGACGGCTATTCTTGATGGGGCATTCTGCTGGCACCCACACAGCCGCCATGCTTGCCTACCGCCCAGAGTACTTGCGGGACGTTAAGGTTCCGGCTGACAGTTTGCGCGGCTTTATTGGTCTGTCCGGCCCTTATGATTTCTTCCCGCGCCCGGATTTACGCCCGATTTTTCCCATTGATGACCCGGCTCGCCCCTGGTGCCTCCAGGAGGTCGAATCCACTACGCTACCAGCCCTGCTCCTGCATGGCCGGCTGGATTACATTGTGTCGTTCCAGATATCCCAACGCTTTGCCGCTACAGTGCGTAAGGCGGGTGCAGCCGCGGAGCTCCATGTGTTCTGGTTTTTGGAGCACTTCACCATGGTTACAGCCTATGCTTTACCAATGCGCTTAGTACTGCGACCCTGGCGCATTACCAAGGCATTTATAGCTTCACAAAGCCAAAATTAGCTAAGAAGGTCGGGGCGGTTCTGCCGGGTTTTAGCTTTTGCCTGCTCGTGACGCCATTTCTCAATCTCGGCATGATGGCCATTTTGCAGCACCTCTGGCACCTCCATGCCCTGGAACTCTACCGGACGGGTATAGTGCGGGTACTCCAGGAGGCCATTTTGAAAGGTTTCATCCACCGTGCTCTCGTCACTACCCAGTACACCCGGTAGCAACCGCACCACGCTATCGACGACTACCATTGCCGGCAGCTCGCCGCCGGTCAGCACATAGTCGCCAATCGAGAGCTGGTAGTCGGCCAGACTTAGAATCCGTTCGTCATAACCCTCGTAGTGGCCGCAGAGAAGAATCATACTCGGCAGCTCGGCTAATTCGTGAGCAATTTTTTGCGTATGTGAAACACCCGACGGTGTCAAAACCACTACTTTGGCACCCGGGCGGTCTTTTTTAACCGCTGCAACTGCCGCAAATACCGGCTCCGGTTTCAGGACCATGCCGGGACCGCCGCCATACGGAGTGTCGTCGACAGTCCGACGTGTTCCCAAGCCAAATGTGCGCAAATCGTGCAGGCGAATTTCTACCAAGCCGCGATCCTGCGCCTTCCATAGCATGCTCATGTCGAATGGCCCCTTAAACATGTCGGGGAACAGCGTAATAATATCGATCTTCAGGGGAAAAGGTCTCGTCTTAGACTTCGAAGTCGGCCAACTCTTGCATTTCGCGCTTGGTGTCGTCGTGAAGCTGTTGGTGATCGTCGGGCTCGGGAGCAGCTTTGGCTTCGGGCTCGGCCGGTTCTGCAGGGACCTCTTCGGCGGAAGCCTCTGCGGTAGCTTCTACTGGCGCCTCGGCAGGTGCTTCCTCGGCAGCCGGCGCCTCAGCTGCAGCGGCGGGCGCCTCCGCGACAGGTGCTTCATCGCGCGGCGGCGAACCTTCGGGGTCGATAATTTTTAATGGCAAGGGCGGCAAATCGTCCTTGGCACCCACGCCGCGCAATAACGTCCGGATACTTTTGGCCGTAGCGCCGGCTTTCCCGATTACTTTACCCATATCCGACGGATCAACCGTTAGCTCGAGGTAATCGCCTTTTTCATCGTGCGCCCGATTGAGCACTACTGCATCGGGGTTGCTCACCAACGTCTTAACTATGTACTGTACAAAATCTTCACGCAGGTCTGCCACGGGACACCTCACTTCATCATTACTGTTGCCCTAATAATAGCACGATCTGCTACTTCGAGGCTTTGTCGGACTCGCTTGCTGGGGTTTCTACGCCGGCGTCTTCGGTTTTGACGGCAGCCTCGGCAGCCTTTTCGGTGATCTCGGCGGTTTCGGTGGAGTCGGGATCGGGGGCTTTGTCTTCATTTTCGGCCGCATTCTCGGTTGCGGCTTCGGCTACGCGGGGTTCGGCGTCGGCAGCGGCTTTGTCAGCCGTAACTTCAGGTACCTCTTCAGCTTTGGCCTCAGTTTTCGGCTCCTCTTTTGGCTCTTCCTTGGGCTTTGGCGCCTTGGTCTTCAATTCCACCCACTTCGGCAACTCAATCTTCTCGCGCTGCAGCAGCTTAATCACCGTATTCGAGGGCTGAGCGCCATGGTTCAAGCGGGCGACGGTTTCATCTTTTTTGATAACGAGTTCTTTGGTATGAGGATTATAATGGCCGAGGATTTCTACGAATTTGCCGGTAGCTGCGCGCGCCGATTCTGCCGCCACGATGCGGTAGGTCGGATATTTATGGCGGCCGCCACGGGCCAGGCGAATTACTAACATAACAGAGGGATTGTAGCGACGTAAGGAGTAAAAGTCAACTATTCGGGGCGAGTCCAGTCATTAAAAAGCATGGCCGCCGTTCAAGAATTGTTTCATTCTCAAACGGCGGCCAAAGGCCGGAGTAAGCAGCAACGGCGGTAATGCGATCGGAGATTTAGTCACTGCCATACCGGTTTCGGTCTAGTTCTCACCTCCCTTCCGAATTGCTCGAAAAAGTTTTCCCTAGGCCGCAACCGGGATTTGCTGGTGGGAGGATGGCTGTACCAGTGTCGGCATGACGGCTGGACCTGGATCTGGCACTCTGCCAGCAAGCACCTCGAGAATCAGCCAGCGGAGCTTCCCGCTTTTGAGGATGTTGAAGTGCCCCAGATCGTGCCGGGTTGGCACCCAAATCGCATCGTGGCACTTGTCTGGCTCATTCTTCGAGAAGATGTAGTTGTGGGTGTAATGGTCGGTGGGCAGGAGGCAGGTCTGAAGCGGCGTCGCCACATAATCGGCTTTTGGGGCGACATTGAATTGATGTGGCCGCTCTGATTTCTTGCGAAACTCCTCGTACTCTTCCGCAAATGCAAGTAGGAAGGTACTTCCTGGCTTGAAATCCGTCGCACAAGGAATTCTGAGGCGTTCGCCGAGCTCCCGAACCCATGATTCAGTTCCCTCGAACACCGCCGCGATGTTAGTTTTGGACGCAACCTTTTTCGGGTTGCGGATCATCCACAGCGTGTCCAGGATGGTCGGCTGCGAGTGATCAATGAAGTGCAGCGGTCCGTGTTCGTCGTATAGCCGGTCCAAAACCGGTGCTTGCGCCTTGTAGTTGCCGGCAAGAGCACCGCAGCCGCCCAGGCGCTTCAGAAAGAGGAGTTCTCGGCACTGCTTTGGGACCAGATTGAGAATGTCGTCGTAGGCGTCAGCAAAGGAGGGGATTTTGAGCGCCTTGACATACCGAAGGTGCTCCAGCATCGTCGTCCCCGTCCCAAACACTACAAATGGTTTATCCATGATTCACCACCTATGTCAGAGGACAACAATGTACGTCTATTCCCAATAATCCCACAAACTAGCTATGCTTACAACGATTTTGTCTTTTTGGGGTTGGTTTTTGGAATAATTGCTAAATTTGCTTCATCGGGCAAACCGGCAAATGCCGGCCGCCCAATGAATGAAGGAGAAGGAGTCAAGCCGCAACGGGAGCTCTGAGGGCATTGTGGGCAAGCTCAGACAGCAGCTCCGATATTTCGCGGGTCATGGTCATGGCCTGATCGAGTTGAAGTCTGCGTGGGCTTAGGAATTGCTGCTCCCACTTGATCAAACATATTGCCTCATCGCCCAGCGGGTGCGCTATATGCAGCTCCCCGATGAGCATGAGTCCCTTTTCGCAGAAGTTCTCAGAACCCGCTGTCCGCATCCAACCGCTGCAATGATCGACGCGCGCCCACTCGGCGAGCCTCACTGTCAGTTCGCCATACAGTCCGATGAGGATTACCATCTGAGCACTCCTAACAAGTCGCTTCCCAGTGCCGTTGGACCCTGGCTGACTAGGCTACCTTACGATAATTGCTGATTGTTGTCTACTTGTAAGCTTTGAGGGCCACCGCTGCGGCGGCCTGCTGGGCGGCTTGTTTGCTCGAACCCTGGCCCTTGCCACACAACCGGTCACCGATGTAAACACCCACGGAGAATACTTTGTCGTGGTCTGGCCCCATCTCTTCAAGAACCCGATAATGCGGCGTAAAGCCTTCGCGCTCTTGGGCGAGCTCCTGGAACTTGCTCTTGGGATCGACCCAGCTACCCTCTTCAAGGATTTCTTTTAGGCGACTGACAATGCAATTCTCGATGAAACCGCGCGCCGCCTCGTACCCCTGATCAAGGTAAATCGCACCGATCACTGCCTCCACGCAGTTGGCGTGAATCAGCGCCCGGCTTCGAGTGTTGCCCTTGGCCTCGCCCCGGCTTAGCAGCAGATACTGATCCAGCTCCAGCTTGTCGGCCACGGCACTTAAACTCTCGGTCTTCACCAAGGCACTGCGCCAGTTCGTGAGGTCGCCTTCGGGATTCTCATAGTTGCTATATAAATAGTCAGTCACGACCAGCTCCAAGACGGCGTCGCCGAGAAACTCCAATCGCTCGTTGTGCTCAAGGCCCGATTTAGGATGCTCGTTCAGATACGACCGGTGAATAAAGGCGCGCTCCAGTAGGCTCGGGTCCTTAAATTTGACCTTAATTTGCTTCTGCAGATCATCCAGCGTTTTTTTAGTGGACTTGGGACTCATGCGAGTTGCAACTTCTCGAGCCCCAGCTTAAACAACCGCTCGGTATCTTTGTACTCGATGCGCTCCAGGGCATCGTCCCTGGGAAACCATTTCACATCCACAATGCCTTCACTGTTTTCCGGCACCAGTGCGTCGGTGTTGCCCAGCGCCTCGATCAGAAAAATGTGGGTAGTCATGTAAATTAGCTGGCCGTCGCGGCGGTAAAAGAAGAAGATTTTGTCCAGTTTTTCGCGGATTTTCAGATTAGTCAGGCCGGTTTCCTCGCCGATCTCGCGCACTGCCGTTTGCTCAAAGCTCTCGCCCTCTTCCACATGGCCCTTGGGAATGGTCCAGCGGCCCTTGCGGTCCTGGATCATCAGGATATCAATAGTGCCGGCGCCACTGCGTCGGAACACCATCCCACCAGCCGTAAACTCACGCACCGCCTTTAAGCGCGGTGGTCGCGTTTGCTTACTTTTCTTGGGTTTCTTTTTCTGGTTCGTAGACATCGCTTCCACGGTAAATCGTTCCGAGGACTCCATTAATGAATTTACTAGAATTTTCGCCGCCAAAGGCTTTGGCCAGTTCGACCGCCTCGTTGATGGCGACTTTGGGCGGCACATCCTTTTTAATCAGCAATTCGTAGACACCGATACGCAGGATGATTTTGTCGATCTTGGCGATCTGGTCGACCGGCCATTCCGGCGCCGCCGGGCCAATGATGCCATCGATCTCGGCGGCGTGCTTACTAACGCCGTCAACCAGGTCATGGACAAAGTTCTTGTCATCGATGGCTTCGGAAAACTCTCCGAGGTTGCGATCGAGCGTGGCTTTACGGTTCACGTCAATGCTGGCGCTGTCACGAAAATCATACTCGTACAGCGTTTGCATCGCGACGATTCGACCCAAATGACGGTTCGAAGCCACTGGCTAGCCGACCCGTTTAACAAACTTGGTCAGACCGAGGGTTACGGCCTTGTGTAGCCGACGCGGCACCAAGGTGCCATCGCTGGCCGCCTGTAGCTGGGTCGGCTTCAGCGCGTCGTGGCTGCGGCGCTGGCCCTTGGCCGATTTGGAAGTACGTTTTTTAGGAACTGCCATTAGCTATCCTTCTTTTGCTTTAATTTTAACCCGCTGCAGTCTTCTTGGCAAAGTCGCTGCAGGGGAAGGTGAACCTCAATCTCCTGGCGAACCGGTTCCGCGAGGTCGATGGTGCCATGCTTATCGATCGGGAACTGGTCGTCTTCCGGCTGGTCACGAAATTCCGCTTCGACCGGAATACTCAGGTGGTGAGTAAACGAACGCAGGCAACGGTCACATTCCAGCTCCACTTCGGCTTCCAGCTTACCGGCCGCCAACACACCTTCCTTGGTGCCAATAATGCGGAGGTTGCCCGACAGCGGAGCTACCAGAGTCAGACCCTCGAGTTCGGGGGTTTCATCGGCTACAGTGAAGTCGGTTTGACTCCCCTCGCCTTGGGCTAAAATGTCGCTGACTTCTACGTGCATTGCGCTCTTCGGAGGGGAGTATACCTGAAAATGGGAGTTGGGACAAGCTGTTCGGGGTAGGTGGGTCGTTTCTGGCGGGAGTCCCACCCTTCTTTTCAAAAACGATACACGGATTTGAGTACTATTTGAGTACTACACTACACGGATCTGTGTATCGTTTTTAGAATTGATAGCGGAAGGCTCTTATTTGACGACGAAATTGACCAGTTTGCCGGGGACGTAAATGGTTTTAATAACCTTCTTGCCCTCAAGATGTTTCTTAACCCGCTCGTCGGTTTCGGCCGCCTTGGTAATCTTGGCTTCAGACGTATCGGCCTCGACCTCAATCTGAGCCCGGAGCTTGCCGTTTACCTGTACCACCATCGAAATCAAACTGTCGGCCACCAAGTCTTGGTCAAAGGTCGGCCAACCAGCCACATGGACACTGCCTTCGCCACCCAGCTGTTGCCACAATTCTTCGGTGATGTGCGGAGCAAATGGCGCCAAAATCTGCACCAGCAGCTTCAAGTTGTCCTGCCACACACTACTTCCTAATGGCAACTTGGTCTTAAGGATATAAAGTTCATTAACCGACCCCATCATCGCAGCAATCGCCGTGTTGAAGCCAAAATCCTGTAAATCCACCGTCACTTTGCGAATGGCTTTATGCACGGTGCTGGCCACGGCAGCCTCCAAAACCTCGTCATTACTGTCCCCGCTCGCTTTAGTGGCCTCCAGGCGATTGCGCACCAGTGACCACACCCGGTTCGGAAACCGCTTGCTACCATCAGTCCTGTTAGGACACCAGTCGACTCCTTGATCATAC
>Ga0105240_10006713_pt1 | contig 16855 bp, 24 predicted proteins | sample KBSC54metaG_FD_80426 | JGI IMG/M metagenome (GOLD analysis project Ga0105240, IMG submission 80426) | Corn rhizosphere microbial communities from Kellogg Biological Station, Michigan, USA - KBS C5-4 metaG | ecosystem: Host-associated > Plants > Roots > Rhizosphere > Soil | place: Michigan, USA...
AATTCGCGGTGCCATGGAACCTTATCTTGTAGAACCCGGTGAACCCTTTGTTGCGCGGGCCGATGTGTTCGATCGATAAGGCGGCGTTGGATTGTACGGAAGTCTCGATCGCCCAACCGGTATCCGATGGGTTCTGCTTGCTCACTGTCATCCCGCTCACGCGCAAGGCGAGGGGAAAAAACAGGCATTCGTTCAAGGCCTCGCGGACCGTCTTGGGACGTATGGAGGGAAGTGCCACGGTTCATCACTCCGATGAGTACCGATGGGAATACACAGGGCGCGCAGACAGGTGCCTATACATGCTCGATTCCCAGCTCACGCTCGCGTTGAAGAAATCGCCAGTGCTGCTGACTTTGTACGGCAAGAACCTGTTAGGCGCGATAGTTGCTAGAGCAGGACAGGCGAGACCCGGTATCCCTCTCATGACCAGGCGATTCAAAGTTGGAGATCACGTGACCTGGAACTCCGAGGCCGGGCACGTCAGTGGCGAGATCGTCAAGGTGCACACCCGGGATCTGACTTATAAGGGGTATACACATCACGCGAGCGAAGGCGATCCGCAGTACGAAATCCAAAGCGACCGGACCGATCACATCGCCTTACACAAAGGCTCGGCGCTCAGGAAGAAGCGCTGATCAGGTCTTTCAACTCTATACGATCGGACATTCAACACGTACGGTTGTCGAGTTGGTTGCTTTGTTGCAGGAAGCCGCTGTCGACCTGCTCGTCGATGTGCGTGAGTTTCCTCGCTCCCGGACCAATCCGCAATTCAACAGTGACGTTCTCCCTGTATCACTTGCAGCGGTGGGTATCGGGTATCGGCACTTGCCCGCGCTCGGTGGGCGTCGTCACCATGTCCGCAATACGCCGCCATCACCGAACACGTTGTGGCGCAATCAGTCTTTTCGAAATTACGCGGATTACGCCGCCACGGATGCGTTCCGCGCTGGACTGGATGAGCTGCAGTCGCTGATGCGTGAGCACAGGTGCGCCATCATGTGCTCAGAAGCCGTGTGGTGGCGCTGCCACCGCAGGATCATCGCCGACTACATGTTGGCGCAGGATATTCCGGTGGGGCACATCATGGGGGCGAATAAGGTAGAGCCGGCCAGGCTGACACCCGGCGCTCGCCGGCTCCCGGGCGGGAATTTGGTTTACTCGGAATGACCGCCTGGTGCCCGTGTGTACTGTGTCTTGAAGTTCACCTCCCACGTTTTGCCGCCATCCGCGGAAAAGGCCTGTTCGGAACGTGAGGCGCTTTTGAGGTGGGCCGACAGGAGGCACAGCGATGCGCACGTCCGAATAGCCTGGTGCCACTCCGGCAAAGAGGATCTGCGGACAACAGGTGTCACTCGGGTCACGGATGCCATTTCTTTTCCTTTCAATGCGGAGAGCAGGTTGCTCCGATTATTGGCCCTGGAGGATTTCTCCCTCCAGGACCACTCGAGGAAAAATGAGGTGGATCACTAGGGCGAGTGACCTTCGCCGTGACGACTCTTTATCCCGGCTACGCGCTCTGGGTAGGGTAGGCTTCCTCCAGAGCGATGGAGCCGGTCTCCAACAACGACTTGAGGTTGGAAATAATCTTTGGCCAACCGCCCGACACCGCAGCGATAAACTTCGAGGGGTCACGCTCGATGGTGTGGGTGATGGAGAGCTTGACCGCCGTACTGGTGGGCTCCAGCTCCATCGTACAGAGTGACTCACCTTCGCTCTTGAGCTCCGGTTTGATCTGGTGCTGCCAACGGATCACCAGGCGCCGCGGCGGGTCGGCCTCGACGATCTCACCGGAGTCGAAGAGCTGACCATCGCCCGATATCAACTTCCAGGGAGATCCCGCCGTCCACTGGCTTTCGCAGCGCATGCCAAACCAGTATTGCTTGATGAACTCCACGTCAGTCAGTGCTGACCACAGCTTTTGCGGCGTGGTGCGTATGTAGCTCACGTAAACAAACGTCGATTTACTCATTGGGATTCTCCAGTCGCTTTTTCAGATCCGACAGCGCGTTGAGGCGCGGCTTCTCGAACTTCGCAATCCAGCGCTCGTAGATCTCCTGCAGCGGTACTGGATTCAGGAAGTGCAACTTCTCGCGGCCACGCCGAACCGTGGCAACCAGGTTCGCCGCCTCCAGCAGATCCAGGTGCTGCGTCACTCCCTGCCGCGTCATGTCCAGGTGCTCGCACAGCTCGTTCAATGTGCGGCCGTCATGCGCATGGAGCAGGTCCAGCAGCTTGCGGCGGCTGGGGTCGGCCAGGGCCTTGAACAGCAGGTCGGTGTCGGGGCGTTCTGGCATGCGCTATAGGCAAGGAATTACTTGCCTAAATAATAGGCAAGTAAAAACTTGCATGTCAAGCGCTCAAGAGCGAGTTCACCTTCAGAAGCCCAAGCCCATAGCTGCCGTAGCTCCCGCGGCCGTAGCTCCCGCGGCCGTAGCTCCCGCGGCCGTAGCTCCCGCGGCCGTAGCTCCCGTGGCCGTAGCTCCCCCGTGGCCGTAGCTTCCGTGGCCGTAGCGGCGCGGGGACCCCCTCCCTTAACCATCCGCTTGGCCGAACTCCCCAGCTCTTGCAGTCCGTTCCCGTTGTCGCTAATCTTTCTGAGAATCATTCGCATTTACTACTGCTTACGCTATTATTACGCGCTGATCGGTCCATCCCACTCCACGAAAAGACATGCGTCATCCATTAAAAATCGGCCTTGCCGCCTCCCTCGCCAGTCTCGCCATAACCGTTACGGCGCAAGCCGACGAGCCTCTGTTGGGATTTCTCTACACGACCGACCTGTTGCCCAAGGGTGGGATGGAGATGGAGCAGTGGTTCACCTGGCGCCACAAAAAAGCGGGCGGGATCTTTGATCAAGTGGAAGGACAGTCGGAGTTTTCCTATGGAGTCTCCGAGTCGCTGCAAGTGTCCGGCTACCTCATCTATGACTGGATGCAGGCCTATCACAACGGTCCCGATGGGGCGACCACGCCGTCCGAGCAATATTCCGCGTATTTCCCGAACCCCGACTCCCACTTCAATGCCTTTCTCTTCCAAGGCGTCGCCGGGGAGGTTCTCTGGCGAGTAGCCAGTCCGTATACGGACCCCGTAGGTGTCGCGCTGTACTTCGAGCCCATTATTGGCCCGCACTTCAGGGAGCTGGAGCTCAAGGGCATCTTTCAGAAAAACTTCGTCGATGACCGGTTGGTCGTCGTCGGAAATGTGACCTGGGCACCGGAAATCCGGCCGCTGCCTGGTAACCCTTACGCCGATCCCACGGACGAAGCCTACAAACCCAACACGAATATCGAGACCGATGTCAACTTCGGGCTCGGCGCGTCCTACCGTTTTGCTCCCAACTGGTCCGTGGGCTGGGAATTCCAGAACGAGCGTGAGATCAACAATTGGAACATCTTCGATCACAGCCAATGGATGGGCAACGGTTTCTATACCGGGCCCACCATTCACTATGCCGACAAGCACTTCTTCGCAACTCTCACCTGGTGGCAACAGCTTCCCTGGGCGAAGAACTATATGGACCCCACCCTGATCGTGAACCACTACGACGATGATGTCGACTTCGAGCACACCCGTGTAAGATTCAAGATTGGCTATTACTTTTGAGCGGAAGTGAAGTGTGAAGGCTGAGCTCTTTTTCGTACCCGTTGCCGCCATTGTTGCCGTCGCCTCGCCGGCCTACGCCAAGGTGTACCTCAGCGTCGAACAGGCGCAGCAGCTCATGTATCCGGGAGCAACCTTCACGGCGCAGCCGTTATCCTTGACCGACGCCCAGGTGAAGGCGATCGAGAAGTCGAGCGATACGAACGTGCTGAGCCGGCAGATTCAACTGTGGAAGGTCTCCACCGGCGGTTGGATCATCGTCGACCAGGTCGTCGGCAAGCACGAGTTTATTCCCATCGCCGTCGCTCTCGACGACTCTGGAGCCGTGAAGGGCATCGAGATCCTCGAGTACCGCGAGGCCTACGGTGAGCAGGTCCGCAACCCGCAGTGGCTGGCGCAGTTTACCGGCAAGCATGATGGCGACACGTTGCGGCTGACGAAGGATATCCAGAACATTTCCGGTGCAACGCTGTCATCCAAACATATCACCGATGGCGTTCGCAGACTCCTGGCAACGTATGCTATCGCCATTGCATCCCATTGAGCGCGCACAGCCGCTGTTAGGCACTGTCGTCCGCATACGGGTGGAGGGGCTCGAGGAAGCCCTGGGGCACGCGGTGATCAGCCATGCCTTCGGAATCATCGCGGACGTTCACCGGCTCATGAGCTTCCACGAGCCTGATAGTGAAGTCTCTCGCCTCAACCGGGAGGCCTGGCGAACCCCCACGCAGATTCGTGGGCACACGCGCCAGGTGTTGGAAAAGGCACTGGACATGGCCGCGGTTTCAGGCGGCTTGTTTGATCCGACGATTGCGCCTGTGTTGGTTGAAAGCGGCCTGCTCCCCATGCCTGATGCCCACGCGCCAGACCCGGGAGCCACCTGGCGGGATATTTCGCTGGGTGAGGATGGAACCGTCGCCTTCGGAAAGCCCCTGTGGATCGACTTCGGGGGCATTGCCAAAGGCTACGCGGTTGATTGCGCGATGGCCCATATCAGCACTTATCGTCCCGTGCGTGCGTGTGTAGAAGCGGGGGGTGATCTGAAGTTGTATGGGGCGGGCCCTGAGCCGGTGTATCTTGCAGCCCCCGGCATCGTGGACTCGTTGCCTGTACTGACGGTGGAGAATGCCGCGGTCGCGAGTTCGGGGAGCCAGGTTCCTTACGACAGGGAAGGTGAGCCAGTCAGCCCCCATGTTGATACCCGCACCAGAGGGTATTGCAGGACGGATCGCTTCGTCACGGTGGCGGCCCCACAGTGTATTGATGCGGATGCCCTGACCAAGGTGGTGATGGCAGGCGGCATTGCCGCGGCGCCCGTCCTGGAGCACTACCAGGCGCAGGCATTCCTTTGTGAACAATCCTCCTGGATTCGCATTCCGGATGGCGTTCCATCCGATCGCGGTTGACGAGTTCCCATGAGGATGCGCAAAGACTTGCAGTTCATGACGTACCTCATTGGCGGTGGCCTGTGGGTCACCGGCGTGCTTTGGCTGATCTTTCACTACTTCATGGTTCGCCAGAGCGACTTCGGAGCCCAACCCCATCCGTTGGAGCATTGGTGGCTGTCGATGCACGGCCTGTTTGCTTTTGCAACTCTGTGGTTGTTTGGCCTGTTGTGGGGACGTCACATCGTCGGGGGGTGGAAATCGGAGCGGCGGCGTATCAGTGGATCCTTGTTGCTTGTTGTATTGCTCACGCTCGTGATCACCGGCTATTTGCTCTACTACCCGCCTACTGAAGACTCACTTTCTGTGATTGCGCTGGTGCACTGGCTGATCGGCATTCCGATCGTTGGGTTCTTTGTCGTCCATCGCTTCTGGCGGCGGCTTGCTCGGCGGAGCCAGGTGCTTCGCGTAGTACGCCAGTGATAAGCCTAGGCTACGCGGGCCTGCGAGACACACCGCTGCAGAGAAGTGATTTTTTGCGCGACTGTTTCTTCGCTCATGCGCCGTAACCGATGCCGGTGCGCCGGAAATCCTCGAGGATGCCGCGAACTTCTTCGCGATAGTGAGCATATCGGCTCATGGCGGAAGCTTCCCAGACGAGTACTTTTTGCGGGTCGGACTCGAACAAGGCGCGTCCACTTTTCAAGTACCTCGCGCCGCAGTACATCGCCGACTCTACGCAAATCAACAACATCCACGTCCCGGTGAATGCGTTTTGAAATGTCGTCCACCAACTGCATCTCGTTGGGCATCGAGAAGATCGCGGAGTTGCTGATCAGAAAGCTGCGAGAGTAGCCCGTGTTTGATGGAGGTGGCGGAGCGCTCATTCGATCTCCTGACAAAAGATGACGGCCGGACCAGAGAGAATGGCTGGCTACTAATGTTGTTGCCGCTGGCCACGCACCGTCGGCGTCATTGCCAAAGTTCAACTTTCAAGCCCGGTACCTGGCTGAAGTGTTTGACGTTATTTGTGACGACTACGTACCCCTCCGAGACTGCGTGGGAAGCAATCAACAGATCCATATTCCCGATCGGTTTCCCGTTCTTTTCCAGAGCGGTGCGAATTCTTGCGTAGTGCGCTACAACGCCTTGCGTCCAATCGAGAACGGCAACGCGGTCCAGATATTCTTGCACCAGTGCAGTCAGCGCGGGTCTTCCGGCCTTTTCGGCCCCAAACTCCAACTCTGCGGCTGTTATGACAGACACGCATAGCTTTTCGGCGTGTTTTTCAAACCGCTCAAGCAGTGAGGTAGGTCGCTTCTTAATGATATAGCTGGAAATATCCGTATCCAGCATCAGCAAGCTCATAGAGGCTCACGTACCTGTGGCGGCGAGTCATCACGCTTTTCTAGGAAGTCGTCGGGCACGTCGACCTCGCGAGCAAAAAACGATGCCCAGCTCGGTCTGACTGGCGAAATGAGGAGACCGTCGCCCTGTTTGCAAATGCGGACCTCTTTCACTTCCTCCGGGAAGCGCAGCTCCTGCGGTAACCGCACGGCCTGATTAGCCCCATTGCGGAATAGGGAGGCACGCTTAAAGGCAGACGTGGACATAGACTTCGCCGAGGCGCGCCTTGGCGTGGTCTTCCCACGTTTAGATTTGGTCGGCTTCATAGCGGTCTCCCAGCAATGCCTATGAGTTAGCATATGCTCTGCATATGCTATTCGTCAAGAATGGCTCCATTGATAACTTTTCGCCTATTACGGGCTCGCCATGGCAGATCATCGGGTCAATGGTGATCCGATCATTGGTCGCCATTGTTTGCTGCGTTGTGTGTTGCGCGGATTGGATATCGGCGCGGGGCGGAATGATGCGCGTGGCGCGCGGCGTTATCAAGTGGCGTGTGTTTGTATGTTGGTGTCCTTTTCCGTACGAAGTGAGTCTAAGTAGTCCGCCCACGTCTGCATCATTGTTCGTCGCTCAGCGAGTCGCTGCGCTTTGTTGTAAGCAGCACGAACCTTATTTCTTTCTACATGGGGCAACTGTTGTTCGATGAGCTCCGGGTGAAAGCCCTGCTCATTGCGCAACGTGCTCGCCATGCTGCGGAAACCAAGCCCCGTCATCTGTTTCTTCGTATAGCCGAGGCGACGAAGCGCGGTATTTACCGTGTTATTCGACATCGGTCGTTCCAACGTCAGCAATGACGGGAAGACATACTCACCCCAGCCAGACAACGCATGTAGCTCACGCAAGATCACCACGGCCTGACGCGCGAGGGGTACGACGTGTGGGTCCCCCATCTTCATTCGCTCGCGGGGTATACGCCATTCCGCGCCATCGAGATCGAATTCCGCCCAACGCGCGCCACGCAGTTCGCCAGGACGTAGGAAGACCAGAGGAGCCAATTTCAACACGCCGGCCGTAATCGGTTGTCCCTCATATCCATCGATAGCGCGAAGGAGGGCGCCCACTTGGGCGGGATTGGTGAGAGACGCGTGATTGCGGGAGATCACCGGGCACCAGGGCGCCGCGAAGATCCGCGCTGAGTCCCGTTGGTGCCCGGAGCCGGACTCGAACCGGCACGGCCGATTAAGGCCGAGGGATTTTAAGTCCCTTGCGTCTACCGATTTCGCCACCCGGGCATCGGGAAGGGGATCGGAAGTAAGGGGCGCGATTGTACTGATAACTCTGTCGCAAGGGAGCGTCTGATGAGCATCTTTGCTCATGGCGCTAAATCACTGAATTTGCGAGACTTGCGCGCCCGTCGGCAAGAGTCGTTTTCTTGGTCACGCCCGCCAATCCCAGTTCTCCCGAGCCCCACACCTCCCGTTCCACACAAGAAGTGCTGGAAGCCCAAAACCTGCACCTGTGGCGAGGCGATCGGCACGTCCTGCAGGGCGTGAGTTTTCGGGTGAGCTGCGGGGAATGCCTGCAGATCACGGGCTCCAATGGGGCAGGGAAGACCAGCCTGCTGAGAACTCTGAGCGGCCTGATGCACCCGGAGGAAGGGCAGGTGCTGTGGAACAACCGCAATATCCGCGAGGATCTTCAGGGATTCCATACCGATTTGGCCTACATTGGTCACGAACCACCCCTTAAGATCGATCTGACGGCGAAAGAGAATCTGCATTACTGGATCGGGAGCAGGTGGTCCCTCACAGGCAGCGAGATACAAAGTGCGCTCGAGCGGGTGGGGGCGGCGACGTGGGGTGACCGTCCGATACGGACGCTGTCCGCGGGCCAGAAGAGGCGAGTGGCGCTGGCGGGGCTGGCGCTGATGACGGTTCCGGTGTGGTTGCTCGACGAGCCGACGACGAATCTCGATCGCGAGGGTCAAAGCCTCGTGGGTACCCTTATAGAAGAGCACCTGGAGCGGGGCGGATTGGCGGTTGCGGCCATTCACCACGAGCTTTCAGTGCGGACGACCGCCTTGCGGCGACTCGAGTTGGCACGTGAGTGATCCAATGGCACATGCGGCGGCTAACGCTTCAGCTAGTGCGTCGGGTGACGATGTGAGTAGCACATCGAGCGCGCACGCGACCGCGGGGCATCGGTCAGGCGCAGCGGTAGAATCGCGCGCCGACTCGCCGGTTGCGGCGACCGTTTCACACGGCCCGGCTGAGGTGGAAGGCCATGCTGACACCCCGGGAGTGGCGGCCGCTGCCAATGCTCAAGCTCCGACGCCTCGATCCACCCTGGCGGCGGCGCTGCTGGCCCTGACCCGCGACCTGCGACTCGCCTTCCGAAAACGCGGCCAACTGGTGCAGCCGCTTGTGTTTTTCGCAATCGTGACGACCTTGTTTCCGTTGGCGATTTCCCCTGAATTGTCGCGGCTTCGAGACGTTGCACCCGGTGTGTTGTGGGTGGCGGCCTTGTTATCCTCACAGCTAGCGCTCGAGTTCCTGTTTCGGGACGACGCCCAGGACGGCACCCTCGAGCAGTACGCGTTGTCGGGACAGTCCTTGAGTGGACTGCTGTTCGCCAAAACCGGCGCGCATTGGTTGTTGACCGGCTTGCCGCTGGCGTTGATGGCGCCGCTGGCGGGACTTTCCCTGGGCGTTCCTGTGGCCGCGGTGCCTGGAATCGTGGCCTCGGTGGCCGTGGGCAGTGTGGCGCTGAGCCTGATCGGCTCGATGGGTGCGGCCCTGACATTGGGTGTGAAGCGCAGCGGCGCGCTGTTGTCCTTGCTGACGCTGCCGCTGGCGATGCCGGTGTTGATTTTTGGCGCCCGGGCGACGGAATTGGCGATCAAGGGCGAAAGTTATGGTGCTCCGCTGGAGCTTCTGGGCGCGGTGGCGGTGTTAGGTATCACGCTGGCGCCCCTGGCGACGGCCGCAGCGGTGCGCGTCAATTTGGAGTAAAGATGGCCTGGACCTGGTTTCACCGACTCGGCTCGCCGCCGTATATCTACGGCCTCGCTGGGAGGCTTACGCCCTGGTTTGCGTGGCCGGCGGCCTTGTTGATGGTGGGCGGTCTCTACGGAGGCCTCGTACTCGCGCCGCCCGACTACCAGCAGGGCGACGGTTTTCGCATTATCTACGTACATGCACCGACGGCATGGATGTCGTTGATGGTGTATACGACTATGGCCGTCTCGGCAGCGATAGGATTGATCTGGCGGATCAAGGTCTCCCATGCCGTGGCGGCGAGCTGCGCGCCGATTGGCGCGTCATTTACGCTGTGCGCGCTGGTGACGGGCTCCTTGTGGGGCGCCCCGATGTGGGGAACCTATTGGGAGTGGGACCCGCGCCTCACGTCCGAGCTGATCCTGCTCTTTCTGTACCTCGGGTATATGGGATTGCGCTCGGCCATGGAGGACGTCCAGCGGGCGGACCGGGCGAGCGCGGTGTTGGCCATCGTGGGTGTGGTGAACGTTCCGATCATTCATTTTTCCGTGACCTGGTGGAACTCCCTGCACCAGGCGCCGTCGGTGATGAAGTTCGATCGGCCCAACCTGCCGGCCTCCATGCTGGTGCCGTTATTGATGATGCTGCTGGGATTTACACTCTTTTTCGCGGCTGTCCTGCTGGTTCGCCTGCGCGGGGAGGTCCTGAGCCGCGAACGGACCGCGAGCTGGATCCGCGAGGCGGTAAATCCGCCCCTGAGCGGTAAGTCCGTCAGTGATAAGCCCATGAGCGGGGTGCGGTCATGAACGGTCTGGCGGAATTCTTCGACATGGGCGGCTACGCGGGTTATGTCTGGCCTTCGTACATCCTGACCTTCATTGTCGTAGTGTTGAATATCGTATGGGCGCGCCGCCTGCTCGCGAAATCGCGGGAAGACGCGCGCCGCCGGCTGGCGATGCGGCCCGGAGGAGAAGAGACATGACACCGCGTCAACGACGCATGACCTTGGTACTCGGCATTGTGGCCGGAGTAGGTATTGCCGGCGCGCTCGCCCTCAACGCCTTTCGTCAGAACGTCACGTTTTATTTCGATCCCACGAAAGTCGCGGCGGGCGAAGTGAAACCCGGTCAGCATTTCCGCCTGGGCGGGATGGTCACCAAGGGCAGTGTGAAGCGTGAGCCGGGAAGCCTGGAAGTGCATTTCATCGTGACGGACTTCGAGCACGACGTTCCCGTGAGCTACAGCGGCGTGTTGCCCGACCTGTTCCGCGAGGGGACGGGTGTCGTGGCACACGGCCACCTGGACGGCCAGGGCACCTTCGTGGCGGACGAAGTCCTGGCGAAGCATGATGAGAAGTACATGCCCCCCGAGGTGGCGAAGTCCCTGAAGCGCCGCCACGGCGAGGCACGTGAAGGAGCCTTGGACGGTTCGGCACCCGCGCCCGCAACAGGCGATGCAACGCCGGCCAGCACCCCTATGGCGCCAGGTGCCGCAGCCCCAACCAACACTTCCCCAGCCACGAGCCCGCCCGCGACAACGGCCACGACGCCATCACCCAATGCCAAGCCGTCGCCGGCCGCCATGTCGTCGGCTAACACAATGCCGTCACCCAACGCCGTGCACTCTCCCTCCACCCAGGCCAACGCCACCCCGTCGGCCTTCAACAGGTAGCCGCCATGCTCCCCGAACTAGGCCACTTCGCCCTGATTCTGGCCCTGCTACTGGCAGGTTTTCAGGCCTTCTTTGGCATCGCCGGCTCCGCGCTGGGCCGTGATCGTTGGGTTGCCGCCGTGACTCCCGCCGTCGCGGGCCAATTCGTCATGCTGTGCACCGCTATCGCGTGCCTGGTCGTCTCGTTCGTCTCGAATGACTTCACCGTGCTCTACGTCGCGGAGAATTCGAACTCGGCGCTGCCGTTGTTTTATCGGGTGACGGCGCTGTGGGGCGCGCACGAAGGCTCGCTGCTGCTGTGGATTTTCCTGCTGAGCATCTGGACTGTGGTGGTTTCGATTGGCACCACCCGGTTGCCGCCGCGATTCGGCGCGCGGGTATTGGGCGTGTTGGGTGTCGTGAGCTTCGGGTTCCTGTTGTTTACGCTCGCCACCTCGAATCCCTTTCTGCGCCTGGACCCACCGGCGCCGGATGGCCGCGACCTGAATCCGATCCTGCAGGATCCGGCGATGGCGATTCATCCGCCGATTCTCTACACCGGCTACGTGGGATTTGCCGTGGCCTTTGCGTTCGCCTGTGCGGCGATGCTCGAGGGCCGCATGGACCAACAGTGGGCACGCTGGACCCGCCCGTGGGCGACCGCGGCCTGGTGTTTCCTGAGCTGCGGCATCGCGCTCGGAAGCTGGTGGGCTTACTACGAGCTCGGCTGGGGCGGCTACTGGTTCTGGGATCCAGTGGAGAACGCCTCATTCATGCCCTGGCTGGTAGGCACCGCTTTGATCCACTCGCTTGCGGTCACCGACAAGCGCGGGCTCTTCAAGAGTTGGACCCTGTTGTTGTCCGTACTCGCATTTTCCTTGAGCTTGCTGGGGACCTTCCTGGTCCGCTCCGGTGTGCTGGTCTCGGTGCATTCCTTCGCCGCGGACCCGAAGCGCGGTATTTTCATTCTGAGCTTCCTGGTCATCATGATCGGCGGTGCCCTGACGCTGTACGCCTGGCGCGCGCCGCAGTTGAAGTCCAACGCGGGTTTCGAGCTCAACGCGCGCGAATCCTTCCTGCTCTTCAACAATATCCTGTTGGTCATTGCGGCGGCGACGGTCCTCGGCGGCACGTTGGCGCCCCTGATTGCGCAGACCTTCGGATACACACTGTCGGTGGGTACGCCGTGGTTCGACATGATGTTCCCGCTGTCGATGGTGCCGTTGATGGCGCTGCTGGCATTCGGGGCGCACGCGAACTGGAAACGTGGGCGCCTGGGCCAGAAGATGCGCATGCTGCTCATGACCCTCGCGGCTGCCGCGATCATCGCCTGCATCATTGTCTTTGGCATTTACTCGCACGGGAAGGTGTTGACCCCGATCGCCGCGACGCTCGGCGTGTGGATCATCCTCACTTCGTTGGTTGATCCGATCGATCGCATCCGGCGCAAGCTTTCGCTTACCCGCTCCATAGCCGGTATGGCGATCGCGCACATCGGGCTGGGAATATTCGTCCTGTCGCTGACTACGGTTGAATCCTTTACCCAGGAGCACGACGTAGCACTCGGGCAAGGGGAGAGCAGCACGCAGGGCGCCTATACTTTCCGTCTCGACGGAGTGCGGCGCATCGAAGGCCCGAACTACGAGGGTGTAGGCGGTAAGATCGTCGTGACGCGCAATGGCGAGCCGCTCACCGTGATGTATCCGGAGCAGCGGCACTACTATGTGCAGAATACGACGACCATGGTGGCCTCCATCGAGATGCACTATGGAAGCAACATCCTGGTGCACCTGGGGCAGAATCTCGGTGCCGGAAAATGGAGCGTCCGTATCCAGATCCGGCCGCTGGTGAATTTCATGTGGCTGGCGGCGCTCGTCATGGCCATCGGTGGTGCGATCGCCGCTTCCGATCGGCGTTATCGTGTCCCCAGGACCGCGGACGAAACTGCGACACAAACACCCACGACGCCCCCCGTGGGAGAGCGAGCCTGATGCTGAATCGTTTCACCATCCCGTTGGGAGTCTTTGCGCTGCTGGCCGTGGTGCTGGCGATTGGTATCGCCCAGTCGCCCGACAAAGGACTCATCAAGTCGCCCCTGTTGGGAAAGCCGGCGCCGGAGTTTTCCCTGCCGAGCCTGACGGACGCTTCCCAAACGGTGAAATCCAGCGATCTACGGGGCCACTGGTATGTATTCAACGTCTGGGGCACCTGGTGCTATGAATGCCGCGTCGAGCACCCGGTGTTGATGGAAATGAGCAAACAGAACGTCGTGCCCATCATCGGCATGGATTGGAGAGACAAGGACGACGATGCGCTTGCGATGCTCCAGCAAATGGGTAATCCCTTCGCGGCGATCCCCACCGACCACGATGGCCGCGAGGCCGTTGATTGGGGCGTTTACGGAGCGCCGGAGACCTTCCTGGTGAATGATCAGGGCATCATCGTGTACAAGTTCATCGGCGCCATGACCCGCGAGGCCTGGGAAAAGGAATTCCTGCCCCGGTTGCCCCCGCGCCAGGCGGCGAAGTCATGAATTTCTCCGGCAAGGCTTTTGGCACGACTTTCCCAGGCATGTTCAAACACTGGCGAGTCCTGCTGACCGCGACGTTGCTGTGCTCCGTCTTTGCATCGACCGTCGAGGCCGTCGACCCCACGGAGATGCCGACGCCGGCTCTGCAAGAGCGCTATCTCGCGCTCACCCATGAGCTGCGATGTATGCAATGTCAGAACGAATCGATCGCCGATTCGCCCGTGGACCTGGCGGCCGACCTGCGTCGGCAGGTGCACGATATGTTGCTGGCGGGCAAGTCCGACGACGACGTCCGCGATTTCATGGTCGCTCGCTACGGCGATTTCATCCTGTTTCGACCGCGCATGATCTGGAGAAACGCCTGGCTCTGGGCGACTCCGGGCGTGCTCATCATTATTGGGGCCATCGTTGCCGTCCGCATTCTCAAGCTGCGCTCGACGCTCGTGGATACGGACAATGAGCCTCTGGAAGAGGACATTCGCTCCTGATGGTTACTTTCCTCCTGTTGGCCGGCCTGCTCCTGATTGCCGGCGTCGCCGTGGTGGCTGTTCCCCTGTTGCGCCGGACCCCGACGCAACTCGCGCCCGCGACCTGGACCGCGCTTGCGGCAGCGGGCGTGTTGGTCATCGGCTCCGCGGTGTTGTATGCCGTGTGGACGAACTGGTCCTGGCGTGCACCGCCGCCGTCGGATTCCCCGGAGAACATGGTGGCGGGACTGGCCCGTAAGCTGGAACACAACCCCGATGACCTCCAGGGTTGGCTGATGCTCGGTAACTCCTACGTGGTACTCCAGCAATATCCGCTGGCGGTACGCGCGTTCGAGCGCGCCGACCACCTTGCTGACGGCAAGAACGCCATAGCGTTGGTCGGTGAGGCCGAAGCACTCACCATGAGCGACGAAGCCGAGCTCACCGGACGCGCCGGCCGCCTCATCGAGCAGGCACTGCAGCTCGATCCCAACTCGGCCAAAGGCTTGTTTTTCGGAGGTGCCGCCGCTGTCCGACGGGGCGAGCTCGCGCTCGGCAAGGAGCGCTTCGAGAAGCTGTTGAGTCTGAATCCGCCCGATGGCATCAAACCCATCCTGCAGCAGCAGATCGATGCCATCGATCAACAGCTTTCAGGCAAAGGGTCCGCGGGCCCCGCAATGGCCGCGGCTTCCGGCCCAGCCGCTGCAGGCCGTGGCTCCGCCGGCACTTCGGTGGCCAGCGACAGTATCGCCGCCGTCCTCGTGCACATCGAGCTTGCTCCATCCTTGTCGAACGCCGATTCCGCCGGTGCCGCGCCGTTGTTTGTGTTTGTGCGCGATCCTGCACAACCCGGCCCGCCACTCGCCGCGAAGCGTCTGGCAAGCCAATTCCCGCAGGACGTGCGACTGACACCGTCGGATTCGATGGTGCCCGGACGGGCTTTCTCTGCCGGCCAGAAAGTTCAGGTGGTGGCACGCATCGCGCGCTCCGGAAATCCCATCGGCGGCAGTGGTGATCCCTTCGGTGAGGTCGCCTATCAGGTCGGCCACGACGGGCAGGTGAAGATCGTGATCGACCACGTGACGCCGTAAAAAGCCCCAGCGCGGCAGCACGCTGTGCCGCGATCTCCCGTCCCCGCGTGTGACCGAAGCGCCGCGTAGGGAAATCCCACGAAGCGCCAATGGCGCGACGTGGGACATTTGTGCAGAGCGATACGTACCGATATATCCACGACTGCTCGATTCGCACGAAAGTTCCATTCGTCCCGCCTGCGGTTCCGGCATGCCTCTTGCTAACCCTTAGTTGCTAGCCGGGCCGAGGGCTATCTTCGCGAGCTGAAGTCTCCCGTGAGAGGTTCTAGGTCGCACATCGTTTGCTGCCAGTTTGTGTTGCCCGGAAGCCTTTGGCATTCACTGTGGAGGAGAGTAACGATGGCTCACGAACCAACTCAGGATGGGCGCACGTCCAACCGCGGATTCGCTTCAATGAACGCGGAGCGTCAGCGCCAGATCGCAAGCATGGGCGGTAAAGCGGTTCCGGATGAGAAGCGCAGCTTCTCGCAAAACCGTCGCCTGGCTGCCGAGGCCGGCCGCAAGGGCGGACAGAGCGTCCCTGGCTCTAAGCGTAGTTTCTCGCAAAATCGCGAGCTTGCCGCGGTCGCTGGCCGCAAGGGCGGGCAAAGCGTGCCGGATGAGAAACGCAGCTTCTCGCAGAATCCTGAACTCGCAGCGGAGGCAGGCCGTAAGGGTGGCCAAGCCAGTCATGGGGGCGGCGCCAGCAGTGGCGAGTCGCACCAGCGGGAGTCGATGGAGCGACCGCGCCCCTCGGGAGAGACTGAAAGCGAGTAAGCACGCTTCACGCGCGCGTGTCGCTTTTGAGGGCTGCAGGGATGCGGCCCGAACGCCCGTCGTGCCACCGGAAGCCTTCCGTGTGGCCGGCGGAGCCCCGATCGGGGCAGTGAAAAGTTTGCCTCCAGCATTGCAGAAGTTACCGATCCGCTGGCGCTAAAGGTGCCCTTCCTCGAGCGGCCGGCTTAAGACGGAAGTCTGTTTCAATTCGTATTACTGCGATGCACTTCAGCAGGAGCGTCACTGTTGTGCGCTACTGCTCACACTAAATCACGCTCCGCTGCAGACCCTCATTGCAAATTTGACCATAATCCGCACCCGCGGGCGTCTCATCAGCCGCATAGGGCGGTGCGTGGGGGAGGTCCAGAGAAACCAATAATATGCAAGCTTCATTGAAGAAGTCGGGTCCTGTCGCATTGATTGTCGTTCTATCCACCTTGGTGCTCACCGGGTGTGCCGCGGGTCGCTGGTTCGAGTCGGGTCGCTCGAATCCCACCCCAAGCCCTGACACACCCAATTCGTCAGATCCGAAATCAATCTCGGCGGCGTACATCCGCAGCCTGTGCGCGTTACCCCGTGAGCAACGACAGCCGCAGGTGCGCGCGCTGAACGAAGCGGTGCTGCCTGATAACGTGGTCATCTCCTGTGGCCGCACCGGACTGGAAACCCCGTAACTGAGGCGCGTGCCGCCCCAACACCACGGTGTTGGAAGTTGGGGACGGCACTCGCGAGCGAATCGCTGCACCCTCATTGGGGGTCGTGCCCGAAAGGATCTCGAGGCCGGTACCGCTGTACGTCCGTGCACGTCCCAAATAAGGCAGGCTCGCGCGGAATTAGCAAGCCTTGTGGCGGCGAGTGCCTTTCAGCATAGTGCGCGCCCCGTGATGTGAAATCCCTTGAACCCCTCCGATGCTGTCAATTGAATCCCGAATCGCCGCGGAGCTTGCCGTCAAGCCGCACCAGGTCGCCGCCGCCGTAGCCTTGCTCGATGCCGGCTCCACGGTTCCCTTCATCGCTCGCTATCGCAAGG
>Ga0105240_10006717_pt1 | contig 16851 bp, 12 predicted proteins | sample KBSC54metaG_FD_80426 | JGI IMG/M metagenome (GOLD analysis project Ga0105240, IMG submission 80426) | Corn rhizosphere microbial communities from Kellogg Biological Station, Michigan, USA - KBS C5-4 metaG | ecosystem: Host-associated > Plants > Roots > Rhizosphere > Soil | place: Michigan, USA...
GCCGCATAGAAATCGTGGCGCGCTGGATCGTGGACGGCTTTCTCTCGGGACTCCACCGGTCACCCCGCAAGGGGTTCTCCGTGGAGTTTGCGGAGCATCGGCCCTATCAGGCGGGCGACGACCTGCGCTACGTGGACTGGAAGATCGCGGCGCGCGCGGATCGCTGGGTCGTCAAGCAGTACGAGGAAGAGACCAACCTGCGCGCCACCATCGTGCTCGACGTGAGCCGGTCCATGGCGTGGCGCGGCGACGCCGCGCGCCTCACCAAGCTGGCCTACGCGGAGCGATTGGTCGCGGCCATGGCGCTGCTGCTCCTGCGCCAGCGCGATGCCGTTGGCCTCGTGCGCTTCGATGATCTGGTGCGGACGTCGCTCGCGCCCCGTGTGCGCTCGGGACAGTGGCAGCGCATCGTGGCGGCTCTCGACGATCCGGGCGCGGGGCACGCGTCGCACGCCGCGGCGGCGCTGGAGCAGGCCTGGCGGCTCATTCCGCGCCGTGGCCTCGTGGTGATCGTGTCCGACCTTCTCATGGATGCCGATGAGGTGCTGAGTCAGGTGCGCGCGCTGCGGCACGCGGGACATCAGCTCGTCGTGCTGCACGTGCTCGATCCGGCCGAGCTCGATCTTCCCGCCGCCGGCGACGCCCTCTTCTTCGATCCCGAGAGCGGCGCTGAGGTGCCGGCCGCCAGCGCGGACGTGCGCGGCGCCTATCATGCCACGGTCACGGCGGCGCTGCAGGAATGGAGACAGTCGCTGGCGGCGGCGGGCGCGGCCTACGAAACGGTGTTCACGGACGCGCCCTTCGGCGTTCCCCTGCGCCGCGTGTTCGCCACGCGGCAGAAGATGCCGTGATCGAGTTCCTCACGCCGCTCTGGCTGATCGCGGCGGGAGCCGCCGCGATCCCGCTCTTCATTCATCTGCTGCGCCGCCGCACCGGAACGCGAGTGGAGTTTCCCGCGGTGCGCTATCTGGCGCGCGCGGAACGCGAGCACAGCCGGAATCTCAAGCTGCGCAACCTGCTGCTGATGCTGCTGCGCGTGGCCGCGATCGTCCTCATCGCAGCCGCGGCGGCGCGCCCGCTCATTCGCGTCGCGGGCAGCGGTCATGCGCCGACGGCAATGGCCATCGTGCTCGACAACTCGCTCAGCTCGTCGGCCATCACGGCGGGGCATCCCGTGGTCGAGGAGCTCCGCGCCGTCGCCAGTGGCGTGGCCTCGCGGGCGGCCGTCACGGACCGGCTCTGGCTCATTACGGCGGATGGAACGGTACATGGTGGCACGCGTGACGCGGTCGTGCAGGCCATCGAGCACACCGGGCCACTGGCTGGCGCGGGCAACATCGAGGATGCGGCCGTGCGTGCGGCATCGCTGGTGGGCGGATCAGGGCTGGCCGAACGCGAGGTCGCCATCGTGACCGATGGACAGGCGACGTCGTGGAGTGCGCCGATTACGCTGGGGCAGTCGCGAGTGCAAGTGTACCGGCCGCGCCAGGACCCGCCGCGCAACGCGGCCGTGATCGAGGCAGAAGCGCTGCCGCCGCGCTGGACACCGCGCGGTGCCGTGCGCGCGCGCGTGCTGACGCCGGACTCGGCCGCCTTCCGCATCACGATCGATGGCCGGACGCTGGCGCGCGGAACGGCGGTGAAGGATCAGGAGATCCTCGTGCGCGCTTCACCCGCGGAGCGCGGCTGGAGCACCGGGACCGTCGAGGTCGAACCCGATGAGATGCGCGGCGATGATGCGCGCTACTTCGCGGCGTGGATTGGGCCGGCGCCGGCCGTGCGCGTGTCCGCCGCGCTCGGTCGCTTCGCCACGACCGCGGTGGAGGCGCTCGTGCAGGCGGAACGCGCCACAATGGGCAGCGATGTCGCCTTCAGCCCGGCGGATGAGGCCACGACGCTTCCCGCGCTGCTCGTGGCTCCGTCGGACCCCGTGCACATCGGAGCCGCCAATCGGGCGCTGGCCCGCCTCGACATTCCCTGGCGCTTCGGCGATCTGCGGCGTGCCGAGAGTTCCGTGGAGAGCGCTACGCGCAACGACTCCACATTCAAGGATGTGAACGTGCTGCTGCGCTACCGGCTGGTCGCCAATGCGCCGACCGCAACCGACACGCTCGCCGTGACGGCGGGCGAGCCCTGGATCGTCGCGGGCCCGGGCTACGTGCTCGTGGCGTCGCCATTCACACCGGACGCGACGACACTGCCGGTGCGCGCGGCGTTCGTGCCCTGGCTGGCCGAGATGTTCTCGCAGCGACTCGGCCGGGAAGCAGGGACGATCGTGGCTGCGACACCGGGCGCCATGCTCGCGCGCCCGGCCGGCGTGGATGCACTCGAGCTCCCCGAGGGGCAGCGCCAGGCGCTGTCCGGCGACTCGCTCGCTGCGCCCGACAAGGCCGGCGTCTATCCGTTCCTCACCGGGAGCACGCGGGCCGGCGCACTCGTGGTGAACCCCGAACCCGCCGAATCCGATCTGCGGCGGTTGAGCCCGCAGGCGCTGGCCTCGCGCATTCGCGCGGCGAACGTCCGGTCGGGCGAGGACAGCGCGGCGGTTCGCGTGCACGCCTTCGACTCGGCGCCGCGCCGGCCGCTGGTGGTCCCGCTGCTGCTGCTGGCCGTCGTCGCACTCGTCGCCGAGAGCGCACTGACGGGCCGGACGCGCGGAGGCGCCTGATGGCGCTTCCGCAAATCCTCGATGCCGTTGAAGGGCTGGGTGCGTTCCAGCGCGTCGCCGGCGCGCTTCCCGCACCGGGAAGCGCGCTCCGCGTGGGCGGACTGCCCGGGTCGAGCGATGCCGCGCTCGTCGCGACGCTGGTGCGATGGGTGGGAGCGACGCGCTTCTTCATGATCGTCACCGACACGCTGCCCGAAGCGGAGCGCTGGCTGGCCGATCTCACCACGCTGCAGGAAGAGGGCGTCGTGGCGCTCTATCCGCCGCGAGAGGGATTCGGCGAAACGGAGCCGCATCTCGAGGTGGCGGGCGAGCGCGTGGAAACCCTGGAGCGCGTCGCGCGCGGCGGCGTGCGTACGCTGGTCACGACGTTCCGCGCGCTGCAGGAGCGCACGAGGCTGCCCGACGCGTTGCGCTCGGCGCGTCTCGAGCTGCGCGTGGGCGATCTGCGCCGTCCCGAGGATGTTGCCGCGCATCTGGAAGCCGTGGGCTTCGAGCGCGTGCCGCTCGTGGAAGACGTCGCGGAATTCAGCGTGCGCGGCGGCCTCATGGACATCTACAGCTTCGGCATGGCCAATCCGGTTCGCATCGAGTTCTGGGGCGACGAGATCACATCGCTCCGGCACTTCGACATGGTGACGCAGCGCTCGACGCGTGACGCCGACATGGCGCTCGTGCTTCCCGTGGACGGGCGCGCGAGTGCGGTGGGTGATGCAACCACGCGCGGCAGCATCGCGCAGCTGCTGCCGCCCGATACGCTCCTCGTGCACACGGCGGCGGCACGGATGGAGCCGGAGCTGCAGCGCACGTGGGAGGAAGCGCGACACCATATCGAACTGGCGCGGCGCCGTGGCGAGGACGTTCCCGATCGCGACGCCCTGTATCAGCCGCCGGGTGAGGTCCTGGCGGTCGCGCGCGCATTCGGCTCGATCGTGCTCAACGAGTCGGGCGAGGTCGGGGGCGACGACGCGGCGGAGATCACATTTCCCATCCGTTCGCCCGAGCCCATCGAGCGCGACATCAAGCGCCTGCGCCGGATCGTGGACGGCGACGTCCCGACACTTATTCTCTGCGACAACGCCGGGCAGGCGGAGCGGCTGGAAGAGCTGCTGAGCGGCAACGGCGACGGCACGCATCCCGTTGGCGCGGCGCTCGCGGTGGGCGTCGTGGATGGCGGATTCACCGTGCCGCCCGACGCGACGTCGCCCGGACTCCGCGTGCTGACCGATCACGAGATCTTCCGGCGCGAGCGGCGCATCCGGCGCCGCCGCCGCTACGTCACGGGCACACCGCTGGAGACACTCACCGGACTTCAGCCGGGTGACTACGTCGTGCACCTCGAGCACGGTGTGGGCATCTACCGCGGCATCGAGCGCATGTTCGTGCGCGAGAGCACCATCGAGGTGGCGGTCATTGAATACGAGGGGGGCGACCGGCTGAACGTCCCCCTGTATCGCGTGGATCTGATCGAGCGCTACCGTTCATCGAGCGATGTGTCCGAGGATGCGCCGCCGCCGCGGCTGCACACGCTGGGTGGCAAGCGCTGGGCGCAGCAACGCGCGCGCACGCGCGCGGCGCTGGAGGAGCTGGCGGGAGAGCTGCTCGTACTGTACGCACGGCGGCGGACGGCCACGAAAGCACCGGCACTGCCCGACACCACCTGGCAGCGGCAGCTCGAATCGTCCTTTCTCTTCGAGGACACGCCCGATCAGCGCACCGCCACGGTCGAGGTCAAACACGACATGGAGAGCGCGCGGCCCATGGACCGCCTGCTGGTGGGCGACGTGGGCTACGGCAAGACGGAAGTCGCCGTGCGCGCCGCGTTCAAGGCGGTGCAGTCGGGCCGCCAGGTGGCCGTCCTCGTGCCCACGACCATCCTGGCCGAACAGCATGGCCGCACCTTCAGCGAACGCCTCGCGGATTTCCCCATTCGCGTGGAGACGCTGAGCCGCTTTCAGACGACGAAGGAACAGGCGGCCATCCTGAAGGACCTCGCTGACAAGAAGGTGGACATCGTCATTGGTACGCACCGCCTGCTCAGCAGCGACGTCTACTTCGCCGAGCTCGGCCTGGTCGTCGTGGACGAGGAGCATCGCTTCGGCGTGAAGCACAAGGAGCGGCTCAAGCAGCTCAAGCTGGAGACCGATGTGCTCACGCTCACGGCCACGCCCATCCCGCGCACGCTGCACCAGTCGCTCGCGGGATTGCGCGACGTGACGCTCATTCAGACGCCGCCGCTGGACCGCTCGCCCGTGCTTACCTCGCTCGAGCCCTGGGATGACGCGCTCATCGAAGAAGGCATTGCGCGGGAACTCGACCGCGGCGGGCAGGTGTTCTTCGTGCACAATCGCGTCGAGACCATCCAGGCCATTGCCGATCACGTGCGCCGACTCGCCCCGCGTGCCGAAGTCGCGGTGGCGCACGGGCAGATGCGCGAGCGTGAACTGGAGCAGGTGATGCGGCGCTTCGTCACCGGCGAGGTGGACGTGCTCGTGTCCACCATGATCGTGGAGTCCGGGCTCGACGTGCCGAACGCGAACACGATGTTCGTGAATCGCGCGGATCACTTCGGCCTGGCGCAACTCTATCAACTGCGCGGCCGGGTGGGGCGCTCCTACCGCCGGGCCACCTGCTACCTGCTCGTCCCCGATGAGCTGGATCCGGATGCGGAGCGGCGCCTGCAGGTGCTCGAGCATCACACCGAGCTCGGCTCCGGCTATCACGTGGCGCTCAAGGATCTCGAGATGCGCGGCGCCGGCAATCTGCTTGGCGCCGAGCAGTCCGGCTTCGTGCAGGCCGTGGGGTTCGAACTCTACCTCAAGATGCTCGACGAGACGGTGCAGCGGCTGATGCGCGGCGACGAGGGTCCGAGGCTGCTCCCCGCGGATGTCTCCATGGACATTCCCACCTACCTGCCGGACGACTACGTCACGATTCAGGAGGCCAAGCTGGATGTCTACCGGCGACTCTCGCGGATGACCGAACCGGCGCAGGTGGAGGAGCTGCGCGCCGAGTTGCGCGACCGGTTCGGGCCGCTGCCGCCGCCGGCACAGGCGTTCTTTGCCGCAGCCCTGCTGCGCATCGTCGGCGGCCGGCTGGGCATCGAGGGGATACTTGTGCATGGCGCGGAGGCACGTATTAGCTTTCGGGCTGACGCGGTACCGCGCCTCAAGGGGCTCACGGCCGCGTTTCATGAAGTACAGTTCCAGGCTGAAGTGCGTCGGACGAAACCGCTGGTGCTCAAGCTCACTCGACTCGGAGGAGCGGGGCTGCTCGACGGTCTCGTGCGCGCGCTCAAGGGACTGGCCGGATGATCGTGCAAGGACGTGGCAGCGTGGGGGCGCGATGGCGAGGGTGTGCTGCCGCAGCCCGTCGTTCCCCGAGCGCCGCCGCGTCCTTGTGTTCGTTCGCGAACCCGCGCTGATCTCGTTCCGCCTCCACGCATACTCGTGTTGCCATCAATGAATCGTACAATCGTCGTCGTCTCCGCCGCGCTCGTGGCGCTGGGCGGCTGCAAGGGCTTCAAGGAAGCCATGACCGCCCACGTTGACGTGGTGGCGTCGGCTGGCTCCCAGGAACTTTCCGTGGACCGGCTGGACTCCCTGCTCGCCCAGGCGAAGGTGCCACCCAATGCCGAGATGGCCAAGGCGGTGACGGATCTCTGGGTGAACTATCAGTTGATGGGACAGGCCGCCGCGCACAACGACTCGCTCAAGGATCCCAAGCTCGTTGACGCCGCGCTCTGGCCTGTCATCTCGCAGGAGCGCGTGGTCAAGTGGCACGACCAGCTCACGAAGTCCTTCCCGGGCGTCGACACCACCAACCTTGCAACGCGCTACGCCAACGGCGAAATGCTCGCGGCCAGTCACATCCTCTTCGTCGTTCCGCAGTCGGCCACGCCGGCCCAGCGCGACTCCGTGCGCCGCAAGGCAGAAGCCGTGCGCGCGCAGGTGACGTCCGCGAACTTCGCGCAGCTCGCCAAGGAGAACAGCCAGGATCCCGGCTCGGCGGTGCACGGCGGCGACCTGGGCGTGTTCCCGAAAGGCGCGATGGTCAAGCAGTTCCAGGACGCGCTGCTCAAGCTCAAGCCCGGCGAGATTTCGCCAGTCGTGCAGACGGAGTTCGGCTACCACATCATCCGGCGGCCGACGTTTGCCGAGGTCAAGGATGAGTTCAGCAAGGAAGTGAACGCCTCGGCCACGCAGCAGGCGGACAGTGCGTATCTCGCGAATCTCGAGCGCACGTCGGACATCAAGATCAAGGATGACGCCGTGGGCACGATGCGCGCGGCATCCAAGGATCTGGATGCGCACGCCAAGGACGACGCGGTGCTGGGGACGTCGACGGCCGGGAACTTCACCATGGCCAAGCTGGTGCACTGGATCAGCGCGTACCCGCAGCGGGCGCAGATCGAGCACGGGCTCGCCCAGGCGCCGGACAGTCAGGTCACCGGATTTCTCAAGAACGTCATGCGGAACGAGCTCGTGCTGCACCAGGCGGACAGTGCCAAGGTGGAGCTCGACTCGAGCGAGATGGCCGACCTCCACGCCAAGTTCGCCGGTCTGGTCACGGCCGCCTGGGAAGGGCTCAATGTGAGCCCCAAGGTGCTCGCGGACAGCGGCAAGACGGAGAGCCAGCGCGAGCGTGTTGCCGCGGCGCACGTGGAGCAGTACATGGACGGGCTCATGACGCAGCGCTCGCGCTACGTGGATGTGCCCATTCCGCTGAAGAGCGTGCTGCGCGACAAGTATTCCTGGAAGATCAACCAGGCCGGACTGGCCCGGGCGGTGGAGCAGGCGACGAAGGCTCGCGCAGCGGCGGATTCCGTGAAGGCGAAGAACCGCCCGCCATCGGCAGTGCCGCTGGGGCCGCCGGCCGCGAAGCCGGCAACGCCCGAGCAGCCCAAGGGCTGACGGGGATCAGGAGTGACCGCGATGGGTAGGACAGGCATGCTGAAAATTCGCGTCAGTCTCATTGCGGCTCTGGCCGCCGCCCTGGTCGCTCCGGCCATGGCGCAAGGGCCCGTGGCGCCGTCGCCCGACAGTACCACGTCCATTGACCGGGTCGTGGCGGTGGTCGGCGACGAGCCCATTCTGCGCAGCGAGGTCGAGGAAGAGCTCGGGAAAATGAAAGCCGAGGGGCAGCAGATGCCCACCGACTCGGCCGCGCAGCAACAGCTCATCAACGACATCATCAACGGCCTCATTGACGACGACCTCATGGTCGCGGAAGCCAAGAAGCAGAAGATCGAGGTCAGTGACAACGACATCAGCCCCGAGGTGGACAAGCAGGTCGCGCAGATTCGCGGCCGGTTTGCCACGGACGCGGAGTATCGCCAGCAACTGAAGCTCTCGGGCTTCGGGACGCCTGACGAATATCGCCGCTGGCTGCTCGACAAGGCGCGTCGCACGGCGCTGCAGCAGAAGCTGTTCGAGAAGCTGCGCCAGGAGAACAAGCTGCCGCCGGCACCGGTGTCGGAGGCGGAAGTGGATTCCTTCTTCCAGGCGAGCAAGGTGCAGGGGCAGATTCCCAAGCTGCCCGCCACGATCACCTATCGGCAGATCGTGATCACGCCGCAGCCCAGCGCGAGCGAGGATTCCGCCGCGCTGGCAAAGGCGGAATCGCTGCTCGTGGAGATTCGCAAGGGTGGAGACTTCGCGACGATCGCCAAGCGCGAGTCCATGGACAACTCCAACAAGGATCAGGGCGGCGACCTGGGGTGGCATCGGCGCGGTGAGTTCGTGCCGAACTTCGACCGCGTCTACTTCGCGCTGCGGCCCGGACAGGTGAGCCCGGTCATCAAGACGACGTTCGGGTATCACATCATCAAGGTGGACCGCGTGCAGCCGTCGGAAGTGAAGGGGCGCCACATTCTCATCCGCCCCACCATTGATTCGGCGGACGTGCAGCGGGCGCGCGTGCTCGCGGACAGCGTGGCGAAACTCTGGCGCAACGGCGCGAACTTCGACTCGCTCGTGGCGAAGTATCACGATCCGTCCGAGGAGAAGATCATGCCTGACCCCTTCCCGCAGGCGCAGCTCCCCAAGGAGTACCAGGCGGCGATCAAGGGGCACAAGGCCGGCGACATCCTGGACCCGTTCACCATCATGGACGCCTCGCGCGGCGTGCCGAAGTTCTTCATCCTGGATCTCACCGCAGTGGACGATGCCCGCGAGCCCACGCTGGCCGACTACCGTCAGGACATCCGCGACCGGCTCACGCAGCAGAAGGGCGTGCGCCGCTACCTGGACAATCTGCGCAGGCAGACGTTCGTCTCCGTTCGCGAGTGACGCGTGCGCGTGGATCTCGCGCTCAAGCGGCTGCTGCTCGTCAGGAGCCGCACCGAAGGGAAGGAGGCGTGCGACGTGGGTGCGGTGTTCATCAACGGCAGGCGCGCGCGCGCCTCGGCTGAGGTGCGGCCGGGCGACGTCGTTCGCGTGGACTACGCGCATCGGACGCTGGAGGTCGAGCTCACGGGCGAGATCACCGGCAACGTGAGCCGCGAGCGCGCCCGCACGCTCTACCGTGTCGTGCGCGACGAGCCGGCGACGTGATGCGCCCGCGCCTGGCGGTCACCCTGGGCGACGCACGCGGCATTGGACCGGAGATCGTCGCCCGCGCACTTGCGGATGAGCGCCTGCGCGGCGCGTGCGAGCTGCTCGTCGTGGGGCCGGACGGATGCGGCGTCGCCGTGCAGGAGTCCGTGGGCAGCTGGCGGAACGGTGGCAGCGCCGCGCTCGCGGGACAGTTCGCCGGCCGGGCCATCGAGCGTGCGGCGCAGCTCGCGCTCGCCGGAGCGGTGCAGGGCGTGGTCACCGCTCCAATAGATAAGCACGCGCTGCTCGAAGGCGGCTACGACTATCCCGGCCACACCGAAATGCTGGCAAACCTGGCCGGTGTGCCCGTGGCGATGATGCTGGCGTCCGATCGCCTGCGGGTCGTGCTCGCCACCACGCACGTGCCCCTTGCCGAGGTACCCGCCCGACTCACGCGGGAGCACATCGTGGATGCGGCGCGCATCACGAAGCGCGGATTGCAGGACTGGTATGGCATCGCGGCGCCGCGCATCGCGCTCTGTGCGCTGAATCCGCACGCGGGCGATGGCGGCCGGTTCGGCAGCGAAGATGATACGCTGCTCGCGCCGGCGGCGCGCGTCGCGGGCATCGCGGGCCCGTTCCCCGCGGACACCGTGTTCGTGCGCGCCCTGCGCGGCGAATTCGACGCCGTCATCGCGCCGTATCACGACGTGGGCATGACCGCCATCAAGGTTGCCAGCTTCGGCCGCGCCGTGAACGTGACCCTCGGACTCCCCTTTCCGAGAACGTCACCCGATCACGGGACCGCGTTCGACATTGCCGGCCAGGGCCTGGCCGATCCGGGCAGCATGATCACGGCCACGCTTGAATGTGCGCGCATTGCGAACGTTATTGCACAGTCGTCGACACCCGGACGGACCGATCCCCGCGAGCCGTCCACGCTCTGACCCACGGCGGCATGTCGTTCTCGCATACGGGCCATCTGCACGGGCTCGATCACGATCATGGTCACGACACCGGCACGGACCACGCGCGCCGGTTGCGCGTTGCGCTGTTCATCACGGCGCTCATTCTCGTGGCCGAAGTCGTGGGCGGGTTCGCCGCCAATTCGCTCGCGCTGCTCGCCGACGCGGGGCACATGCTCACCGATGTGGCGGCGCTGGGACTCTCGCTCTTCGCGTCGTCATTCGGCAGTCGGCCCGAGACCCCGAAGCGGACCTACGGCTATCGCCGCCTCGAGATTCTCGCCGCCTTTTTCAACGGCGCCACGCTGCTGCTGGTGTCGGGCTTCATCGTCTACGAGGCCGTGCGCCGCATCACGGCGCCGGAGCCGGTGGGCGGGACGCTCATGCTCATCGTCGCCGCCATTGGCCTCGTGGCCAACGTCGTGGCGGCGCGCACGCTGCACCCGGCCAGCTCCGGCAGCCTGAACGTACGCGGCGCCTACGTCCACATCCTCAGCGACCTGCTCGGCTCCGTGGGCACACTCATCGCCGCGCTGCTCATTCGCTTCACGGGCTGGCTCCAGGCGGATCCCATCGCGTCCATTGTCGTGACGCTGCTGGTGATCCGGAGTGCGTGGCTGCTCGTGCGGGAGTCCGTGGATGTGCTGCTGGAATCCACGCCCGCCAACATTTCCGCCGGCGCGGTCCGCACGCAGCTCGAAGCGATTCCCGGCGTGGAGTCGGTGCACGATCTGCATGTCTGGAGCGTGACGTCCGGCGTGGTGGCCATGAGCGCGCACGCCATCGTGCGCGAGTCCGAACGGCACCAGCACGTTCTGGAGCACGTGCACGACGCCATGCGCCTCTTCGGCATCCAGCACGTGACGATCCAGCTCGAGCGGCGCGAAATGTACGAGCGGGAGATGCACCTGCACGCCTGACCGCCGCGCCGCAAGCGCGTCAGGCGCGTGCCGCGGCGCACAGTCGCGTCCGCCGTTGCGTCCCGCCGGGATCATTCGTCTCCCAATGACCCCCGCCCTCTCACCACTCTCATGGAAATTCGCGAGCTCGCCCCGCTGGACGACTATCGTATTCAGAAGCACCGGCTCGATGTGACCCTCGCGCTCGCTCATGGCACGACCATTCGCGGCCACATCTTCGTGCACCTGCCGGTTCCCGGCCACCGCGGCTTCGATGACCCGGCCGTGCTGCTCAACGATCGCGATCCGTTCTTCCCCATGGAAACGGAGAGCGGCGAAGTGCTCCTCATCGCGAAGTCGCAGGTCGCCGAGCTCTCCGGCCTGCCCGTCGGCGAAGAGGACGAACTGCTGCGGCGCAGCACCCCCATGGCGCTGCTCGAGGTCCGCCTGGCCGGCGGGATCAGCCACTACGGCTCCATGCGGCTGGAAGTGCGCACGGGCCGGCCGCGACTCCTCGACTTCCTGAACGATGCCTCCCAGCACTTCCTCACGCTCTATACCGATCAGGGCATTCGTCTGATCAATCGGGCGTGGATCGAGTGCGTGCGTCCGCTCGACTGACATGCCGGCCATCGACAGGTTTCTGGAGGTGATGCGGAGCCAGCACGCATCCGTGCTGCAGCTCGCCGCCGACCAGCCAGCGTGTCTCGACGTCTCGGGCGCGTCGCGCGCCATCACGAAACAGCCGCTCACGGGCGCCCAGGTGCAGTCCCTCCTCAGGGAGATGGCGCCGGCCGAGTCGGTCCAGGCGCTGGACTCCGGCAGCACGGCGCTGTTTGCGTATCGCGTGGACGGCGCGGAGTATCGCGTGCAGGCACGTCGCGGCGCGACCGGCTGGGGCGCCGAGGTGCGGCCGGCGCCGGCGGCGGCACCCACGCCGGCGGCCACGCTGGCATCGACGCCGGCATCCGCGCGGAGTGCGGTTGCCGCTGTCATTGTGGAAGCGGCGCCGGAAGACGACGGCGCGAGTCGCGCGCGCATGGACGCGCTCCTGCGCGAACTGGTGGAGTGCGGCGGATCCGATCTGCACCTGCGCGTCGGCGAGCCGCCCATTGTCCGGCTGCACGGCGAGATGTCGCGACTGGAGGGGCAGGAGGCGCTCGACGGCGTGGCGCTCGAAGCGATGCTGCACGCCATCGCGCCCGATCGCAATCGCGGTGAATACGCCGAGCACCATGATACGGACTTCGCGTACGAGCTGCCCGGGTTGGCGCGTTTCCGCTGCAACGCACTGCGCGACCGGCATGGCGCGGCGGCGGTGTTCCGGGTGATTCCCGCGCGTGTGGTCACGGCGGACGAGCTGGGCCTGTCGCCGGCGATTCAGGCGCTGTGCAACCTCTCGCGCGGACTCGTGCTCGTGACCGGGCCAACCGGCTCCGGGAAATCCACCACGCTGGCGGCGCTCATTGATCTCATCAACCGCACGCGCAGCGATCACGTCATCACGATCGAGGATCCCATCGAGTTCGTGCACGAGAACAAGAAGTGCATCATCACGCAGCGCCAGGTCGGGACGCACACGGGTTCGTTCAAGCACGCGCTGCGCGCGGCGCTGCGCGAGGATCCGGACATCATTCTGGTGGGCGAGCTGCGCGATCTCGAGACGATGTCCATCGCGATCGAGACCGCGGAAACGGGCCACCTGGTGTTCGGCACGCTGCACACGACCAGCGCGGTGAGCACGGTGGACCGGCTGATCGATCAGTTCCCCGCCGACCGCCAGTCGCAGATCCGCGTGATGCTCTCCGAGTCGCTCAAGGGCGTGATTTCCCAGGTGTTGTGCCGCAAGATCGGCGGCGGCCGCGTCGCCGCGCTCGAGGTGCTGCTCAGCATGCCCTCGGTATCGAATCTGATTCGCGAAGGGAAGACGTATCAGCTTCCGTCGATCCTGCAGACGTCGCGGCGCCTGGGCATGGTGATGCTCAATGACGCGCTCATGGTGCACGTGGACGCGGGCACCGTGGAGCCCAAGGAAGCGTATCTCAAGGCATCCGACAAGCAGGGGCTGCTCGCCACGATGGCCCAGCGCGGCCACGACACGAGCTTCGTGGAGGGGCCGGATGCCGCGGCGGCGCGGCAGGTGTCCGCCAAGGGTGCATCGCGGACGACGAGCGTGAGATAGGCGGCCCCTCGCGGACGCTCTAGCTCTTTCCGGGTTCGTCCTGCCTGGGCGCCCTGTACAACCGCTGCTGCAACTGGGCCTGCGTCACGTAGTAGCTGCGTGAGCGGTCGAGACCGCCGATCGTCGCGCCGCCCAGCGTCCGATCGATCAGCGGCACCGGCGCACCCGCGCCGAGATCCTGTCCATCGAGCTCGCCCTCGCCCTCGCCATCGGGCAGCGCATCCGCCGGCGCGGCACTGTCCGCCGGCTGGTCATCCATCTCGTGCGGAATCTCCCAGCCGCCGGCGCGCTCATCCTGGGGAAATTCCTCGTCATCACGTGCTGTCGGATCTTCTCCGCTGGCCCCCCGCGGGCGCAGGTATTCGTGGCGATCGCTGTATCCGTAGCCGCCGAACACCTCGCCACCGCGCATGTAATCGTGGCCGTAGCCGCGCCCGCGGGGGTATTCAGCTTCCTGTTCCGCCTCGTGCTCTTCCATGACTCCTCCGGGAATGGGTGGAAGCGGTGCGGCCCTGCCGGCCGCCGGGTGATGGGCAACGCGTGCGGTAGCGATCCCGCGTCGTTCCGAGTGCCGTGCCTGTTAGCGATGGTCATCATCCGATAGATTTGCAGGCTATGCAGATTCGAAACATCGCCATCATCGCGCACGTGGATCATGGCAAGACTACACTGGTGGACAAGATGCTCCGGCAGGCCGGGGCATTTCGCGAGAACCAGGTCGTGCAGGAGCGGGTGATGGACTCCAATCCGCTCGAGCGGGAACGCGGGATCACGATCCTTGCGAAGAATACCTCCGTGCGGTGGCATGGTGTCAAGATCAACGTGGTGGATACGCCGGGACACGCCGACTTCGGCGGCGAGGTGGAACGCATCCTGCGCATGGTGAACGGGGTGCTGCTCGTCGTGGACGCCTTTGACGGCCCCATGCCGCAGACCCGCTTCGTGCTGCGCAAGGCGCTCGCGCTCGGTCGCACCCCCATCGTCGTCATCAACAAGATCGACCGCCAGGGAGCGGACCCGCTCCGCGTGCACGATGAAGTGCTCGACCTGCTCATCGAGCTCGAAGCCGACGAGGCTCAGCTCGACGCGCCGGTCGTCTACGCCTCGGCGCGCAACGGGACGGCGACCATGGATCTCGACACGCCGGGCACGGATCTCGTGCCGCTGTTCGAGGCCATCGTGGAGCACGTGCCGCCGGCGCCGGGCGATGTGTCCGGCCCCTTCCAGATGCTCATCTCGACGATCGATCATTCGCCGTACCTGGGACGGCTCGGCATTGGCCGCATCGAGCGCGGCACCGTGCACGTGGGCGATCCCGTGGCGCTCCTGCCGCTCGAGACCTCGCGGCCCATGGAGCGCGGCAAGGTCACGAAGCTGTTCGGCTTCGAGGGGCTGGAGCGCGTCGAGCTCGAATCAGCGCCCTCGGGCGAGATCGTCGCGCTGGCGGGAATCGAAGGCGTGGAGATCGGCCTCACCGTGACGGATGTGGAGCACCCTGATCGTCTGGCCGGCATCGCGGTGGAGGAGCCGACCATCTCGGTGGATTTCATTGTGAACAATTCGCCCTTCGCCGGCAAGGATGGGAAGTACGTGACGTCGCGTCAGGTGCGCGACCGGCTGTACCGGGAGCTCGAACGAAACGTGGCGCTCCGGGTAGAGGACACCGAGAGCACGGACACGTGGACCGTGTCGGGTCGGGGCGAGCTGCATCTGTCGATTCTCATGGAAACGATGCGGCGCGAGGGGTATGAATTCCAGGTGTCACGGCCGAGAGTGATCACGCGCACCGGCGCGAACGGGGAACGTCTGGAGCCATATGAGGAGTTGTCCATCGACGTGCCCGAGGCCTATCTGGGAGCGGTGATCGAGAAGCTTGGTCCGCGTCGGGCAGAAATGATCGAGATGAAGAATCCTGGGCAGGGGATGGTCCGGCTGCTCTACCGGATACCGGCGCGCGGCCTGTTCGGGTATCGTTCGGAATTCATGACGGACACGCGGGGGACGGGGATCATGCATCACCGGTTCCTGGAGTACGGCCAGTGGGCGGGCCCGCTCGCGGGCCGCAAGCGGGGCACGCTGGTGTCCATGGAGCCCGGTATGGCGGTGGCGTTCGGCCTGTTCAATCTTCAGGAGCGAGCCACTATGTTTATTGCCCCCGGCACGCCGGTGTACGAGGGGATGATCATCGGGGAAAATTCGCGTCCCGGCGACATGGACGTGAATCCGACGAAGGAGAAGAAGCTGACGAACATGCGGACCACGGCGAGCGACGAGAACATCCAGCTCGAGCCGCCGCGGGAGCTGACACTGGAGCTCGCGCTGGAGTACATCGAGGAGGATGAGCTGATCGAAGTGACGCCGGCATCCATCCGGCTGCGCAAGCGGTATCTGAGCGCGAACGATCGCAGGAAGCTTTCGCGGGAAGCGAAGCGCGAGCGCGCTTCCCTGTAATTGTGTAATTCACCCTCAAGGAGATCCGGGTCATGCGGTACGAGCTCGAGTCGTTGGAACAGGCGCGGGCAGCAGCGCGCGATGACGACCTCGACGAGATGGAGCTGGACGAGGACGAGTATGACGATGACGACGTCGAGGATGAGGATGACACGGACCTCGACGAGGATGATGACGACCTCGATGATGAGGACGACGACGACGACGACGAGGACGACGACGAGGATGAGGACGATGATGACGACGAGGACGATGATGACCTCGTGGATCTCGACGATGAGTACGACGATCTGGATGTGCAGCGACCGAAACCCGGGCACCCGCACCGGTTCGATGAGTGAGGGGAGTAGGGAATAGGGAAGCGGGAACGGAGTCCCGGGCGGAGGATGCGCCTGGACCCGTTGTATGACGCTTGTCGCAAATGCGTTCACGCCTCGCCGCTCGACATGAGCGGCGAGGCGTTGTGCAGAGGGGGTGCGGTGCGGCGGGGAGTGCATTGCAGCGCGCGTGGACGTTGCGGCGCTGCTATGCGAAATCGCGCTGCAGCGGCGCGTTGACGCGATTGTCTGGCCCGGCTAACTTTGTTGGCTTGGCAGGGGCCTGTAGCTCAGTTGGTTAGAGCGCACGCCTGATAAGCGTGAGGTCGGAAGTTCAACTCTTCCCAGGCCCATTTTTCTAAGTTCAAGCCTCGTCCAGCCCTGTACGGTTGGGCGGGGCTTGTTGCATCCCCGGTTCTGCAGCGTGCTCTCCGTTCGCAGCTGGCGAAGCGCGTGTCGCAGACTGTGCCACCCGAAGCCTGCTTGATGCTCCAGCGCCGGCCGTCCGCTCCGGGTGAAGCCACCGGTGCAACGCCACGCTGGCGCGACGTGTCTCGTTCGGGCAGAACGCGGCCACCACGCGGGCAACTCCCGACATCAGACTCATTGAGGCCGTGTGGCGTTTGCCTGAGAGTGTGAAGGGCTTTGCCCGATTGCGGGGCGATCGCGACGCTACGACACTTGGCGCGGAGCCGGATGATCGGCCCGTTCGCCCCTGGACGCTCATCGTGGAGGCTCTATGTCGCACGCGCTTCGCCCGGTCCTGGCCATGCTCGCAATGGCCCTTGCTGCTCCTGTCTGTGCGGCGCAGGCCGTACCCACTGGCCACGTGATCA
>Ga0105240_10006720_pt1 | contig 16847 bp, 15 predicted proteins | sample KBSC54metaG_FD_80426 | JGI IMG/M metagenome (GOLD analysis project Ga0105240, IMG submission 80426) | Corn rhizosphere microbial communities from Kellogg Biological Station, Michigan, USA - KBS C5-4 metaG | ecosystem: Host-associated > Plants > Roots > Rhizosphere > Soil | place: Michigan, USA...
GGATCCCCAGTTGTTCGGTTGGGCGTGGCCGGTGTTCGGCGCAGCGGCGATCGTTTCGACATTGGTCGCCGCGCGGCGCAGCCAGTCGCTGTCGCTGCGCGCGATCTGGATCGCCGCGCACTTCGTCATGGCGCTTGGCCTGGTCGTTCCGCTTGTCGTGCAAGGGCTTCCGGGAATCCTGATCGCGGCGCTCCTGGTCGGCAGCACGTTCATGGTGATCACGATGGTCGGGCTGCAGGAAGGACGCAGGCTGGGCGGGCCCGATCCTCGCGTGCTGATGGCGGGGATGACTTCGGGCTTCGCGCTCGGCCAGATCCTGGGACCGATGGCGGCGAGCCTGCTGGTGCAGCCGGCCGGCAGCCTCGGCGCGGCGCTGCTGCTCGCCGCGGCAATTCTCGTGATCACTGCAATACTGCTGATGAAGCCGGGGGTTGCGATCGAGCCCGCGCCCAAACGATCGGCGCGCGATGGCTGACAGCGATCGTGACCACGACGACCTCTGCACGGGTCTTTGTCAGAACGTAGTCCAGCGATCGATTTCCCACACCGGCAGGCCGCGCACATCGATGGCCTTCGTGTCGGTCATCGTCGCGATGTCGGGGTCCTTGCCGCTCTTCTCCCATGCCTCGCGCGCGAGCGGCGCGGCGAGCTTCAGCGTGCGCTTGACCAATTCTCCGGTCAGCTCCTGCTGGTAGATCGACTTCACTTTCGACAGGCCGACCAGCGTGCGCGCGTCGCCTTCGGTGATCCACGACCAGCCGCGACGACGATACAGAATGTTCTCGACGTAAGGCTTCTGCGCGGCGCGGTCGCTCGCCCAGTCCTGGCTCGACATGTCGATAACCGCGTCTGGCGTCATCCTGGTCACGATCTTCGTCGCCCGCGCATTGGCGATCATCAGCGCGAGGACGGCCTTCGGATTCTTCTGCAGGAACTCCTCGCGCGCGACCCACCAGATCCGGTGCGGATAGTAGGCTTCCGGCGCGAACGGCGTCTTCGCGAAGCTCGCGATCTTGTGGCCCTCGCCCTTGCCCTCGGGACCGTCATATGCGGGGCCTGTCGTGCCGTCGTTGCGCAGCAGGTTGACGAGCTGCCCGGAGTTGACCGCGCCCTGCGCGGCCGGCTCGACGCTCAGCACCGCATCGATGCCCGGCTGCGCCCGTGTCAGCTCGGCGAACGCCTGGATGTTCTTCACCGTGATGCCGAGAGCCTTCGGATCGTCGGTGCCGAAGTGCGCCTGCAGCATCAGGTTGAGCACGAGGTGCAGGTCGGAGCCGACGATGGTGAGAATCGATTTGCCCTTGAGGCCGTCCAGATTCCTGATCGGCGAATTCGGCAGCACCTGCAGCGGGAACTTGATGCCGCCGCCGGCGATGCCGATCGGCACCGCGGGATTCGGCAGCGCGAGCCCGCGGATCGTCGGCGTCGAGCCGAGCATCCCGATCTCGAGCTGGCCCGCGGCAAGGCCTTGCAGCATCCGCAGCAGCACCGGGAAATTCAGCCACTCTGCGTCGACTTTGAGGCCCAGCTCTTCGGCTGCCTTTTCGAGCAGCTTGTCGCGCTGCATCGCGAAGACGAGCGGCGCGCCGTCGTTGGTCAAGCCGATGCCGAGGCTCATCTTCAATGCCTGCGCGAGCGCGGGACTCGCCCGGAACAGCGGCAGCGCGAGCATCGTGCTTATGCCGGCGGCGCCTGCGCGAAGAACGGAACGGCGACGAAGCGATGTGTTGTGCATGGTCTTCCTCCTGGTTGTCATGTCGTCCCGGCGAAAGCCGGGACCCAGCGTCGTTGCCGAGGACCCCGGGTCCCGGCCTTCACCGGGTCGACAAGCTTGAACTCAAACAGTCTCCTCGACGATGGCGCGCGCCGCCTCGTCGCGGATCAGGCTCCAGATGTGCTCGACGTGCGCGCCCGCGGCGGCCGAATTGCGGACGGCGCGGCGCGGCCGCGGAAGATCGATCGCGACGATCTCCTTGATCATTCCGGGCCGGCGTCCGAGCACGATCACGCGATCCGAAAGATGGACCGCCTCGTCGATTCCGTGGGTGACGAACAGCACCGCGCGGCGCTGGGCCGGCTCTCCATCGTCGCCCCACAGCCGCAGCAGCTCGTCCTGCAGGATGTTGCGCGTCTGCAGGTCGACGGCCGCCAGCGGCTCGTCCATCAGCAACACTTCGGGCTCGTTGGCCAAAAGGCGCGCGAGCGCGCAGCGCTGGCGCATGCCGCCGGAGAGCTCGTGCGGATAACGCTGCTCGAATCCGTCGAGGCCCACCATCGCGATGTAGCGTCGGGCAATCGCCTGCCGCTCCTCGACGCCGGCGCCGCGCGCGAAGGGCCCGAACTCGACGTTGCCCAGCACCGTGCGCCACGGAAAGAGCGCGTAATCCTGGAACATCACGCCGCGCCGCGGATCGGGGCCGGTGATCGTCACGCCGTCGGCCAGCACCTCGCCCGAAGTCGGCAGCGCAAAACCGGCGGCGAGCGCAAGCAGCGTCGACTTGCCGCATCCTGAGGGGCCCACGATGCTGACGAATTCGTGCGGCAGCACGCTGAACGAAACGTCGCGCAATGCCTCGACCTTGTCGCCGGTGCGCGCCGAGACATAGGTCTTCGACAGTGAGCGCGCCTCGATTTTCGGGTTCATGGTTGCCGCCATGGCGTAAGGGTACGCTGCAATCGCCGCATCCCGAAATCGATGATCAGCGCGATGACGCCGATGACCACCATGTACAACACCAGCGCGTTGACGTCGCGCCGGATGTAGAGCGTGCTGACCATCAGCTGGCCGAGTCCGACCGCGCCGGACCCGCCCGAGGTGACCTTGATGCCCATCGCGAGCTCCGCGGCGATGATCGAGCCCCACGCGAAGGCCATCGATATCCGCGCGCCGGTGAGAATCGCAGGCAGCGCGCTGGGAAGGATCACTGAGCGGACGATCAGCGCCGGGCGGGCGCCCAATGCGCGGGCCGCGTTGACCAGATTGCGGTCGATCAGCCGCGCGCCCTGCACCGCGTTGACGACGAACGGAAAGAACGCGGCGTAGGTGACGATGAACACGGCGGCGTTGCCGCGGATTCCCAGCCACAACAGCGCCATCGGAATCCACGCGATCGGCGCGATCGAGCGCAGCGAATCGACGATCGGGCCGAACGCGCGATTGAGCGGCTGGACGAAGCCCATCAGGAGGCCCAGCGGAATGCCCAGCACCGCGCCGATCGTGAAGCCGAGCAGCACACGGAAGAGGCTGCCGGCCGTCGCCGCCGCAAGCGTGCCGTCGGATATCGTTCGCGCCGCGGCGATCGCCACGCCGGCGGGCGAAGGGACGACGGCGGAGGCGAGCGCGCTTTGTCCCGACGCGCGCACCGCCGCTTCCCATGCGAGGACGACGCTGCCGAAAAACAGCAACGGGATCCAGCGGCGTTGGGCGTCGGTCATCTCGTGCTCGCGCGCGCGCTCATGGATCCGACAGCGCGCTCTCGGGGCTCCAGCGCGTGATCCGCGCCTGCAGGCGGCGCAGCAGCGTGTCGAAGACATAGCCGAGCACGCCGATGGTGAGGATCACCGCCATCACCTTGTCCATCGCGAAGAATTCCTGGTACCAGAAAAGCCTCCAGCCGAGGCCGGAGTCGGCGCCGGTCAGTTCCGCCGCGACCATCGCCATCCATGCGACACCGAGAGACAGCCGGGCGCCGGCGATCACGAACGGCAGCGCTGCCGGCACCACGACATGCATGACGACGATGCGCGGCGACGCGCCGAGCATCTGTCCGGCGCGAACGAGCTGCTGGTCCACCTGTTTGACGCCGGCGAGCGTGTTGATGAAGATCGGGAAGATCGACGCGTAGAAAATGAGGAAGATCGGCACGCTGCGGCTGATGCCGAACATCAGTATCGCCAGCGGGATCCACGCGATTGCGCCGATCGGCCGCAGCACTTCGACCAGCGGATCGACGATCGCCTCGACGACGATGAACCGCGCGGCGAGAATCGCCAGCACGAGGCCGGTCAGGGTGCCCAATGTGTAGCCGATGCCGAGGTGAACGAGGCTCGCCAGGATGTCGGTCGGCAGGTCGCTGCGCCAGAGCCCGAGCCACGCCTCGATGACGAGCAGCGGCGGCGGGACGAGGGTCTTGTTGCCGACGGCTACGCTCACGAGCTGCCAGATTGCGCCGACCGCAGCGAGCGCGAACAGGAATTCGAGACGACGAAACAACGACCAGCGGATCGCTTTGCCTTTGCGATCGATGTGACCAGCTGGTAAAGAGGCTGCGCGCACTTTCATTTAACTCCTGTCGTACTCGATGAAATGCTCGACTTCACGCAAATTCCCACCCGCCTGGTGAGCCGGAAGTGCGCAGAATTCCTCAATTGTCTCTGGTGTGCAAATGTTTATTGCACCTCACGCGGCGTTTCGCCGCTTCGACAGCTGGGCAAATTGTCTGGCAAACGCTGGTCCCTATTGTCAAAAGTTATCACTTACGCTAACCTCTCATGACTTTTCAGCTTGAGTACTTTCATCCACGAGTGCTCGCCGAAATTGAATCCTGGCCCGTGGATATCCTTGCGGACTATGCCCACCTGGCTGAACTGCTGATCGAATTCGGCCCGACTCTGCGTCTGCCGCACTCGCGGGCAATGGGTAAGGGACTTTTCGAGTTGCGCGCGGAGGGCCGGTCGGGAAGTGCCCGGGCGTTCTATTGTTTCATGCTCGGGAAACGAATCATCGTTGTTCACGCATTCAACAAGAAATCGCGGCAAACACCGGCTCGCGAATTGAGGATTGCGCGAAGACGCGTCGAGGAATTGCAGGATGGCTGACATGAAGCATTCGACAGTTGTTCATGATCCCGAGAAATTCCTGGCGAAAGCCAGGTTGCGAAAGGGTTTCACGAAAGCATACGAGGCAATCGAGACGGAGTACGCAATAGTCGCTCAGCTCCTGAAAGCAAGGACGCGCGCAGGCCTGACGCAGGAAGCCGTGGCCCAGCGCATGGGAACAACCAAGAGCGCGATTTCGCGCCTTGAACGTTCCGCGAAACATGGCCCCTCGCTCACGACGCTGCAGAGATATGCACAAGCGGTTGGCTGTGAATTGCGAGTCAAGCTCGTTCCGCAGAAAGCGATTCCGCCTTCGAGGTAAGCGTCACGCACTTCCCGGCAACGGTATGTTGAGAAACACTCCGAACTCCTGCGCGAAGTTGCAGCTGATCCGCGCGTGGACCTTGCCCTGCTCGTCGTGGAAGCGCGCGCGCGCCGCGAGCGGGAATACCGCTTCGTGCCAGACGTTCGGATGGATGTAGAGGCCCTTTCCGCCGTCGACGTGGAAGGCGACGAAGTCCGCGGGCTTCACGTCTTCTCCGGGCAGCGCGAGCGGGCAGACGAACGATTCGCCGTCGAGCGGGAAGAACAATTGGCCGCCGTCGGGATGGTAATTGGCGTGCCATAGCAGCACGCGCGAGCGATCGGGATCAGCCGCTCCGCCGCGCCCGATGTCGTCCGGATTGCGCGACCATCCGAGCAGATAGAAGTTGCTCGCGACGGCCTGGTTCCTGCCGAAGAGCGTCTCGCCCTCCCACCAGAAATCGAAGATCCCGCTCGTCGTGCCGCCCTCGTTGCCGGTGCCGGGATCGATCGCGCGCCATCCGGGTTGCGGCCAGGTGACGATCTCGATCGGATAGTTGCGGTAATCGTCGACCAGGCGACCGTAACCGCGCAGCGATTGCCCGGTGGCGCGGACCAGCGGGACGTCATGCCACGGCAACGCGCCGGGAACATCGGGCCGTAGATAATCTGCAGGGGCGATCGCGTTCATCGTCTCGGTCGGGCAGTGGAATGGAAAGGGCGGAACGAATCGCTCCGTTCCGCCCATTATCGCCGATCGCCTGCGTCTTGATTCCGGCAGCGATCGAGCCCGGCGCGCGCGCAGTGCGCCGACACTACAGGCGTTACTGCATGTGCTGGCCGCCGTTGATCGCGATGTTGGCGCCGGTGACGAACGCCGCTTCGTCCGACGACAGATAAGCGACCAGCCCCGCGACTTCCTCGGGCTTGCCGAGACGGCCCATCGGAATCTGCGGAATGATCTTCGACTCCAGCACTTCGGTGGGGATCGCCATCACCATCTTGGTCCCGATGTAGCCGGGCGAGATCGTGTTGACGGTTACGCCTTTCTTCGCGTACTCGAGCGCCGCCGCTTTCGTGAAGCCGTGCATCCCCGCCTTCGCCGCTGAGTAGTTGGTCTGGCCGAACGCGCCCTTCTGTCCGTTGACCGAAGAAATGTTGATCACCCGGCCCCAGCCGCGCTCTGCCATGCCGTCGATCACGTTCTTCGTCATGTTGAAGACCGAGTCGAGATTGGTCGCGATCACCGTATCCCAGCCGGATTTGTCCATCTTCCGGAACGTCGTGTCGCGCGTGATGCCGGCATTGTTCACCAGCACGTCGATCGGCCCGATTTCATCGGCCACCTTTTTCAGGCACGCCTGGGCATTCTCGTAGTTTGCAACGTCGCATGGATAGGCGTGAAAGCTGTATCCCAGCTTCTTCATTGCATCGAGCCATTCCTGGGCCTTCGAATTGCCCGGTGAATGTGTAGTCACGACCTTGTAACCGAGCGCGGCGAGCTTGATGCAGATTGCTTCGCCGAGACCGCCCATGCCGCCGGTGACCAGTGCTACGCGTTGTGCCATGTTGTTCTCCTGTTGAGTATCGATGAGACTTTTCGCCAATCCTTCAATCTTGACTGCATCACTGCCTGCTCACGCCTTTTCGAGCACATATCGCCCAGGGGCCGGTTCGAGCACCGGGTAGGTGGGACTTCCAGGCGCCCCGGGAGCGGCGCGTTTTGCGCCGGAAAACTTTGCCAGCCAATTCCGCCAATGAGGCCACCAGCTTCCCTTTCGCTCTTCCGCGCTGGCCAGCCATTCGTCGGGATCGACCGCCTGCAAGCCATCGACCCAGTATTCGCGCCGGTTGCGGGCCGCCGGGTTGATGACCCCGGCGATGTGGCCGCTGCCGCCGAGCACGAAGTCGGCATCGCCCCCCAGCAGGAACGCGCTGCGATAAGCCGAGCGCCACGGCACGATGTGATCCTCGCGCGTCGCCAGTATGTAAGCCGGCGCCTTGATCGTGCCGAGGTCGACCGGAACGCCGCACATCGACAGCTTACCCGGTTCGCGCAGCAGGTTGTCCAGGTAGCAGTTGCGCAGGTAGTACGCATACATCGGCCCCGGCAGGTTCGCGCTGTCGCCGTTCCAGTACAGCAGGTCGAATGCCGGCGGCGTCTTCCCCTTCAGATAATTGTTGACGACGAACGACCACACCAGCTCATTCGCGCGCAGGCTCGCGAATGCGCCGGCCAGCTCACTGCCGTTGATCCGCTCCCCCGCCAGCAGCAGCGGCTCGCGCGCGGCGAGCGCCATGTTGTCGACGTACACGCCGATCGGACCCGGGTCCTCGTAGTCGAGCATCGTCGCGAGCAGGGTGAGGCTGGCGATCGGATCGGCGCCGGCGGCTTTCCGGCGCGCCTCGAGCACCGCGAGCGCCGAGGCCAGCAATGCGCCGCCGACGCAGAAGCCGAGCACGTTGCATTGCGTAGCAACGGTGATCTCGTTCATCACGGAGATCGCCTTCAGCACGCCGTGCTCGAGATAGTCGTCCCAGGTCAGCAGGCCGAGTTCCGGCGGGATGTTCCGCCATGAAATGAGGAACACGGTGTGGCCTTCGCCGACCGCATAGGCGACGAACGAGTTTTCCGGCTGCAGGTCGAGGATGTAGTACTTGTTGATGCATGGCGGGACGATCAGCAGCGGCCGTTCGTGCACCTTCGGCGTCGATGGCGCGTACTGGATCAGCTCGATCAGCTCGTTGCGATAGACGACCGAGCCCGGAGTCAGCGCAAGATTGCGGCCCACTTCGAACGCCGTCTCGTCGGTCATCGACACGTGGCCCCGTCCCATGTCGGCCAGCAGGTTCTCGGCGCCCTTGCGCCAACTCTCGCCTTCGGTGGCGAGTGCCAGCTTGATCGCTTCGGGATTGGTCGTCGGGAAATTGGAAGGCGCGATCGCATCGAGCCATTGCCGGACTGCGAAGCGCAACCGGTCCTTCTCGCGCGGCGGCAACTCGGCGCTTTCGACGGCGTCCTGCCAATAGCTGGCAGTGACCAGGTAGATGTCGCGCAGCATCGCGAAATAAGGCGTGTCCCATTCGGGCCCGGAGAAGCGCCGGTCGCGCTCGGGCGGACGCGGATGCGGATGCGGATGGACGAATCCGTTCGCCGCCCAGTCCTGCCAGGCTTCCGCCCATTTGCTCCAGGTATCGGCGATCGTCTGCCAGTAGCTGTGCATCAGCTCGAGCCCGGCGTCTGCCGGGACCGGACCGGGGCTCGAACTGCGGCCAGCGGCTGAATCCGCGACCTTGCCGTCATTCACCGGTCCGGCGGCAACGGCGGGCCAGGGCGCTGCGACTGCCTGCGGATTGCCTTCGTTCATGGCCGCGTACGGTGGGAAAAATTCGGGGATGAGTCGGCAACGATGTCGATGCCAGTGTAGCGACTTTGCCGCGCCAGTGCCACCGCTCGCGACGCGACGGTGGCGCGCGCCGATTCAGTGCGACAGCAGATGATGCACGGCCGCGATCACGCCGATTCCCGATCCGAGCAGCAGGAGTTGCAGCATCGTTTCGGCGACGTGCACACGGCGTTGCAACCCGGGGATGAGGTCAGCGACGGCAACATAAATCATGCTCGCCGCCGCGAGCGCCAGCGCGTACGGCACCCACGCCTGGATCGCCGCCAGCGCCCAGTATCCGAACAGTCCGCCGATCACCGAGCCGAGGCTCGAGACCATGGTCTCGTGCGCGGGAAGATTGCCGTTGTCGTACCCATCGTGCCCGTGGTCGTGGCTGTGCCGCCATATCACGACTTTTTCCAGCACGAAGAAGAGCACGACGCCGCCCAGCACCGCGGTCAGGATTTCTTCGGCGGGCTTGCCCGCTTCGAGCGCATGCGGCAGCACTTCGAGAAACACGGCGCCCAAGAGCGCGCCGACCGCGAACGCGACGAACTTGTTGACCCATGCCGCATGCAGCTTCAAGGTCAGCGCCGCCGCGGCGACCGACAGCACGCCGCCGCCCACACAGGCGACAAGGATTGCGATCAGCGGCGGCACGATTGCGGCATAGAGCTCTCCAGCCAGACCAGCGCAGCCATCCGCCCCGGCGACTTGTCGCGCCGGTGCGAGAAGAACCGATCGGGATTCGACACGGTGCACAGACCCCCGCCGGACTGCGCCGTCACTCCCGCCGCGGCGAGCCGCATCGATGCCAGCGCGAAAATATCGGCGAGCCACTTGTGCTCGTGCTCCGGATGCGGCTTGAATGCGGAGGCCGCTGCGGAATCGCGCGCGAGGAACGCATCGCGAACGTCGTCGCCGACTTCGAACTTCTGCGGCCCGATCGCCGGTCCCATCCACGCGAGCAACTCACCGGGCGCCACAGGCATCCGCGCGATCGTCGCCTCGAGAATGCCGGCGGAGAGTCCACGCCAGCCCGCATGCGCCGCGGCGACCGTGGTCCCCGCGCGATCGCAGAACAGCACCGGCAGGCAGTCGGCAATCCGCACTGCGACCACGCGTCCCGGTTTGGTCGCCACTGCCGCATCGCCGATCGGCATCGACGGCGGCGTATCGATGGTCACGACGTCGGTGCCATGCACCTGGCTCATCCACACCGGGTCGACGCCGATCACTGCGCGCAGCAACGCCTTGTTCTGCGCCACGTGCTCCGGATTGTCGATCGCGTTGCGCGCGAGGTTCATCGTGGCGCAGGGCCCGGTGCTGACGCCGCCGTTGCGCGTCGTGACGAGCGCGCGGACGTTCGCCGGCGCGGGCCAGTCGGGGACGATCCAGTCCAGCTTGAGTCGCGCGATTTCGGCCGCGAGCGTCATGGCCGCAGCCCTTCGATCAGCGCGCTCAAGTCGTCCGGGACCGGAGCCGTCCAGTGCATCGCCGCGCCGGTTTCCGGATGCCGCAGCCCGAGCCGCTCTGCGTGCAGCGCCTGGCGATGGAACGTAACCGGGCCATGCTGGCCGACGCGGCCGCGATAGACCGGATCGCCGACCAGCGGGTGGCCGATCGACGCCAGATGCACGCGGATCTGATGCGTGCGTCCCGTTTCCAGCCGGCAGCGCAACAACGTGCTCGTCTCGAAGCGATCGAGGATCGTGTAGTGCGTGACGGCGGGCTTGCCGTTCGGCAGGACCGCCATCGACGTGCGTTCGCGTGGATGGCGGCCGATCGGCGCATCGACGATTCCGTCGGTTATAAGCCGTCCATGTACGAGAGCCAGGTATTCGCGACGGACAGTTCGCGCCTGCAACTGCCGGACCAGGTCGGTCTGCGCGGTCAGCGTCTTCGCGACGACCATCAGGCCGGTCGTGTCCTTGTCGAGCCGGTGGACGATTCCTGCGCGCGGGATTCCCGCCAGTTGCGGGTCGTGCGCCAGCAGGCCGTTCAGCAGCGTGCCGCTCCAGTTGCCGCTGCCCGGATGCACGACCATTCCGGCCGGCTTGTCGATCACGATCAGCGCGGCGTCCTCGAATACGATCGGCAGCGCCATCGCTTCGGCGACGAACGCCGATTCGGCCGGATCGGGGAGCGCCGCGAGCTTCAGTTCCTCGCCGCCGCGGACCTTTCGCTTGGGCTCGGCGGGGTTGCCGTCGACGGTGATGCGCCCGGCGGCCAGCCACGACTGGAGCCGGCTGCGCGAATATCCGGGGAAGAGCTGCGCCAGCGACTGGTCGAGCCGTTGCCCCGCATGCCCGGGCGGAACGACGGCCACCTGGATGTCGTCGTCGCCGGCATCGAGATCCGGATCGAGACCGCCCGGATCCGCCCCGGTCTCGGTAAGCGATGCGCTCGCGGGAGAGCGGGTCATCATTGCGTTATAATTTGGGGCTGCGTTTCTGGAATGGATTTGGCATGAAATTCGCACTGCCGCTGCGCGCAATTGTACTCGGCCTCACTCTGCTCTTCGGCGCGCTGCTCTCGAGCTGCAGCCTGCTGCCCGAACAGAAAGACGAGACCGGCAACTGGAGCGTCGAGCGCATCTTCTCCACCGGTCGCGAAGCGATGCAGGAAGGCAACTACCTGCGCGCGATCAAGATGTTCGAGTCGCTCGAAAGCCGCTTCCCATATGGCCCGTACGCGCAGCAGTCGCTGCTCTTGCTGGCCTACTCGAACTACAAGCTCGGCGAAATGGCCACCGCGATCAGCGCCGCCGACCGCTTCATCAAGCAGTACCCGAATCACCAGAGCGTCGATTACGCGTACTACCTGAAGGGCCTGGCGAACTTCAACGAGGATTTCGGGTTCCTCACGTGGCTCGCCGCGCAGGATCTTTCGGAGCGCGATCCGAAGACATTGCGCGAGTCGTACACGGCGTTTCGCGATCTCGTCGCGAAATTTCCCGAGAGCCGTTACGCGACGGATTCGAAGTTGCGGATGAATTTCCTCGTCAACGCGCTGGCGACCGGCGAAGTCCACGTCGCCCGCTACTATTACGAGCGGGGCGCCTACGTCGCCGCGGCGAGCCGCGCGCAGGCCGCCGTCCTGACCTATCCGACCGCCCCGGCGACCGAAGAAGCGCTATGGCTGATGGTCGCCGCGTACGACAGGATGAACATGAACGCGCTGCGTGACGACGCGAAGCGCGTGCTGACGAAGAATTATCCGCAGAGCAAATACCTGAGCGGCGATACCGGCTCGCGCTGGTGGAAGTTCTGGTAGCCGCACAAAGGTCGTCCCCGCGAACGCGGGGACCCAGGGTCGTTCGCTTGACGTCGCTGGGTCCCCGCGTTCGCGGGGACGACCATCTCAGGTGCGCAGCCGGCGCACCACTGCCGCAGTGAATTCCTTCGTCGTCGCCTTGCCCTTCAGGTCGCCGGTGCGGACCTGATCCTCGTTCAGCGTCTGATCGATTGCACGGCGCATCCGGCCGGCAAGCTCAGGCTTGCCGACGTGATCGAGCATCATCGCCGAGGCGAGCAGCAGCGATATCGGATTCGCCACGCCCTTCCCGGCGATGTCAGGCGCCGAGCCGTGCACCGCTTCGAAGATCGCGGCATCGTTGCCGAGGTTCGCGCCGGGCGCCATGCCGAGGCCACCGACCAGCCCTGCCAGCAGGTCTGAAAGGATGTCGCCGAACAGGTTCGTGCAGAGCAGCATGTCGAACTGCCACGGATTGAGCACCAGTTGCATCGCGCAGGCGTCGACGATCCGGTCGTCGACGGCGACGCGTCCCTCGTACTCACGGCCGACGTCGCGCGCCGCTTCGAGAAAGATGCCGGTCAGCACCTTCAGCACGTTCGCCTTGTGGACGATGGTGATTTTCTTCCGCCCGTTCTTCACCGCGTATTCGAACGCGAAACGGGCGATCCGCCGGCATCCGTGGCGGGTATTCGTGCCGGTCGACACCGCGACTGCATGCGGATCGTCGCCGACCGGAATGTAGTAGTCGTGCGCGACGTAGAACCCGCCGACGTTCTCGCGGATCAGCACGATGTCGATGTCGTCGTAGCGGCCGGGAATCAGCGTCTTCACCGGCCGCAGATTCGCGTACAGGTTGAACTCCTCGCGCATCCGCACGTTCGCCGAGCGGAAGCCGCCGCCGACCGGCGTGGTCAGCGGCCCTTTCAACGCGAGGCCGGTCCGCCGGATGCTCTCGAGCGTCGCCTTCGGCAGCGAATCGCCATCCTTCGCCATGCCCGCGAGGCCCGCGTGATGCAGATCCCATGCGAACGGCGCGCCGAGCGCGTCGAGCACCTGCAGTGTCGCCTCGGTGACTTCGGCGCCGATGCCGTCGCCGGGTATCAGCGTCGCGGGAATTTTCTGGACTGCACTCATGCGGGCTCCCGGTCGGTGACGGATTTCGATTCGCTGAAGAAAGCAAGAACCTCGCCCAGGTCGCGCGTTCGCTTCATCGGCGGCAGGCTGCGCCAGAGTTTTCGCCCGTACGGCTTGTCGACCAGGCGCAAGTCGCAGATCATCAGCACGCCGCGATCGGTCTCGCTGCGGATCAGCCGTCCGGCGCCCTGCTTGAGGCTGATCGCCGCCTGCGGCACCTGGTAGTCGAAGAACGGATTGCCGCCCCGCTTCGCCAGGTGATCGAGCCGCGCCTGCAGCACCGGATCGTCGGGCGGCGCGAACGGCAGCTTGTCGATGACGACGACCGACAGCGCTTCGCCACGCACATCGACCCCCTCCCAGAAGCTCTGGCTGCCGAGCAGCACCGCGTTGCCCAGGAAGCGGAAGCGCTCCAGCAGCTCGGTGCGCGAGCCAGTGCCCTGCACGAGGATCGGATAATCGAGGCCGTCGCGGGCGAACGCCTCGCGCAGCAGGTCCTGCGCGCGATCCATTGCGCGGAGGCTCGTGAACAGCAGGAACGCGCGGCCGCCGCTCGCCTTCAGCACCGGCAATGCGGCGTCGATCACCGCCTCCGTGTGCGCCGCCTGGTTCGGCGCCGGCAGGCCGGTGGGCACATACAGCAACGCCTGCTCGGCGTAGTTGAACGGGCTCTCCCAGCAGGCCGTATCGGCCCACGACAACCCCATCTCCGAGCGGTAGTGGTCGAAATCTCCGTTCACCGCGAGTGTCGCGGAGGTAAAGATCCACGCCTTTGCGGTATCGGCGATCTGCTGCTCGAAGATCGCCGCCACCGACAACGGCGACGTGTGCAGCTGCCAGCCCATCTGCGAGACGTCGAGCCAGCGGATGAATGCGGCGTCGTCGCCATTGCCGTCGCCACCGTCGGCCTCGCCGTAATCGGTGCGCTTGTCATTGCCGGCGGCTGCCCAGCGCGCAATCCGTTCGCGCAGGTCCGCCGCGCGGCGCGCGCAGGCTGCGAGCTGCTCGCCGCGCTCGGCTTGCGCGCCCAGATCCTTCGCGACCTGCGCCACGAGCCTTGCCAGTTTCGCCAGCTCGTCGGCGAATTCCGCGTGGGTCAGCGTCGAATGCGCATACTTGCCCGGAGGCCGGTCCATCGCCAGCCGGAACTGGCGCGCGGCGAGCGACAGGTTGCCGAGCGCATCGACCAGCTCGCGCGCATCGGCTGCCTCGGTGAGGACCGCCGCCGTCGCATCGCGCGCCAGCTCCTGCACCTGCGCGTGGCTGACCTGCTCGCCGAAGAACAACGTGGCCGTGTCGGGAAGCTGATGCGCCTCGTCGAAGATCACCGTGTTGCACGCGGGCAGCAACTCGGAGACGCCTTCGTCCTTCAGCATCACGTCGGCGAAGAACAGGTGGTGATTGACGACGACGACGTCGGCCTGCAGCGCTTCCTTGCGCGCCTTCATCACGAAGCATTCCTGGTAGTGCGGGCACTCGGTCGACAGGCAGTTGTCGCGCGTCGAGGTGACCTGCGACCAGACCGCCGCAGTCTCCGGAACGGTCGAGAGCGCGGCCTTGTCGCCGGAGGTCGAGTGCTTCGCGAAGCGCGCGATGTCGCGCAGGTAGCGGACGTCGGCGCGGCTGTCGAGCTTGCCCTCCTTCTGCGTGCGCTCGAGATGATAGTGACAGATGTAGTTGGCGCGGCCCTTGAGCAGCGCGGTGGTCACCGGCGCGTTGAGGGCGGCACGCACCACCGGGAGGTCGCGCTGGAACAACTGGTCCTGCAGGTTCTTGGTGCCCGTCGAGATGATCACCTTGCCGCCGGAGAGCAGTGCCGGAACGAGGTACGCGAACGTCTTGCCGGTGCCGGTGCCCGCCTCGGCGATCAACTGCCCGCGCTGCGCGATCGTCTTCGCGACGGCATCGGCGAACGCGATCTGCTGGTCGCGCGGCGTGAAGCCGGGAATGCTCCGGGCAAGCGGAGACCGTGCGTCCAGATAGTCGCGCATCGGCCCGGCCGCTGGAGCGGGCGCGGCGTCCGGCGCGGCATCTTCTTCGGAAACGGCAGCAGTCATCGAGTTCGGCGATTCACAACAGTGGAGTGTATCAAGAGCGGCCGGCTGTCGATTCATTCCGCGACAATCGACGACATCACGTCCGGCGCAGCAGTTCGATCCGGCCCGGTTGCGCGAGTTCTGCGCTCCGAAGCTTCGAATCGGCGCCTTACGCACACTTCTGCCGCCGGATTCACGTTAGAGTTCGATCGGCATGCAGCGATACCAACCGCTGGATGGCCCGGCAACCCGCTCAACTTCCCGACGGCAAACCATGTTTCTTCGCAATCTGGCTGTTGCATTCGCTTTCACGCTATTGTCGGTGACGACGTCCGACCTGCTTGCGCAGGACCCGCCCAGATCCACGCCCGCTGCGGCGCCGCCGGCGACGACGCCTCCGCCGGGGGCGCCCGGTTCGACCGCAATGCCGCCCGGCGCGATCGTGGCTCCGGATGCGCCGCGCGGCAACCGGATCACCGGCATCGAAACCAACCGCGAGATGATCGCCGCCGAAGCGCCGACCGACATCGTCGTCAACGGGATGCCCGGCGCGAACTGCGGCCTCGCGATCGATTTCGGCGATGGCGCGAAATCGACGCACGCGATTTCGGACGCGTCGCCGTTTCCGCTTCGCGTCGCGCACACCTATGCGAAGACCGCCGAGCTGACCGTCCGCGCCGCCGGCGCCGCCGACGGCGCCAACCCGCCCTGCGAGGGCGCGCTGGAGGCGGCGATTCACATCTCTCCGGCCGGGTCGAAGATCGAGTACATCACGCTGCCGATCGACACCTGTCCCGAAGGCTGGTCGATGGTCGGTCAGGTCAACGCCGACAAGTCGTTCAAATGCACACCGGTGGCCGACATGAGCGCGCCGACCAACCTGATTCACTGCACCGGCGGGATGAAGTATTTCGCGCGCGGCGGAAACGTCGGCTGCGGCCACCCGGGCTCGTTCACGTCCGAGGTTGCCGACAAAATGGCGTCGATGAAAAAGATGGTGAAAGGCGGGATGAAATCGGCTTCGCAGAAGGCAGCATCGGTCAAGTCGGCAGTGGCCGCCTCGGTCAAGTCGAAAGCCGCATCGGACAAGCCGGGCTCGTCGAAAGCGCCGGTGAAGAAACCGCCGGGGAAAGCGAAGAGCGTCAGCGGAGCGGATGCGCCGAACTAGTGTGAACAGGCCCTGGCGTCGCGAAGATTGAAACCCCGAGGTCGCCAGGACAACTACCGCAGCACCATCCGGCGACGAAAACAGGACCCGCCGAAGTCACTGGCGAAGCCCGTCGCACGGCGTCGGCAGCACCTGCACTTCCAGGCCTGACGGGTGCGCGCGGGAGCGAAGAACGCGTTGCGTCGCCGACTTGTAGTCCTCCGGCTTCGCGGTCGGGATGTCGACGAAGGTCTGTGGATTGCGGTCCACGAGGGGGAACCAGCTGCTCTGCACGTGCACCATGACGCGGTGGCCGCGGCGAAATACGTGATTCACATCGGGCATCGTGAAGCTCACCGCCTCGACCCTGCCGGGCACGAACGGCTCTGGCTGATCGAAGCTCCCGCGGAACTTGCCGCGGAACGGCTCGCCGCGCACGAGCTGCTGGTAACCCGCCAGCGTAACCGCCGGCGGTCCCACGTCCGTTGCGCTGCCGGTGTCGCCGTTCGCCGCCGGAGTGCTTCGATCCGGCGGATACACATCGATCAGCTTCACCACCCAGTCGGAATCGGTGCCGGTCGTCGAAACGAAAAGCTTCGCCGTAACCGGACCGGCCAGCGCGAGATCCTGCGCGAGCGGCGCCGTCGCGTACACGAGCACGTCGGGACGAGTGGCCGCGAATCGCTGATCGGCCACCATGTATTCGTCGGGCACGCCGAGGGCGGTATAGCCGATGAACGGGACCGGCTTTGCGGGATCACTCAC
>Ga0105240_10006721_pt1 | contig 16847 bp, 14 predicted proteins | sample KBSC54metaG_FD_80426 | JGI IMG/M metagenome (GOLD analysis project Ga0105240, IMG submission 80426) | Corn rhizosphere microbial communities from Kellogg Biological Station, Michigan, USA - KBS C5-4 metaG | ecosystem: Host-associated > Plants > Roots > Rhizosphere > Soil | place: Michigan, USA...
AGCCGCGGCGTCCATCACCATCTGGCCCGTCGGTGTTGGTTTGACATCGCCGGGACCGACCGGCGTGGACGGGTTGACGATGATCACGGCCATGCCACTGCGCGCGGCCTCGCGGGCAACTTCCTCCGCGAGGAACTTCGAGCGCTTGTAGTGACCGATCATGTCGGCGACGGTGGAGGGCGTCTCTTCCGTGCCAGGCGTGCCGTCGGCAGGCAGTCCGATGGTGGCGACGCTGCTCGTATACACCACGCGCCCTGTGCCCGCGCGGCGCGAGGCTTCCATGATGTTGCGCGTTCCCTCGACGTTGGTGCGATAGAGCTCTTCCGGATTGCGCGCGCCGAGCCGGTAGTCCGCTGCGACATGGAACAGCGCAGCGCATCCGGCCAGGGCGCGATCGAGCGAGGCCCGGTCGGCGAGATCGCCCGCGGCCAGGTCCGCCCCCAGCCCGCGCAGATTGCGCAAATCGGCCTTGGGTCGTACCAACGCCGTGACCTGCCACCCCGCTTGCAACAGGGCGCGCGCGACAGCAGAGCCTACGAAACCCGTCGCGCCGGTGACCAGAGCTTTCATGAGGTTGCCGTCGGTGATGAGTGCTCGACCCGCGGGAAGGCCGACGGGCTCAGCGAGCCTGCCTTCGCGAGCGCCGCCAGCGACCGCCCGGCCGCCCGGTAACGCCGTGCCAGCCGAATCAGGGCAGGCAGGTCCGACGGCGACAGCGCCAAAGCACCCAACAGACGCCACAACCGCAGGTGTCCGGCCGCATCGGCGGCGGTAGTCACCGATTCCGGCAGCCCATCCCCGGCGCTGTCCACGATCACTCTGACGGCAACGAATGGCACGCGGCGCGCGACCGCCACTTGCGCCACGGCGAGGCTCTCCATGTCCACTGCCGCTGCCCCGGTCTCGCGAAACAGTGCAGCCTTGTCGGCGACGGAGGCGACGGCCCGCGCCGAGGTCACGAGCTTGCCGGATACCGCCGGGTGTTGAACGGCGGCGCTCAATCGCTCGCGCCAGGGCCGCGAGGTCTCGATGGCTTGCCCGTCGCGGGCGAGGATTTCGGTCGGTAACACCACGGTGCCGGCGGAGAGGGACGGATCCAGTCCCCCGGCCATGCCCCAGCTCACCAGAGCGCCAGCGCCCGCATCCACCAGCGCCTGCGCGCCGCGGGCGGCAGCTTCAGCGCCCATGCCTGAGACACACACGAGCGTTCCATCCACCAAGGCAGAGAGGGTGTCAGCTCGTCGTGTGGCCGGACCGAGATGTCGCGCCTCCGATCGCAGAGCGCAGACGATCCCAACGACGTCCGGCGTCAATGAGCCGCTCCGGAGCGCGCCTGTTTGCGATACGCCGCCAGGGCCCACAGCGGGAAATACGCGCAATAGCCGTGGTACTTGAGATAGAAGACACGCGGAAAGCCCGGCGCGGTGAAGCTCGGATCGCCCCACAGGCCGTCGGCCTGTTGCGTGCGCAGCAGGTAGTCGACACCCGAACGCACCGCATCCGAGCCGCCTTCTCCGCTAGCCAGCAGCGCCAGCAGCGCCCAGGCCGTCTGGTAGGCGGTGCTCGCCATCGGCGCCCGCTGCGGCTGGGTGTATCCGTCGTTGCTCTCACCCCACCCGCCGTCCGGATTCTGACGTCCCAGCAGCCATTTCACCCCGCGGCGGACCGCTTCGTCGTCGTGACCTACGCGTGCATGGGCGAGTGCGACGAGCACCGACCAGGTGCCATAGATGTAATTGGTGCCCCAGCGTCCGAACCAGGAGCCATCGGGCTCCTGTTCCTTGCGCAGGAACTCGATCGCCCGCTGCATGACCGCCTTGTCCTCGGGACGCCCCGACACGGCGAACGCGGTCACCACGCGAGCCGTCACATCGCTGGTGGGAGGATCGAGCAGTGCGCCATGATCGGCGAATGGAATGTGGTTGAGGTTGTAGTGAGTGTTGTCGACATCGAAGGCGGCGAAGCCGCCGTTGCGGCTCTGCATGCCCGCGAGCCAGGTGAGCGCGCGCTGGATACTCTCGGTGTAGCGTCCGGAGGCCGGGGACTGGCACATCGCCCAGACAATCACCGCCGTGTCATCCAGATCGGGGTAGAAGCTGTTACCGAACTGGAAGGCCCAGCCTCCCGGCGCCAGCGCCGGACGGCTCACCTGCCAGTCGGCGGGTCCGTCGAGGATCTGTTGGGCCTGCAGCCAGCTGAGCGCACGCTCGCAAGCCACGGCCGCGGCGCTTCCACCCTCCTCCTGCAGCGCCAGCACGGCTAGGCCCGTATCCCAGATGGGCGATACGCACGGCTGGCAATACGCGCTCGAAGGTCCTTCGACCAGCAGCTTCTCCAGTGCGCGCCTGGCCGTGACGACGCGCGCGTCATTGCGCGGGTAGCCCAGCAGGATCATGGCTTCCAGCGCATTCACCATCGCGGGGAAGATGGCGCCCAGCCCGTCCTCGCCGTTCAGGCGCTCGAGGATCCAGGCTTCGGCCCGGCGCGTGGCGGCGCGCCGCATCGCCTTGGGAATCAGCCGATCGATGTGGCGGACGCAGCGATCGAGCAGCAGGAACGCCTTGGCCAGCGGCGCGGCGCGGCCGGCACGCAACTGAAAATAGTGGCGCTCGCGTTCCGGGGCGATCGTGAACAACTCGCGAATGTGGACGTTGCGCGGATTCTTCGCGACGGGCTTGTAGGTGGTGAGGATGAACAGCGGCACCATCACGGTGCGCGACCAGTAGGACACCCTGTGGATGTTGAAGGGGAACCAGCCCGGCATCAGCATGATCTCGACCGGGATGTACGGCACGGCGTGCCAGGGGAGCTCGCCAAACAACGCCAATGCGATCCGCGTGAAGACGTTGGCGCGTGCGGCCCCGCCACGCTCGAGAATCGCAGCCCGCGCCCGCGCCATGTGCGGCGCATCCGGACTGTCGCCGGCCAGCTTCAGCGCGAAGTACGCCTTGATGGTGCAGCTGATATCCAGATCACCGCCGTAGTACAACGGCCAGCCGCCATGATCCGCCTGGCGTGCCCGCAGGTAGGCGGCGAGCTTGGCCTCCAGCGGCGGATCGAGCTCCCCGAGGTAGTGGAGCATCATGATGTATTCGGCGGGGATCGTGCAGTCCGCCTCCAGCTCGAACGCCCAGTAGCCCGACCCGTCCTGCCGGTTGGCCAGGGCGCCGCGGGCGCCGCGCATCGCCCGGTCGAGCGCGGCCGCTCGATTGAGCTCTTCGAGGCCGCCGCGCCGGGGAACACGTAGCTGGGCGATGCTCGCATCGCGAGCCGGAGAACTATTCAAAGGCCAGATCTCCCTTCGGATCGACGGGCTGACCGGTCTTGTGGAACATGCACCGCCCCGTGCCCGTATTCGGTCTTGACGAGGTGAACGGCAGCGCGCGGTGGACGACGCGACAGCACCGAGGCCAGCGGCAGGCCACGGGCGGCGCGATCGAACAGGCGCCGCAGCATCCAGTCGCTGCGGATCGCCACGTTGGTCAGCAGCTGCGTCATGGCGACGGCGCGCCGCGACACCTTTACCTGCGCGCCGGAGGTGAATCCGGGCGTCCGGTGGATCCTCTGCAGAGTCAGCACGGCAAGCCCGATAGCCCACAGGCAGAAGCGGCGAATTCCCGTCTCGTTGCGGGGAATCAACAAAGTGAACGCAAGCGCATCGCGCAGGTGCGCATGCGCCACGCCGACCAGCTCGCTCATCGCGGCGTCAAAGCGGGCATCCGGCTCGCCGGCGCGCAACGCCTCCAGCTCGAGGCCGTGGCGGGTGAACACGTCCTGCGGGAGCCAGCACGCGCCGCGGCTGCGATCCTCCCAGACATCCTTCAGGATGTTGGTCATCTGCAGGCCTTGGGCGAAGGACACGTCCAGCTCGTGCAAGGCGCCGCGGCGTTGGCCGATCTGCGCGGAGTAGGCGCAGAACAGCTCCGTGAGCATCTGCCCGACGACGCCGGCGACGTAGTAGCAATAGTCGTTCAGGTCGCTCGAGGCCGGCAGGCCGCGCAGGCTCGCGGTCTGCTGGAACTGGTGCATCCCGCTGCACATCAGCTCGACGCAACGCTGAATGGCGAGCCGCTGCTGCTCACCCAAGGTGCGGGTCACGCGCACCACCCGGCCCATGTTCAGGGCCAGATCCCGCTCGGCCGCCAGAGTTCGCTCCGACAGGGCTGGTAGCAGGTCCTGAGTCAGCGCGCCCGGCTCTTCACGGCCGCACAGCACCCCCACGAAGCGGTGCAACAGCCCGAGCGTCGCGGACGCCGAGACGGTCGTCTCATCCTCGATGGTGTCGGCGATCCGACACAACAGGTAAGCATTGGTAACGGGCGTGCGCAGGGCTTCCGGCAACTGCGGAATCGTCAGCGCGAACGTGCGCGACACATGCGGCAGGATCCGATCCTGATACTGCTCATCGGAAGTGCTGGCATCCATGGTGGTGAGTGTCTCGCAGGACCTCCGCCGTCGCAATCCGCCGCGCCAGCGGGTCAATAGCTGCGAGCCAGCAGCCAACCGGCCAGCGCGCGCAGCGGCTCGGCGCGTGCCCCGAACGGGGTGAGCGCCTCCAGGGCCTGGGCATGCAGCCAGCGGACTCGCTCCTGCGAAGCCTGGATACCGATGACCGCCGGATGGGTCGGCTTGCCACGCTCGCTGTCCGCGCCCGTCGCCTTGCCCAGCGTCGAAACGTCCCCGAGCACGTCCAGCAGGTCATCCTGGATCTGGAAGGCCAGTCCGATGGGGTCGGCGAAGTGGCCGAGCGCCTCATACAGGCGGGCATCCAGGGCCGGCGCACAGGCCGCCGCCATCATGATGCTCACGCGGATCAGGGCCCCGGTCTTGCGGGCATGCATCTCCTCGACCTGGGCAATGCTGAGCCGCTTGCCCTGCACGGCCAGATCGATTGCCTGGCCGCCCGCCATGCCAAAGGTGCCGCTCGCCTCCGCCAGCAGATCCACCAGCCGCAACCGCGTAGCCGCGGACTCCGGCAGGGCCGGATCGCGAGCCAACACCTGAAACGCCAGCGTCTGCAGGGCATCCCCCACCAGCACCGCCGTCGCTTCGTCGAAGGCTTTGTGACAGGTGGGACGGCCACGGCGCAGATCATCATCGTCCATCGCCGGCAGGTCGTCGTGGACGAGGGAATAGACGTGGATGAGCTCGATCGCGCAGGCGGCGGCTTCCACCTGCCGCTCCTCCAACCCCACCGTTCGCGCCGTGGCAAACACCAATGCGGGACGAATCCGCTTGCCCCCACCCAGCACGCTATAACGCATCGCTTCGTGCAGTCGCGCAGGCACCACGTCGGCGCGCGGCAGGCGTGCTTCCAGGGCCTCTTCCATCCGCAGGCGCCACTCCTCCAGCTGCGCCGCGAATGCGTCGCACTTGGCCGGCTGGGCCGGTCCGGCGCCCTGCGCCGGTGCCGCGCTGTTCACGTCCCCGCTTCCGCTACGCGCATCATGGCAACCGGGAGCCCCGATCGGCGGGGCGATCAACCGCAGGCCGAGCGGGCCACTTCACATCCCCCACGGCGACCGTCGCGACGGTGCGCCGGACGTGATCGCCGTCGCCATAGATCACGGGCAGCTCGGGCGCCATCGGACCCGTCAGCTCCGGGCCCCATAGGGCCGCCCTGAGTGCCTTGAACGGATGAGTGAACGCGTCGTTGACCGCGGTTCCCTCGAACCCGCAATGGGCCATGCAGTTGTCGCAAGCGGGGTTGCGGCCCACGCCGTACTTGTCCCACGCGGTGTCTTCCATCAGGGACTTGAAGCTGCTCGCATGCCCTTCGTCGGTGAGCAGGTAACACGGCCGCTGCCAACCGAAGAGGTTGTAGGTTGGAGTGCTCCACGGTGTGCACTGATAGGCCTGATTGCCCGCCAGGAAATCCAGGAACAGCCCGGAGTGATTGAACGACCAGCGCGTGCGCGCGCCGCCCAGCCGCGCACGCCGCCCGCGCTTGAATATCTCGCGGAACAGGCGCTTGCTGGCGCTGCGCCCGAGGAAGACATCCTGCCGCGGCGCGTGGTGGTAGCTGTAGCCGGGAGAGACGGTGATGCCTTCGATACCGAGCGTCATCGCCTCATCGAAGAAGGCCGCCACGTCGTCGGGATTCTCGCCGCTGAAGAGCGTGCAGTTGACGGTGACCCGGAAGCCTTTGGAGCGCGCGAGCTTGATCGCCGCGACCGCTTTGTCGAACACGCCTTCCTGACAGACCGATTCGTCGTGCCGCTCCCGGCTGCCGTCCAGGTGGATGGAGAAGGTCAGGTACGGCGAGGGGCTGTACTCGTGGATGTGCTTCGGAAGCAGGATGGCGTTGGTGCACAGATAGACGAAGCGGCGCCGTGCCACGATGCCGGCGACGATCTGCGGCATCTCCTTGTGGATCAGCGGCTCGCCGCCGGGGATCGACACCATCGGCGCCCCGCACTCATCCACCGCGCGCAACGCCTCCTCCACGCTCAGGCGCTTCTGCAGGGTCTCCTTGGGATAATCGATCTTGCCGCAGCCCGCGCAGGCGAGATTGCACTGGAACAGCGGCTCCAGCATCAACACCAGCGGATAACGCTTCACGCCGCGCAGCTTCTGGGCGGCGATGTACTTTCCAACCCGATAGGCCTGAATCAGTGGGACGCTCAAATCTTTACTTCCTGTTGCTTTTGGGGGGCGCTTCAGGCAGCAATCAATTCGCGGTGATCGCGCCGGATCCGCTCCCACTCCATCTTGAACCATGGAGTGAAGCGATCGGCTCCCGCGCCGCTCATCTCGTCCTGCAGGGCCGCCGGGGAGATCCAGCGCCAGTCGCTGATCTCGTGGCGATTGACAGCCAACGGCTGGTTGCAGGTCCCGACGTACACGGAGCAGAGCTCCTGCTCCGCGCCGGAGGCGTCGAATTGTGCCTGATAGCGAAACTTGAACAAGAACTGCAGCGGGCAGCGCACGCCCAGCTCTTCAAATAGACGGCGGTGGATCGCCATCTCAATCGACTCGTGGCTGCGCGGGTGGCTGCAGCAGCTGTTGGACCAGTACAGGGGCCAGAGGCGCTTGGCAGCGGAGCGCTGCTGCAGCAGCAGCTCCCCCGCGTCATTGAAAATGAGCAGCGAAAAAGCCCGGTGCAGCACCCCCGCGCCGCGGTGGCAGTCGGCTTTGCTCATCTGTCCGATCTCCCGATCGGCCTCGTCCACGAGGATCAGCAATTCGGTGTCCACGGCACTGGCATTCATCCGTCCATGATAGCTGCCTGCCGGGGGTTAGCCCAGCCACCTACCGACCAAGGGCGCAGGGGACTCCGCCCGAAGGCGCCGGTGAGGCACCCTCCGGATCAGGTCTCGATGGCGCTGCCACAGCGGGCGAGCACGCTACGCAGGTCACGCAATGCGGGAAACACCTCGTTGTTCCAGTCCCCGCCCTGTGCCTCATAGGCCCGCTGCTCGTATTCGACGATATCCTTGTCTTCAGCGAAGATCCGCTCCGTGAACCAGGTGACGAACGGCCACGCCAGGTGGATGAGCCCTGGAATCGGCGGCTTCTTCACCGACAGATACCCGAAGGTGCGGTTCGTGGCCTGCCTGGCATCCAGCGGCGTGTAGTTCAACCACACATCCAGCACAGGGTCCCGGGTCGTCTGCACGTCGCGTCCCACCCACACCTTCAGATTCTGCGTGGGATAGTCGGTACGAATGCGCATGTGATCGCCGAAGTCCTTCTTCGGCTCGCCGCGCCGGCGCACGAGGTCCACGATCACCTGCTCGCCCATCGAGGGCTTGCCCTCCGTGCGGCTGAAGGTGTACTCCACCTGTGCCCAGTTGTCCCCATGCTGCCTGCTCAGGCAGCGCGCTTTGATCGAGCCCATGTTCTTGCGATGCATGAACTGGTGGTTCATGTCGAACAGGTTCTCGTGCATGAAGGTGTAGTGGCAGGCGACCTCGCGGTTCAGGCGCCGCGTTTTGTAATCCTTGCGCGCGAAGGAGCCCAGCGCGGTCGGCTTGCGGCTCTCCGCCAGGGCCGGATTGCCCGGGAAAACGAAGATCAGGTCATCGACTTCGCACGCGGGGTAGCTCTTCACTCCATTGGGCAGTCGTTCCTTGCCGAGATACGGAATCTCCACGCACTTGCCGGTACGGTCATAACACCAGCCGTGGTAATGGCACTTCAGAGTGTCGCCGGTCACCACGCCCAGGTGCAGGGGAACCTGCCGGTGGGCGCAGCGATCCTCCAAGGCAAACACCTGGCCGCCGGCGCCGCGGTAGAGCGCGATGGGCTCGCCCGCGAACTGTCGAGCGATGACCTGGCCGGGCTTCAGATCGTCGGACCATGCCACCGCGTACCAGTAGTCCGGGTGCGCACCCACGCGCCTCAAATCAAAGGCGGACGGCGAGTTCGCCGCACGCAGGCTCACGGGGTTCGAGGCTTCTTCCGACATGACGCGCTCCCGACGAACAATCAGGAAGCGCTGACTGCCCGAGCGCCCCCCACTTCAGGCCGGACGGTAAAGTGTTGAAGCCACAACCGCAAGCCGTGGCCGGGCCTGTCCGGGATGTCCGATTACGGACATGACGGCTCGAACCGGAAGCTCTTATTCATCCTAAGTTGATGAACAATCAGGGTTTATAGATCCGGATCAGCGGCGATAGACTGCTGGCTGGCCGTGGCCAGGAGTCAGCGGGTGATGACGTATCCATGCTTGCGCGCCTGGGGCATCACCTTGGGGATGGTGACCGGCTTTGCAGCGACCCTGGCCGTCTCCGGCTGTCAAACCACGGCAGTCGCGACCGCTAGCCCCGAGTGCCCCGAGGACCTGCAGGGCATGACGACACTATCGGCTTCCGCGGTGCCTGTCCGGGTCCCGCAAGCACTGCAAGTGACTCCGGGGAACGTGGCGAGCTACGGGATGGTGGGCCGTAGGATTACGGTGTCGGTCGCACCTGCGGCCGCTGCGCGCCCTGTCAGGGTTGGTTCGAGCACGCTCACCCTCGCGACGCTCGGCGGCACCCTGGCGGGATGGGCCGTCTCGACACCTGCCGGGCCGGCGATCGACATCATCCCCGGCAGGCTGCGGGTGCACCCGTATCTGACCTCAGCCACGCTTCGAACGCAGACTTCCACATTGGATGTGCTCGTCATTCCAGGCGGCGTCCCCGTGGATGAAACGGCTGTCACGGTCGCTGCGCTGTGGGGCCCCGATCGCAGGCCGCTCGCCCCGGAAGCGCTCCAGGTATCCCTCGCACCCGTGCGGCACTTGACCGTGTTCGACGCAGTAGATGCCAACATCACGCTGCAAGTCACGCTGGCGCGCGCCCCGCACCAGTGGTGGACCTGCTCGACTTCGAGTCACTTCGAGCTGGTCGACCATGATTCTGAATTGCCGGCGCTGTGGGACCTCCACCCGCCCACGCTGCCGCGCCACGCGAGGTCCTGGCTCGCCCTGTACAGCGCGGCCACCGGTCCGCTGCGGGCGATTTTCACCAGCCCCGCGGCAGCGCGTGCCTTTGCCGCCTGGGTGTTGGAAACCGGCGCGACGCGGGCGGGCCCGTATGAGCTGGGGTTGCTGCAACCGGATGAGCCTGGCAGGCCCGGCGAGCGTGGCGGGCGCTCGTCCCGGTCGAGGCCGGCCACGGATTCCTATCGTCCGCTGACCGGGGAGAGTCCAGGCGCCCTGCAGGTCGGGCGCCTGGGTGAGAACTGAATCCCGGGGCTAGTGCGCCGGCGGCGGACCCCCGGCCGGGGGCACCTTGGACAGCGCCTCCTTGCAGCCGGCGCTCAGCTTCTCGGCATTGCTGCGCAGGCAGGCAAACATTTCGCGGCCCTGTTTGTCGCCGCACAGTGACTTGCTGTCATCCGCGCAAGCCTTGTGCACCGCTTCGCGCGCCGCCAGATGCTCCGCAGAAGGAGCGGGAGGCTGCGCTTGAGCCGCAGCGGCGGCGAGCAGCGCGGCCGCGAAGACGAATGTACGCATTTTCATGTAGTCCCCCTGATGAAAGGCTGATCCGGCCCGATTAGAGCACAGCCTTCCGCGCCACAGCAGGCATCGCGAGCGCTCACCAGAGCGTGGTCGCTGCAAATAATTACAATTGTTCCGGCGCCGCGCGCGCCAGCAGCACCCCCAACAGCGCGAGCGCAAAACCAACGAGTTGCCCTGCCAAGAGCTGCGGCCACACTCCCCTGCCCGTGGGCCACTTCGCGCCCACGAGCATCCCCGCCGCTCCCATCAGGAGCGCGGTCAGCGACAAACGGGCAACCAGGTACAGTTGCAGGTCGGCGTGGGGAGCCACCGCCCCGCGCGGGAAGGCCGGTGGCCGTCAGATGAGGCGGCCACCGCCGGTTATCAGCCGCCGCTCAGTGGCCCCCGAGGCGCATCCGCGTGCCCCCGGTCTTGGGGTCCTTGTATTCGCGGTTCGAATCGCACACGTACTCGAGCATCTTGTAGTGCGGCAGGCGGGTATAGGCGTAGGAGAAGCTCCAGGGTGCCGTCAGGTACACCGGATCCTCCACGGTGATGTGGTCTTCGAAGAAGTCCGGCCGCAGCATCTCGATGCGCTCATGGATGCGCATCTGATCGCTGTGCGGTACGCCGCGGAAGGTCACGGTCGGCTTGATCCCGACGGTGTCGATGAGGAGCGTGTTCCCTTCCCAGTGACCGACCGAGTGGCCCCAGTAGCCCGGCTCCGCATCCTCGATGGGGATCTGTTTCTCGTTCAGATAGATCCGCCGCACCTGGTTGTACGCCTCCTGCATGATGGTCACCTGTCCGGGGGTCTGCAGGACCTCCATCGGGAACATGGCGATCATCATCGTGGGCATCCCGTCGGGCAGGCACTTCACGTAGTCCGTGAAGGGCGGCTCGCCGCGGGCGTCGGCGTCCTTGATGGCCTGCTGCTTGGCGTCCCAAGCGGGTTTGTATTGCGCCTTCAGCGGCGGGGGTGGCACCGGCGGCGGTGGCGGAGGCAGTTTCGGATCAGGCGCCTCCCCCAGCTGGGGATAGCGATTCCATGTTCCCGTCAGGCCGTGCACGGCCGGCGGCGAGCTCTCGATCGCGGCCGGCACCGCCGGCTGCGCCGCGGAGGCGGACGGTTGAGCGGCCGCCGCCAGACCTGGTGTGGCGGCTCCCAAGCACAAGGCCGCCAGCAGGCAGCTGCCTGCCATCGTCCTGGAATTCAGTCGTGTGATCTGCAACATAGCCCCGCGCCTACTTGATGCTCGCCTTGCCGGCCGGTGCGCCGTTGGCGAACACTCGCCCATCCGGCAACGTCACCTGCTTCAGCAACCCGCCCGGCTCGCCGGTCTTCAGCGGCGCGATGATCACGGTGATCTTGTCGCCGGGCTTGATCATGTTGAACTTCCAGCCGATGCGATCGAGGATGCCCGGATTGGCGCATTCAACGGTGTAGTCCTTGTTCGAGCCGTCGGCTCCTGTGGCGTTGAGCTCGATATAGACGTGGGGATTGGACCATTCGAAGCTCTTCACCGTGCCCGCGAGCTTGACCTGATGAGCGCTGTCGAACATCGCGAACGAGTGGTGTGCGAGCGCGACCCCGCTCGACCCAAGAGCGATGGCCGCGCACAGTGGCGCCACGCTCCACCCCCATGTGCGCCGCCAGGCCCGGATAGACTGTCTCATGCATTCCCCCTTTGAGTACCTACGCTGCGAAGCCGACTGCCCTCGCCGGCTTCGCACTTCTTGACATGGCCTAAAGGTACCCGCGCATCAAGGGCAAATCGATTTCTTCGCAAGTTGTGTCCACCTCGGAGACACGCCTCCTTCGACACGGGACTCAAGCGGGCGCGGAGTGACGGCCCGGGGCTCGCCTGGTCGCCAACACGCCATCCCCCTGCGGCAGCACCGCAAAACCGGCCCGCCGCAGCCGTTCCGCGACCTCGCTCCGCACGTCGCGCCCGCTGGTCAGCTTGTTGGGCGAGCCGGTGTAGTGAAACAGGGTGCCCTTGTGACGCAGCACCCGCGCCAGGGACTGGTAGAAGACCCCGGAATAGAGCTCCCCGGCGATCCCGAAACGGGGCGGATCGTGCAGGATCGCGTCGATCGAAGCGTCAGCGATGGAGTGGATCTGTTGCGTGATGTCCGCTTGCAGCAAGCGCAACCCGGAGCCTTCCGCGGGTGACCAGGGATTGAGACTGCGCAGCCAGATCACATCGGGGTTCTTCTCACAGGAGATGATCTGCGCGGCACCGCCTCGCACACACCAGGCCGCGAAATAACCCAGGCCCCCACAGGTGTCGAGAACGACTTTCTCCCGCGGTCGTACGCTTTCGACTTTGGCCTGGGCATCCGCGTAAGGAGAGACGTGCGCTGTGGGCAGCATCTTGATGCCGTCGATCTCGAATGTAGGTGGACCCCACTGGGTCGGCACCAGCTTGATGAGCGATGAGCTGAAGCGCGCGGCTGGCTGGAAGTCCGTGCCGTCCCAGTAGTAGATCGTGCGCTCCTTGCAGGTCCGCAGATAAGGGAAACGCTCGTCCTGCCAGACCCAACCGTCGGGTCTGAGTTGTACGCTGGTACGCGATCGCTGCAGATCCAGGGAGCACTCCAGGGTCCGCTCGCCGTTGCGAGCGGCGGCAAGCAGCTGTCCGTGCACTTCCTGGGTCAGCAGGGGACGACTGGCCGGACTCGCCCCTGTTGACATCAGTCAGGCGCGTTCGAGACCGGCGCGGAGGCCGCAATCTTCGCGGGTGCGGGGTTGGGGCTCGGCGCGGGAGTGGGTGCGGGCGTCGCGGCCGTTGGCGCAGCGGGAGCGGGTGCCGGCGTCGCCGCCGTCGGCGCGGCTGAAGTGGGCACGAACGGCGCGGCCGTCGGCGCAGCGGAAGTGGGCGCGAGCGGCGCGGCCGTCGGCGCAGCGGATGATGCCGGCGCCGCCGTGCGAGGCGCGGCCACCGTCGGCGCTGGCGCCGCTACAGTCGCTCCCGCCGTCGGCGAGGACGACGCGGACGCGGAAGCAGCGGGCGCTGTGCTGACTGTTGGCTTCAGGCTCGCCGCGGGCGTCGCTGCCGCGGCGGCCGGCGGAATGGGAGCAGCGGCTGTAGTGGGCACAGCCGGTGCGGGCGTGGCCGGTGCGGCTGGAGCGTGCTGCGGCGTGGGCGGCGCGCTGTCAGGTAGCGGAGTTGCGTGCGCTTCGTGTCTGACTTCCGCGCGTGACACTTCATCGGGTGAGGGCGGCAGCGACTCCGCAGTGAGCGCCGTCGCATTGACGACAGACGGATAGTCACGCAGCTTCACGTACAGCGGACCGTCAGTCGGGTGCGGAACGGGCAGCGCATAACCAGGAAACCCGTCGGGCACCTGCACCGGATGAGCAAATTTGGAGTCGTTGGACACGGCCTCCACCAGGAACAGGTTCGCGCCGGTCAGCCGGCACGCCAGTTCCGCCGTCGCGGGGCATTTCAGCTCGCGCAGCACCGGCAGGCGCACGAGGGTGGCGAGCGGATGCCAGTCCCCGGTGGCATCCCCGGAGACGACCCGAAATTGCAGCGGCCCGAAGGTGGAGGAGCCGAAGGCTTTCGAGGGATCGAGCGTCGCCACAGCGACGCGCGAGTCCTCCAGCATGATGCTGCCGTTGCTCACGCTGAGCGTCGTGGTGGAGCTTCCATCGATGCTCGCGACTTCGATCTTGTCGTCATGCGTAAAGCCACCGGGGGACTGCGAGCGCAGCGAGAAAGTCAGTCGTGCATCCTGTGGCAGCTCATCGGGATCGGCGAGCTGTATGTGGCTCGCGTTGCTGGAAGCGGATGGCTGCACACTCTTGCCGATCAACGTCGCGTTCGGACGTGGCTCGGCCACGGCAACGCTCAGCGTGAGAGCACGGCCGTCCTTCAGCAGGACTTTGGCCTTGGTCGGATCCCCATGCGCCAGTGCGCCGGCCGCCTGCGAGTCCTGGGCCAGCATGGCAAGCTGATCCTTCCCCTGGCCGGTGGTGAGCTTGCCGGGCAGGAACACCACGTCCTTGAGCGCCAGGCTCGCCACCTCATCCAGCCGACTGCCCTGCAGAACGCCGTGATCCTCCCCGGCGTACAACGTGAAATGCTCGAGGTGCGCGGCTTCGGAAAAAGCGTGCAGGGACACATGCTGCGGCTGACCGCCGCCGTGCTGCGCGACCAGCAGCGTGATCGGTCCCGGCTTCGACGCCTGAAGCGGCAGTTTCACTTCCACTTCGTTCGGCTTCACCGTCTTCCAATCGACCTTGAGCTCCTTGCCGTCGGCGTCCTGGAACATCACCCGGTCGACGCAACTGACGCTGCCGGCCTGCAGGTGCACCGTGTCCTCGCGGCCCACCACCAGCGCTCCGTCGTCATCGCCCGCGAGCGACCAGTTCTGGGTGTGCGCGTTCACCAGCTCGAAGGTCGGCCCCGCGTACTTCTCGAAGCCCCAGTACCCCTGCAGCGCCCCCTGGATGCGGTCCCCGAGGCTGGCCGTGGCCAGGCTCGCCGTGTTGACGATGAAGCCTCCCTGCTGCGGGTCGGCCTTCGCCGGCAGATCGAACGTCTTGCCATCCTTGCCTTGCAACCTCAGCGTCACCTCGTGCGCGTAGCTGGTAGAGAACACCAGCGGCGCTCCCTCCACCGGCAGCACCAGGACATCCTTGCGAGCGCAGTAGATCTCCTTCGGATCTACCGCATGCAGCGGCGGCAGCTGTGCGCGCTCGACCGCGGGCAGCGCCACGACCAACACCGACTTGGGATCGCGAAACGAGGGCGGCGTGTTGAGTGTCAGATTCAACTCATCGCCGTGCAGGGAGGAGAGCGCGGGAATATATTGATAGCGCGCGGTGTGAAACGAATCGAGGATGCGCGCGATATCCAACACCGAGGCGATGTAGGGGCTGTAGTAGCCGTAGCTGAGCTGCGGGGTGTAGCTTGCCTCCATCGCCAGATCGCTCGCCGGACCGGTGGTTAGCGCTTCGACCATCGAGGTGCTGTGGCCGTCGTTGAGGATGAGCGAGTCCTGGCCGGCCATCAGGCAGGGCGCCTGCAACTCGGGAATGCGGTCGAAGCACTTCGCATCGACCTTGATCGCGAGGCTGCGCGCCAGCAGCGGCGCCACGTCCTTGAGCTTGGCGGGGTCGGATGCGCTCAAGGCGTGAATCGCCGCGAGATGGGTATCGAGGCGCGAGCGGTCGAGGGTGGCCTGATTGAGATCCTGGGAGGCCCGTACGAAGGCTCCGGGACGCCCGCGCACGGCTCCGACCACGGTTCTGAAATCCCCACCCGTCTCGGGAGCGAGGAACAGCAGCACCTGCTGAGCCTCCGCCGGGATGGTGAGAGTGAGGCCCTCCTGAGCGCAGGAGCGGGACCAGGTCTCGCACTGGAAGAACCAGTTCTTCGGCGGTGGATTGGTCGCGCCGCGCAGGAACGCGGCGATCAGCAGGTAATGAGCGGACTGCGTCGAGGGGAGATCGGCGCGGATCGAAAGCTGATCGCCCGCGGCCAGATTCGGCACCTCGGAAATCGGCAGTGTCTGTCCGCCGCGACTGACCTTGACCTGCAGGCTCGGGCCTGCGAGATCGAAGGGAGCCGGGTCGGCATGCGCGGCCGCAGCACCCAGGAGAGCCAGCAGGGTCGCGGCGGCTGTAGCGTAAGCTCGCGCGTTCACGTTCATGGCGCGCATTTTAGGCATACTTGGCGAGAAGTCTGCAGAACGTACCCCGCAGAACTCCCCAGGAGCGCGCCGTGCTGTATGCGATTCTCTGTTACAACTCCGAAGACGTCGTGTACTCCTGGCCCAAAGAGCACGACGACGCAGTGATGGCGCGGCTCTCGGCCGTGCAGCAGAAGTTGGCAGGCGCCGGACGTCTGGGGCCCGTGGCGCGTCTCATGCCCACGACAACCGCGACGACCCTGCGCAAGGATCGCGAGCCCGCGCTGGTGATCGACGGACCTTTCGCCGAGACCAAAGAGCAACTGCTCGGCTTCTACATCGTGGAGTGCGAGGGACTCGAGCAGGCGCTCGAGACCGCACGGGAGCTGGGCAATGCCAATCCCGGCGGGGCGTACGAGATACGGCCGGTCGCGGTGCTCAATCCTCCCGGCCCTGGTTTCGATTCCCGGAGCGGTAAGCGGTGACCCAGGCCGCCTGGATCGAGGCGGCGCTGACTTCGGCGCGGCCCCAGGCCCTCGCAGCCTTGCTGCGTTACTTTCGCGACCTCGACACCGCCGAAGAGGCTTTCCAGGACGCCTGTCTGCGCGCGCTGAAGACCTGGCCGCAAAAGGGTCCGCCGCGCGATCCAACGGCGTGGCTGGTGTTCGTGGGCCGCAACGTCGCCATCGATGCGGTCCGCCGCCGCAGCAAGCTGCAGGAGCTGCCGCCCGAAGAGGTGCTCACGGACCTGGACGACACGGAGTCGGAGTTGGTGGAGCGCCTCGACAGCGCGGACTATCGCGACGATCTGCTGCGCCTGCTGTTCGTCTGCTGCCATCCCGACTTGCCGCCGCCGCAGCAGATCGCACTGGCCCTGCGAGTCGTGTCCGGCCTGTCGGTGCAGCAGATCGCCCGCGCGTTCCTGGTCGGTGAAGCCGCACTGGAGCAACGCATCACGCGCGCCAAGAGCCGTATCGCCGCGAGCGCGGTGCCGTTCGATACTCCCAGCCCGGCCGAGCGCACGGCACGTCTCGGCGTCGTCGCGACGATGATCTATCTGCTGTTCAACGAGGGTTACTCGTCGACCGCGGAATCAACCGCCCTGCGCAAGCAACTGTGCGAAGAGGCCATCCGGCTGGCGCGACTGCTCCTGCGGCTGTTTCCGGGTGAGCCCGAAATGATGGGGCTGGTGGCGCTGCTGCTGTTGCAACACGCACGCAGCGCCGCGCGACTCGACGCCAACGGCGCGATCGTGTTGTTGGAGGACCAGGATCGG
>Ga0105240_10006723_pt1 | contig 16845 bp, 17 predicted proteins | sample KBSC54metaG_FD_80426 | JGI IMG/M metagenome (GOLD analysis project Ga0105240, IMG submission 80426) | Corn rhizosphere microbial communities from Kellogg Biological Station, Michigan, USA - KBS C5-4 metaG | ecosystem: Host-associated > Plants > Roots > Rhizosphere > Soil | place: Michigan, USA...
CGGTCCGGGGTCATGACGCCGGCCCGGATGGAAGCCTTCACCGACGGCGTGGTGGCGATCATCATCACCATCATGGTGCTGGAGCTGCCGGTGCCGAAGGCGCCGACGCCACAGGCGGTGCTCGCCACCGCGCCGATCTTTCTCGCCTATGCGCTGAGCTATGTGAACGTCGGCATCTATTGGGCCAACCATCATCATCTGCTGCACATGACCGAACGAGTCGATGGGCGCGTGCTCTGGGCCAATCTGTTCATGCTGTTCTGGCTGTCGCTGGTGCCGTTGATCATCCGCTGGCTGGACGAAGCCGGCTTCGTCCCACTGCCGACGGCTGCTTACGGCGTGGTCCTCGGCATGGCGGCGATCGGCTACACCGCCACCCAGGCGATGATCATCGCCAATAACGGCGGCCGGGAATCGCCGTTGGCCAAGGCCGTCGGCCGCGACATCAAGGGCAAGATCTCGCTGGTCGGCTATGTCGCCGGCGTGATCCTCGCCTTCGTCGCGCCATGGCTGGCGATTCTGCTCTACGTCGCCGTCTCGGCGATGTGGCTGGTGCCCGACCGCCGGATCGAGCGCGGGCTGCGGCAATCGGGTTCAGACGCCGTTCAATAGCCCCGTATCAGTTTCGTTCTGCCCGCAATCGACTAAAGAGGCTCGATGTCCCGCTTCCTCACCCTTGCCCTGCTCGCCGTTCCGGTCGCTGCGATCGCCGCGCCCGCGACCACGCTCGATCAGGTCTCGGCGCATCTGAAGGCGGTCGACACGATGACGGCGCGCTTCGTCCAGACCGCGAGCAACGGCAAGTCGATCGGTGGCACGCTGACGCTCAAACGCCCCGGCCGGGTCCGCTTTCAATATGACAAGGGCGTGCCGCTGCTGATCGTCGGCGACGGCAAGTCGCTGGTGATGATCGATTATCAGGTCAAGCAGGTGTCACGCTGGCCGGTCGGCAAATCGCCGCTTGGGGTGCTGCTCAACCCGAACCAGGATCTGGCGAAATTCGCCAAGGTGATCGCCGATCCGACGGACGGCCCGATGCTGGTCCAGGCGCGCGACGCCAAACATCCCGAATTCGGCGTTATCACCATCGCCTTCCGCCGCGCCCCTGCCGCGCCGGCCGGCTTGCGGCTGGAGGGCTGGACGGTGGTCGACGCGCAGAACAACCGTTCGACGGTCCGCCTGTCCGACCAGCGTTTCAACGTCGCGGTGTCGAACGACGCGTTCAACTGGACCGATCCGCGCCCGCGCAAGCCCGCCGGCAAGCTCTGACGGGACGCCGCCGGCACGGGCGGCGAGGCACCGCAGATTCCGCACGGCTGAGCGCCGCATTCATCCTGGCGACAGGTGGCCAGTCCTATTTTGGCTTTGCGGTTGCGAAGGACCGGTCGGGATTTCCCCCTGTTGCCCGGCAGGCCCCTTCAAGATCGCTAGCGTGACGAACGCGAACCGGCCCCTGCTCCATGCCCCCGGAGCAGGGGCCTTTTCATATTGGGAGACTTCATATCCATGGCGGAGCCGCAGGACAGTCGCTACATCGCCGCCATGTCCGACACGCTCAAGATCGCTTCCTGGAACATCAACTCGGTCCGCGTCCGGCTCGACATCGTCGAGCGCTTCCTGCGCGAGGAGTCGCCCGACATCCTCTGCCTGCAGGAAACCAAGGTCCTCAACGAGCAATTCCCGTCCGGCCTGTTTCGCCAGCTGGGCTATAACCATCAGGTCATCCACGGCCAGCCGATGTACCATGGCGTGGCGATCCTCAGCCGCGTGCCGATCCACGAGGATCATCGCCACGACTGGCAGGACAATGGCGAGGCGCGCCATGTCGGCGTGATGCTGGAGAATGGGGTCCGGCTGGAGAATGTCTATATCCCCGCCGGCGGCGACATTCCCGATGCCAAGCTCAACCCCAAGTTCGCCCAGAAGCTCGCCTTCCTCAAACGCATGACCGACTGGTCGGGCGGCCTCAAGACGCCGACGATCCTGGTCGGCGATTTCAACATCGCGCCGCTCGAATGCGACGTGTGGAATCACAAGGCGCTGCTCGACGTGGTCAGCCACACGCCGATCGAGGTCGAGACGCTCGGCGCTTTTCAGCAGAGCCATGGCTGGGTCGATCTCGGCCGCCGGCTCGTCCCGGCGCCCGAGCGGCTCTACACTTGGTGGAGCTATCGTGCGCGCGACTGGGCGTCGTCCGATCGCGGCCGCCGGCTCGATCACATGTGGGCGAGCCCGTCGCTCGCCGAGACCGCGCGGGCGCACCGCGTGCATGAACCGATCCGGGGCTGGATGCGCCCGTCCGACCATGTCCCGCTCGTCACCGAGTTCGCCTTCTGATGCGCGAGGCCGCGCGCGCGATCGACGCGCTGCGCCGCGGCTGGCCGGTCCGGGTCGCCGCCGGTGACGGCGCGCTCGACCTCCTCGCGGTCGAAACCGCCGATGAGCCGCGTCTCGCCGAGTTCGATCCGGACGGCCGCGCCGACCTGCTGATCTCGCCGGAGCGGGCGGCAACGCTGAAGCTTGCCAATCAGCGGGCCGCGGCGAGCAACGAGGCAGTGCGGCTGGAGCGCGTGCCCTGGCTCGATCTGCCCGCTGCCATCGCCCTGGCCGATCCGGCGCAGGATCTCGCGGCGCCGCTGAAGGGCCCGTTTCAGGCGATCGAGACCGGCGCGCCGCTGGCCGCCGCGGCAGCGTTGCGGCTGGCGCGGCTCGCCGGGCTGCTGCCCGCCTTCTTCGTCGCCAGAACATCCGATGCCACGACCGTGACGGTCGATGCGGCGGCGATCGACGCCTATGATTCGCCCGCCGGGCTGGTCATCGCCGCGCGGGCGCGGCTACCGATCGCCGCCGCAGAGGACGCCGAGATCGTCGCCTTCCGCAGCCGCGACGATGCGATCGAGCATGTTGCGCTGGTGATCGGCGCGCCGAGCGGCCAGCCGCCGCTGGTCCGCGTGCACAGCGAATGCCTGACCGGCGATGTGCTCGGCTCGCTCAAATGCGATTGCGGCCCACAGCTCCACGCCGCGCTGGAGGCGATCCGTGCCGACGGCTGGGGCATTTTGATCTATCTGCGCCAGGAAGGCCGCGGGATCGGCCTGGTCAACAAGCTGCGCGCCTATGCGCTGCAGGATCAAGGCTTCGACACGGTGGACGCCAATCTCCGCCTCGGCTTCGCGGTCGACGAGCGCGACTTCGCCGTCGCCGCGCGGATGCTCGCGCTGCTCGGCATCGACCGCGTGCGATTGCTGACCAACAATCCAGCCAAGGTCGAAGGTCTTGGTGAGGCCGGGATTGCGGTCGACGCGCGGGTGCCGCTGGCGATCCCGGCCAATCCGCACAACGTCGACTATCTCGCGACCAAGCGCGACCGCACGCGCCACCATCTGTGATCCTGCGCGTCGACACCGGCCAGCGCCTGTTCCACGCCGGCGACGACGCGCTGCCCTGCATGATCGGGCGCGGCGGCGCTTGCCCCGCCGAGGCCAAGCGCGAGGGCGACGGCTGCACGCCGCTCGGGCGCTGGCCTCTGCGCGGTGTGCTGCTGCGCCGCGACCGCGTCCCACCGCTCGCGCTCGCACTGCCCTGGCGCTGGACCGGCCCGACGGACGGCTGGTCCGACGATCCAGCGGACGCGGCGTATAATCGACCGGTGCTGCACCCGCATCGCCATTCGGCCGAACGGCTCTGGCGCGAGGACAGCGCCTATGACGTCATCGTGCCGCTCGGCTACAATGACGCGCCGGCCCGGCCCGGCGCGGGCAGCGCGATCTTTCTCCACTGCACCGATTTCGCGCGGCCGACCGAAGGCTGCGTCGCCATCGCCCGCGAGGCGTTGATCGATCTCCTGCCGCGACTCGCGGCGCGTGACGTGATCGAGATTCTCTAGCGCGCGCCGAACAGGGCGGTACCGACCCGGACGTGGGTCGCGCCCAGCATTACCGCCGTCGCATAATCCTCCGACATCCCCATGCTGAGCCCGGCAAGGCCATGGTCGCGCGCGAGCTTGGCCAGCAGCGTGAAGTAAGGCGCGGCCTCGACCCCTGCCGGCGGAACACACATCAGCCCGGCCAGCGGCAGCCCGGCGGCCCGCGCTTCGGCAATCAATCCCGGCAGCGCCGCTACCGCACAGCCGCCCTTCTGCGGCTCGTCGCCGATGTTGACCTGGACGAAGCAGTCCGGCCGCCGGTCCTGGCGCTCCATCGCGCTGGCCAGCGCTGCGACCAACGAGGCGCGATCGACCGAATGGATGGCGTCGAACAGCGCGACCGCCTCGCTCGCCTTGTTCGACTGCAGCTGGCCGACGAGGTGGAGCGCGATGCCCGGTGTCTCTTCGCGCAGCGCTGGCCATTTCGCGGCCGCTTCCTGGACCCGGTTCTCGCCGAACAATCGCTGCCCGGCGCTGAGCAGCGGCCGGATCGCGGCGGCATCATGGGTCTTCGAGACGGCGATCAGCGACACCATGGCCAGGTCGCGATCGCCGAGCTTGGCGGCACGGGCGATCTCCGCGCGCACCGCGGCAAGGCGCTCTGCGGCGGGTTCGGCGCTCGGCATTGCGCTGCTATAGCGCCGCTGTGCTCGACCGCCATCCCCTGCCCCGCTGCTGGTTGCTGACCGATCCCCGTCAGGGCGAGGGACTATGGCGCGCGCTCGAGCGGATGCCGCGCGGTGGCGGGGTGATCTTCCGCCATTACGATGTCGCCGACCGGCGTGCGCTGTTCCGCCGGGTCCAGGCGATCGCGCGCCGCCGACGGCTGATCCTGCTGCTCGCCGGGCCGCCTGCCCTCGCCGCGGCCTGGCGCGCCGACGGCAGCTATGGCGCCGATCGCCGCCGGCCGTCGCGGCGGTCGCCGGTCAAGGCGATCGGCGCCCATGACCGGCCCGAGCTGGTCGCGGCGGCACGCAATGGTGCGACGATGGTGCTGCTGTCGCCGGTCTTCTCGACACGGTCCCATCCCGGCGCCCGCACGCTCGGGCGGACGGGATTCAGCGCGCTCGCGCGCGAGGCCAGATTGCCGGTGATCGCATTAGGGGGATTGGATCGACGTCGGGCGCGCGGCCTGCCCGCCTATGGCTGGGCGGCGATCGACGGCTGGATCAGAATTTGAGCGCGGTGCCGATGTAGACCGCCTGGGAGTCGCGGCGGTCGTCGCTCAGGTTGAACAGGCGATCCTTGCGCACCTGGTAGCGCAGGCCGCCGCTGACCGCGAGGTTGCGGGTCAGCTCATAAGCGCCGCCGAGATCGACCGAATAGCTCTGGTCGGTATCGAACAGCTTGGTCTGCGAGGTGTTGCGCTCGCCGCCCAGCAGAAGGGTGGTGCGCCACTTCTTGCCCATATAGCTCAGGCCGACGTCAGCCGCCTCACGCCCGCTGTCCGGCAGCAGGTTGGAGGCAACCCGGGCATAATCGCCGGAGATGGCGAAGCGCCGCCAGCCGACCGCGACGCCCAGGCTGTAGGCCGAGGGCATGAAGGTCGTCGCATTGACCATCGGCGCCTGATGGACGCCGGAGGAGGTCGTGCCCTGGGCGCGAACCGCGACGGTGACCGCACGACGGCCACCCGGCGTCAGCGATGGGGTGAAGCGGAAGCTCGAATCGAGCCCGTCGCGCGCCAGCGCCGCCGCCATCTTCGGGCTCGAAGAGGCGGGGGTGAACGACCCGAGCAGGCCAGGCTGGGCGAGCGTCACAGCCGGACGATTGGTCCGCTTCTTCTTGACCACGGTCGTCGCAGCGCCGCCTGCGGTCGACGCAAGCAACAGGGTCGCCGCAAGCGCGGCTCCCAGGCTAACGACGAATGGGCGCGAATCGGCCATGAGCTAAGAGAGTTCCCCGAGGTGAACCGCCAGTAGCATGTTGGGGTCCACCGGCGCCATGCCAAGAGTCGGATTTGCCTGACATGTTGCAATCCGCCCACAGACTCTCGGCGCATGCGCAGCCGCTTGCGGGGCCGCGCGCAGCTTCTATAACACGCCGAGCGTGCCACATCGGCACGTTTTCGGAGATCCGGAATGGCCGCCCACCGCCTTTCAGTCGCGCTGCTTGCACTCGTGGCGCTCAGCGCCTGTGGGCATAAGACCCGCCCCGGCGTCGCCGCCGACCTCGCCGCGGCGAAGTCGACGACGATCGGGGTGAACGCCTATCTGTGGAAGGCGGCGCTGCAGACGCTGTCATTCATGCCGATCACCTCGGCCGATTCCAACGGTGGCGTCATCGTCACCGACTGGTATGCCAATCCCGCCATCCCGACCGAACGGATGAAGGTGGTGGTTACCATTCTCGACCCCGAGCTGCGCGCCGACGCGCTGCACGTCTCTGCCTCGAAGGAGGTCAACCAGGGCGGCACCTGGATCACCGCGCAGGTGCCGGCGTCGACCACCCAGCAGCTCGAGGCGATCATCCTGGAAAAGGCCCGCGATATCCGTCGCGCCACGATCGCCGGCTAAAGCATCGTGCAGAAAAGTGGGAACCGGTTTTCTGCGCTGACGATGCGAGAACAAGGATCTGGAGCCGCCTGCGTGATCCAGAAATCACGCGGGCTGTCCTAGCGCCGGTCAGGGGCTGATGCCATCACGCTACGAACCCGGCACCGCTGACGCCCGCTGGCAGGCCGAATGGGCTGCCCGCGAAAGCTTCAAGGCCGATGACGCGAGCCCGAAGCCGCGCGCCTATGTCCTCGAGATGTTTCCCTATCCATCGGGCCGCATCCACATGGGCCATGTTCGCAACTACACGATGGGCGACGTCATCGCGCGCTACCGGCGGATGACCGGCCATGAAGTGCTCCATCCGATGGGCTGGGACGCCTTCGGCATGCCGGCCGAAAATGCCGCGATGGAGCGCGGCGTGCATCCCGGCGAATGGACCCGCGCCAATATCGCGGCGATGCGCGAGCAGTTGAAGGGCCTCGGCTTCGCGCTCGACTGGAGCCGCGAGATCGCGACCTGCGAGCCCGACTATTACGGCCAGGAGCAGGCACTGTTCCTCGACCTGTGGGAAGCCGGGCTGGTCTATCGCAAGGAAGCCGCGGTCAACTGGGATCCGGTCGACATGACGGTGCTCGCCAATGAGCAGGTGATCGACGGCCGCGGATGGCGCTCCGGCGCGGTGATCGAGCGGCGCAAGCTCAGCCAATGGTTCCTGCGCATCACCGATTTCGCCGAGGAGCTGCTCGACGGCCTCGATGCGCTCGATCAATGGCCGGACAAGGTCCGGCTGATGCAGGAGAACTGGATCGGCAAGAGCCAGGGCCTGCGGATGCGCTTCGCCTTTGCCGGCGAGGCGCCAGCGGATGGCGTCGAGGTCTTCACCACCCGTCCCGATACCTTGTTTGGCGCCAGCTTCGTCGCGATCGCCGCCGATCACCCGATCGCCACCGCCATCGCCGAGGGCGATCCGGCGCTGGCCGAATTCATCGCCGAATGTCGCGCCACCGGCACCGCCGCAGCCGAGCTCGAGACCGCCGAGAAACGCGGCTACGACACCGGCTTCAGAGTGACACATCCGTTCGATGCCGAATGGACTCTGCCATTGTTCGTCGCGAATTTCGTGCTGATGGATTATGGCACCGGCGCGATCTTCGGCTGCCCGGCGCATGATCAGCGCGATCTCGATTTCGCCCGCAAATATATGCTGCCGGTCACCCGCGTCGTTGCTCCCGACGGCGCGGATGCAGAAGCGCCGATCGGCGACGAGGCCTATACCGGGCCGGGCCATCTGGTGAATTCGCGTTTCCTCGACGGGATGGACGTCGAGGCGGCCAAGGCCGCCGTGATTGCGCGCGCCGAGACCGAGCAATGGGGCGAGGGGACGACGGTCTGGCGGCTGCGCGACTGGGGCGTCTCGCGTCAGCGTTACTGGGGCACGCCGATCCCGATCATCCACTGCCGGAGCTGCGGGCCGGTCGCGGTGCCGCGCGACCAGTTGCCGGTGGTGCTGCCCGAGGACGTCAGTTTCGACAGGCCGGGCAACCCGCTCGAGCGCCATCCGACCTGGGCGAACGTGGCCTGTCCGAGCTGCCACGAGCCGGCCCGGCGGGAGACCGACACGCTCGACACCTTCGTCGATTCTTCCTGGTATTTCATACGCTTCGCTAGCCAGCCGGTGGGTCGGCCATTCGATCGCGCGGTGGCCGAGCGCTGGCTTCCGGTCGACCAGTATATCGGCGGCGTCGAGCATGCGATCCTGCATCTGCTCTACGCCCGCTTCTGGACGCGCGCCCTCCGCCGGATCGGCGAGATCAGCGTCGCCGAGCCGTTCACCGGCCTGTTCACCCAGGGCATGGTGACGCATGAAACCTACCATGCGGCCGACGGCCGCTGGCTCGGTCCGGACGAGATCGACCGTCAGGGCGATCGCATGGTCGAGCGATCGACCGGCGCTGCCGTGACCCTCGGCCGTATCGAGAAGATGTCCAAGTCGAAGAAGAACACGGTCGACCCGGCGCCGATCGTCGCGCGCTACGGCGCCGACGCGGTGCGCTGGTTCATGCTCTCGGACAGCCCGCCCGAGCGCGACCTGCCGTGGAGCGACGCCGGCATCGAGGGCGCCTGGCGCTTCGTCCAGCGCATCTGGCGGCTGGTCGAGACGATCGGCACGGATGCCGCCCTAGGCAATGATCTCGCACTCGATCGCAAGCTTCACCGCACCATCGCCGGGATCGCTGCCGATATCGACGAGCTGGGGTTCAACAAGGCGGTCGCCAAGCTCTACGAGCTGGTCACCGCGATCGAGAAGGCGCCGGCGTCGGCCTCACGCACGGCGGCGGTGGCGGCGCTGCTGCGATTGATCGCGCCGATGATGCCGCACCTCGCCGAAGAGGCGCACGCCGCGCTGGGTGGCGACGGGCTGATCGCCGATGCCGCCTGGCCCGCGGTCGATCCCGCCTTGCTGGTCGACGAGGAAGTGACCTACGTCTTCCAGGTCAACGGCAAGCGCCGCGACCAGCAGTCGATCCCGAAGGGGACGCCTGAAGATGAGGTGATCGCAATCGCCCTGGCGAACTCGGCGGTGAAACAGGCGTTGGGCGGTCAGGAACCGAAGAGAAAGATTGTCGTGCCCGATCGCCTGGTCAATCTGGTCGCATGAAGGCGCGGCTCGCCCTGCTCGCCGCGACGCTGATCACCCTCGCCGGTTGCGGCCTGCACCCACTCTATTCCGGCGGCGCCTCCGGGCCGGTCGCGACGCAACTCGCGCAAGTGACGGTCGCGTCGATCCCGGGCAAGAACGGCTGGCTGGTGCACAACAATCTGGTCGACCGGCTGCGCGCGACCGGCTCGGCGGCACCGCGCTATCGGCTCGACGTGAAGCTCGACGACGACATCATCGGTTTCGGTCTCAGGCGCAACAACCAGATCACACGCGAGCGGCGGTCCCTGCGCGCGCGTTATCAGCTCACCGATATGACGACCAATGGCGTGGTGCTCGACGCCACGGTTGAATCGGACGCCGGCATCGACGTGGTCAATTCGGAATATGCCACCATCGCCGCCGAGCAGTCCGCGCTCGAGCGGTTGGCCGACGACATCGCCGATCAGATCGTTGCCCGGCTGGCGCTGTTCGCCAAGCGCAACGGCAAGCCCGAGTGAAGGCCAATCGCGCGCAGGTCACGCGTGCGCTCGACCAGCCCGACGACGCCGTCCGGCTGATCCTGCTCCACGGCCCGGACAGCGCCGGATCGCGCGAGCTCGCCGCCCGGCTCGGCGCGGCGATGGGCGCCGATGCCGAGCGGATCGACCTCACCGGTGCGACGCTCGGCTCCGATCCGGCGCGGCTGATCGACGAGGCGGCGGCGATCGGGCTGTTCGGCGGCGCACGCTACATTTGGGTCGACGGCGCAGGCGACGAGATCACCGCTGCGGTGCAGGCGCTGATCGAGGCGTCTTCGGCGGGCAATCCGGTGGTCGCCATTGCCGGCGCGCTGCGCCCGGCATCGCCGCTGCTCAAGCTCGCGCTCGACAGCGACCAAATCCTTGCCTTCGCCAGCTACGCACCCGACGGCGCGGATGCCGAGCGGCTGGCGAGCAGCATCGCCCGCGAGGCCGGGGTTCGCCTGCGGCCGGAGCTGGCGCGGCGACTGGCGGCGCAGACCGGCGGCGATCGCGCGCTGCTGCGGCAGGAGGTCACCAAATTCGCGCTGTTCCTCGACGCCAGTCCTGACCGGCCGGGCGAGCTCGATGTCAGGGACTACGACCTCCTTGCAGTCGAAGGCGAGGATCCCGGCCATGCGACGCTGGTCGACGCCGCGCTCGGCGGCGCGCCGCTGGCGCTCGACGAAGCGCTGACCCACAGCGGACCAGCCGAGCCGATCCCCCTGCTGCGCGCCCTCGCCCGGCGGCTCCTGCAGCTCGCCGAGCTGCGCACCAAGGTCGAGGCCGGCGCGAGCGTCGAGACAGCAGTCGCCAGCGCCGGCCGCAGCCTGTTCTGGAAGGACCGCGACATCGTCGCCCGCCAGCTTGCCCGGCTCGACGCCGCCACCCTCGCCCGCGCGATCGAGCGCACCGCGATCGCCGAACGCCAGGTCAAATTCGGTCATCCGAACGCGGCGCTGATTGCGGATGCGCTGTTGGTCGATATCGCCCGGGCGCCAGCGCGCAGGCATTGAACTGAACTAGATCGGCTCGCCACTCATCCGCTGGCACAGCATGTCGAGCTGATCGAGCGTCGAATAGCTGATCGTCACCGTGCCGCCGTTCTCGCTGTGCGCGATCTGCACGCGGAGGCCGAGCGTATCGCCGAGCTGCCGCTCGAGCGCCGCGACATCGGCGTCGACGACCGGCTCGCTGGCGGCCTTGCCCCGCGCGCGCGACTTCCTGGCGACGCCCTTGTCGGCCCGCGCCAGCTCCTCGGTCTGCCGCACCGACAGCCCCTGCGCCTCGACCTGGCGGGCGAGCGCCTCGGGGTCAGCGGCGGTCACCAGCGCGCGCGCGTGGCCCATCGATAGCCGTCCCTCGGCAACCATGTCGCGCACCGCCGCCGGCAGATCGAGCAGCCGGACGAGATTGGCGACATGGCTGCGCGACTTGTTGACGATCCGGCCCAGCTCGTCCTGGCTGTGGCCGAAATCGCGCATCAGCCGCTGGTAGCTGGACGCCTCCTCGATCGGATTGAGATCTTCCCGCTGGATATTCTCGACAAGCGCCAGCTCAAGCGTTGAGGAATCTGGTATGTCTTTGATAACAACAGGTATTTCGTGAAGCCCCGCGCGCTGCGCGGCGCGCCAGCGACGCTCGCCGGCGACGATCTGATAGCGCCCTCCCCGCGGCCGCACGACGATCGGCTGGAGCAGACCGCGCGCCGCAATCGAATCCGCCAGCTCGGTCATCGACGCATCGTCGAAGCGGCGGCGCGGCTGATCCGGATTGGGCTCGATCGCGCCGACCGGCAGCGTGGTGGGCCCACGCCCGGTTTCGCTGCCGCCGCTGGCCGCCTCCTCGCGCGGAAGTTCGCCGAGCAGCGCCGACAGGCCGCGGCCAAGTCCCGCCGGCCGGCTCATGCCGCCGCCACCGATTTCGGCAGCCGCGCGATCACCTCGCGCGCCAGCCCCATATAGGCCTGCGAGCCGGCGCAGCGGTGATCGTAGATCAGTGCCGGCATGCCATGGCTCGGCGCCTCGGACAGTCGGACGTTACGCGGGATGACACTGTCGAAGACGATCCCGCCAAGACATGAGCGAACGTCTTCGGCGACCTGGTCGGACAAGCGGTTGCGGCGATCGTGCATCGTCAGCACGATGCCAAGGATGGTCAGCCCGGGGTTATAGCCGGCGCGGATCCGCTCGATCGTCTGCAGCAGCTGGCTCAGTCCTTCGAGCGCAAAGAACTCGCATTGCAGCGGCACCAGCACCTGGCGGGCGGCGACGAAGGCGTTGACGGTCAGCAGACCGAGCGAAGGCGGGCAGTCGATCAGGCAGACGTCCCAGCGGTGCGACGCCCGGGACAGCGCCATATCGAGCCGATGGGTCCGCCGGTCGAAGCCGACCAGCTCGACCTCCGCGCCCGACAGGTCGATCGTCGCGGGCACCAGGTCGAGCCGCGGCACGCTGGTCGCAACCGCGGCCTCCTCGACCGTGCAATCGCCGCGCAGCAGTTCATAGGACGACAGCCCGCGCTCGCTCGCTGCCAGACCGACCCCGGTCGAGGCGTTGCCCTGCGGGTCGAGGTCGAGCAACAGGACCCGCGACCCCGACGCGGCCAGCGCGGTTGCGAGATTCACTGCGGTCGTGGTCTTGCCCACCCCACCCTTTTGATTGGCCACCGCGATCCGCATCATTGCGTTTTTCTCCGCCTGACATGCTGGGCGAGGACGATCCCGGAGCCCGGCGCTGTCACGCTCGGGACCAGTTCGAACTCACCATGCCATGCCGTGCGCGCGGCTTCCAGTTCGGAAACCGCATTTGCGCCGCGCGGAAAGATCATCCGGGCATCGGCGCTGCCGATCTGCACCGACCAGTCGAACAGGGTCTCGAGCGAGGCGACCGCGCGCGCACTGATGACGTCGGCCGAGATGCGGAGCTTTTCGACGCGGCGCTGTTCGACCGTGACGTCGGCGAGGCCGAGCGCGGTGCAACAGGTGACGAGGAATTCCGCCCGGCGGCGCCGCGGTTCAACGAGAACCACCCGATACGGCGAAGCAATCGCGACGACCACACCGGGCAAGCCTGCCCCGCTGCCGATATCGAGCCAAAGACCCGGCCGCTCGGGCGCGTGATCGAGAAGCTGGAGCGAGTCGAGAATGTGACGGGTCCAGAACGCCGTCATCGTCGAGGCGGCGATCAGATTTTGCCGCTCATTCTCCGCAAGCACCAGTTGCGCGAACCGCTCGAGCCGTTCCTGTGTTTCACGTGGAACAGGGCGCACCGGCGTCCTCGCGCTCGCGCATCCGATTCGCCGCTAACAGCGCCGAGACGGCAGATGGCGTGATTCCCCGCACCCGCGCCGCCGCCGCGACCGAATCTGGACGGACCGCGTCGAGCCGCTCGATCATCTCGCGCGAGAGGCCGGGCACACGGGCGTAGTCGAGGTCGACCCGGAGCGGCAAAGCGAGATCGCCGCGCAGCTGGGCAACCTTGCCGTCCTCGCGTTCGACATAGGGAGCATAGCGCGCATCAACGAGGCATTCGTCGATCACCGCCCCGGAAACGCCCGCCAACGCGGGATCGAGCGCGACCAGGGACGATCGGTCAATCGGGACCGAACGCGCCCACTCCCCAACCGATCGCAGCGGCCCAGCCGCCGGGACGCCGATCGCGCGCAGACGGGCGCTGTCGATCTGACCGGCAAGTCCGTCGGCCGTGTGGCTCCGCTCGGCGAGATGCCGCTCGATCCTTACGGCGCCGGCAGGATCGAGACAGCTCGCGGCCAGCGCGACCGGACCGAGCCGCGTCAGCGCGTTGTCCGCCCTCAGGCGAAGCCGATATTCGGCCCGGCCGGTCAGCATCCGATAGGGTTCAGTGACGCCATCGGTAGTGAGATCGTCGATCATCACGCCGATGTAACTATTGGTCCGGTCGAATTGCGCCGCGGCAGCGCCGCACGCGTGACGCGCCGCGCCCAGTCCCGCGACGACGCCCTGGGCAGCCGCTTCCTCATAGCCGGTGGTGCCGTTGATCTGCCCGGCTAGGAACAGGCCGGGAAGGGCGCGCAATGCGAGCGATGGGGACAGGGCTCGCGGATCGATGTGATCATATTCGACCGCATAGCCCCATTGCGTGATGCGGGCGCGCTCGAGGCCGCGGATGCTGCGGACCATCGCCTCCTGAACGTCGCGCGGCAACGAGGTAGAGATGCCGTTGGGATAGACCTCGCTGGTGTCGAGACTCTCGGGCTCAAGAAAAATCTGATGGCCGTCACGATCCGCGAACCGCCGGACCTTGTCCTCGATCGAAGGGCAGTAGCGGGGGCCGCGTCCAGCAATCGCGCCGGAATAAAGCGGCGACCGATCCGCCGCCGCGGCGATCACTTCATGGGTCGCCGACGACGTGTGGGTGATGGCGCAGGCAAGCTGCGGCAGAACCCGGCGGCCGCCATGGCTCATCGTCCAGTCGCCATCCTCGGACGGCTGGACGGGCAGCGTGGCCCAATCGATCGTGCGGCCATCGAGCCGGGGCGGCGTGCCGGTCTTCAGCCGGGCGCAGGGGAGGGCAAGCTCGCGCAGCTGCGCGGCGAGGCGGGTCGCGGCAGCAGCACCGCTCCGCCCGCCGGCCCAGACCTCCTCACCGCGGAACAGCCGCGCACCGAGGAAAGTGCCGCTGGCAAGGACCACGGCCGGTGCCGCGAGGGCGCGGCCATCCGCCAGCTCGACGCCGGCGACCTTGCCCGCGGCCAGCCGCAGGGCAACGACCTCGCCGCCGATCAGACTCAGTCCCGGCGTCGCCCGAAGCGCGGCCTGGATCGCAGCCCGGAAGCGCACCCGATCGGCCTGGACGCGGGGACCCCAGACGGCGGGCCCGTGGCGGCGATTGAGCATGCGATAGTGGATCGCCGCGGCATCGGCGGCGCGCGCGATCAGGCCGCCCATGGCGTCGACCTCGCGCACCAGCTGGCCCTTGCCGAGCCCGCCGATCGCCGGATTGCAGGACATGCTGCCGACCGTCTCGGGGTTGAAGTCGACCAGGGCGGTGGTGGCGCCGGTGCGCGCGGCGATCGCCGCCGCCTCGCAGCCGGCATGGCCTCCGCCGATGACGATGATGTCGAACTGTTCCACGTGAAACTATTTGCCGATGCAGAAACGCGCGAAGATGCGATCGAGGACATCGTCGCGGACATCGCCGTCAATCGCACCGAGCGCGACCGACGCCGCAACCGCGGCTTCGACCAGGCAGACCAGATCGGGGTCCGGTCGGGCGAGCCGATCCAGCGCCGCGCTCAGCGCGTCGCGCTGCCGGGCGTTCACCGCCAGCCGATCCTCATGCGGGATCAAGGCGGCGGCGCGCTCAACCAGCATCGCCCGCAGCTCGGCGATCCCCTCACCGGTCATCGCCGAGGTGGCGACACAGGCCTTGCCGGCGAGCGGCCTGGGCAGGGGCCGGTCGCACATCGCGTCGACGAGTAGATCGCAGCCGCCCGCGCTGACATCGCCACCCAGCCACAGGCGGAGGTCGGCCGCCTCGGCGGCGCCGCGTGCGCGGGCGATACCGATCACCTCGACATCGTCCTCGGTCTCGTGAATGCCCGCCGTATCGACCAGCAGAAATGGCAGCCCGTCGATCGCCAGCGGCATCTCGATGACGTCGCGCGTCGTGCCGGGACGCGGCGAGACAATCGCCCCCTCGGTCATCGTCAGCGCGTTGAACAGGCTTGATTTGCCGGAGTTCGGCGGACCGCAGAGCACGACACGAATGCCGTCCCGCAGCCGCTCGGCAGCAGGTTGGGAAAGCACCGCGGCAAGCTCGTCGCGAACCGCCGCGATGGCATCGCGCGCCGCCACGCTGACGCTGTCCCCGACCTGGTCTTCCTCGGCGAAGTCGAGCACCGCTTCGATCGCGGCGGCCGCTTCGCCAAGCCGATCCTGCCAGTTGCGGATGTGGCCGCTCAGCGCGCCCTCCGCCGCGCCCAGCGCCGCCTTGCGCTCGCGCTCGGTCTCGGCCGCAAGGAGATCGCCGAGCGCCTCGGCCTCGGCCAGGGTCATCCGGCCGTTGAGGCAGGCGCGGCGGGTGAACTCGCCGCCCCTGGCCATGCGCAAGCCTGGTCGCTGCGCCAGCCAGCCGATCAGCGCGGCGACCACCGCGCGGCTGCCGTGGCAATGAATCTCGGCAAGGTCTTCGCCGGTCGCGGTCGCCGGTCCGGGGAACCACAGGACCAGCGCGCGATCGATCAGCGCGCCGTCGTCCGGATCGCGCAAGGCGACATAGCGCGCCCGGCGCGGCTCGGGCCGGCGGCCGGCCAGCGCCGCGAGCGTCACGCCAGCCGCCGGGCCACTGATCCGCACGACCGCGATCGCCGCCGGCAGAGCGCCGCTCGACAGCGCAAAGATCGTGTCACCGCCGTCGGTCACCGGCTTCCCGCGTCCGTCATCTTCTCGAACATCTGGCGCCACATCGCCATGCCGGCATCACCCATCGGGCCCCAGTTGCGGAGGAAGGACTCGATGTCGCCCGACTGGACGCCTTCCTCGATCATCCGCTGCATCTTGGCGACATAGGCGTCATGAACCGGCGAAAGATCGGGCAGGCCGAGGAAGCGTCGCGCCTCTTCAGGGGTGCATTCGGTATCGATCGTAATCTTCATCGTCCGCACTCGCGCAGCGGTTGGCCGGGGCGGTCATAATCCGGTTGCGGCCTCGGCGATAGCTCGATGCGGCCGCAACCGGTCTCACGCGTTGCAGGCCGGCCGATCGCTGCTTATTCGGATGGGGCAGGCGGCGTAACGATGGAGGGACGGCCATGGGCAAGACGATCGAAATCACCACCTTCGACCACGACGGGAAATTCAATGCCTATCTGGCCGAGCCCAGCGGATCGCCGCGCGGCGCGATCGTCGTCATCCAGGAGATATTCGGGGTCAATCCCGGCATCCGCAAGATGTGCGACGACCAGGCCGCCAAGGGCTATGTCGCGATCGCGCCCGACCTGTTCTGGCGCATCAAGCCCGGCGTCGAGCTCGATCCCGACAACCAGGAAGAGTTCATGCAAGGCGTCGACTTGATGATGAAGCTCGACACCGACACGACCATTCGCGACATCGAGGCGACGATCCGCGAGGCGCGCAGCCGCGGCGGCGGCAAGGTCGGCGTCGTCGGTTACTGCATGGGCGGACGGTTGACCTATCTCGCCGCCTGCCGCACCGACGCCGATGCCTGCGCCAGCTATTACGGCGGCGGGATCGACCAGAGCCTGGGCGAAAGCCATGCCA
>Ga0105240_10006728_pt1 | contig 16835 bp, 18 predicted proteins | sample KBSC54metaG_FD_80426 | JGI IMG/M metagenome (GOLD analysis project Ga0105240, IMG submission 80426) | Corn rhizosphere microbial communities from Kellogg Biological Station, Michigan, USA - KBS C5-4 metaG | ecosystem: Host-associated > Plants > Roots > Rhizosphere > Soil | place: Michigan, USA...
GGCGCCTGCAGCTACGTTCCTCAGCCCTTCGCTGATGATAGCCTGGGCCAGCACCGTGGCGGTAGTAGTACCGTCACCAGCGATGTCCGCCGTCTTGGAAGCCACTTCTTTTACCATCTGGGCGCCCATATTCTCGATGGGATCTTCCAGTTCGATCTCTTTTGCGACGGCAACACCATCCTTGGTAATGGAGGGAGCACCGAATTTCTTTTCTAAAACTACGTTACGTCCCTTGGGGCCCAAGGTTACCTTAACAGCATTTGCCAGGGTATCAACGCCCTTCTTCATTTTATTGCGGGCTTCGATGTCGAAGAAAAGTTGCTTTGCCATAGTCATTTGGTTTTAAAATGGTCCTCTCAGGCAGGCGTCAAAATACGGATCGCTGAACCCGTCTCCCCGACATCAGCATCGCATCACGCAACATATGCTTTAACGCCTCCAGGCTCTGTGCCTTGGGATAATGATATACATCGGGGTAAGCCGCCTGCAGGGACGGACCCGGCGCCAGGTCGGAATAGATGATCACCGGTATTTCTGCAAACTTTTTATGTTGCCTTATCAGCTCGAGGAATTTCCGGCCATCCATGACAGGCATCTTCATATCCAAAAAGATAATGTCGGGAACCGCAATCTCCCGGCTTTCCAGCTTGTCCAGCGCATCCTGTCCATGCAAGGCATAATAACACAGCACGTCCGGATCTACTTTTTCGAGTGTCTCCCTGAATACATGTGCATCCTCGTAGTCGTCATCGACCAATAGAAATATTCGCTTCATGACAAACGCTTTTGGGGAGCTTAGGGTCTGGCAGGGTCTATAAAGATAACACAAACGGGCGAAAAACCCAAAGGGCCCCAAATGGGGCCCTTTGTCCAACTAAAAATCAAACGATAAAGCTCTTATATGATATATTGTCTACTCTGCGCTCTTTTTTGTCTTGGAATATACATCCCAGCTGTCGATACCATTGCTGCGCAGCACGATCTTCTTGTCGGCATTCTCCAGCGTTACATAATAATTTGTCTGATCATCCGATGCTACTTCAAAAAGATCAGAGATCCAAAAGCTGGTGTAATCTCTTTTCAATGCGGTGAGCAGGCTGATAGGCAGTTGATCCGATACGATGTTGCGGACGATCGCCGTCATCTGGCCGTCGTTGTTGTAGTAAGCGAAGAGCACCTGGTCATTCAGCGTAAACTCAACTCTTACATAACCCACTTTCTGTTCCCACTTTACATTCCTGGCATTGGCGAATTCCTTGTGGAATGACCTTACAGCCTCCTTGTTTACGTCGGATTCATCATTCTTAGCGGCGAACGCGCTAAGTCCCATCATAAGCACGATAGCGATGGATAAACTAATCTTTGTCATTGTTGTTTCTTTTATAATTTTTTAAAATTGTGTCGATTTTCTCTGTGTAAAGACGGATCTGTTTCCGCGGGTTTATCCGTCTTTCTACTATATAAGACGCAGGCTTTTTTCCGATGTTGCAGCTGCTTGAAAATTTTTTTTCTGCTTGTCCTTCGTCGTTATAAGCCGTTCTGAATAATTCCCGAACATTAGACGTCGCAAAGCTATTAAGGTTACACCCTTCATGCAATACAATCTACACCAGCGGCAGTCCATATGAAGGAATTGTAAACATTCCAACGGCAGGAATTTTTACTGTGCGCTGAAACCCTTGACAGCCGTGCCTTAGCGCCGATTTCTTAATAAAAAGATAAAACCCCTGCTCATACTGTTAAAGCATGCAAACGGTTCCTTCGGACAGCTTTCGGTTCGTTCTGGTAAAATTCAGTAAATTGTACAGGTGAATTATCTGGCACATGCATACCTGTCCTTCGACGTACCCGACATAGCCGTAGGCAACCTGATCAGCGACTTTGTAAAAGGGGAAAAAAAGCTCGACTACCCAGAAACCATTAGACACGGTATTACCCTCCACCGGGCCATCGACACCTTCACCGACACCCATCCCATTACCCGGGAAGCCAAGTATTTCTTCAAAGCGGATTATGGCCTCTATGCCGGAGCACTTGTCGACATTGTATATGATCATTTCCTGGCGGATGACCCGGCCATATTCCCTGATCCCGGCAGCCTGCGGACCTTTGCCCGCAGGATCTACGGACAGGTAGGCAGCAGGCAGGCGCTTTTCCCCCCGCAGTTTGCCCGTCTTTTTCCCTATATGCAGTCCCAGGACTGGCTGTATAACTACCGGTTACAGGAAGGCATCTACAATAGCTTTCACGGCCTGGCCCGGCGGGCCGCCTATATGCCCGACGCTATGCAGGCCTTTCACATCTTCGGAACACAATATGAGGGCCTGAAAGCCTGTTATGAGCGTTTTTTTCCGGACCTTAAAAATTTTGCGTTCGCCGGGCTTCAGAACCTCTTGGACAAGGGAAAAATTGAATAATTTTACAATGCATAAATAAGGTTTAACCAATCACAATTACCAGATCTATGATCCTTCGCAATGTAGTCCTTGCCGCAGCCTTGATGATAAGCCTGGATCAGGCCAATGCTCAGTCCAAACCTTTTTCATTGGATAAATCCCCCATGGATATGTGTTATTTCCCGGTGGATTATCCGGTTTTAAAGATCCAGGATAAGGCGCCTGGCCCCCCCATTGCCCGTGCCATCTACAGCCGTCCACAGAAAAATGGACGCAAATTGTTTGGCGACCTGGTGGAATATGGAAAAGTATGGCGGTTGGGTGCAAATGAAGCCACAGAGCTTGAATTTTTCAGAGACGTTAAGATCGATAATAAAAAAGTAAAGAAGGGCCGCTACACCTTGTATGCGCTGGTGGATACAGACCGGTGGACTATCATTCTCAATAAAGAAACGGATACCTGGGGAGCCTTTCGCTATGACACGACCAAGGACGTACTGCGCACCACAGTGCCGGTGGAACATCAGTCCGAAATAGCGGAAGCCTTTTCCATGGAGTTTGAAAAAACTAAAACGGGCGCCCTGCTGATCATCAATTGGGATGATGTGCTGGTAAAACTCCCCATTAGCTGGTAATATGTGTGGTATTGCAGGCATCCTATCTCCCGATACGGCAAACATCAGCCGGCAGCGTTTGAAAAAAATGACAGATGCCATTGCACATCGTGGTCCGGACGGAGAAGGCGCCTGGATCAATCCTTCGGGCCAGGTGGGAATGGGTCATCGCAGACTGGCGATCATCGATCTTAGTCCCGCGGCGGCTCAGCCCATGCATTACCTGGGCCGCTATACCATCCTTCACAATGGAGAGATCTATAATTATCTCGAATTGAGAAGCCTTCTGCAGTCGAAAGGATATACATTCTCATCGGCGTCCGATACGGAAGTGATCCTGGCGGCCTATGATCATTATGGCCCGGAATGCCTGCAGTACTTCGACGGTATGTTTGCTTTCGTCATCTGGGATGAACAGGAAAGAAAATTATTTGCCGCCAGGGATCGCTTTGGCGAAAAGCCGCTGTTCTTTTATAAAGATGCCTCGCAGTTCCTTTTCGCCAGCGAAATGAAGGCCCTTTGGGCAGCCGGTGTCAAAAAAGACAGTAATAAAAAACTTGTATTCAACTTTATCACCATTGGCTATACCCAAAACCCGGCCAATGGATTCGAGACATTCTATAACGGTATCTGCAAGCTGCCGGCCAGGAGCTTTCTCGTATATCAGGCCGATTCCCGGGAACTGACTACCTCTCTTTACTGGGATATCAAGATCGGCGACAACTATTCCCCCGGAGAAGAGGACGCCATCAGGCAATTCACAGGTCTTCTCTCCGCCTCGGTCCGGCGACGGATGAGAAGCGATGTTCCGCTGGGCACCAGTTTGAGCGGAGGTCTGGACAGCTCATCAGTGGTCGCCACACTTCTCGCGCAAAAAGGGCATCCCCGCCGGCTTCAGACATTTTCAGCCATCTTTCCCGGTTTCGAAAAGGATGAGTCACGCTTTATCAAACTGGTAAACGATCATTTCCCCATCGACAATCATACAATAGCGCCTTGTGCCGCCGACATGGTCCGCGATTTTGAAAAGTTAGTCTACCACCAGGAAGAGCCATTCCTTTCTTCCAGCATCTACGCCCAATACAAAGTATTTGAGCTGGCAGGCCGGCAATCTGTAAAAGTGCTGCTGGATGGACAAGGCGCTGATGAGCTGCTCGCCGGATATCATAAATATTATCATTGGTATTGGCAGGAGCTGTACCGTAACGATAAGAAGGCCTTTGTACTGGAGTTGGAGGCTGCCAGGGAGTCCGGCATTGACGATCGCTGGACATGGCGCAACAGACTGGCCGCTAACCTGCCGGTATACGCAGGCATCTTTTTGAAGAAAAAAAGAACAGCCGCCCAACGCAGCAATAAGGACCTGGCCCGGGACTTTGTCGGCCAGTTCGGTGTCTCTTACTACGATATCCCTCATTTCGATCGTCTCAGCGGCGTCCTGTATTACAATACATTCATGAATGGAATGGAAGAGCTGTTGCGCTATGCGGACCGCAATTCCATGGCCCACGGAGTAGAGGTCCGCCTTCCCTTTCTGGATCATGAGCTGGTGGAGTTCCTTTTCTCTCTCCCTTCACATTTTAAGATCCGGGAAGGCTGGACAAAATGGTTGTTGAGAGCAAGTATGGAAAATGACCTTCCCAAAGACATCGTTTGGAGAAAAGATAAGACAGGTTACGAACCTCCACAACGATCCTGGATGCAGCATCCAACGCTCCAGGAATATATCCATGAAGCACGGCGGCGGCTTGTCCAGGCAGACATCCTCCGGCCGGCCGTTCTGCAAAAAAAAATTCAGCCGCAAGATGCTCATGCGGCTGAAAACAACGATTGGCGATACCTTGTCACGGCAGCTTGTCTGGCGTGACTATTGAGACTACATACTTCCGACGCTATCAGGGCGCTTTCCTGTATTTCTCCACTACCTGCATATTTCCATCTGCATTCGACTTGACGGTGATCCAGTTCTGATCATCTTCCAGCTTGATATAATACTCCACCGTTGATTCGGATGTCATCTCCGTAACGCCAAATACTTTTTTATCGGCGTATTTCTTTTGCAGACGGCAAAGGATGTTGATGGGAAGATTTTTTTCCGTATAGTAACGGAGGCTGCTGATAAAATTCCCGTCCTTGTCATAGTCAATCTTGGTGAGAATACCGTTCTCCTTAAAGTTGACCGTATACCGGTCAGCCTGCTCCAGCCATTTCACCTGCTGAGCGTCAGGGAAGGTTTGCTTGAAAGAGTTGAGGATCTTTTCACTAATGGTAAATCCATCGGTAGCAAAAGCTCCAGCCGTCAGCGTCATACAGCAGACGAAGGTGAAGAGGGCCTTTGGAAGAAATACACGCGGTGTCATAGATTGTTATTTTTAAAAGTTTTTCGAGCCAGTTAATAACGTAAAACTATTGTGGTTATGCACCCAAGTCAAGCCAAACTTTACGTCCGGCAAAAGTTCTTATCCATTGTTTTACGTTCAAAACAGATTTGGGTTACCCAACACCGTAAAAAAAGATTTAAAACCCCGAAAAGATTGCGCGAAACCGTATTATGTCGTGTTGCTCGCGGAGGGTTAAGCTTTTGTTAAACCGGATTAATGGTTTTCGGTATCTTTGCAAATTCAAGAAATCACGTAATGAAGCTTTCGACAAAACTCATACACGCAGGCATGGAGCCGGACCCTTCAACGGGCGCCATCATGACCCCCATCTATCAGACTTCTACCTATGTGCAGGCCGCTCCCGGAAAACACAAAGGCTATGAATATGCCCGCTCGCAAAACCCTACCCGCCAGGCGCTGGAAACAGCCATGGCAGCGATTGAGAATGGGAAGCATGGTCTTTGCTTTGGCAGTGGTGTCGCGGCTACCGATGCCGTGCTACGGCTCTTGCTGCCGGGAGACGAGGTCATCGCTGCCAATGATATGTACGGCGGTACTTACCGCCTGTTCACGAAGATCTTCGAGCCCACGGGAATTAAATTTCATTTCGTCAATATGCAGGACCCGGCGAATATCAAACCCTATATCAATGCCAAAACCCGGCTCATTTGGGCCGAGACGCCCACCAATCCATTGATGAACATCGTGGACATCGCCGCTGTAGCCGCTATCGCCAAACAGCATTCCATCCTGCTATGCGTAGACAATACGTTCGCTACGCCCTACCTGCAAAACCCGCTGGATCTGGGTGCGGATATAGTACTTCATTCCGCCACCAAATACCTGGGAGGACATAGTGACGTCATCCACGGCAGCCTGATCATGAACGATACAGCCCTCCGTGATAAATTATACTTTATTCAGAAAAGCTGCGGGGCAGTCCCCGGTCCTCAGGATTGTTTCCTGGTGTTACGCGGACTAAAGACCCTGCACGTGAGAATGGACAGGCATTGCTACAATGGAGAAAAGATCGCCCATTTCCTTCGCAACCATCCCAAAATTGGACAGGTCTACTGGTGTGGCTTTGAAGATCACCCCGCCTATGCCGTTGCCCGGCGGCAAATGCGTGGCTTTGGAGGCATGATGAGCTTTACATTGAAGGACGATAGTGTGGCGACTGCTACCCGGGTGCTTTCTTCTACCCATCTCTTTTCGTTGGCCGAAAGCCTGGGCGGCGTAGAATCATTGATCAATCACCCTGCCAGCATGACCCATGCTTCCATTCCCAGGGAGGAAAGGTTAAAAAACGGACTCAGCGATTCCCTCATCCGGCTCAGTGTAGGCATCGAAGACGCGGACGACCTGATAGACGATCTCCGGCAAGCCATAGGGTAAAGTGCCGGTCATGACAAGCACACAACAAGATATTCGCACATTCCTGGATAGAAAAGTGGATGAATACAATCGTCCCTCTTTTATCGCGGACGACCCCATCAGCATTCCCCGGGGATTTACCAGACAACAGGACATCGAGATCTCCGGCTTCTTTGCCGCCATTTTCTCATGGGGTAACCGCACTACCATCATAAAAAAAACGAAGCAGCTGATGCAGCTGATGGATAATGCACCCCATCAGTTTGTCCTGCAGCATGAAGAAAAAGATCTGGTAAAGATGTTGGACTTCCGGCATCGCACCTTCAATGCCACCGATCTGTTGTACTTTATCGCCTTCTTCCGGCATCATTACACCCACCATTCTTCACTGGAAGATGCTTTTTTACATACGCCGGACCATCTCTCGGGTTTTTATCATTATTTCTTCAGCCTGGACAGCGCCCCGCCCCGCACCTACAAACATATCGCCACTCCGGAAAAGAACTCCAGCTGCAAAAGGCTGAACATGTTCCTCCGCTGGATGGTGCGCAGCGATGACAGAGGCGTGGACTTCGGCATCTGGAAAAAGATCCCTCCCAGCCGGCTGATCTGTCCCCTGGATGTGCACGTGGCAAGGGTCGCCCGGCGGTTCGGATTGATGACCCGCACACAGACGGACTGGCAGGCCGCCCTGGAGCTCACGGATTACCTGATTACTTTAGACGCGGCCGATCCCGTAAAATATGATTTTGCTTTGTTCGGTCTGGGCGTAATGGAAAAATTCTGATCCTATTGTTTGGGCTGCTCTTTCGTTTCCTTTGTTACCTCCGCTTTTTAAAGGAAGTGTGGTCACCTCTACCTGCCTGACCAGCGCAGGATCGCCGGAAAAATAATAAATAAAATGAGCAATTTAGATATACCAAAATAGATTAACTTTCTGAAAAGTCAAAAAATACACTTCTTTGAGGTGTTAAAAAACCGCTCCTTAAATAGTCTTATGGATGATATCAAAGCGTTGATAAATGACCTCAATCGGTATGGCGGACTGGATCTGGCCGAACAAACGCCGGGCGACAAGCTGGAAACGCTGCTGGCTGAAAAGATCAATGCTCTCATCCAATCCGATTTCAGTGCACTGGTACAGCTGCTGTATAAAGTCGATGTCAGCGAAACCAGGTTGCGAACTTTACTGGAGACAAAGGCAAATGAAGACGCAGGCCTGCTGATAGCCCGCCTGATCCTGGAGCGGCAGCAACAAAAGATACTCACACGCCGGCAATTTCAGGGAGACGGCCCTGCATCAGGCGAAGAAAGATGGTAATATGAAGACAGTGGAAATAAAAGATCAGGCTACTTCACGGCAATTTATCAATCTGCCACGCCGCCTGTACAGGAACGACCCTCATTGGATATCCCCTCTGGACAATGATATCGCCTCCATATTCGATCCCCTGCGTAACAGTTTTTTCCGGCACGGCAAATGCACACGATGGATACTATTGAATGACGATGGGAATACCGTCGGTCGTATCGCCGCATTCATCAACTATGAAAAAGCGTACAAACAAATACAGCCCACAGGCGGCATGGGTTTTTTTGAATGCATGGACGATCAGGCGGCATCCCATTGCCTGTTCGATACCGCCCGGTGCTGGCTGGAGGCAAACGGCATGCAGGCCATGGAAGGTCCCATCAACTTTGGAGAGAACGACAAATACTGGGGTTTAATGGTGGCAGGGTTCAAACCCCCTTCCCTTGGCATGAATTATAATCCTCCTTACTACCGCCGGCTGCTGGAATCCTATGGCTTTGTCGGGATCTACGACCAGTTGACAAATTTTCTCGACGCCACCGTGCCCCTTCCCGAACGCTTTACAAAGATCTCGGACTGGGTAATGAAAAAACCAGGCTATTCCTTTTTACATTTCTCCGTCCGGAATAAGGAAAAGTTCTTCTCCGACTTTGCCGGAATATACAATGATGCATGGAGCGATTTTGAAAATTTCACACCGCTCACCCTGGAAACCATCCGGGAATCTTTTCGCCAGATGCAGCCTGTCATGGATGAAAAGATCATTTGGTTCGCCTATCATGAGCAGGAACCGGCGGCCTTTGTACTTTGTCTGCCGGACGTAAACCAGGTGCTCCGGCATATCAACGGCAGGCTGGACCTCATCGGCAAGCTGAAATTCTTCTGGTATACCCGCACCCGGACAGTAGACAGACTGCGCATCACCGTAATGGGGTGTAAGAAAAAATTCCAGCAGCATGGCCTGGAATCCGCCCTGATACGTTGTCTGCAGAACGAAGTATTACCCAGAAGGACGGTGAAAGCTGTGGAGCTGGCATGGGTAGGCGACTTCAACAAAAAAATGCTGGCCCTGCATGAAGCCACCGGCGCTAAAAAAGAAAAGGTCCATAGGACCTATCGATATGTTTTCAATCCGCTGCCTGAAGACATAGGAGATATCAAAACATCAGTTCCTTTACTTTCTCCTTATCTTCCTTCTCCTTTTTCAGATCGAACATAGTGCCGAAGACGCGATCCCATATCGTGCTGCTCACACCAAAACCTTTATTCTCGTTCTTGTAATGATGAAGGTGATGATTGCGCCAGAGCGGCTTCATCCACTTGAAAGGAGGATTCCAGGCATGGATGGCATAATGCATGCTGCCATAAAGAAGATAGCCGAGCATAAACCCGGGAAAGAACATAAAGACATTGTTACCCATAACCAGGTACTGCAAACCAAAAATGGCTGAAGCAATGATCAGGCTCGGTACAGGAGGCATGAACAAACGCTCCTTATCACGTGGGAAATGATGGTGATTGCCATGCATGATATATACGAACTTCTTTGCCCGCTCGCTCTCTGCCACCATATGGAAGGCCCAGCGGTGCATCAGGTATTCAAAAAAGGTCCAGAAGAGCATTCCTCCCAAAAAAGTCAGCGCCACTCTCGCCAGGGGATACTCCAGCGTGTCCCAGCTGTAATAAAGGAAATAGCTGATGATAGGAATATACATACCCCAGATCACCAGCGGATGTGTCTTGGTAAGCATTTCCAGGTATTGATTCCTGAACAACTGCGCCTGTCCCTTATTATGTATTTTTTCGAATTTCATGGGATTTCATTTTTCTGCTGCTCAAACATTTCCGATCCACAAAAGTACGAATCTCCGGGTAAACCCGCGTCGTTTCCTCAAAAATGGCAAAAGGGTGACTAATGATAGCTGATCCTGAACTTATCCAGGCCAGGAAAGAATTTTCTGGGCCGTTTTAGCTCATATTGATAAATGATATTCCCTACTTCCCTGAAGAAAGGATAACCCGTCTCCTCATACTCATATTTGTCATCATTCAGGACCCCATCCCTGTTGACATAGATCACTCCGGAGAGCATGAACTCGACTTTATGTTTAAAATCAACGATATAGGCCACATCTGTCAGGAAACCGTAGGACCAGCCGGGTTTGTTGAAGATCCGGATATAAGAGGGTATGGGAATTCTGCCCGCTTTGAAAAAGAAGAATTTGGTATAGCTGTCGGAATATTCAGTCGTGTCATAACGCGGATGCGTCTCCTCCGAGGGGTATTGCGACATGTAACGGTAGAGAAAAGAATAATCATCCGCGGTCAGGTGAAAGCGTTTTGCCGGCGATACGGATTCCGGGAACAGGACGGAGCGCAACAGGCTTTGCTCATCTTCCAGTGGAATGTTGTTATGACGGGTAAAATCCATAGGCGAATGGATCAGTGAATCGTTCCGGTCCAGGTGAGCATTGCCGATAAGCACCTGCCGGCTGAAATCGAAATGAGCCTTACTCTCTGCGGCCGGTTGCATATAAGCCACCCCTCCCTCCGGGACTTGCCCATCCGGCGAAGGCAACACTTCCTTCCGCAGGAACCGGACAGGATTGGTATGCCTGTTCTCCTCCTCTGTCATGGGGACAAAACGCCGGGTGATGCGTATACGGGGATACCCCAGCTGCCAGAGCCGCTCATTCAGGTATTGCTGACCCAAAAATTCATACAGCCTGTTATACGCATCATTATCGCTGACAAGAAAGATCTTTTTGATATACTGTGCCAGGGAAGGGAGTCCATCGGCGGCGCTGGTATCGGTGAAGACAGGATGCTGACCGCTGAAAGCGCTGTCCGTCAGCATGGGGCTGTATTTGTCGATGCCATAACGGCTAAGGCTGTTCATTTTCTCCAGGGCAAGAAAGGAGAGCGGCATTTTCACCGTGCTGGCGGGGTTGAAGTATTCCAACGGGTTCACCCGGTAATAATAGCTATGAAAATGAGGCCGGTTTCGGCTGTCACGGTTTATCCGGGTATAGATCAGCTGATAGCGGAAAGAATCGGGATGCATCAATATCGTTCTCAGCTGCGGCGAGCCATGAGTCTGAAGCAGGTCTTTCAGAAATGGGTCCGTTCTCTGGGCCCGGACTGTACCAAGCAGCATAAATGCAATGACGAATAACCTTATTCCCTTCATGATTCCTTAAATCTAGGGAATTTTCAATATTCCATTACCTTTGGCCTCCTTCAAACTTAATCCAAAATGAGGATCGTAAGCTATCTGAAAGAACAGCATGAACAACTGGCCATCCTGGTGGATGGATGGGTATACGATATGGAATTGATCCATCCCGACATCCCCAACACGATAAGCATGTACCTGAACTATTGGGACGACTTGTTCCCCATCGTACAGGCAGGCGAGCTGGCTATAAAAGACGGCCATATCGGCCGCGGAAAAGCAGTGCCGGTAGACAGCGTCCAACTGCTTGCCCCCGTGCCTTTTCCTTCTTCCTGCCGGGACGGATATGCGTTTCGCCAGCATGTCGCTGCCGCAAGACGCAACCGGAACGCCCCTATGATCCCCGAGTTCGATCAATATCCCATTTTCTATTTTACCAATCACCACAGCATCCAGGGACCCGGCGAGATCAGATGCATGCCCGATCATTTTGAAAAGCTGGATTTCGAACTGGAGGTGGCCATCGTCATTGCCCGTCATGGGAGGAATATCCCCGCGGAAGAAGCCGATGACTATATTGGGGGGCTGATGATCATGAATGATATGAGCGCCAGGCGATTGCAGATGGAGGAAATGCTGCTGAACCTCGGCCCCGCGAAAGGCAAGGATTTTTCCACCGTCATCGGACCCTGGCTGGTGACCCTGGATGAGCTGGAGCCCTTTGAAACCCCCTGTAAGGAGGGACATACGGGCAAAAACTGGAACCTGCGGATGCAATGCCGCGTCAACGACAAGCAGGTCAGTGACGGGAACCTCGCCGATATGGACTGGACCTTCGCGGAGATCATTGAACGAGCCTCCTATGGCGTGGATCTCTTCCCGGGAGATGTCATCGGCAGCGGCACCGTCGGAACGGGTTGTTTCCTGGAATTGAACGGTACAGGCCGGCTTAATGATCCTGATCACACGGAACAATGGTTACAGGAAGGCGATAAGATAGAGCTGGAAGTAGATGGACTGGGCATTCTCGCCAATACCATCGTCCGGGAGGATTCCAGTTTCTCCCTCCTGGCAAAAAAGAAAAAAGTATGACCCTCGACCTCTCTGCACTTACTCCCGTACTAAGGCACAATTACCTGCAATATGCCGTGGCGCCGCGTCCCGTATGTTTTGCCAGCACCATCGACAGGAATGGCCGGATAAATCTGAGCCCCTTCAGCTTTTTCAATATGTTCTCCTCCACTCCGCCGGTGCTGATCTTTTCTCCTTCCCGGAGAGTGAGGGACAATACTACCAAGCATACACTCGATAACGTGCTGGCTGTACCGGAAGTGGTGATCAACATTGTCGATTACGACATGGTGCACCAGGTCAGCCTGGCCAGCTGCGAATATCCCAAAGAGATCAACGAGTTTGTCAAAGCAGGCTTTACGGAAATGCCCGCTACCCGGGTACGGCCACCCATGGTAAAGGAAAGTAAAATAAAGATCGAATGTAAGGTCCTCGAGGTAAAACCCCTGGGAAATGAAGGAGGCGCCGGCAATCTCGTCATCTGTGAAGCACTGTGCATGCACATTGATGACGCTATTCTTGACGATGAAAAAAAGATGATCGATCAGCGCCGTATTCGCCATATAGCCCGCCTGGGAGGCGACTGGTACTGCAGGGTGGATGAGCACAACCTTTTCCAGGTGGAAAAACCCAATACCCAGCTGGGTATCGGTATCGACTCGCTTCCTGCTCCTATCCGCAACAGCGCCATTCTCAGCGGTAACGACCTGGGTCAGCTGGCCAATGTGCATGAGATGCCCGTAATCGACCCCGCCTTTTATGACGATACCCTAAAAAATATCTTTCAGTATTATTCCGTCAACCCGGAAGAGATGGAAAAAGAGCTGCACACCTACGCCAAAAAGCTACTCCAGCAGGGCAAAGTGACCGAGGCATGGCAGGTGCTGCTGGCGCTGTAGATCGTCAGGTGCAATTCCTAAACACTCCTTTTATTTATTTACCTTCGCGATTTCTACAATCTTTTTTGGATTATGACCACATCAAATTTGTCAGAGCAGGAGATCATCCGGCGCGAAAAACTGGAAGAGCTGAAAAAACTGGGCATCGACGCCTATCCTGCCCCTTTATATCCCGTAAATACAACCGCCGCCCATATCAAGGCCCATTACCAGGGAGAGGCTAATGCCGCGGAATTTGCCGATGTATGCGTAGCAGGCCGCCTCATGAGCCGCCGCGACATGGGTAAAGCCTCTTTCGCCAGCCTGCAGGACAGCACAGGGCGCATACAGATCTATATCAAACGGGATGACATCTGCCCGGGGGAAGATAAGGCCCTCTATGACAAAGTGTGGAAGCATCTGCTCGATCTGGGTGACATTGTGGGTATAAAAGGCTATGTCTTCACCACCAAGACAGGGGAGATCTCCATTCACGCCAAAGAATTCACCATTCTGACCAAGTCCCTTAAGCCGCTGCCTGTGGTAAAGGAAGTGGAAGGCGCAACCTTCGATTCGGTCACCGATCCGGAGTTTCGTTACCGCCAGCGCTATGCCGACCTGATCATCAATCCCCAGGTAAAAGAAACTTTTGTCAAGCGCAGCAAAATGATCAATGCCATCCGGGACTTCCTCAACGAACGGGGAGCCCTGGAAGTGGATACGCCTGTATTGCAAAGCATCCCTGGCGGCGCCGCCGCACGGCCCTTCGTCACCCACCATAATGCTTTGGATATCCCCTTTTACCTGCGTATCGCCAATGAGCTGTATCTCAAAAGACTGATCGTAGGAGGTTTCGACTGGGTATATGAGTTCAGCCGCAATTTCAGGAATGAAGGTATGGACCGCACGCACAATCCCGAGTTCACCGTCCTCGAGTTCTATACGGCTTATAAGGACTATCTGTGGATGATGGAGACGACGGAGCAGCTATTGGAGACAGCTGCGCTGGCTACCAATGGCAAAAGCATAGCGATAGTAGACGATAAGGAGATCGACTTCAAAGCCCCCTATCGCAGGATCAGCATGTATGACGCCATCAGGGAATATACAGGCATAGACATCAGCGGGATGGATGAAGCGCAGCTCAGGGATGTATGTCGCAACCTCCATATCCCCGTAGACAACACGATGGGTAAAGGCAAGCTCATCGATGAGCTCTTTAGTGAAAAATGCGAACATCATTTTATACAACCCACCTTTATCACGGATTACCCGGTGGAGATGAGCCCGCTTACAAAGAAACACCGCAGCCGTCCGGGACTGGTCGAACGTTTTGAGCTTATCGCCAATGGAAAGGAAATAGCCAATGCCTACAGCGAGCTCAATGACCCCATCGACCAGCGCGAACGGTTCGAAGCACAGCTACAGCTGATGGAGCGGGGCGACGACGAAGCAATGTTCATCGATCATGATTTTCTCCGGTCCCTGGAATACGGCATGCCTCCCACAGCGGGTATCGGCTTCGGCATCGATCGCATCGCCATGCTGCTCACAGGGCAAAACAGCATCCAGGATGTACTGTTGTTCCCTCAGATGCGGCCTGAAAAGGCAGCTGACGAGGCACCCTTACAATCATGAGTCTTACGCTCACGCCCATCCATGTGCAAAATTCTGCGTGGGAGTTATATGAAATTTCGTTAAATTGTATGTAATTAAACGATTGCCATATGGATAATGCCACCATCTCTAAGATTGGAACCATTTTCTATGCCCTCGTTATTGCCTTTTTCGGCCTCAATCATTTCATGTATGGCACAGGCATGGCAAAAATGGTACCCAGCTTCCTCCCAGGTGGAAAGTTCTGGGTCTATGTTACTGGCGTATTGCTGCTTGCAGCAGCTATTTCCTTCCTTATCAACAGATGGACCCGCCTGGCGGGATTGCTGTTGGCCCTTTTCCTATTGCTGATCGTACTGACCGTGCATCTGCCGGCAGTATTGAATGCTCCCGATGATGGAGCCAGGAGATTCCCGATGATCAACCTTATCAAAGACACCGGTCTTGCCGCCGCGGCATTGTTAGTGGCTGCGCGGGCGCCTTCGCGTGCCTATTAAGCAGGGCCACAATCGACGTAGTGAGAGCAAAAACTTTTGCGCGAAGGAGATTATATTTCTCGCAATCGACGTAGCACAAAAACAAGACGGACCACAGGTCCGTCGCCCGAAGGGCAAAAAAAATCCTCCCGCCTTTGAACGGGAGGAGGATGTTGCCTTTTACCCAGGATTAAAAATGAAAAAAATTTAATGGGTTGCGCGTCTATTACGTCTTATAGAAATAAATCGTTCATTAACTTGTGCTCGGGATTGATCGCATACTTGGAAAAGTCCGTTATCCCTTCTGCTATTAAAACGTCCTCATCTACAAAAAAATTGCCTGTACTTTCAAAAGAAGGTTTTTGTAATATGTAGAAAGCCGCGTCAGCAACGATTTCTGGCGTGCGACTTCGCTGAATTAAAAAATCCCCGCCCAACAGGTTTTTTACGGCAGCCGTAGCGATAGTCGTCTTCGGCCATAATGCATTGGCTGCGATCCTATATTGTTTTAACTCTTCCGCCAATCCCAGGATCACCATGCTCATGCCATATTTACTGATGGTATAAGCCAGGTGGGGGGCAAACCACCGGGGATCCATGTTCAGGGGCGGCGACATATTCAATATATGCGGATTGTGCGCCTCTTTCAAATAGGGGATACAGGCCTGGCTCATAAAAAATGAACCCCGGATATTGATGTTATGCATCAGGTCCCACCGTTTGAGCTCGGTTTGCTCCGTAGGCGCTATATTGACAGCGCTGGCATTATTTACAAGAATATCGATACCGCCAAAAGCGTTGACGGTCTCCTGAACGATATGCTTAATACTCTCCTCAAAGCGGATATCTCCCTGGATCGGCAGGACCTTTCCTCCCCCGGCCGCAGCAATCTCCTCTGCCGCGGTAAAGATCGTTCCCTCCAGCTTGGGATTGGGTTCTGCGGTCTTACCCGCTATAGCGATATTCGCCCCTTCTTTAGCCAGGCGGATGGCAATAGCCTTGCCGATGCCCCTGGTCCCGCCTGTAATGAGTACTGTCTTGTTTGAAAAGCTTGACATACGATAAAGGTATAATTCCTACAGCTTTAGGAACTACAAAATAGGTTAATTTATGCGCTATCCCAAATCCCGGGGCTGGATACCAATTACGTATATCGTAAATCTACGAGGATGGCAGTAATTACTGCATCCTTTAAATATAGCGTTTCTTCTCTTGCGGTAAAGGTCTTTCGATTGTATGTTTGTATCGTTAAGTATGATTGATACGCGGGTTCAGAAAAATCCAATGTTCGAAGAAAGACCGAATGAATGAATGAAAATCCAACGAAAAACCCAAATCCAATTGTTCTAAGAAAAGCCAACATCCAAAAATCCTGAAAATCCGAAAAATCATTATCCAGAAAAACCCTGAGTCCTTGATCAATCAAAACTTATCCGTTTAAAAAATCCAAAATCCGAACAGATCCAATCCTACGAACAAGCCGTAATTAAAATTTGTACCTATTGATGGCCGCGAAAATGTTGGTTAGGTATCGTACAAAA
>Ga0105240_10006729_pt1 | contig 16835 bp, 12 predicted proteins | sample KBSC54metaG_FD_80426 | JGI IMG/M metagenome (GOLD analysis project Ga0105240, IMG submission 80426) | Corn rhizosphere microbial communities from Kellogg Biological Station, Michigan, USA - KBS C5-4 metaG | ecosystem: Host-associated > Plants > Roots > Rhizosphere > Soil | place: Michigan, USA...
GAGCAGACATGGCTCATCTCCACGCGCAAACTTAGCCAGGTGCTGCGCGACTGGTTGGAATGGTATCCCGAGAAGGTCCTGTTCGGTACGGATCTGTTTCCCGGATCCGGCTCTATGACTGGGAAGAAATTGGCTGGCTGACATCCGAAACAGGGAGGCAGGCGCTCGCTATTGCGCTCACCGGGATGATGCAGGACGGAGAAATTACCCGTGGTCGCGCCGTTGAAATTGCGCGCATGGTGCTGCGAGAAAATGCCTTGAAGCTTTACGGTTGGCAGGCCGGATCGAAACGATAATACGGCCTCTGCTGTGTTGCAAACTGGCGAGCTCCAGGAAATGCATCACTTCCAAGCGATCCTTGCGGCGACGCCGATGGCAAAGACCAGGAGCAATTCCGCTATCAAAGTTACCCGCGATGGTTATTACTTGCTGTCGTTTCCACCCCCCGGGCAATTGTCCTTAACCTGGCCCGACATCATTTGCATCTTCTTACCCTGCTGCATCATCTCGCTGTGCATCTGGTTGAGCAGGGCTTGAGGTTCTGCGAGCTTGGACTTCAACGCCTGCGGGTCTTTCTCGTTTTGGATTGCTGTCATGCTCGCCATCAGCTTGCTCATGAGCGTGGACATTTGTCGATGATGGGTTGCCATTTGTTTCGTCATTCCCATCATGCCGCCGTTCATCATTCCTCGATCTTGCCCCATCATTCCAGGCACTGATTGCCCCGAAGTGGTCTGGTCCGTTGGATCCTTCTGCGACTGCTTTGCGGCTCCGCCGATCACAAACGTGGAGAGACTCGCAGCGAGTATTGATACGGTAATCAGTTTGTATCTCATGGCAATCCACCTCGGCAGATATTTTCTCTCCGGTGTGAAATCCAGTCTGTGACTCAAATCACTGTCGCCTGTCGATCCCGTCTCGATGTGATAGCGGTCACTGCTTTGAGCTGCGCGCCCGGTAGAGATTGGATACTGGATAGTGCCGCAGTAGTTTGGATGATCAGGAGGCTTTCATGAAGCGACTCATGCTGTGCGCCGCTAGTCTTGCTGTATTCGCTGGTGTAACAATACCCGCGCGAGCTGATGATCTTATGCAATCGGCTCAACAAACATTTAAGTCCATACCCTCTATTGTTCCAGCCGTAACGAACAACGCGATTACGCGTGAAAAGGTCGACCTTGGCAAGGCGCTGTTCTTCGATCCGCGCCTTTCTGCCAGTCAAATTATCAGTTGCAATTCGTGTCATAACGTCGGCACCGGCGGGGTGGACGCCGGACCCACATCGATCGGTCACGCCTGGCAAAAGGGACCACGGCGCGCTCCCACTGTCTTCAACGCCGTCTATAACGTCGCGCAGTTCTGGGATGGAAGAGCTGCGGATCTAAAAGCGCAAGCCAAGGGACCCATGCAGGCGAGAGTGGAAATGAATACCTCGCCCGCGCTCATTGAAAGAACATTGATTTCCATGCCAGGGTATGTCGAGAAATTTAGAAAGGCGTTTCCGCAGCAAGATTCACCCGTGACCTTCGACAATACCGCCAAAGCGCTCGAAGCTTTTGAGGCAACTTTGATTACCCCGGGTTCCCGTTTCGATCAGTATCTGGAAGGCGACCCCAATGCATTGAACGCCCAGGAAAAGCAGGGGCTGAAGCTGTTCATGGACACCGGCTGCTCAGCCTGTCATAACGGGATCAATGTGGGAGGGCAAGCCTATTTCCCCTTTGGCGTTGTCGAAAAGCCCGGCGCGGAAATTCTGCCGCCGAATGACAAGGGACGATTTACCGTAACCAAAACCGCCAGCGACCTGTACGTTTTCCGTGCCGGCCCACTCCGCAACGTGGCTTTACGAGCCCCTTACTTTCATTCCGGCCAGGTTTGGAGCCTGAAGCAGGCGGTTGCCATCATGGGCGCCAGCCAGCTTGGGCAAAAACTGACCGAGCCTGAAGAAGACGCAATTGTGACTTTTCTTCAAACGCTTACGGGCGAGCAACCACGCGTTGAATTACCGATACTGCCCGTCAGAACGGATTCGACACCTCTGCCTAAGCAGTAAGCTAATACCCTATGAGGACGCGAGCTCACAACCCTGTGAGCCCGCGTCCCCGGGTGCCACTGAATTAAGTTGCACAGACTGCTCAACTCTGCCAGGGAACCGCATGGAATGCGGTTGTCATCGAGGACGGGCCAGCGAAAACACCAGAGGCTGAGAGGTAATCGTAATGAAACGGAAGCACGGATGCTTCGCGCTTTAAAGGAGGAGGAAGAAGCGATTTTGCATCCTTCCAACCAGATGAGCGACCGTTCGCGCGTCCGAACAAGTTAGATCGCAAAATTCAGTTCAGGCGCCGAACTTACCGGACTATTTCATTATTTTATTGTTATTCCACGGGCCCTCAGGATTTTGGGGAGTCGATTTCCATGAGAAATCCATTTTCTTTAGCATGTCTAGGATGGCCATGGTAATCGACAAAATGACCGGGCCGATGAAAATTCCGGCAATTCCGAAGGCTTTTATACCACCGAGCAATGAGAAAAAAATCAGCAGGGTATGGACTTTGACCTGAGTCCCCACTACATAAGGCCGCACGAATGCATCTATCTGTCCAACCACGCCGGCTCCCCAGGCGAGCAAAATGACCGCCTTAATCCAATGGCCTTTGAGCAATAACAGAATCCCCGCCGGTCCCCAAACCAGGCTGGATCCGACGAAGGGCACCAAGGACGCAAACACAGTCACGACTGCCCAGACAATCGGCGCAGCGACCCCCAAAACTCCAAAGGCAATCCCGGTCAGAAACCCTTGCACCGCTGCCGCAGCCAGGCCGCCATACAGGGTCGCCGTCATCATTTTGCTGGTATCCGCAAAAAGCTTTTCGGTGTAACTCCAGTCCAGAGGCAGCATGCGTCCGAGTTCCCTCAGGATACTCTCCCCTTCGCGAAAGAAGAAGAATAAGCTGAAGAAAACCACAACCGTGTTCAGAGCAAAGGAAAGCAAGTTGGAAACGGCCGCGGCGCCGGTAGACAGGAGATATCTGCTAACTTGTTCCGCGCCACGTAACAGCGCGGCCTGCGGATCGAATTCCGAGAAATTTACGTAATTCCCAAACCGGCTGAGTAAGCCCGCTCCCCATTGGCTGAGATAAAAACTCAAGCCTCCTTGAGATTCTGTGCGTTCCTGGAGCGATTGGATTACAGACGTTAGCTGGCCACTTACCGAAATTCCCAGAACTAACAGCGGAACAGCCACGATAAGCAACACCAGAATGGTTGAAATCGTCGCGGCTGCGTTGGAATTGCGCAGCGATTTCTTGATTTTTAAATGAAGTGGATGAAAAACGATGGCGAACGTCGCGGAAATAACCAGAGAGCCGAGAAACGGCCTGGCAATGAGATAACACAAATATAATGCGAGCGCGGCCAAGCACAACAAACAGATTGCGCCAGCTTGTTTTCTGAATGTGTCGTTTGTGCCGGTCGTCATCAACTACCCAGGATTCGCGACTTGCGCCAGTGTCTCAACTCTCATCCCCGAACGGTGAGCACCGGACATTCAGCGTGCGCCAGGATACGGTGTGCTGTTGGACGGGACAGATGTGTGACTATGCCTATGGATTCGTCCACCTTACGGACACCCAGAACAATCAGGTCCGCGTGGAGCGCTGTGGCAACTTGGAGGATCTTTTCCGCCGCAACCCCATGCTCGATTTTGAAGTCTATGTCTATTTGGAACTTTTCTCCAGCGGGCAGCAATTCCCGAAGCCTCTTCAATAAGTTCTTGCCGTAAGTTTCTGCGTGAATTAATTTGCCGTTCTCCGTTTCACTAACGACGTGCAGCACCGTCAACTTTGCCTGATATTCTTCCTTCAAGGAGGCCGCATAGGGCAATGCGCTCAGCGATCCCGGAGTAAAGTCAGTGGCGTACAGGACCTGCCTTAATTCGAGACTATCTTCGGTATCGTTTGAAATGTGAGGTGCGACGTGAGGCCCAATCGTCAGTACCGGGCAGCGAGCACTCCGAAATATTTCCTCTGCCACGGAACCGAGCAGAACCCTTCCGGCTCCGGTTCGGCCTCGGGTGCCGATTACGATCAGATCGATGCTGCGTTGCTGCGCGATGTTGAGTAGTGTCGGCCAAAGCTTTCCTGCGCAGACGCAAACATCGTGTGGAATACCTGCCAACATAGCGTTCAATTGCTCGGTCTCAATTTTAATTTGTTCCAGGGCTGCCCTTTCGAAGTCCGACATCTTCTCCGGCTCAGCAACAGGTTTATATCCTGGCAAGTGCACATGCACGGCATGGACCATAGCCCCGTATCGCATGGCCAGTCCCCTGACATACGGGAGGGCAGCCTCAGCGGCTTCCGAGAAATCCGTGGCATACAAAATATTCTTCACTGTGAGGCTCATCGTTCGTGACCATCCCGCCATGCATCTATCTATAAACGATTCCTTGCATGATGAATGTGATCTCCCTCACATTCCGCATTCATCAAATTACAAACCCGCGCCTCATACTGATTTCGGCATCGAATTCGACTAGCTACGCTAGGCCCTTCCGTCGCCGCGCAAAGCGCTTTTCCAATTCGACGGTCATAAAAACTATCGCGGAGGCGATCACGGTTATAGACAGATCCAGGGTATTCAAAGCCTGGGTTTGAAATAGCTTACGCGCAAAAGGGACGTAAATAAGTAGTCCTTGAAACGCAATAACCACCGACACTGCGGCTACCAGGAGAGGATTGGACCACAACCCGATGCGGAAAAGCGATCGTTGTTCGGACCGAACAGCTAAGGCGTGCGCCATCTGCGAAAATGTGATGGTCGTAAAGATCATCGTCTGCCACTTTGGGTCGGCCAATCTCCAATATGAGTAGCCAATGCCGAGGGATAGAAAACCCATTAGCAAGCCGAGCCAGACAACGTGGCGTCCCAGGCCCCGCGCAAAAATGCTCTCGCCGGGCGGATAGGGATCGCGACTCATGGTATCTGCTTCGGCAGGTTCGACGGCCAGCGCCAGAGCCGGGAGACCATCCGTCATCAGGTTCATCCACAAGATCTGTAGCGGGAGCAATGCCAATGGCATTCCCAAAAAAGGACTGATGAGCATGACCCACAATTCACCGGAGTTCGTAGCCAAAATATACTTGATGAACTTTCGAATGTTGTCATAGATTACGCGTCCCTCGCGGACAGCCGCTACCAGCGTTGCAAAATTGTCATCCAATAACACAATATCCGCGGCTTCTTTCGCGACATCGGTCCCGGTTATCCCCATTGCCACTCCAATATCCGCTTTCTTCAGGGCGGGTGCGTCATTTACTCCGTCTCCGGTCATGGCGACAATGTCACCGCGTTTTTGGAGACTTTCTACGATTGTGAGCTTATCTTCAGGCGAGACTCGTGCGTAAACCTGCGTGGAGTACACCGCCTGATCCAGTTCCGCCGGAGAAAATCTGCTGAGTTGGAGCCCGGTGACGCACGATTCATCTGCTTCGTAGATTCCCAGCTGAGAGGCGATATATCGCGCGGTGAGGGCGTGGTCACCGGTAATCATCACGGGTCGTATGCCGGCCGCTTTACAAGTTCGCACCGCGGATTCCGCTTCAGGTCGCGGTGGATCAATCATGCCGAACATGCCTACGAAAATGAGATTCTGTTCCAGGCCCCCTGCTTGGTCCGGGGGTGAAGACGCTTCCAGGGACTGAAACGCCACGCCGAGAATGCGTATGCCTTTGGAAGCCATTGCGTCGTGAGCAAGCTCCAGACGATCTCGCCAGGACTGAGATAACGGTTCGCCATTTCCGTTCAACCATACCCGGTTGCACAGCCCCAGAAGTACGTCGGTGCTTCCCTTCGTAAAGGCCAACGTCCCCACATTGTCGCGGTCGATGAAGGGAAGCCTTCGAAGAAGGTTTGATTTGGCGGTGGCGATCCTGTGTACCGTGGTCATCCGTTTTCGTTCGGATGTGAAAGACACTTCGTCTACGCGAGGCAACTCCAGTTCCAGCTGGTCTTTATTGACACCGAACCGGTGAGCGGCGACGAGCAACGCGGCTTCTGTCGGGTCGCCCAGAATTGTTGTCTTCCCTGCATCGGCGAACGACTGTTGCATTGTGGCGTCGTTGCACAGGGCGCCACCCAGGAGCAAAAGAAACAAACCCGAATCGACGGGCTCCGCGGAGTAGTGATTTTCTTCATCGTTGTCGATGCCAGGAAGTTCAAGTTCCCGGTCGGCGAGTTGCACGATCGCCACGGTCATGCGATTTTCCGTGAGTGTGCCGGTTTTGTCCGAACAGATTATGGAAACCGAACCCAGAGTCTCCACGGCCGACAGGTTACGGATGAGTGCTTTGCGACCAAGCATTCGTCGTGCGCCCAGCGCCAAGGCAATCGTCACCGCCGCGGGCAGTCCCTCCGGGATAGCGGCCACGCCAATACTGACCGAAGTGAGAAATAACAGCTTCAGATCTTCGCCGCGCAACCATCCCAGGACGAAAATCAACGCCACTAGAAAACCGGCTATGCCTACCAATCGTTTTGCGAGGTGGCCCAGTCTCTGTTGCAGCGGAGTCGTCTTCCGGTCAAGGCCACTCACTATTCCTGCAATGCGGCCCAACTGCGTGCGCATCCCCGTTTCGGTGACGACGGCCAGCCCATGCCCGGCCACAATAAATGTGCCCATGAACGTCCGGTTATGCCTGTCACCCAGGGCCGTATCGGCGGATTCAATTGCGCTGTTATTTTTGTCGACGGGCTGCGATTCACCCGAAAGAGCAGCTTCTTGCGTCCGGAGATTTGTACTTTCCAGTACCAGGCAATCGGCCGGGACCAGGTTGCCTGTTTCCAGCAGGACGATGTCGCCAGGTACCAGCAAGGAGGCGGAGATCTGTTGTAGCGAACCGCCGCGGCGCACCTTCACGGAGGGAACGGTAAAACTTTTCAGGGCCGCGATGGTTTTCTCCGCCCGGTATTCCTGAGTGAAGCCGAGCAGCGCGTTCAACAGCACAATAGCGGCAATCGCGATGGCGTCGATGTAATCGCGAAGCAATAGGGAAATTAGTGCGGCACCCAACAGCATCATTACCAGTAACGACTTCAGTTGGTCCAAAAGAACAAGCCACGGGCTCCGGACGCGCGTTTCGGTCAGCTCATTACGGCCCGTTTGGGTGAGTCGCTGATTGGCTTCGGCGTCGCTGAGTCCGGTGGTCGCGTCGGTCCCTAATGTTTCCAGGGCATTCGAGCCGTTCATTTGGTGCCATTCGGTCATGACAATTTGTGGCGCAAGTCAGCCCCTCTCCCGCTCGCGGGGAATCCAGCGATTGGCGCATTATCCCATGGGAGTCTGCTTGCAAAATGTAAGATAAATTGTCGCTGTTGGGCTGTAATTCCCAGGCCAGGGCCTTGAAACTGAATAAATATTAATGGTCATTTCATTCTGTGGTCCGGAGCCAATGCTACTATTTGAGATCGCCAATCGATCCGAAATAAGTAAGTGGCTGTATAGAGCAGGGAACCGTGAGGAATGCTAACCAGCGCTTCCACTTCCACTTTCGCTAACGCGCATCCGTCAGGTCTTTCCTTTGGGAACAAGCAAAACGACCTCTTTACGCTGCCTGAAGGTTATGCTCGTCAGTGGAGCGATGGCCTTCGGCGAAAATCATCAAGCGAAGTAATGTTTTCGTTGCTGAACAAATTGCGTCCGCTGTTCCGATGCAAATGTAGACGCGACCAAGAATTTACGTTCCAGGAGAAATCGCGGTTATGAAGAAACCCATCGTCACGTTTTTCGTCGCGGTTCTATTTTGCCTCCTCGGCGGCTCGTATTTGAAGGCGAGCCCTGAGGTGGCGTTGACCGGCACGGTGAACTCCGCAGCCGAAGGATTTATGGAAGGTGTCTTGGTCAGCGCCCAGGGCGTTGGCGGAAACATCACCTTGACGGTTGCGACCGACAAGACCGGCCGCTATGCGTTTCCCAAAGACCGCCTCAATCCGGGTAAATATAAAATAACCATCAGGGCTACAGGATACGACTCTCCAAAACCCGAAAAGGTCATCACGATAACCCCGGGGAGGCAGCAACTTAATTTTAAGCTGGAGAAGACCAAGGACCTCGCCGACCAAATGAGTTGGGCGGAATGGCTGATGAGTATTCCGGGAACATCCGCTCAGAAGAACATGTTTTACGCCTGCGTTGGGTGTCACTCTCCGGCGACGATCACCAAGAGCACGCATGAAGCCGCGGAGTGGCCGGCGATCATTGTCCGGATGCGCATGGCGGGCCCAGCCGCTACGATAAAGAATGCGGTGGCAGTTCCTTATAAAGTGGGTGCTTCTCCGAACGATCCGGCCTTTGGAGAATTCTTGAGCTCCATCAATTTGAGTCATGGCCGGAAGACCTGGGACTTTGATCTGAAAACACTGCCGCGCCCAACCGGGAAAGCCACGAAAGCAATCGTTACCGAATACGATCTGCCTCGACCGAATGCCCTCCCCGGGGATGTGGTGCGTGATGAGCAGGGAATGATTTGGTACCTCGATTTTGCCACGTCAACGCTGGGGCGCGTGGACCCACGCTCAGGCGCAATAAAAGAATGGGATCCGCCGGTAATGAAACCGGGGTATCCGTTGGGGTCTCTCGGTTTGGAGTTGGATTCGGACGGCAATCCCTGGTTGGCCCGTGTGTTTCAGGCCGGAGTATCCAAGTTCGACAAGAAAACTGAGACGTTCCACAACTATCCCATCCCGGATGAGTACAATAATGACCATACCCGGACAGCGATGTTGGACATCGATCGCAATAGCGGCAAAATCGTATTCGACGATCCTTTCAACAGGGTCCTGTATTTTCTGAATCCCGTGACGTCTGAAATGGTTTATCACCGCGCCTATCCGAATTACAAAACTCCCGACTGGAAGGTCATGCCGGATCCCGGTTTAGGAAACAGATTGCCCGGTGATCATGGCCATTTCATGTACGGAGTGGCGGTGGATTCAAAGGGAACCGGCTATTGGGCCGACCTGTCTGGAGGAAATATCGGAGAAATGGATCCAAAGACGGGAGAGACGAAGTTATATCCAGTGCCTACTCCAAATGCGGGCCCCCGCCGAATGCATATGAATGAAAAAGATGAACTGTGGATCGGTGAAAACTACGCGTTCAAGATCGGAATGTTCGATACCAAGACTAAACAATTTAAAGAGTGGGACGATCCGACTCCTTGGAATGCCGTCTATGATGCCGTCAGCGATAAAACAGGATACGTCTGGGCAGCGGGCTGGACAACGGGATTGGTATCACGCCTGAACCCCAAGACCGGAGAGATCATTCAGTATCTGCTGCCCGCATTCAATGCGGAAATTCGGCGGGTCAGTGTGGATAATTCAGGAGATCGTCCCATTTTCTGGGCCGGTGAAAATGCTGAGCCAAAAGTCGTCAAGGTAGAAATCCTGGACTAACGGAAATGCGCGGTGGGCTCTGACGCTGCCGGATTCTTGTAAGTGGCAACCGTTCGAACGCTCCTGGAGAACTGAAGGCCATGAACACTGCCGTCGAAATTTTCAGTGTGGCGGATAGGCGAGCGCTACGGCTTCGCTATACGGTGGTGGTCGTCATTTGCCTTCTTACCGTCATCAGCTACATCGATCGCGTGTGCATTGCTGTCAGCGGACCCTATCTGGCCTCCGATTTAAAACTGACGGACGCCCAGATGGGTTTAGTTTACGGCGCCTTTATTCTCTCCTACGGGCTTTTCAGCGTGCCCGGTGGTTTGCTGGGCGACAAGATTGGCCCGCGCAAAGTGATCACGGGTCTGGTACTGCTTTTCTCTCTGTTCACGGCACTCACCGGAGTGGTGCACATGCTCTGGAGTTTCGTTCTCGTCAGATTTCTTTTTGGCGCAGCGGAGGCGGGCGTCGGCCCCAACGCATCCAAAGTCATTTCCCGCTGGATGCCGCCCAGTAAGTGGGGATTTGCGCAAGGCACCATGTGGATGTCAGGCCGAATCGGCGGAGCTTTCGCGCCCGGTCTGGTGGTTGCCATGGCGCCGTTATTGGGTTGGCGTGGAGGATTCTGGTTTTTCGCTGCCGTGGGCTGCGCGTGGGCCGTTTTCTTTTGGTTGTGGTTCCGTGACGATCCAAAGGAAAAAGGCGGTGTAACCGGAGAAGACGTGGGAGTGGATGTGCCGGTCCGTTCAGCGCATACCTTTGTGCGAATTCCCTGGTCGGAAACGCTGCGTAGTCCGACCATCTGGACAATCTGCGCAATGTATTTTTGTTTTTCGTATGGCTGGCACTTCTACATGACCTGGTTTCCGACGTACATGAAGTATCGAGGATTTTCCACCGCGCAAACGGGGTTGTTCGGGGGGCTACCGTTCTTTTTTGGCGCGTTTGGATGCGTTCTTGGCGGCTTGCTGACCGATTACGTGGTCAGGCGAACCGGAAGCGTTAAAAATCGCCGATACATCGGATCCGCGGGATTTTTCTTAATGGCGGTTTGCATGCTTTTGGTCTCCTTCATGGAAAGCCCCCTGGCGTGTGTTCTGACGATTTCCATGGCTTCGTTTTTCGGCGACCTGACGCTGAGTTCCTGCTGGGCCATCTGCATGGATGTTGGACAAGAATACGCGGGGACCATCACCGGATTGATGAGTACCTGCGGAAATATTGGTGGTTTTTTGTTTCCCGTGGTCACGGGGTTCCTGATTCAGAAGACCGGAAACTGGAAGTTGCCTATTCTTGTATCGGGGGTAATTTTCTTGATCGGGTCGATGCTTTGGCTGCGCATTGATCCCCGGAAAAGAATCATGGCACCTGTATCTGTTTCAGCCGACTGACGCGACAGGTCCGCCTGGTCGCGGGCTCCGGCGCTCTCGGTAGTATCGAGCGTGATGTTACGCGCGATTCGCCACGAGCAATTGGGTTTGCGGATGCAGTTGCGAGGTTTTGAGTAATTCAATCGCGGTTGCGTCGTCTTGTCGTTAACATGATGTGAAATCGGATTCTGTGGGAACTCGGAGGAACAATGAAGAAGTTGACCTTGGTAATCGCTGCATTGTGTATGTGCGCGGGTGTGCTGCACGCCCAATCGAATTCGCAAACCCAAACATTTGAGACTTCCGCGGGTCCGGTAAAAATCACACCCATGATTCACGCCAGTACCATGATCCAGGCCGGCAATAAACTTATTTACGTTGACCCGGCGCGGTTGCCCAGCACGGATGGCCTGGCTCCCGCGGATTTTGTGTTGATATCCGATATTCACGGTGACCACATGGATCCGAAAGCGCTGGCTGCCTTGACTACCCCGAGCACCGTGATTTATGCCCCTCCCGCCGTGCAGAAAACGGTGACAAACGCGGTGGCGATTTCCAACGGGGAGACCAAACAGTGGGACAAGTGGACGATCGAAGCCGTCCCCATGTACAACGTGGTTCGTGGTCCGGAGCCCGGCAAGTTCTATCACGATAAGGGACGGGGAAACGGTTACGTCCTTACGTATGGGGGCAAGCGTTTCTATTTTTCCGGCGACACCGAAGGCACTCCCGAAATGCGGGCGCTGAAGAACATCGACGTGGCTTTCATCTGCATGAATCTGCCGAATACGATGTCTCCCGAAGAGGCTGCCGATGCCGTCAAGGCCTTCAGGCCGAAAATTGTTTATCCTTACCACTATCACTCTTCCTCCCAGAACTCAGACCCCACAGTGTTTCAAAAAGCACTGGAAGGAACCGGCATCGAGGTTCGCATTCTGGATTGGTATCCGAAGGCGCCCCAAGCGGCCAGCAAATGAAATTTCAGGGGATGAGAAGTTTCCTGGGTAAGTGATCGGAAACTTGTGGGTATTGGGTGCAAGCTTTCCATGCATTGGTGCCGCGCCAGACCTCAAAAACTTCGGGAGGTTGCACCCGAAGTCGCGAGCCCGACGCGCGACTTCGGCGGTTCGTGCGATTGAGGAGGAATTTTCGGTGACACGCAAAACTCGAAATTTCAGGCTGGTGTCTAAATCTTGTCTAGGAGCTGCGCTTCTATTCGCGATGCTTTCGAGTAGCCTCGTGGCCCGGGCGCAATACCCCTTGGAATTCCCCGCGAAGTCCGAGGTCAGTATGGATGGTACGGCCCTTCTGATGGAGGATTATGCGAATCCGCCACTGTCCAGCTTGATGGCGGATGGGCCTTATCCTCGTCCCATCGATTTCCACGAAGTGCTGGCACGCTTAAACACGTTGGTATCGGAGCCGTCGAACGCCCCTGGATTTGCGTCGCGTTTCTTCGTGAACGATTTAAATGGCACTCTCTATATACTGGAGAAGAACACCAGGAAGTTCATCCCGTATATCGTTTTTCCCGAAGTTTTCCCGAGGATGGATACGGAACGTTTTGCGTCTGGAATTGTTACCATTGCCTTTGACCCCAATTACGCGACCAATGGCAAGTTCTATACGGTCCACACGGAGAGCCCCGCCAAGAATAGCTCTCCCATGCCCACCAATGCTCGATTGCAGCCTCTTAACCTTACCGGATACACGACCACTCCGACGGTGAATCCGCCCGCGGGAGATGTCCCGAACGAGTCCGTGCTTGTGGAATGGACGGATACCAATATTAAAAATTCCACGTTCGAAGGCACGGCGCGCGAAATACTGCGCGTCGGTTTCAGTTTTGATGTGCACCAGATGGGCGATTTGATTTTTAATCCGCTGGCCAAACCCGGCCAGCCGGATTACGAGAATTTGTATATTTCGATGGGCGACGGCGGCGGTGGAGAAACTCCGGGAATTACTCACACATTTCCGCAGCAGCTCAACGCGCTGCAGGGCAAGATTCTCAGGATTACGCCCGATCTAAAATTACATCCTGCCGACATGCTGAGCGCCAACGGTCGCTATCGCATTCCCAGCACCGGTGCTGATCCGAATCCCTTTCTAACCACCCCGGGGGCGAGGCCTGAAATTATTGCCTACGGATTTCGCAACCCGCACCGTTTGACCTGGGACCCGGTGACGAACACGCTCCTGGCGGACGATATCGGTCTGCATTCCTGGGAAGAGATCAACATTATTACCAAGGGCGGAAATTACGGATGGGCCGAGCGCGAAGGCAATGAAATGCTGATTGTCGCGCGCAGCGACAAGACGGCGAGCCAGTACAACCCCAAGTTGCCTTTTCCGGAAACGGATCTGTTGACGGTTGCTGGCATCGAAAAGTCGGTAGCCCCGATCTATCCGGTAGCTTTGTATAGTCACGTCGAAGGCGATGCCATTGGCAGCGGTTTCGTGTATCGCGGCAAGTTGATGCCCCAGATGGTTGGAAAATATTTGTTTACAGATCTCAGCACGGGCCGTTTGTTCTATACCGACTTGGCGGAAATGATCGCCTCCCACAGAGTTCGCGGAAAACAAGCGCCTGTTCATGAAATTCAGATCATGTACAAGAGTCCCTACGACGCTTCCGTTAAGAATCCGGTAAAGCGGCGCATGTATGATATTGTTGCCGACGCATTTGCCCATAAAGATGGCATTCCCAACCCCAAGACCGTCTTGCCCGAAGGTTCGAGGACCACGGGAGGGTGGAGAGGCAAGATATTCATGCCTCCCAAGGCTGATCCCTATGGTGTCATGTACGGAGGCGGGCGCGCGGATGTCCGCCTATCCATGGGTGGAGATGGCGAGATCTACGTATTGAGTAAGAGTGATGGGATGATCCGAAAATTGACATCGGTGGTCGCGCCGCCGCCCGCAGTTTCCAGGCAAGCTGCATCACGTTGATGGCGGAGCGTGTCGAAAGTCGCAGCTCCATCGCAAGAAACGGCGCGACCGGCTCAAGTCGATGGTCGCGCACCTGCCGGTTTCGATCATCACTTGTTCTACGTTTTACTGGACGTCTTACAATGCCCCACGTCCCGGCGAGCCGTGTATCCTGCCCCTGCGAAAGAAGAGCTGCCTCTATGAGAATACGAACTGTTTTGCTGGCGTGCGCTGCAATTTTAGCGATTTTGTTTCCCGCGATCCGCGCATCGAGCCAATCTGCGGCCTCACTGAGTGGAACTGTTAGTTCAGACGCCGAAGGGCCGATGGAAGGCGTATTGGTTAAGGCTAAGCAGGTCAGCGGCACCATTACGATTACCGTGGTGAGCGACGAGCATGGCCACTATGCGTTTCCTGCGGCTAAATTGCAGCCCGGTGCATACAAACTTACCATGCGGGCCACGGGCTACGACGCTCCCGCCGTTGATGTGACCGTCGGGGCAAGCACGACAAATCTGGATCTTAAGCTCAGCAAGGTCGACACCTATGCCCTCGCCGATCAGCTCGTGCCGGCGGAGTGGCAAATGAGCGTGAAGTCCCTGGGCGGATGCGGAGGATGTCACAACCTGAACGTCGTCCTAAAGAGCACGTACGACGTTAAAGGTTGGATGGCCACGTTAATTCGAATGAGAAATTACGATCCGGGGGCCTCTTTCAGCTATCCCTACATGCTTCCGGATCAGTCAGGGTCGCGCCCGGGAGATGAGGAATTCGCAAAGTACCTGGCGTCGATCAATTTGAGTTCCAAGCGGCAGTGGGACTTCGAACTCAAAACTTTTCCCCGTCCCAAGGGGAAAGCCACCAAAGTTCTGGTGACGGAGTACGATCTGCCGCGCTTCGATGCGGAGCCTCACGACGCGGTCATGGATTCCGAAGGCATGATCTGGTACAGCGACTTTACTCAACCGATCCTGGGCCGATTGGATCCTCGCACAGGGGAAACCAAAGAGTGGGAATTGCCGGAGATGCGGCCAGGGTTTCCGCCGGGCTCATTGGATCTGGCGATCGCGCCGGACGGCAATCCCTGGATCGCGAGAAAGTTTCAAGCCGGCGTAGCAACCTTGGATAAAAAGACGGGCAAAATCACGTCCTATAGTATTCCGAAAGAAGATATCAACGTTTATAGCCGAACAACTTATCTGGCCGTCGGTCCCGATGGCACCGTGTGGATCTCCGACACCGAAGATCGCATGATGTACATATTGAATCCGAAAACGGGCAAAATGATCGGACACGCAACCTACCCCGGATTTAAATGGGACTATTCAAAAGGGCGGCTTGGCATCGGACCTAATGGGGAAAAGGAAAATCATCTATCGTTCGGGGTAGCGGTCAATTCCAAAGGAATAGGCTACTGGGCTGATTCGGCAAACCGCTTGATCGGGGAAATGGATCCGGTAACGGGAAAAACGACATTGCATTCCATTCCTACTGCAAACTCTGACCCGGCCCGATTATTTATCACACCCGATGACCAGGTTTGGTTTGGAGAACGCAATCCTTCTGCCCAGAAGATTGGGGTTTTCGATCCCCAAACCAAGCAGTTCAAGGAATGGGATGACCATCCTGTCGATCCGTATGGCATTGTGGTCGATAAGTCAGGGCATGCCTGGAGCGGCGGAACGCCTACTGATTTTGTTACGCGCCTTGATCCCAAGACCGGGGAGATGGTGCGATACCTGCTCCCCACGGTGAACGCCAGCGTACAACGAGCGGCCGCGAATAACTTCACGAATCCGCCGAGCATGGTGATTGGCGAGACTCACGGAGCAAAAATCGCAATCGTGCAGCCGCTCGAATAATTGGTTGGGTCGTGAAACCAGCAGTCAATCGAGCAGGGAGAAAAATCATGAGAAATTTTATCAGCGCAAAAGTAGCTATCGTACTGCTGGGATGCAGTCTGTTTGCGGTGACGGCGGACAGAACGATGCAAGCTGCCGACGACAAGCAGTCCTACGATAATTCCGTCCTCAATTTCAAGAACGCCCTCGCCAAAGGCGATCCCCAGGCAGTTGCCGGCCTGTTGGACGATAACTTTCAATGGATTGAAGCGCATGGGGAAATGCACACGAAAGCCCAGGTTCTGGAAAATTTACCTGCTTTCGCGAAGGACAATGAGGGCGACCTCGATGTCCGCACGCTCGACCTGCTCGGCGACGCAAAACGGGTTTTGGGTATTCATCATGATCAGCGATTTGCGCATATCTGGGTGAAGCGTCCGGAGGGTTGGCGGGCGCTGGTTTTTCTGAACATCCCAATTCCGCCGCAGAGATCGGAAAATACGGTTGTGCCCAAGGCTCCCAGCGATCCCAATGCGGATTGCGAAAATCCGTGCAGGACGCTCCCTTACAAGCCGGAAAACGCGGCGCAAGAAGGGGCCATTGCCACGTGGTTTCGCCTGAAAAACTCGGAATGGCACCCCAATGCGGAGGTATGGGATGCCAATTCCGACGAAAATCACGAAACGATTTCCCCTCGAATGGACCTGCCTAAATTGGAGCACGTGGTGCAACTAACTCAGCAGCGCAAGCTTTATGGTGAGAAAGGCGCGAATCCCGGCCAACCGGTCCTATCGATGCGAATGTACGATGTGGGAAACGTTGTGGTTCAGGAATGCCTGCAGGGGCCGAAAGGCGCCACCAAGCCGGTTACTTTCGTGATGCGTGTATTCATTAATCGAGGGAACGGCTGGAAGATTATATTGAGCGCTCAGACAAATATTGGCCAGGCTGGTGGCGAAAGCAATTAGGCGCATCGTGTCATTCAGGTGGTAATTGCGCCCGGGATGTCAATTCAGGCGCAGGTTTGGACAGCAGTCAAATTAGAGAGGGAACATGACGATCGAGCGACGCGAATTGCTCGCAGGGCTGGCCGCGGTGGGCGCGACCAAGTTACTCAAAACAACCAACGCGGCGGGGCAGCAAACTACCCGACATTACAGCAAGCCAGTGATTGATGCGCACGTACATTGGTACCCGCCGGAATTTGTCGACCTGATTGAAAAAGAAGGCGCGGCCAACGGCGTAACCA
>Ga0105240_10006736_pt1 | contig 16822 bp, 28 predicted proteins | sample KBSC54metaG_FD_80426 | JGI IMG/M metagenome (GOLD analysis project Ga0105240, IMG submission 80426) | Corn rhizosphere microbial communities from Kellogg Biological Station, Michigan, USA - KBS C5-4 metaG | ecosystem: Host-associated > Plants > Roots > Rhizosphere > Soil | place: Michigan, USA...
GGGATTTGGAAGTCGAGCATCGGGGTCCTTACGTCGTGTTGGTCTGGTGCCGCGGCCGCTTTCGCGAGCGCGCCTGGAGCGCGCCGCCACCCGTGGAGGCGGAGGCGCGGGGAGCGCCTACTTCGAGTACAGCTCGACGATGAGCTGCTCCTGCACCGGCGCGGCCACCTCTCGCCGCTCCGGCTTGCGCAGCACCTTGGCCGTGAGCGACTCATGGTCGGCCTGGAGCCACGCGGGGATCTGTCCGGTCAGCTCGGTGGCGTCCCTAACCACCTGCATAGCCGGGGTTCCCACTTTGATCGCGATCACGTCGCCGGGCCGCACCTGATAGCTGGGTATGTCCACCCGGCGGCCGTTGACGGTCCAGTGCCCGTGCCTGATCAACTGGCGAGCCTGACGCCGCGAGGCGGCGAAGCCCAGACGCACCATCACGTTGTCCAGGCGGCACTCCAGCAGCGCGAGCAGATTCTCGCCGGTGATGCCGGGCTGGCGCGATGCCTTCTCGTAATAGCCGTGAAACTGTTTCTCCAGCACGCCGTAGTAGCGACGCGCCTTCTGCTTCTCGCGCAGCTGCAGCCGGTACTCGCTCTGCTTCTGGCGCCCGCGCCCATGCTCGCCGGGCGGATATGAGCGCCGCTCGACGCCGCACTTGTCGGTCAGGCAGCGCTCCCCCTTGAGGAACAGCTTCTGCCCCTCGCGGCGGCACTGCTTGCACTGCGGACTGGTGTCTCTTGCCATGGACCTAGCTCTCTGCGATCAGATTTATCTAGACGCGGCGACGCTTACGAGGGCGGCATCCGTTGTGGGCCTGGGGGGTGACGTCCTTGACGCCGGTGACCTCGAGGCCGGCGGCCTGCAGCGAGCGGATCGCCGTCTCGCGTCCGGACCCTGGGCCCTTGACGTAGACCTCCACCTTCTGCAGCCCCTGCTCCATCCCCTTGCGCGCGGCGGCGTCGGCAGTGACCTGCGCCGCGAAGGGTGTTGACTTGCGCGAGCCCTTGAAGCCCGCGCCGCCGGCCGACTCCCAGGCGATGACGTTGCCCTGGGTGTCGGTGAGCGAGACGATCGTGTTGTTGAAAGACGTCTTGATGTGAGCCTGCCCCACAGGGACGTTCTTCTTCTGGCGGCGACGGCCGCGACCTGGGCGCTTGGGGGCGGCCATTACTTCTTGACCTTCTTCTTACCCGCCACCTGCAATCGCTTCGGCCCCTTGCGGGTGCGCGCGTTGGTCTTGGTCTTCTGCCCTCTGACCGGGAGTCCGCGGCGGTGGCGAAGGCCGCGATAGCAGGCGATCTCCTGCAGGCGCTTGATGTCCTGGGAGCGCTCGCGGCGCAGATCCCCCTCGACGGTCAGCGAGCGGTCGATCGCGTCGCGCAGGCGCGAAACCTCGTCCTCAGTCAGGTCGCGGACATAGGTGTCCGGGCTCACGCCGACCTCTGTCAGCAGCTTGTTCGATGTTGCGCGACCGATGCCGTAGATGTAGGTCAGCCCGATCTCAGAGCGCTTGTTCAGGGGCAGGTTGATGCCCGCGATGCGTGCCATCCGGACTAGCCCTGCCTCTGCTTGTGGCGCTTGTTTTGGCAGATCACCAGCACCGTTTTGTTACGGCGGATGATCCTGCACTTCTCGCACATCGGCTTGACCGACGGTCGTACCTTCATGTTCCCTTTCGGCTCTAGTCCCGTCGAGGCGGCTCTGGCTGCCGGGACGGCCGCCGCTACCGCTTCGTGGTCTCGCCCCACACGCCCCGCGGGCGCATTCGGGCAGGACAGCGAATGCTACCAAGTTCTACACGGAGGCCGCCTGTCGATCCGTACGGCCGTCTGAGACCCGTTCCGCGGCCTGGAGATGCCACGGCGTGAGGATGCGTGGGCCCTGGGCGGTGATCGCGACTGTGAACTCGAAATGCGCCGCCAGCGAGTCGTCCTGGGAGAAGATCGCCCAGCCGTCGCCCGCCACGCGGACGGGAGCCCGGCCGGCGGTCGTCATCGGCTCGATCGCCAACACCATCCCCTCTTCGAGCAGCGTCCCCTTGCCGCGGCGCCCATAGTTAGGCACCTGCGGGTCCTCGTGCATGTCTTTGCCGACACCGTGCCCGACCAGCGAACGCACGACCGAGAGCCCGGCATCCTCGGCCACGCGCTGGATCGCGTTGGACACGTCGCCGATGCGATTGCCCGCAAGGCACTGTCGCACACCCGCATGCAGTGCAGCCTCGGTGGCGCTCAGCAGGTTATCGGCGGTGTCGCTCACCTCGCCGACGGCGAAGGTGCGAGCGGCGTCAGCCACCCATCCGTCGAGAGTGACGCCGATGTCCACCGACAGGATGTCCCCGCGCGAGAGCCGGTAGCGACCGGGAATGCCGTGCACCACCATCGAGTTGGGCGAGGCGCAGATCGATCCCGGGAAACCGCGGTAGCCCTTGAACGTGGGCACACCGCCCTGTGAGCGGATGAAGCGCTCAGCGGCGGCGTCGAGCTCGGCCGTGCTAACGCCCGGCCGGATCTTGCTTGCGATCAGGTCCAGCGCGGCCGCCTGAACAGCACCGGCAGCGGCCATCTTCTCGATCTCCTGTGGGGACTTCTTGACGATCACAACAGGAGCTTATCCGCGCCCTCGCTACAGCTCGTCCTCCAACCGCAGCGTCGCCACCGTCGCGCGAATGTGGTCGTGCACCTCATCCGGTGTGCGCGTGCCGTCGAAGCGGCGCAGCAGCCCGGCCTCCTCGTAGTACTCGATCAGAGGAGCGGTCTGGCGCGCGTAGACCGCCAGCCGACGGCGGATCGTCTCCTGCATGTCGTCGTCGCGCTGGACCAGGCGCGAGCCGTCCTGGTCGCAGATCCCCTCGCGCTTGGGCGGGTCGAACTCGACGTGGTAGACGTGCCCGCTCTTGGTGCACACACGCCGCCCGCCCAGACGGCGCACGACATCCTCGTCGGGCACCTCGATCAACAGCGCGGCGGTCAGCCTGCGCTCGGACTCGGCCAGCGTGGCGGCGAGCGCGTCGGCTTGGCTGGCGTTGCGCGGAAACCCGTCGAGCAAGAACCCTTCGCGGGCATCCTGCTCTGTGATGCGCGCGCCGATCATGCCGAGGATCACCTCGTCGGGCACGAGCTCGCCGGCGCCCATGTACTCCTGTGCACGCCTACCGAGCTCGGTGCCGTCGGCCACCTGTGCGCGCAGCATGTCGCCGGTGGAGATGTGCGCGAGCGAGAAGTCTTCCTGCAGTCGCTCTGCCTGCGTCCCCTTGCCGGCGCCGGGAGGCCCCAGCAGGATCAGATTCGTCTCGACCATTTCGCCGGAGCCTACCCGCTTGGCGAGCGCCTCAACAAGCCGGTACCCCTTTGAACAGCAGGCCCGCTAGCGCAGGAAGCCCTCGTAACTTCGCATCATCAACTGCGCCTCGAGCTGCTTCATCGTTTCCAGCGCAACGCCGATCACGATCAGGATCGAGGTGCCGCCGATCGCCAGGTTTGTGTGCGTGCGGGCGATCAGGATCGTCGGCAGCGCCGCGACCGCGGCCAGGAACAGCGCGCCCGGGAACGTCAGGCGGGCGAGGATGCGATCGAGAAATTCGGCGGTGGGCCGGCCCGGCCGAACACCGGGGATGAAGCCGCCGTACTTCTTCAAGTTGTCGGCCTGGTCGACCGGGTTGAATGTGACGGCCGTGTAGAAGTAGGTGAAGACGATGATGAAGATCGACTCGCCGACGACGAAGTGCCAGCTGGTGGGCGTGAAGAAGTCCGAGACGCTTTTCGCCCACGGCGTTTTGATCAGCTGACCGACGGTCGGCGGGAAGGCCATGATGCTGGCGGCGAAGATGACCGGGATTACGCCGGCCATGTTCACGCGCAGCGGCAGGTAGGTCTGCCCGCCTTCGGACATGCGCCGGCCGATCACGCGCTTTGCGTACTGGACAGGGATGCGCCGCTGCCCCTCCTGCACGAAGACGATCGCGGCGACGACGGCCAGCACGAGGAACGGCATCATCACCTTGAAGACCTGATCGCCGCTGTTCCACCACGAGTTGATCCCCGTCGGCAGCCGCGAGACGATCGACGCGAAGATCAGCAGCGAAATGCCGTTGCCGATCCCCCGCTGGGTGATCAGCTCGCCGATCCACATCAGCAGTATGCAACCGGCCGTCAAGCAGACCGCGATCAGGAAGATGTGCGGCGCGTCGAATTTGCTGATCACCGATTCGCCGGTGTTGGCCTGCAGCGAGCGGAACAGGAACACGTAGCCGATCGACTGGGCGAACGCCAGCCCGACCGTCAGGTAGCGCGTGTACTGCGTGATCCGCTGCTGGCCGACTTCGCCTTCCTTGGAGAGCTTCTCGAGCGAGGGCACGACCACCTGCAGCAGCTGCAGAATGATCGAGGCGGTGATGTAGGGCATGATCCCAAGCGCGAATATCGCGATGCGGGCAAGCCCGCCGCCGGAGAAGGTGTTCAGCAGACCGAGGATGCCGGCGCCGCCGAGCTTCTGCTGCAGGCTGGAGACCGCGCTGAAGTTGATGCCCGGCACGGGAATGTGCGAGCCCACCCTGTAGATCAGCAGCATCGCCCCGGTGAACAGGATCTTCTTGCGGATGTCCGCAACCTGGAAGGCGCTGAGGATGGTTGAGAGCATGAGCTTTGCCCGCCTCTTGCGGGTTGGCCGATTCTAGCTCTCGAGCACTGTGCAGGTGCCGCCGGCGGACTCGATCCGCTCGCGCGCGGCCTTGCTGAAGGCGTGGGCGTGAACGGTAAGCGCCTTGGAGAGCTCGCCCTTGGCGAGCACCTTCACCGGAATGTCCTTGCGCGTGGCAAGCCCCTTTGACTTCATGAGCTCGATCGTCACCTCGGCCCCGGCGTCGAAGCGCGCCTCCAGGTCGGAGACATTGACAGCCTGAGTGTGGGTACGGAACATCTCAAACGGCATCGACTTCTTCATGTGCGGCCCGCGCAGCTTGCGCATCCGCATGTGGATCGGCATCTGCCCTCCCTCGAAGCGCGAGCGGCGCTTGGAGCCAGAGCGCGAACCGGCGCCCTTCTGCCCGCGGCCGGAGGTCTTGCCGGTGCCGGAGCCTTCACCGCGCCCGATCCGCTTGCGCGGACGGCGACTGCCGGGGGCGGGCTTGAGCGTGTGCAGCCCGATCCGCTCCTCCTTCTCCTCCTCCTTGGTGCGCGCCATCAGCTCTTCTCCGTCCTGTTCCCGCCAGGGTGAACCTCGACGAGATGACGCACCGCGTGCACCATTCCGCGTGCCTGCTCGCAATCCTCGATCTCGACCGTATGACCGATGCGGCGCAGGCCGAGCGAGCGCAGCGTGTCCAGCTGGCGCTTGTTCGAGCCGTTGCTCGAGCGCCGTTGTGTCACCTCGAGCTGTGCCATCAGGCCGTAGCCTCGCTCGGCTCGCCGGCCTGCGGCTCGGGCGCTACAGCCTCGGGCGTGGGCTCGGCCCCGGGCGTCTCGCCATCGCCGCCCGCCGCGTTCGCATCCGCCTCGCCGGACTCGGCGGCGCCATCTGTCGGCCGCTCGGTCAGACCCAGCACCTTCGCGATCGACAGGCCGCGCAACTCGGCGACCTCTGAAGGTGTGCGCAGCTCGCGCAGGCCCTGAACGGTCGCCTTGACCAGATTGATCGGGTTCTGCGTGCCCAGGCTCTTGGAAAGGATGTCGTGGATGCCGGCGAGCTCGAGCACCGCGCGCACGCCACCGCCGGCGATCACGCCGGTACCAGGGGAGGCCGGCTTGAGCAGCACCCGGCCCGAGCCGAAGATGCCGGTCGTCTGATGGGTGATGGTGGAGCCGTGCTTGGGGACACGGAACAGGTCCTTCTTGGCGCGCTCGACCCCCTTCTGGATCGCGAGCGGCACCTCGTTGGCCTTGCCGTAGCCGACGCCGACGACTTCGCGTTCGTCGCCGACGACAACCAGCGCGGTGAAGGAGAAGCGGCGCCCACCCTTGACCACCTTGGCGACGCGGTTGATCTCCACGACTCGCTCCTGGAGGTCGAGGCTGCCGGGGTTGACTGATCGATCTGAGTTCATGTGAGCAAGTGAGAGTAGCTGGCCGAGGTGGCTAGACCGTGATCCCGGCCTCGCGGATCGCCTCGGCGAAGGTCTTTACGTGGCCGTGGTAGCGGTAGCCGCCGCGATCGAAGACGACCTCCGAGATGCCGGCCTTCTTGGCGCGCTCGGCCAGCAACTCGCCGCTGCGCTTGGTGCGCTCTGCGCTGGCCAGCTTACGCAGTTCGGGCTCGTACCAGTGCACGGCCGCGAGCGTGTTACCCGTCGAATCGTCGATGAGCTGTGCGGAGATGCCGCGATTGGAGCGGAACACAGAGACGCGCGGACGCTCAGCGGTGCCTGACACCTTGGCGCGCACGCGGCGGCGCCGTTTCAGGCGTCGAGCCTCCTTGGTAAGGACGGTCATGCGCGCTTACCCACCTTGCGCTGGACGTACTCGCCCTCGTAGCGAATGCCCTTGCCCTTGTATGGCTCCGGCGGACGTTGCTTGCGGATGATCGCGGCGATCTCACCGACCTGCTGCTTGGAGATGCCCTTGACGACAATGCGGGTCGGCTGGGGCACTTCGAATTCGATGCCGGCGGGAGCAGGGATCGGAACGGGGTGCGAGTAGCCGACGGCGAGCTCGAGGTTCTTGCCCTTGAGCTGCGCGCGGTAGCCGACGCCCTGGATCTCAAGCCGCTTCTCGTAGCCGGCGGTGACGCCCTGGACCATGTTGGCGACCAGCGAACGGGTGAGGCCGTGCAGGGCTCGATGCTCGCCGCGGTCGGTGGGGCGCGAGACCAGCAGCGTCTCGCCCTCTTGCACGACTTCGATGTCGCGCGGGACTCGCTCGGAGAGCTCTCCCTTGGGCCCCTTCACGCTCACCAGTTCAGGCTCGATCGTGACGGTAACCCCGGAGGGCAGCTGGATTGGGCGTCTTCCGATTCTCGACATCTCGTCTCCTACCAGACCTGCGCGAGAACCTCGCCGCCGACGCCGGCGGCGCGCGCGTCATGGCCTGTCATGACTCCGTGCGAGGTGGACACGATCGAGGTGCCCATACCGCCGAGGACCTTCGGTATGCGGGTCGCCTCGACGTAGGTGCGACGGCCCGGCCGCGAGACGCGGCGCAACCCGGAGATCGCCGAGCGGCGATCGTCGGTGTACTTCAAGCGGATCTCGATCACCTGGCCGGCGGCACCCTCAGGCGCCGGGAGCACCGCCCAGGAGTCGATGTAGCCCTGCTCGGCGAGGATGCGCGCAACCTCGGCCTTCAGGGTGGAAGCCGGGATCTGGACGGTCTCGTGCGCAGCGCGGATCGCGTTGCGGATGCGCGTGAGAAAGTCGGCTATCGGGTCTGTCATCGACATAGGGCGAAGGGCTCTGTGGGGGGTGTGGTTTTCAGAAGTGAAGTCAGTTACGAACGGAAATAGTTCTACAGCGAAACGATTACAAGCGAGAACATGCTCAAACTCGATCGAGGCCCTACCAGGAGGACTTGGTCATCCCCGGTATCTGGCCGTTGTGGGCGAGCTCGCGCAGACAGATGCGGCATAGCCCGAACTTGCGATACACCGAATGCGGGCGACCGCAGCGGTTGCAGCGAGTATATGCACGTGTCTTGAACTTCGGCGGGCGCGCCTGCTTGACGCGCAGCGATGTCTTGGCCATCAGGCGGCGCTCCCGTTGCTGGATTTGTCGATGCCGGCGGTCTCGTCGAAGCCCGCTGGCCTCCCTTGAGCGGCAAACGGCATCCCAAGCGCGACCAGCAGAGCGAAAGCCTCCTCGTCACGGTTGGCGCTGGTCGTGATCGTGATGTCGATCCCCCTCACCTGGTCGATCGCGTCGTAGTCGATCTCAGGGAAGATGATCTGCTCGCGCACCCCCATCGAATAGTTGCCGTGCCCGTCGAAGGAGCGCGGGTTCAAGCCGCGGAAGTCGCGTATCCGAGGGATGGCGATCGAGGTGAGGCGGTCGAGGAACTCGTAGCCGCGCTCGCCGCGCAGCGTCACGGCGACGCCCACCGGCATCCCCTCGCGCAGCTTGAAGGCGGCGATCGACTTGCGCGCACGGCGCACACTCGGCTGCTGGCCGGCGATCGTGGCCAGTTGCTCCTGCGCGGCCTTCAGAACTTTCGAGTCCTGGCGCGCGTCGCCAACGCCCATGTTCAGCGTGATCTTCTGCAGTTTCGGCGCCTGCATCACCGAGGAATAACCGAAGCGCTCGATCAGGCTCGGGCGGATCTCCTGCAGGTAGCGGGTCTTCAGGCGGGCTGTCGCTTGTGCGCTCATCGTCAGTCGAGCTTCGTCCCGGAGCGCTTGGCGACGCGGACGCGTCGCCCGTTCTCGCGCTCGATCGCGATGCGGGTGGGCTTGCCGTCCTTGGGGTCGGCGAGCATCACGTTGGAAACGTGGATCGGCCCCTCCTGCTCGATCACGCCGCCGACAGCCTGACGTTCGGCGCCGGGCACTTGCTGGGGGCGCATGTGGCGCTTGACCATGTTCAGGCCCTCCACGAAAACACGTTCGCGGGCAGGATCGACCCGCAGCACGCGGCCGCTCTTGCCCCGAGCCTTGCCGGAGATGACGTGCACCTGATCGCCCGAGCGGATCTTCAACGATCGGCGAGTCGCCTGCGTGACAGAGCGCGCCATCTAGAGGACCTCCGGCGCCAGCGAGACGATCTTCATGAAGTTGCGATCGCGCAGTTCTCGCGCCACTGGGCCGAACACGCGGGTGCCACGCGGGTTGTTCTGGTCGTCGATGATCACGGCGGCGTTGTCGTCGAAGGAGATGTAGGTGCCGTCGTCGCGCCCGAACGGCTTCTTTGTACGCACGACGACAGCGGTCACCACGTCACCCTTTTTGACCGAGCCGTGCGGGTTCGCCTGCTTGACGGTGGCGGTGATCACGTCGCCGACGAATGCGTAGCGCCGCTTGGAGCCACCCTTGACGCGAATGCAAAGGATCTCGCGGGCGCCGGTGTTGTCGGCGACGCGAAGCCGGGTCTCGTTCTGGATCATCGAGCCCGCTCCAAGACGTCTACGAGCCTCCAGCGCTTGGTGCGCGAGAGTGGACGACTCTCGATCACGCGCACGACATCGCCCTCACCTGCGTCGTTGTTCTCGTCATGGGCGTGCAGCGTGCTCGAAGAACGGACGATCTTCTCGTAGCGTCGGTGCCGGCGAGCGACGTCGATGCGGACGGTAATCGTCTTGTCGGCCTTGTCGGAGACGACGATCCCCTGCCTGACCTTCGGCGATCCCTCGACGGCCGCGTGCACCGGAGGCAACGGCTCGGGCGCGGGCGCGTTCTTGCGCCGCTCTGCCGACTTGGCTCGTTCCTGCAGACGACGCGCACGACGCCTGACGGCCTTGGCGCGGCGCTCGGCGACGCGCTCGGCGTGACGGTCCTCCGGGCTGCGCTGAGCGCGAGCCTCGCCGCTGTGGGTAGAGCGAACACGCCGGCGGCGCTCCTTGGCGGAGAGCTGCTCCTCGGGCTCTGCCGGCGCCGCGGCGGCCGCTGGAGCTTCCTTTGGGTGGGGCGCGTCCTGCGCGGCGGCCGGCGCCTCAGCGGCAGCCTGCTCGGCTGCGGCCTCCGGGGTGGCCTGCGCCTCGCCTGCTTGCGCGTGCGCCTCGGTGCTCTCGGCGGTCTCGTTGTCTGTCGTCTCGTCAGCCATCTCTATCCGTTTCGATCTTCAGTTGTGCTTCTCTAACTTTGCGCCGGGTGTGAGCGAACACGCTCGTTCTCGACGGTCAGCGCTCGTGCGAGATCGCGACGCGCCTTGGCGATGCTGGCCGTGTCCTCGAGCTCGCCGGTGGCGTTGGCGAAGCGCTTCCCGAACAGGTCCTTGCGCATCTTGGCGATCTCTTCCGCCAGTTCGTCGGCGGGCAGGTCTCTGATCTCCTTGGCCTTCATCTCAGTCCTCGCGCAGCACGAACTTGGATTTGACAGGGAGCTTGTGCGCGGCCAGGCGGATCGCTTCGCGTGCGAGCGGCTCGGGAACGCCGGCGAGCTCGAACATCACGCGACCGGGCTTGACCACTGCCACCCAACCTTCGGGGTTGCCCTTGCCCGAGCCCATGCGGGTCTCGGCCGGCTTCTTGGTGACCGGCTTGTCGGGGAAGACGTTGATCCAAACCTTGCCGCCACGCTTGATCTTGCGGGTCATCGCGATACGGGCAGCCTCGATTTGACGGTTGGTGAGCCAGCCCTGCTCGAGCGACTTCAGCCCATACTCACCGAACTGGACCTTCACCTGCCCACGCGAGAGCCCACGGCGCCTGCCGCGGTGCTGCTTGCGGTGCTTTACGCGCTTGGGGGAGAGCATCAGCGCCCACCGCCTTGGCCTGGACCGCCGCCGCGACCACCGCGACTTCCGCCGCCGGGACCGCGCCCGCCGCCGCCCGGACCACCGCGACCACCAGGACCGCGGCCACCCCCCGGACCACCGGGGCCACGTCCACCGGGACCGCCTGGACCGCGTCCACCGCCGGGACCGCCACGACCGCGGCCGCGACCGTCGCGGCCACCACGACCGTCGCGGTCGCTCGAGGGCGGCGGCGGAGCGCTCATGTCGGTGAGATCGGCGCCGGTGTAGCCCTCGGGCATGATCTCGCCCTTATTGATCCAGCACTTCACGCCGATGCGACCGAACGTGGTGCGCGCCTCGTAGAAGCCGTAGTCGATGTCGGCGCGCATCGTGTGCAGCGGGACGCGACCATCGGAGTAGCTCTCGGTGCGCGCCATCTCGGCGCCGCCGAGGCGCCCGGCCACCTGCACCTTGACGCCCTTGGCGCCGGAGCGCATGGCGCTTGTCAGCGCGCGCTTCATCGCACGGCGGAAGGCAACGCGGTTTTGCAGCTGCTCGGCGATCGACTGGGCGACCAGCGAGGCGTCGAGCTCGGGGCGCTTGATCTCGTGGATGTTGACCTTGATCTGCTTGTGGGTCATCCGGTTGAGATCGCGGCGCAGCGCATCCACTTCGGCGCCGGACTTGCCGATCACGATCCCCGGCCGGGCCGTGTGGATGTTGACCTCGAGTTCGTTGGCGTCCTTGCGGATGGTGATGTTGGCCAACCCGGCGTGCGCCAGCTTCTCCACGATGTGCTCGCGGACGCGAATGTCCTCGGCCAGGTACTCGGCGAAGTTGCGCTCGTTGAACCAGTTGGACTTCCAGTCGTGGATGTAGCCCACGCGCATTGCCTCTGGATGAACCTTCTGTCCCATGTCTGTTCTCGTAAGTCCTGTCTGGTCTTTGGCCGGCGCTACGCCTTTGGCGTGAGCGTGATCGTCAGATGGCTTGTGCGCTTGCGTATCGGAGTCGCGCGCCCTTGCGCGCGCGGCCGAAAACGCTTGATCGTGGGACCCTCGTCGGCGAACGCCTCCCGCACGAGCAGGTCTTCCTCGATCAGCTCGTGGTTGTTCTCCGCGTTGGCCACGGCGGACTCGAGCAGCTTGCTCCAGTCGCGGGCGACCTCCCGGGGGGTGAACGCGAGGATAGCGCGCGCCTCCTCAACGGACTTGCCACGCAGGTGCCCGCACACCATCCGTGCCTTGCGCGCCGAGGTGCGCACGTAGCGGGCGTGAGCGCGCACGACCTTGCGACGCGGCGTCGGAGATTGGGTGCGAGCGGCGCTGCGCGCCGCTGGCGCGGGCTTCTCGGCCTGCTCAGGCTTGGGCTCCGTCGCCTCAGCCTTGGAAGCGGCCTCAACCTCAGGAGTCGCCTCCCTCTTGCGAGCGGCCTTTGCCTTGCGCGCTGGCGCCTTCTTGGGGGCGGTATCAGCAGTGGAGGACTCGGACTGAGCGGGCTCCTCGGCGTCCTTTGCCTCTGGGGTCTTGGTGGCGGCCGGCGTCTTCGCCGCGGCAGACTTCTTAGCCACCGCTGGCTTCTTCTCTGCGTCGGGCTTCTTGGCCACCGCGGGCTTCTTCTCTGCGGCGGGCTTCTTGGCCGCGGCCGGCTTCTTGGCGGCAGCTCTGGGCTTGGGCTCTGCCTGCTCCTCGGGCTGCTCGTCGGTCGGCTTCTCAGGCGGGGTCATCGCACCTTCCCTGAACCGGCGTGGCCGCGAAACATGCGCGTGGGGGCGAACTCGCCGAGCTTGTGACCGACCATTGACTCGCTGATGAAGACCGGGACGTGCTTCTTGCCATCGTGGACGGCAAGCGTGTGGCCGACCATCTCCGGGAAGATCGTGGAGGTGCGCGACCAGGTGCGAAGCATCTTCTTGGTGTTCTCGGCATTCATCGCCTCGATGCGCGTCATCAGGCGCTCTTCGACCCACGGGCCCTTCTTGCTGGAACGACTCATCGTTGCTTGCCCTTCCCGCGGCGACGCCCGCGCACGATGTACTTGTCCGATGCCTTGTTCTTCTTGCGCGTGCGGTAGCCGAGCGTGGGCACGCCCCACGGCGTGACCGGGTGACGTCCCGCGGTGGTGGAACCCTCACCGCCGCCGTGCGGGTGATCGACCGGGTTCATCGCGACGCCACGCGTCTGCGGGCGCACGCCCATGTGACGCTTGCGCCCGGCCTTGCCGACCTTGACGTTCTGGTGCTCGGCGTTGCCGATCGTCCCGACGGTGGCGCGACACTCAGCGCGGACCATTCGCATCTCCCCCGAGGGCAAGCGCAGGGTCGCCATGTCACCGTCCTTTGCCATCAGCTGCACGGATGCACCAGCCGAGCGAGCCATCTGCCCGCCTCGGCCGGGCTGCAGCTCGACGTTGTGAATCACCGTGCCGACCGGCATACGCGCAAGCGCCAAGCAGTTGCCGACGGCGATCTCGGCGTCGTCGCCGGAGGTCACGGTCATCCCGACGGTCAGGCGCTGGGGCGCCAGGATGTAGCGCTTCTCGCCGTCGAGGTAATGCAGCAGAGCGATGTAGGAAGAGCGGTTGGGGTCGTACTCGATCGCGGCGACCTTGGCGGGCACCCCGTCCTTGCGGCGCTTGAAGTCGATCCGCCGATACAGGCGCTTGGCGCCGCCGCCGCGATGGCGCGCGGTCTTGCGACCGTGGGCGTTGCGCCCACCGCTCTTCTTCAGACCCTCGACGAGCGTGCGCTCGGGCTCGGTCTTGGTGACCTCGGCGAAGTCGGGGTAGGAGGCAAAGCGCCTGCCTGGGCTCGTCGGCTTGGGCTTGCGAATCGGCATCGTCTACTCGCCCGTCCCCTCGAGGCCCTGGAAGATCGGGATGCTCTGGCCGGGAGTGACCTGAACGATCGCCTTCTTCCAGGAGCGTGTACGCCCGCGGCTCAGGCCGCGGCGCTTGGGCTTTGACTTGACGCTGAGCGTGCGCACCTCTACGACGTTCACGCCAAACAGCGACTCGACCGCCTGGCGAACCTGGGTACGATGGGCGTCGGGATGCACCCGGAAGGTGTACTTGCCCACCGCGGAGAGCGCAAAGCTCTTCTCGGAGAGGACTGGCTTAATGATCACCTGCGAGCTGTCCATCAGGAGGCCTCCCTTGCGGCCTTGGCGGCGCGCGCGGTCAGCTCAGCAAGAGCGGCTTCGGAGACCAACAGCGAGGCGGCGCCAAGCAGGTCGGCGATCCCAACGCTCTCGGGCGTAAGCACGGCAACACGAGCGAGGTTGCGGAAGGACAGCGCCGCCGCCGACTCCGCCGCCGCCACGACGACCAAAGTCGGACGCGGCTGCGTCCAGTCTTCGAGCAGGTCACTGGCGTCGACGGTCTTTGGCTTCTCAAACGCGGGGGCGTCGAGGATCGCCAGCGATCCACGCTGGGCGTGCAGCGACAGCGCGCTGCGCAGCGCCGCGCGCTGCTCCTTGCGGTTGACCTTGAAGGTGTAGGAGCGTGGCTGGGGCCCGAACACGGTGCCACCGCCGGTCCACAGGGGCGAGCGGTTGGAGCCGGCGCGCGCGCGTCCGGTCCCCTTCTGGCGCCATGGCTTAGAGCCACCGCCGGAGACTTCCGCGCGGGTCTTGGTGGCAGCCGTGCCACGTCGGCGTGCGGCCTGCTCGGCGCGCACGCTCTGATGCACGAGCGGCTCATGGAAGCCGGCGCCGAAGGCGCTCTGGTCGAGCGAGACCTTCTTGGTGGACTTGCCCGACGGGCTGAGCACGGGAGCGTCAGGCATCGCCACGCACCTCCACCACGCCGCCCCTGGGCCCCGGGACGGAGCCGCGCAGCAGCATCAGGTTCTGCTTGGGGTCGAGCGCCACGATCTCAAGGCCCGGCTGGGTGACGCGCTTGCTACCCATCTGACCGGGGCCGCGGATGCCGGGGCGCACTCGCGCGGGATCGGCGGAGGCGCCGATCGAACCAGGGGCGCGAACATTGTGCGAGCCGTGGGACTTGGGGCCACGTTTGAAGCCGTGGCGTTTGATCGTGCCCTGGAAGCCCTTGCCCTTGGAGATTCCCGCGACCTTCACGCGTGAGCCGACCTCGAAGGACTCGACCGTCACCGACTCCCCGACCAGCAACTGGGTGTGTGCACCTCCACCCACCCTGAACTCGACGACGTGGCGCATCGGTCCAGCGTCAGCCTTCTTCAGATGACCGAGCTCGGCCTTGGAGAGGTGCTTCTCCTTGGTCTGGCCGAACGCCAACTGCACGGCTTCATAGCCATCGCGCTCGTAGGTCCGCACGGCCGTAACCGGGCAGGGACCGGCCTCGAGGACGGTTACGCGCGCGACGCTGCCGTCCTCTCCGAAGACCTGCGTCATGCCCAGCTTCTTGGCGAGAATCGCTGACATCCGCTTACTCTCAGGTCGCCAGGCGGATCTCGATGTCAACGCCCGCCGGCAGGTTGTCCAGGCGTTGCAGCGAGTCGACCGTCTTCGGGCTCGGCTGGTGGATGTCGATCAGGCGCTTGTGCGTGCGGATCTCGAAGTGCTCGCGCGAGTCCTTGTCCTTGAAGGGCGAGCGAATCACGCAGTAGACGTTCTTCTCGGTCGGCAGCGGCACGGGTCCGGAGACCGTCGCGCCAGTGCGCGTGGCGGTCTCCACGATCTCCCTCGCGGCCGACTCGATGGCGGACGTGTCGTACGCCTTCAGTCGGATCCGGATCTTATTTTGGGTGACTGCTGCCATGTGTAATCGCTAGGGCTCGTTAGAACTCGTATCGGCTAAAAAAGAAACCCCCCCGACGGATGCCGGGGGGCGGTGAATCTGTGCTTACTCGATGATCTCGCTGACCACGCCCGAGCCGACGGTGCGCCCACCCTCGCGGATGGCGAAACGCAGGCCCTGGTCCATGGCGATCGGCTGGATCAGCTCGATCTCCATCGCGACGTTGTCGCCGGGCATGACCATCTCGACGCCCTCGGGCAGCTTCGCCACGCCGGTTACGTCGGTCGTACGGAAGTAGAACTGTGGCCGGTAGCCCGTGAAGAACGGGGTGTGGCGACCACCCTCCTCCTTCTTGAGGATGTAGACCTCAGCTTTGAACTTGGTGTGAGGCGTGATCGAGCCGGGCTTGCACAGCACCTGGCCGCGCTCGATCTCCTCGCGCTTGGTGCCACGCAGCAGACAGCCGACGTTGTCGCCCGCCTGTCCCTGGTCGAGAATCTTGCGGAACATCTCGACGCCGGTCACGACCGTGGTGGTCGTGTCGTGGACTCCCACGATCTCGACGGTGTCGCCGGTGTTGACGACTCCCTGCTCGACGCGACCGGTGGCGACGGTGCCGCGCCCGGTGATCGTGAAGACGTCCTCGACCGGCATCAGGAACGGCTTGTCGAGCTCGCGGACGGGCTGCGGGATGTAGCTGTCGAGCGCCTCAGCCAGCTCGACGATCTTGGCCTTGTACTCCTCGTCGCCTTCGAGCGCCTTCAACGCCGAGCCGGTGATGAACGGGATGTCATCGCCCGGGAAGTCGTACTCGGAGAGCAGCTCTCGCACCTCGACCTCGACCAGTTCCATCAGCTCCTCGTCATCGACCATGTCGGCCTTGTTGAGGAACACGACGATGTAGGGAACGCCGACCTGACGGGCCAGCAGAATGTGCTCGCGCGTCTGGGGCATCGGGCCGTCGGCCGCCGAGACCACCAGGATCGCACCGTCCATCTGAGCTGCGCCGGTGATCATGTTCTTCACGTAGTCGGCGTGCCCGGGGCAGTCGACGTGAGCGTAGTGACGGTTCTCGGTCTGGTACTCGACGTGCGATGTGGCGATCGTGATCCCGCGCTCCTTCTCCTCCGGAGCGTTGTCGATCTCCTCGAAGCTACGGGCTTCGCCGCCCATCTTCTCGGCGAGCACAGTCGTTATGGCAGCGGTCAAGGTCGTCTTGCCGTGATCGATGTGCCCGATCGTTCCGACGTTGACGTGCGGCTTGTCGCGCTCGAACTTCTCCTTGGCCACTTTCTGTTCAGCTCCTGTTATCGACTTGGACGCTCGCCGCTGTGCAAGGGCGAACCTGGGAAATCTATCTAAATGGGGACTTTCTTGACTGCTGCCTGGCGTGAGAGTCTTGCGATGTTGCTCCGGACGAAAGAGATCGCGGCGCCGGCTAGGCAGGCACCGGCTCACCCGTCCGCTGCTCGATGATCTTCTCCGCGATGTTCGGGGGCACCTCCTCGTAGCCCTCGAACTGCATCGTGTAATTGGCCCGCCCTTGAGTGTTGGAGCGCAGGTCGGTCGCATATCCGAACATCTCGCTGAGCGGGACGCGCGCCGTGATCGCCAGCGCGTTACCGCGCTGCTCCTGGCCCTCGACGCGCCCGCGGCGAGACGAGAGGTCGCCGATGACGGTGCCCAGGAAGTCTTCGGGCGCGACCACCTCGACGGCGAAGATCGGCTCGAGCAGAACCGGCTTGGCGCGCCTGGCCGCCTCCTTGCAGGCGATCGAGCCCGCGACCTTGAAGGCGA
>Ga0105240_10006738_pt1 | contig 16819 bp, 9 predicted proteins | sample KBSC54metaG_FD_80426 | JGI IMG/M metagenome (GOLD analysis project Ga0105240, IMG submission 80426) | Corn rhizosphere microbial communities from Kellogg Biological Station, Michigan, USA - KBS C5-4 metaG | ecosystem: Host-associated > Plants > Roots > Rhizosphere > Soil | place: Michigan, USA...
CGCTGGGTGACGAGGTAGGTAAGGACTCCGTAGAGGCCTGCCGCTGCCAGAACAAGCGCGATGATTGCGAAGACCAGGACGAGGAGAGAGTCGAACTGCGAATCGATTGTCGACTTGCCGACCAACTCGCGAAGTGTCTGGATGTGGGAGATGGGAAGGTCGGAGTCAAGTGCGCTGAAGACTTTCTGTATGGGCATCGCGAGTGCGGTGACGTTAGAAGATCGCACGATGAGGCTGGAGTTTTGAAAGCCGTGGCCGAAGATCGGCCAGTACATCATGGGCATTGCAGGTTCTGCGATGTTCCAGCGCACGTCACCAACCACGCCGATGACTTCGCCAATCCTGTTATCGAAACCGATCTTGAGGTGCTTGCCGATGGGGTCTTCACCGGGGAAACATAGCTGCGCGGCTTTCTGGCTGATGATGACCACGTCGGCGCGCTGCAGGCGCTCGTCAGATGTGAAGGTGCGACCGTGCACGATCGGTATGTGCATGGCGGCGAAGTAGCCGGGATCGGCGCCACGATGCTGCAGGTCGAGACCTGTCCCCTTTGGCAGTGGAGGATGTTCGACGACGCTGACGAGGTTGTCGCCGTCCCAACCCTCGCCGGGAGCGGAGGTAACGAGACCGGCAGACTGTACTCCGGGCAGCGCGCGTACGCGAGAAAGGAGACTCTCGTAGAAGTCGTTCTGCTGGATCTGGGTCTTGTAGCGTGCGTCGGGCAGGTTGAAGTGCATGGTGAGGACGTTGTCGATGGGGACACCGAGGTCGGTCGAGCGCAGACGCTGATAGCTCTTGAGGAGCAGCCCTGCTCCGATGAGAAGAACAACGGTTAGCGAGACTTCCAGAACGAGGAGAGTGCGGCGAAGACCAGCGCGGGCGCGACCACTCGACGTGCTGCGCGAAGAGTCCTGCAAGCCGGTGACAACGTCTTTGAGCTTCGAACTGAGAGCGCTGATAAGACCGGCGAAGAAGGCGGTTGCGAAAACAGCGACGATGACGAAGGCGATCTCAACCACACCGATGTGGATGGCTTCGATGCGATTCATGTCGTGGCGTGTTTTGACCAACCACTGGATAGTGCCGTATGCGAACAGAAGACCGAGCGCGCCGCCGAGGGCAGAGAGAATGACGCTTTCAAGAATTCGTTCGCGCATCATGCGGAACCAGCCGCCACCGAGGGCAACGCGGATTGCGAGTTCCTTACGGCGGGAGGCGGTGCGGGCAACGAGGAGGCTGGCTACGTTCATGCATGCGATCAGCAGGACGCATCCGGTGGCAGCGAGGAGAGCATAGAGAGGCGTCTTGTAGTCCTGGACGGCATCGTCGAGCATCGAGCGACCTATGACGCTGTCGTGAACGGCGGGTCCGGGATGGGCTGCTTTGATTTGCTTCTGGACGCCCTGGAGGTGACTGATGAGCGCCTGAAGAGTGATGCCGGAGCGGAGGCGAGCGAGGACGATCATCTCGTGATCCTCGTAGGTCTTCATGGTTTCTTCGGGCATCTCGTGCACGATGGGCGTCCAGACCTGGTCGTTGTTGCCACCGAATGCGCCAGAGTAGACAAAGGATGCGGGCATCACTCCGATGACGGTGTAGGGCTTGGCGTCGAGCCAGATCTTTTTGCCGATGATCGCCGGATCGGCTGCATAGCGGCGCTGCCAAAAGGCATTGGAGAGGATGACGCTTGCTTCGGCGCTGAGTGTGTCGTCCGATGGGCCGAAGGCGCGGCCGAGGGCCGGGTTTACGCCAAGTACGGAGAAGAAATTCCAGGAGCACGCGGCAGCGTTGATTTTCTCTGGAAGGTTGCCTCCTTCGGCGGAGACGTTGTAGCCCTGGAAGGGCGAGATCATGGCCATGTCGGCGGTTCCCGCCGTCGCGCGTTGCCAATCGAAGAAGCTTGCGGCGTCGACCGGTAGATAGCCGTGGCTGTTTGTGCCGCTGGCCTCGTGCTCATATATGGATACGAGCTGGCCGGGTTCAGGATAGGGCAGGGGATTGAGAAGGACGCGATGAACGAGGGTGAAGAGTGCGACGTTGGCGCCGATGCCGAGGGCGATGATGAAAACGGCAATCAGGGTGAATGCGGGAGCGTGAATGAGCGCGCGGGTGACATAGCGGAGATCGCGAACGAGGGAATCGAGCGATGCGCCGGTCCAAGTGGAGCGGGCTTGATCGCGCAAGAGTGCGGGGTTGCCGAACTGGCGGAGCGCCGCGGTGCGGGCTGCCTCAGGAGACATGCCGGAGGAGACGTTCTCGTGGATCTGGCGCTCAATGTGGTAGCGGAGTTCGTCATCGAGATGGGCGGAGGCCTGACTGCGACGGAACAGCGACAGAAGAGCTATTCGGATTCGTTCGATGAAGCGCATGTGATCCTCCGGGGAAGCGGGATGTGGTCTCAGGCTTCGCCGACGACCAGGTTGATGGCGGCGGAGAGGCGGTTCCAGTTGGCGGCTTCCTTTTCGAGCTGGGAGCGGCCCGCGGCGGTGAGCGCGTAAAACTTGGCCTGGCGGCCGGTCTCGCTTTCTGCCCACTTGGCTTTGATCCAGCCTTGCTGTTCGAGACGATGCAGGGCGGGGTAGAGGGAGCCTTGCTGTACCTGCAGGACTTCGCGAGAAAGTTGTTGAATCCGCTTGGCGATGGCCCATCCGTGGAGGGCTTCGAGTAGCAGCGTTTTCAGGATGAGAAGGTCGAGGGTTCCTTGAACGAGGTCGCTTGGCTTGCCCATACCTAGATTATCTACAAGGCGAGTTGTAGATCGTCAAGGTATGTGTGACGAGTGCCGGGGCATTTGCGGGTTGAGTGCTTGCTGAATCATTGCCGGCTTTCCTTAAGGGCCAAACCCGACACTCATTTTGGGCAGTTTAGCGGTACGGATAAATTCGTGCCCTTTCAAAAACCAGGTCGAATCGGGACTTTTTCAGCAAGGGGTTGAGCCGGTACCAATCTGGACAAGTCGATGTGAAGGGATGCAACTGAAGACGTTTGCTGTGTGTCTACTTACTTGCGGGGCGTGTGATGTCCGGGTATATGCTCGGGCACAGGAGAGACGCACATGAGGCAGACACCGATCCGGGTGATCACGGTTGAGCGGGAGTACGGTTCTCGGGGTGGGGAGTTTGCGCATGACCTGGCGGACCGGCTGGGGTGGAGGCTGCTGGATTCAGAACTGGTGTGCGCAGCGGCGAGGCGTGCGGGCGTTACGCAGGAGCTGGCAGCGAAGTATGATGAGCGGCTGGACCCGTGGTATTACCGCTATGGCAAGGTCTTCTGGCACGATACGGCGTACCAGATGACCGGTCTCTCGGAAGACCAGGTGTTTGATTCGGAGCGGATGCTGGCGCTGATCAAAGAAGAGATTATGGAAGCGGCAAAGACCGGCAACTGCGTTTTGGTTGGGCGCGGAGCAGCTTGCGCGCTGGCGTGCCAGCCGGGGACCTTCCATGTATTCGTGTACGCGACGATGAAGTCGAAGCGTGACTGGTTTGCGCAGGCGTTTCCGAAAGATGCGCAGCACGCGGAGCAAAGGCTTGCTGAGCACGACAAGCGGCGAGCAGCGGTGATCAGAAAGTTTTACCAGCAGGAATGGTGCGCGCGCGGACTTTATCACATGCTGTTGAATTCCGCGATGGGAACGGACGCGATGATCGCGGCAGTTGCTGGCGCGGCGGAACTGGAGATTGCGCAGGCTGTGGGCGCGGGCAGATCCATTGGAACGGTTGCGACCTGCTAGATCTCGACGCGCGGAACGCGAGCCGCGATGCGGGTCAGGATCTCCCAGGGAATGGTGCCTGCGGCGCGGGCGTGGTCGAAGGCTGAGATTGAGTCTTCTCCCTGATGACCAATGAGAATGACTTCGTCTCCGGGTGCGACGTCGGGTATTTCTGTGACGTCGAGAACGGTCTGATCCATGCTGATGCGGCCGATGATGGGGGCGCGCTGTCCGCGAACCAGCAGCGAGAACTGATTGCCGAGCTTGCGATAGAGGCCATCGGCGTATCCGGCTGCGATGAGGGCGAGGCGCATGGGCTCAGTCGCGACGAAGGTTCCGTTGTAACCAACCACGGAGCCCGCTTTGACTGAGTGGACGCTTACGACTTGTGACTTCCATGTGAGAACAGGCCGGAGGGAGTGTCGAGCCTGGCCGAGGGAGATGGGCTCAGCGGACGAGAACTGCGGATCGAATTCCGGAGTGAGTCCGTAGAGAGCGAGGCCTGGCCGGACCAGAGGCTTCATGTCGAAACGGGAGGCGAGCTTGGCGATAGCGCTTGCGTGGCCACTGACGAGAGCGGCGGAGTTGCCCACATTGAGAATCCCGGGGTGAATGCCGGCAGACTTGATGGTGATGAGGGCATCGTTCAAGCGGGAAAGCTGATCTTCGGTGACACGTCCGCCGGCTTCGTCGGCGGCAAAGAGGTGAGTCATTACGCCTTCGAAGCGAAGAGGGAAGTCGCGGCGGAAACGTGCGAGGAGATCGGGAAGCTGGTCTGGCTGCACTCCCTGGCGATTCATGCCGGTGTCCACTTCAAGGTGAACTGAAATGGAGCGGACACCGAGGGACCGTGCGGCTTCTTCGAGAAGATCAAACTGCCATTGATCCCAGATAACCGCAGTGAGTTTGTTGCGAACTACTTCTTCGCCCTGGTTGGGGAATACTCCGCTGATGACGAGGATTCGGGCGTCGGGACAGAGGCGGCGCGCTTCGATGCCCTCTTCAACGCTGGTGACGCCGAGCCAATTGATACTGGAACGAACTGCTGCCGGGGCGCATAGCGCGAGAGAGTGGCCGTACGCATCTGCCTTAACGATGGCGAGAAGGTCGACATGCTGGCCCGAGATCTTCGAGAGAAGACGACAGTTGTCCTCGAAGGCGCGGGTAGAGATTTCGACCCAGCATGGGCGAGTTGGGATGAAGCTGCTCAAGTAATCAGTCTAGGTCAACCGTTCAACACAGGTATCGCAATGAGTGATCGAAGAGGTTTGCTATTCAGCTACCTGGGCGAGCTGAGATTCAGTGGGCGCTGGTGTGAACAGACTGACAATGATGAGCGCGGCGAGGGCAACGAAAAGAGCAGGAAAGATGGCGTCGCGATCGGCGACGATGTGCGGGAAAAGGTTCTTGACTCCGGGAAGATCCCACGCGAGGGTGACGACGGTTCCGCTGCCGATGGCGGCGACCGCTCCCCATGCAGTGACTCGCTTTGAATAGAAAGCAGCGAGCACGACGGGAGTGAGGGCGGCGGAGTAGATGGTGTAGGCCCAAAGCATCTTCTGGAGGATGCTCTCAGCGTAGATGGCCTGATAGAGCGCCCAGCATCCGAGGAGGACGACGGCGAGTCGCGAGACGATGAGAACGCGTTTGTTGGAGGCGTTGGGCGCGAGGTAGCGAACGAAGACGTCATTGACGAGGTTTGTTGCGGGAGAGAAGAGATAGTTCGATGCGGTGGAGATCACCTTGGCGAAGACGGCTCCGAGAAGAACTGCACCGAGGACGGCGGGAAGTCCGTGACGGGCGGTGTAGGGGATGATTTCGCGCGGGTGCAGAGCCACTTCGCCGGTGGGATAGAGAGCGCGGCCGAAGACTGCGATGGCGACGATGAGGGTTTCGAGAACGAGGGTGCCAATGATCCAGCCGACGACGGAGTTGCGCGCGTCCTTCTCGCTTTTGGCAGAGAAAAACTTCTGATACATCACCTGATTGCCGAGCATGAGAAGCATGGTGGGAACGAGGAATTCAAGAGCGCGGACGAGGCCCATGGCCGGGGATTGGAGAACACCCTCGGGTGAGAGTCGATAGTTGCCGAAGACCTCGAAGTACTGAGGCGGCAGTTGGGAGTGTAATGCCGACCAGCCGCCCGCCTGATGAAGCAGGTAAGGTGCGGAGATGATGCAGATGCATGTGACGAGCGAGCCGATCGCAACATCCATGTATGCGACGGAAGACATGCCGGCGAGGGCGGTCGTGATAATTACGAATAAGGCAATGATGTAAGTGCCGAGTTCGGATGTGACAGTGTCAGGGAAGATGAGATGGAGGACGTCGCCGCCGCCTTTGAACTGGTAGCTGGTGATTCCGACGTAGGCGAAAAGGATGGCGAGAGTTCCCAATACTCGGGCGGTTTGATTGTAGCGAGCTTCAAGAAGGTCAGGGAGCGTGAACTGGGCGAACTTGCGGGCGCGCGGAGCAATGAAATAGATGAGAAGAAGACCGAGCCATCCGCCAGCGGGCTGCCACAATGCGGCGAATCCGTTTTTGTAGGCGTTCTCGGCTCCGGCAAAGAGCGAGCCCGCGCCTATCCATGATGTAAGGAGAGTGAGGACGAGGACCGCTGCGGGAAGCGAGCGCCCGGCCACGAGATAGTCGGCCTTGGTTTTGACGCGTGTGGCACGATAGATGGCGACCGAGAGGAGCACCGCGACGATGATGGCGAGAACAGCGACGTAAAGTTGGGACATGCGGCTCCTATGCCGAGATGGTCTGAGCGGCTCTCATAGAGTAGGCGACGAGTAGGCGAGGCGAACCGGGGTGCGTAACTGTCTGGTTTGACGAGCTTTCTGGAGGCAAGTGCCAGGCCAATTCAGGGTCTGGGAGCCAGTTTATAGGACGCGAGGCAAACTGCAGGCGAAGTGGCACTCTCAATTTGACCGGGGCGTAGGGCGTTGCTAGACTGTGAATGCGGGGTGGAGCAGCCCGGTAGCTCGTTGGGCTCATAACCCAAAGGTCGCTGGTTCAAATCCAGCCCCCGCAACCAAAATTTCTAAGATTCTAAACGGCTTCCGATATGAATTCAGAGGCCGTTTCTGCTTTTGGTGACATCTTGGGCAAATTGGGCAGGGAATTCCTTGTCGAGACGTGGCCCAAGTCCGTTCGGTATGGCCCGCTTGTGCGAAGAGGGGCCGGCCGACTACTCACGATTCCACATCTAGGGGCAAATAAAAGGCGAACAGGCTAGAATGCCTCATGGGCTTCCCCGATGAGCTTTCCTGGGCTCACCCCATCCTTCAGGAGTGGTTCGTCACCAAGTTCGGTACGCCTACTGAACCGCAGATTCTCGGCTGGCCGCCGATCCTTGCAGGCAAGTCGACGTTGATCTCGGCGCCAACGGGTTCCGGCAAGACGTTGGCGGCCTTCCTCGTTTGCATCGACCGGCTGTTGCGCCAGTCTCTTGAAGGCGCACTCCGGCCGACCACGCAGGTTGTCTACGTTTCACCGCTCAAGGCACTTTCCAATGACATCCAGAAAAATCTTGAAGAACCGTTGAGGGAGATCCAGCGGCTGGCACTCGAACGCGGCTATCTTTCGATGGGAATCCTCACTGGAGTTCGTACCGGCGACACCCTGCAGAAGGAACGTGCGGCGATGCTGCGGAATCCTCCCCACATCCTGGTCACGACGCCCGAGTCGCTCTATATCCTCCTCACCTCAAAACGGAGCCGGGAACATCTCGGATGTGTTGAGACCGTAATCGTCGATGAGATCCATGCCGTGGCCGACGACAAGCGAGGAGCGCACCTCGCACTATCGCTTGAGCGTCTTGACGCATTGGTATGTGGCGAAAACCGGCTCTCTCCGGGTGCATTTATCACGGGTTTAATGAACCCTCCGCAACGTATCGGGCTTTCAGCAACTCAGAATCCGATTGAGCTTGTGGCTGAGTTCCTGACTGGAAGTGCTTCTGAACGTGCGCCTGCCACTATCGTCGAGGTCGGGCAGAAGAGGAAGATGGATATCGCGATCGAGGTTCCGGGCGAGGAGTTAACCTCGGTCACATCGCAAAGCATGTGGGAAGAGATCTTCGACAAGCTGGCGTGCGCGACCCAGACACATCGATCGACGCTCGTTTTTGTGAACACGCGGAAGCTGGTAGAGCGAGTCTCGTTCGCACTTGCGGAGCGGCTCGGCACTGAAAATGTGGGAGCGCATCATGGTTCTCTTTCGCGCATGCTTCGCCTTGACGCCGAAAGACGCCTGAAGCGCGGAGAGATCAAGATACTGGTGGCGACAGCGTCTCTGGAACTGGGCATCGATGTCGGCAACATCGATCTTGTGTGCCAGATCTCGACCACCCGATCGATTGCAGTCGCGCTGCAGCGCGTAGGCCGCGCAGGTCACTGGCGCGGAGCCGTTCCCAAAGGCCGATTGTTCGCAACCACTCGCGACGATCTGCTCGAACAGGCGGCGCTGGTGCGCAAGTTGCGCAACGGTGAGTTGGACCGACTGGAGATTCCTCCGCAGCCGATCGATGTTCTCATGCAGCAGATTGTGGCCGCATGCGGAGCCGAACCCTGGCACAAGAGATCACTTTACGAAGTCCTGCGCCGCGCATATCCATATCGATATCTCACCTGGGACCAGTACGAAGAGATCATCGGGATTCTCGCGAACGGAATCGAATCAAGTCGGGGGCGTTATGGCGCCTACCTGCTGCACGATGGGATCCATGGCGAGTTGCACCCACGTCGCGGCGCACGGATGATTGCGATCTCGAATGGCGGTGCAATTCCCGATACCGCGTTGTTCAATGTGATTCTCCAGCCTGAGAACATACAGATCGCAACGCTGGACGAACACTTCGCAGTTGATTCTAGCCCGGGCGATGTGATTCTCCTGGGCAACAACAGCTGGCGCGTGCAAAGGATCGAGTCCGGTGGGCAAGTTCATGTCGAGGATGCCCATGGGGCGCCGCCCAGCGTTCCGTTCTGGACCGGAGAGGCGCCGCAGCGTACCGATGTTTTGTCGGATGGCGTCAGCGATCTGAGAACCAACATTTCCGGGCGGACGCAGAATGTGTCACCCGAAACAATGTCGCCCGCACAACCGGACATCGTATCCACGACCGGGTGGCTGATGGAAGAATGTGGAGTCTGCCAATGGGGCGCGCAGCAGCTCGTTTCATACATTGTTACCGGGCGCGCTGTCCTCGGGGCTGTACCGTCAAAAGGCACTATTATCGCCGAGCGGTTTTTCGATCAGGGCGAAGGAATGCAGCTGATTCTTCACGCGCCTTTCGGCGGACGAATCAACAAGGCCTGGGGCCTGGCTCTGCGCAAACGATTCTGTCGCGGGTTCAACTTCGAACTGCAAGCGGCGGCCACGGACAACGGGATCAATATCTCGCTTGCCGAACAACACAGCTTTCCGCTGTCTGACGTCTTTCAGTTCCTGACCGAGGTCACGACTCGCACTTTGTTGGAACAAGCATCCCTGGCAGCTCCTGTGTTCAAGACCCGGTGGCGCTGGGCCGCCGGCCGTAGCCTCCAGCTTTTGCGGAATTCAAAAGGCAAGCGCATCGCTCCGCAGGTACAACGCACGCGGTCGGAAGATCTTCTCGCCAGCGTCTTTCCACAGGCGGCTGCGTGCTTTGAAAACATCGAGGGCGACATCCAGATTCCTGCTCATCCTCTGGTGAAGGAAGTGATGCAGGATGTTCTCCATGAGGCGATGGATCTCGACGGCCTGCTCGGAGTGCTGCGTGGGATTCAGAACGGAAGCATCCAGTGTCTCGCAGTCGATACTCCGGTCCCATCGCAGTTCGCCCACGAACTCATCAACGCGAACCCTTATGCCTTTCTGGACGAAGCCGGCCTTGAAGAAAGGAGAGCACGCGCGGTCTCGCTCAACCGGGAGATCCCGGCCAGTGTTCTTGAACGGCCGGGAAGGCTGGATCCTGGGGCCATTGCAACCGTTCGCTCGGAGTGCTGGCCCGACATACGCGATCACCACGAGTTACATGATTTATTGATGAGCGTTCTTCTTCTGCCGATCTCGATGATCGAGCAGGAACGCTGTGGGCATTGGCCGGAGCTGTTCGAGCGGCTCTCTTGCAATGGTCGCGCTCAGGCCCTCGAACATAATGGGGTTGGCTACTGGATTGCCACAGAACGAGTGGCGCTTTTAGATGCTCTGTGGGCGGATGTGACTCCAGGGGACGGTTTGCGTGAGGATGCGTTTCGTAAGTGTGTTCAAGGATGGATTCAGATTCTGGGGCCTGTAACTGCAAATCATTTTGGTCGGTCGTTCTCGCTCGATCCGAAGAGCGTCTTTCACGCCTTTCTTTTCCTTGAGACCCAGGGCCTCTTGATACGGGGACGATTCGAGACGGCAGCCGCCGGCGAAGATCTGGAGCTGGAGTGGTGTGAACGCCGTATCCTCCAGCGCATTCACAAGTTGACGATTGGGATCCGCAGACGTCAGGTTGAAGCGGTTTCGCCTCAAACGTTCATGCGTTGGCTGCTCCGATGGCAGCACCTTGCGCCCCAGACTCAGGTTTCTGGAGAGGATGGATTGCTTGAGGCAATCTCGAAACTGGAGGGGTTCGAAGCTCCGGCAGTCGAGTGGGAGAAGAGGATCTTGCCGTCTCGCGTTGCGAATTATGATCCGCGCTGGCTCGATCAGCTCTGTCTTTCAGGCGTGATTGGATGGGGGCGTGTGTCGCCGCATCCCGCTTTCCACCACGGGAATGGAAGTGGTCCGCAGCGGGTGATCCCAACGGGTGCTGCCCCAATTACGTTCTACCTCCGGGATTCTGCTGCGTGGCTTGACTACGCGCTTCGCGAACAGGCCGTTGAGGAAACGAAGCTCACGCAGGCCCTGACTCCGAATGCCCTGCGTATCTGGGAATATCAGACGAAAAGGGGAGCATGTTTCGCGGAAGAGACCGAGCGGAGTCTTGGTCTGAGCTCTATCGAGGTCCAACATGCTCTGTGGGAACTCGCTGCGGCAGGTTTGGCTGCCGCCGACGGCTTCGATCAGCTTCGCTCAATGATTGACCCGGATCGTCGCCGCGCTGCCAATTCTTCCTGGCGCAAGACTCGCAGCGCTGCAGGCAGGTGGTCATTATTTCGAAGTAACGCTCCGGCACCGGAGGATGCGATCGAGCAGGCTCGCTACAACGATATCGCCGTCGAGTCAGCCGCGCGCATGCTTCTTAGCCGCTACGGAGTGGTATTCCGTGACCTGCTCGTGCTGGAATCAAATATTCCCCGCTGGGGAGTTTTGCTGCGCATGCTTCGTCGCCTCGAAGATCGGAACGTAGTCCGCGGCGGCCGATTCGTAAGTGGCTTTGGCGGTGAGCAATTCGCGCTTCCTGAAGTGCTGGATAGTTTACGAGTGACAAGGAATCAATTCGAGGGTGAGGTGTCCATTGCCGGAGCCGATCCAGTGAATTTGGTCGGAATATTGATCCCAGGGGAGCGAGTGCCGGCAGTGCCGGGACGAAGTTTCGATTTTACGAACGAATCGTTCGCGGATTCGAAGCCAATCGAACATGTCAAACGAGCAGGACCGCGAAGCGTCACCCGAGCGCGTCCTTCCTCCAGCAACGAACTGCAGGCCTCTACGTTATTTCTCTGAATTGCGCATTTTCGAAGGGATCAGATCTCTTACGGCGATCGTCAAGATGACATACACTGGGCAATCGCAGTGGACACCTGTACAGGTAGGCCGTTCTACGGACAAGTTGGCAATTGCCGAATCAATGGATGCCAGCCGGTTTGTCATTCTCGATCACATTTGCTGAGTGACTTGGTGCATCACTCAGTGCGGCTTTCAGAGAATTTCAGGCTATCGGGCTATTCTGTCCGCAAGGCTTGCATCGGATTCAATCGCGAGGCTCGCAGTGCGGGAAAAATGCAGGCAAGTGAAGCGATGAGCAGCAAGGTAACAATCACGGCGGCAATAACTGACGGGTCATAGGGCGCGGTTCCGTAGAGCAACGACCGGATGAGTCGCGTAGCTCCCAAGCTGGTTGTCAGGCCGAGAATCAGCCCGAGTAGAGCCGGCCGCAGGCCATCAAACAAAATCAGACACAAGATTTGTTTGCGCTGCGCTCCCAAGGCGATGCGGATGCCGATTTCCGACACTCGCTGTGTGACCAGGTAAGAGAGCACTCCATACAGGCCGACTGCGGCCAGGAGAAGTGACAGGCCGGCGAAGGCCAGGACCAGATCTGCCGCGAAACCCTGGCTGGCCGTGCTCTTCCCGAGAATCTGGTCCATGGTCAGCGCGTTGTAGACGGGCAGTTCTGGTTCGAGCGCTGAAATTTGCCGTTGGATCGGCATCGATTGGGTCAGCGGATCGCCGGAAGTCCAGGCCACGATGGTGGCCTCGCTGGTGCGGTCGGGAATGCCGGAGAGGATAGGAAAATACATGGTCGCCTCGAGCGGCTTGGTAACGTCATAGACGGTGTCGCCAACTTCACCGATGATTTCGTAGTTCTCCACCTTGGTATCCCAGCCAGAGCGGACGTGTTTGCCAATGGGGTCCTCGCCCGGGAGAAACCGATCTGCGAATTGCTTGCTGACGACGATGTAGTGGGTGTTGTCGAGGCGCTCACCCTCAGTGAAGACACGGCCGCGCAGCAGAGGAATCTGCATGACCTTGAAATATTGCGGATCGGCGGTCAGGGTCATGGCGTCATACTGCAGGCTGTAACTGGGTGCGGGCCGCTCCACGATGGTGAAGACTCTATCGCCTTGTGGCCCTGTACCTGGCGGTGCAGAGACGAGGGCAGCACCCCGCACTCCGGGCAGCTGGCGCACGCGCTCAAGCAGTGAGTCGTGGAATCGCACTACCTTGTCGGAAGTATCGTATTGGATTTCCGGCAAGCCGAATTTCATCGTGATGACGTTATCTGTACGGCAGCCCAGGTCCGCCAATCGCAAATGCAGAAAGCTCTTGAAGAGCAGCCCGGCTGAGACCAGCAGCATGACCGTGAGGGCGATTTCAAGCGCGAGCATTGCGTTGCGGAGGCGCGCACGCGAGGCGCTGCCGCTGGCCGACCGTGAGGACTCCTGCAGCCCTGTGAGCAGTCCCTTGCCGGTCGATGTAACCGCGGGCACCAGGCCCGCCAACAATCCTGTAATTAGCACCAGGGCTGCGGCAAAGGTAAAAACCCACGCATCGACGTGCACGGACTCGGCTCGCGGAAGATTGCGCCAGTTGGCAGCGAGCCAGCGCGTAGAACCGAGCGAGAGGAGCAGCCCGAGCCCGCCGCCGGCCGCGCAGATCAGCAGGCTCTCGGTCATCTGCTCACGAATTAGAGCAAACCGACTGCCGCCCAGCGACCCGCGAATCGCAACCTCTTTGCGGCGCGCCGCAGACCGCGCCACCAGCAGGTTGGAGATATTGAGGCATGCGATCAGCAACACGCAGCCGACCGCACAGAGCAGCACCAGCATCTGCGTTCTCACGCCTTTCACGAAGTCGTCGATCATTGGCCGAGACCACACATCTTCAGCAACGGGCTTAGAGGCGTAGTTGAGATGAACCCGGTACTGCAATGCGCTCACCTCACGCGTCGCCGCTTCCTCGCTTACGTCCGGCTTCAGCCGCGCGACCACCTCGCTCTGGTGGCCGTCGTGTATGCCATAGTCACTCTCTGAAAAAGTTTGAGCGTAGGGCAGCCAGAATTGGATGCGGGCATCGGGATAGGTAAACCAACTGGGCAGTACTCCAATTACGGTCGTGGGAATGGTGTCCAGATGAACCTGTTTGCCAATGATGGAGGGGTCCCCTGCGAAGCGCCGTTGAAACAGGCTCCAGCTGAGCAGGACGACGCGCTCCCCTTTTGGCTGATCCTCAGCCAGAGTGAAGGTGCGGCCAAGCGCGGCCTCTACACCGAGCAGCGGAAAGAGATTGGCCGAGCCAGCCGCGCTCTGCACTACTTCGGGCAATTCGGAATGGACGCCGGAGAGGATACCTCCATAGCCGCGCATTGCCGCCATATCTTCAAAGCCGTGGGTTTGGCTGCGCCAGTCGCGGTAGTCACCAGGAGCGACCGCATTGAATCCATCGCCGCCATTGTTCTGGCGATAGTGCTCATAGAGCATAACGAGTTTGCCGGGATCGCGAAACGGTAGCGGACGTAGCAGCACTGATCGCACGATCGTGAATAGCGAACTCGTTGCACCGATGCCTAAGGCCATCACAATGATCGCCATCAGCGAGAAACCCGGTGTGCGCGCAAGCGTTCTGACTGCGTACTTCAAATTGCGCGCCGTCGTTTCCACCATGGACACCGTATTTTGTCGCCACAGGACCTCGCGAACGCTCTGCGGATTGCCGAGCTTGATTCGTGCCTGGCGTCGGGCTTTTTCCGGTGTCATCCCCCGCGCAATGTTTTCCGCGGTTTCTTCGGCCAGAAAGACGTCGATCTCCTCCTGCAACTCGGAGTCGTAGCGGTTGCGGCGCAGGAATCTCATCCAGCTCATTGCGCACCGCCCTCTTCACCCATCACAAGGCCAATTGCCCGGGTCATTTGCCGCCAGCGGCTGGTTTCGCGAATTAACTGCTTACGGCCTTCTGCCGTCAACCGGTAGAACTTGGCCTTGCGATTATTCTCGCTAGCACCCCAATAGGAGGAAACCCACCGTCGCTGCTCGAGCCTGTGCAGCGCGGGATAGAGAGAGCCTTGCTCCACCTCCAGAAGATCCTCAGAGGTGCGCTCAATGACCTTGGCGATCGTATGGCCGTGTGCATCACCGCCGACAAGGGTCCGTAGGATCATCATGTCCAAGGTGCCCTTGAGCATTTCATTCTGTGGCTCGCTGCTTTTCCGCATCGACCTCTCCACTCGAACTTCTATGGGAAGAGATCATACACCACTCGAACTTCTATGGGAAAGATCCAAAAATTCGAGCAGGCCTTCTCTCTCGACTCGTCACCGACGCATTCTTGTGATTGCTCTTCAATGTAGCGTCCAATCAGAAGAGAGGTTTGCCGTTATGCGTCAGATTGCATACAGCCAAGCGCGCTTCAAAGTATCAAGGCCGCACTGTTCATACGAAAATTCACCAACGACAGGTGTACCAGAAAGCATGAGCCTCGGACATAGTTTCGATATCCTCACCAGGGCGTGCTGACAGGTCCGACGACCAATTGAGCAACTCGACAGGGGGCTTAACGTCACGTCGGCATGACCTCTTCAATCCCTACCCAGGGACCGCCCTGAAGCACAAGGTACTTCAGATAGAGTTCGGCGCCTGCACGATCTGCGGATGTGAGTAAGCTACGGGCCGACTCCTGAACGCGTTCATTTGTCAGGGTGGACAAGTCAAAGTCCTGATCGATCATGCCGGCTGAATGCGGAATTTTGAGCAACTCAAGAAAGCTTACAATCACGGCACGATGCTGGTGGAGGAGATACCGTTTCAGAAGGTCATCCACGATCTGGTCAGGAAGAGACAGGGTAGCCGCCGTCCAGTTGACCAGGCGCTCAATCGGGCTTTTGCGGACAAAGACCTCGCGCAGGTTCTTCGCTTTCGCGAGAGTGGCGAATAGGAGCTGCTTCTCTGCGCCCGTTGACTCAGCCCAAAGTATTCTGCAGGCTGCGACCCGGGTCTCATCGGGCAATTGTCGCCAAACACGATTAGCAGAAACAGGCATCAGCAGTCCTCTCACACCTCGAAATGAAGTACCAGCACTGATGATAACGGTTGCGAGAGCAGTGCAAACGAGCGTGGCGAAGCATCGCCGGATGCTGATTCTTGTTCTACGTGAGGTAGAGGTGAACCTCAACTCATTCGCGACACAGAAGTCAAATCGATACTCGTTATTGACCTACCGATGCAATGTGAAGCCGGACGGCAAAGCTGCCTCAAGATGGATTTGCTCTCTGGTGATTGGGTGGTGGAATTTCAGAAACTGGGCGTGCAGGAGATATCCTCCCTCGCCGGGCAGGCCGGGGTGAGTTCTAAAAGGCTGGCCGGTTTCGTCGTACAAAGGATCGCCAACCAGGGGATGTCCGATCGACGCCAGATGGATTCTGATTTGATGAGGGCGGCCCGAGCACAGCCTTACCTCAAACGTTGTGGTGCCCGTGGTGCGTGAGATCACCTTGGCCAATGACTTTGACGGCTTCCCGCCTGGGCTAGCAGCCCACACTGAACCTATGAGCGGGTGCGGTACGAGGCCGATGGGTGTGAGGATCTCATATGTGTCGTGCCGTGCGACGTTCTGAGCCAGAGCGCGGTAAGTCTTTTCAACTTTTGATGTGTTCCAGCTTGCGACTAGATTTGCGGCCGCCTGCGCAGTCTTAGCAAAGAGGACGATGCCCGTGGTGGCTCGGCCTAACCGGTGAACAGGGCTTGCATCGGGGTATGCTTTTTGCACCAGGCGCAGAAGGGTGTTCTCCATGAAGCCGCCGCCCGGGAGGGTGGGCAGCCCGCTGGGTTTGTTGACAGCCAGCAGATGAGAGTCATCAAACAGGACCTCGAAGTGCTGAGGCGCTTCTGGTTCGATCCACGGGGGACGGTTCCAAACCAGAGTCTCTCCCGACTGGATTGATTCGCTTCCATTGGCGGTGACGCCGTTAAGGGTGACTTCACCGCAGTTCAGTTTTTGTTGCCAGGCCTGCGGAGTTGAGTGGGGGTAGAGGCTTGCCAAATGGGAAAGCAAGGTCTTTCCATGGCATCTGCTGCTGATGGTTGTGGTGTAGGCATAGCCTCGGTTGAGCATGCAGTTCGAGTCTAAACAATGGCAGCTTCTGGGTGGCCGAGTCCCTTATACGCATGGGAACGGCCGGATCATTCGCTTGCCATTTCGCCGATCGCAGATCTCGCGCCTGAATGACGATAGCTAAAGATCTGAGCTCTAGTTATGGCACTCTCCGGCCATGAGTGTTTCCAGCGAACCCCGAATTCAAGAAGAAGCATGCACATGCCAGCGCTGCATAGCGCGAAGCAGGCAAGCCCGGCAGCGTAGGTGCCGGTGAGATCCTTCAGCACACCAAGAAGAGAAGGCAATAAAAAGCCGCCGATTCCGCCAGCAGCACCCACAATGCCGGTGATGATTTCGATCTCTCGCGGAAAGCGCTGCGGC
>Ga0105240_10006739_pt1 | contig 16818 bp, 15 predicted proteins | sample KBSC54metaG_FD_80426 | JGI IMG/M metagenome (GOLD analysis project Ga0105240, IMG submission 80426) | Corn rhizosphere microbial communities from Kellogg Biological Station, Michigan, USA - KBS C5-4 metaG | ecosystem: Host-associated > Plants > Roots > Rhizosphere > Soil | place: Michigan, USA...
ACGGCGCCCTGAATCGACAAACTCCCAATCACGTCTTCAAAAATATTAATCCGGTCCCTTTTGAAAATAAAAAATTACTAAACTACCTTTAGAAAACTGTCCAGCTTATAAGGGGTCGGGACAGTTCCTAGTCCGGCCAGGAAAATAACGAAAGAGATAGTGTTCAGTCCGGATTTTCTTGTTGAAAGGTCTTTCCACCAGGTCACAGTGTTAAAGACGCCCGGCTTGAACAACTGAGCCGTCGAGAGTAGCCAAATCAAGGCGATCAGTGTCCATATTATTTGCCCTCCGGTTCCTAGTTTCCGGATTCTCTTAAAGCGTGAGTCCGGTATCTTTGAGCTTTTAACTTTGTAAAAAATTTGTTGTAGTATGCTTGTTTCGACCAACTGCCTTGCGTCGGCAGAACCGGACTCAATCTTTTCATCAAAGGTGGCAAGGGAAATGTTCAGATAAGTATATTCTTTATGCCGACGCTCAAATGTCCTTAATATGCTACTTTTCCCTGAGCCGTAACGGCCAGTCAATGCAATATTCTGGATGGGAGATTTGCGCAGCGCCCATAGGAGGGTACCTTCATATGTCGGGTCTAATTCGAGATTGTCGCTTGGTGTCAGGTCTTCGTAGGAATCGGGATTTGAGTTAAAGATAGTTTTGGTCAGTCGGGTATCAAGCCATTGCAAGAATTTCATCGCTTTGACAAGCAGCCGACTGATGAAGAGCTTGAGTTTTGTTTTTTGGGTGGGCTTTTGTGTACGGGATACCGGTGTGACTGGTTGTGGCGCTTCGTTGAGATTTGTCATTAGTGATAGGGTTTTGATGGCTGTCGTACAATACGTTGCACGAGATGTGAGGGTGTGCAAAAATAACCTCTCATGCCGATACTTGAACCAGTTGGTGCAGAATTATTACACCGCTGATTTCCTTTTCTTTATAAATGGTTGAAATTAGTTTGTTTATAAAATGATTGGAGAGTCGGGTCGTGGTGGCGGTCAGGGACACTTTTGGTTATCTTTGGCCCGGGCTGAGGGAGTCGTTTCGGTGGTAACCGCTGCCTTGGAATCCACTAAAATAGGGGCGAAAAATGATCTTAGGGGCTGAAAAAGGTATGTTTCGCTACCTGTTGTTCTTGTTTTTACGCAGATTCGTGTATAGGATTGCCGCTAACAGAGGCTTACCTTTCGTACTTGTGGTTATTTAATGGCTAATTGCTGAAGATCATAAAGGTTAGCCGTCTCTTCGTCAAAAAACTTCTCCAGCTTGGGCCGAACCATCTTGATCGGTATGGCAGGTGAGGCATTAAGGCAGGTAAAATGGTGCAATCTTTTAGCGTCGACAGGCCTTAGGGACATAAAATTTTCCCGAAGCATGCTCAGATGTCGTCGTAGTCCCAGGAGTTCTCGGAGCTGCCCTTTGTCATATTTCCCGGATTTACATTCGTAAACCGCATCCAGGTGCTGAGGACCGGGATAGCCTCCGAACAAATCCAGCACCTCATCTATATGTTTCTCGGAAATTACCACGACATCTGCTTCGAATTTCAATCCACATGGCCTCTTTTCGATCTTGGACTTCAAGCCGAAGAGTTCGATATCTGTGGCGAAGAAGAACACGGCCCCCGATTGGAACGATACTCGAAAAGCTCTCTCGGTTCGAAACTGCCCTCCTTTTTGATTGAGAAAAATGCCCTGGGCAGGAGCGTCTACTTTAGAAACTCGTCCATATACCCGGCGATATTCCTTCATGACCTGGGCCAGGACCAATGCTTCGTATCCTGATGCGACAATGGTGGAAAATCCCATATCGATCTTCTTGTTGTTGTTCAGTTCCCGCACCAGGCGATTGAATTTGGTTTTTAATTGTGGTAGCGTCATTGCGGATCGTTTATAAATTATCTAAATCGTTCAAAGATGAATCGTCTTCGTCATTAATTCGCTCGCTAAGGGTAACAAGCAATCGTTGCATTTGTCTCAGTTGGGTGCTCCTCAGTATGTCTGAGACGTTCGTGGTCGATTCCTGGTCCCGTCCCAGCAATTCGATCGATTTGTTAATCGGAAGTTGGTCAGACGCTTCAAAAGTCGAAATAGCTTGAGAATAAGCTTCCGGAATAGTTGCTGCCCAATTGAAGTATTCTTGCGCGGCCCTCAGCAGCCGCCTCAGGGCGTCCCTGGGCCGCGTAATGGCATCACGCTGCAATTCTAATATAGCTGAAGTCGAATTTGTGAAGGATTCGGTTTGAACATTCTGAGCAAACTGGCTTTGTTCGTTTTCGCCCGGCAATAGATAAGTTCCGATGTCGCTAAGGTCATTATTGACAAAAGTATTGACCAGGTAGCTTAAGAGATCACGTGCTGTTGTTTCTGTCATGTTTTGGAATTGGTGGGTTTTTGGGTCAATAGGGCTCGCAATAAGTACTATTGGGATGATTGTTGGACAGCTACTTTTGTATTCTCGATGGCTATAATGCTGGACATGGGGTATGCCGTCGTGCTATTGCTGGCCACGTTGTATACAAACGCATATTTCGTAGTATTGCCTATGTAATAGCGATGATTAGTTGAGACGAGAACGTCCTTTGTGTCGTTGAAAGAAATGGTTGTGCCGACGCTGATCAGCTTGACTTTTAGTTCATAAATAGTGTATTTAGCCAGGGACTTGCAAAAACCCCAACAGAATATAAAAACGAGCGATAAAAGAAGGACTTGTTTGTCGATCCCGGGAAACCACGTTATTGCGCAGTATGCAAGTGGGCAGAGGCTTGCATATAGCTGTATGCAAGCAACGCGATGAGCGCAGATAGAAGTAATTCGATTTTTACGAACCTGCCAAAGGAAGATTCCGATCAGGAGTGATCCGAACGAAAAAAAATAAATCGTTAAAAAGTCCGGGATATATTTTATCAGTTGGTGGGAGAAGTAAATAATGAGACTAAATAAAACATACCAGCTCAGGCCATAGAGGTCATGCACTACATTGACCGTCAGATCAGAAGCGTCGAGATAGTTGAAAATGGGAAGATTGAAAGCTTCGTTTATCAAGAACGATTTTGCTACCGAAATAAATATAATAATGGCGACGGCGTAAGGGAAAATGAGAGAAACTATCCACATTGTGGTTAATGTTAAGGTTTTTTAAAAGGGGTGTATATTGGTTATCACATTTCTAGAGCCCCCCCATCTGTTGGTTCAATAAATGGCAAGGGCCAAGATATTTGTTTTTTATGACTTTAAGAATCTTTGGATATCGGAAACGGACCAGGGTTGTTCCTGTATGCTCCGGAATTTTTCCAAAAGCCTTAATTGATACCATTTAAGGCTTGTAATATCGGAGTATCTTTCTTTGAATTGGGCAGCACCATCTTCTAAAAAAGACAGTACCAGCAACAGGTCCGACTCGCCTTTTCCAGCGAGGCCATTTAACCATTCGTAAATAACATATTTTGGATTGTTGGAAGGATGGTAACTGCCGGAGTCCGGATTGACGATGAGGTATAACAGCCCCTTGAGCATATTGAGTGCGGTGGAAGTATCGATCGTTTGGAGGTCGCGTCCGTTTTGAAACAGGAGGGTTGTGTCGCGGGGTTTTGTGAGCAGGTCGATCTGAAAACGAAAGCCTTGTGGGTGGCCCATCTTTGTAAGTAGTCGGGCAATTTTAAGACCATCATCGTCTGGTAGTTCGCCGCTGGCGAGGGCGGATGCTGCGATTTCAGCGATCTGGCCGGGGTAGATGTCGACGAGTTTTCGGAGCAAATATTCGAAGAGAACATCATTGTAATGGAGCGATTCCAATAGGGATAAGAGGTTTGCCATTTTTCCTCCAATCTTTATATAAATATCTATGACGTGATGCATTCGATATTGATCGAATTCCCCTTTTCGGATGATCTCGAGGATGAGTTTTTGGGCGGATTTGATATTGAGTAACCCACACAATTTTAAATGCGACGTCAGTACAGGCTCAAAACGGATTCCATTCCGGAGGTGAGAGACTACAGCCTCGGCAAGAAGGTGTTGACTTTTATCGCCCAGGTCGGCCAGTATTTTGGTGCTTAGTGTTTCGGCAGTTTGAGTAGGTACCAGTCTTTCCTCGCTAAAGACGCCCTGGTCAAGCCAAATAAATTCAACGAGGTATTTTTCATGTGTGGGGAAACGATATTTTTCATAGATTTTTCCTATGAGAATCTCGAGCGGTTTTTCCCGATAGATATTATTCTGCAATTCGTACGAATTATCGAAGTCGCACTGCGGCAAATTCCTGTCATAGTATTCCTGTATGATGGGGTCGAAAATTCCTTTGGTTTCGTCAGTAGCTATAGAGTATTCCAAAATTTCGGTAGCACGAAAAAAATCGAAAAGTTTGTCGTCTTCCAGCAATCCGAGGCAGTCTTTGAGGGCTATCTTGTTACGGGGGGGCACCCATTCGCGGAGAAATGCGGAAATGAGGGGCGAACAAGCCATGCCGGTAGGGGATTCCGGGAGCCCGTGTAGGTCCTCTGTTTGGACAGCCGATTTGCCAACGGCAGAAAAGAAATTTTTCAAAGCGAGAAGAAAACGATCTTTACTTTGGATGGCCTGAAGGTCGTTTTTTAGTTTAATCTCTTCGGACTTGCGGATACGGTCGTAATATGCAGCATCGCCGAGGCTGTATACGTGGCCTTCTGTGGCGGCCCTTACGGCTTCGCGGTATGCATTATCGACTTCGACTGCCCTGTTCCAAAGCCCCCGTGGCGGATTCATAAGTAGGCGGGATTCGTAAATGCCATTTTCTTTGAATTGTTCTTCGAATAACCAGATGAGGTGATCTATGGAGTCTATGGTAAGAAGTGACCCGTAGGACCATGCTTTATCGCTGAACATGCGCGTTCCCAATCGCTGGATCATAAGATGGTGGGTGTGCGTAGATTCTACGAACTGCATCAAAGGAGTGTCTTCGCCCGGTCTTTTTTGTCCGTATGTCAGGATCAATTCACTTATAGGTAGAAAGATAAACGGGTCGTCCCTGTAAAGTTGAACGCATTTTTGCATCAGCTTGCAGACGAATCCGTCGTTTTGCGATTCTTTAAATTTATAAAAACGGTGCCATTCATCCGTTGCCATTACATTAAATAGGGCATATAGTTGCCATCTGGATTTGACGGCTAAAAAGAACCGCTCTAGTTCGTATTCGGAACCGGCTTGTGAAATCGGGCTGTTATGGGCTATAAGGATGGGAACGCCTTCGATTCCATAGTCCCAGAATTTGTCGTTCAGCCCCAGGGCGGTGATCCAGGAGTAGACGCTGTTTCGAAATCGATGGTATCTTTTATAGCGTGTGGTGTTGATAATGGTCTTGATGTTGTCTTCGTTTCCGGTACCCCAGGACGCTAATATAAACACAAGCTCGCCAGCGAAATCCGGGTTGCCGGTTAGAGCCAACTGTTTGCGGATCAGGTCGGGCAAGTCGTCGGCGACCTCTTCATCGACCTCCATGTCTGCGAGGATCCGGCAGCAAAGGCGTTTGAGGTGGTCCGGCGAGTTAGGGTCTTCGAGGGAGCTGACGAGGTGATCGACGGCGCCGGGCACATTATTCACGAGCACTGCAATTGCCTGGGTAGGTATGGTCTGCGGCCAAATACCGGTGTCTTTGGTTTGGGCGAGGAGTTTTTTAAGAGCGTTTAATCGGAATTCTCCTGTATGAAGGGACGGATCGGTGCGGAAAATGAGTTCGAGACTGTCTTCCTCCATAAATTGAAGCAGCTCCCGGAAAAGGTCAGAGCCGCTGCCAAGGAGGGACAGCAGGGAATGCAGGGTTTCGATCCATTTGGTACGGATTTTTCTTATAGCCTTCCCGACCGAGACAAGGTCTTTGATCTCCGGGAATGTCTTGCGACCGAGAAAGGATGCCGCCAGGTGCTCCTGCAGGAAGGCATTGGTAAAAGTCCAGGTCTGGCGATGATAAGACACCAGGAAGCTGTGCTGTAGCAGTTCGGTTTCGTCTTTATCAAAATAGTGCTGGAATTCTGTCGCTGATAGTGAATTTTTCCCTGTCAGCTGCATGCACATAGCCAGCCTTTCGGCGACGGCCTGAAAACGGTTCGATTGAGAGGACAGTCTTTCGCCGTTGCTGAGGAGGCGGTCGCCGGCTTTTTCCATGCTTTTTTGGATGAATTCGTCGACGACTTGCTGCTTGCTATCCGGAAGATTCCTTTTTTGCCGGAAACGGTCGACCAGGTTCACAAGGTAGAAAGGATGAAATAGCCAGGTTTCAAATTGCTTGGTACGTACTTCACGCTGAAAGGACGAAGCCTGTCTCTCTCCAAGGATATCGCTTGCATAGTTCATGATATCCTTGCTGTTCAGAGCTGAAAGCTGGTATAAGGTGAAATTTGGCAACTCCCTGTTTAAGCCATACCGGTGATAGAACATACTTCGGCAAGATATGACGACGCTGACGATGTGGTAGGTTTCTGAAAAAGTCTTTATGTGGCGAATGAGTTCAAGAAAGCGTGATGAAGGCGTCTCATCCAGGCCATCGAAAAACAGGATAATGTCTTTCAAAGGAATTGTCTTCCAGGCGCCGTATTTATCGTTTAGTAAGGTTTCAACCGGACGGACGCTTTCTTTTTTTACGTCTATATAAATAGGTTGTATCCGGAGGCCGGCATGGCCCAGATAGTATGCGCTCTGTTTGAGCAGGGTAGTCTTGCCCTGGTAGGGTTCGGCGATCAGGCAGATGCGATTAGTCCTCATCCGGTCTTTCGTGAATACTTCAATCAGGTCAACAGCGTTTGCTCCCTGGACGTACCAAATGGCTGCCTCGTCCTGGCCGAGAGCATCGACCGGCTCTATTTTCCGGGGGATTACATTTTTTACGGGCTTTAGCTGGGTGAGAGGGATGATCCTAAGTTCCTCATGACAGAAATCATCTGCTGCCTGTTTTCCAAAATGTTTGGCAACAAGAGACGGCATGTTCTGTAAATGCTGCTCAAGGTAGTGAACATCCCACCAGATAAATTCAAGGTTATAAGTTTCCCGAAGTGTGCGTTTCCTGTTCTGTAACCAGGTTTCCAGTTTTTCTTTTCTTAAATCGGCGCTGGTGGCCAGATAGAATGTGGTTGTAAATTGTCGGTAGTCGTTATTAAGGAATTCCTGGATCAGAGCCTCCAGGTCAGCTTTGGTCAGACGCCTTTCTCTTTTGCATTGAATCGTGATTCCTCGCCCTTCGATGGTGTTGCGTTGGATAAGGTCGATTCCGTGCTGCTTGTTTCCCTGTTTCAGGAATTCGCCGAGCTGGACGCCTGAAAGGTGCGATTCTGCAAAATGGAGGACCAGTACTTGAAAATCCGGCCAGAAGAAATTATTCCAGGGTAGAAACGGTGTCGTCTTTTCCATAGTCGATAAAATTACAAAAAACGCAAGGATGCTTCAGGTGTCATCGTAGACCAAAAAGGAATTGGGAGGCGAATTTGATGGGTTAAATATAATGGTTTGTATTTCAATAGATAATGAAAGCTGGTTGCCTGGGGGGGGCATGATTTGGGCGGGGTCGCGATGTCCAGCCCGATTTTGATCCTAAAGGTCGTGGTTAGCTGTTCGTCGGTTCGATGGCGTTCTATGCAAAGTCAGGTTTCTTTTTCCAGTGCTCAATAGTCGAAGTGCAGGTTTCGCCGACGCCGTTGCTACAAACGCGGAGAAGGTAGCATAATATTCGGTGCAGATGGATTGGATCAGATGGATATCGTCGGGCTTGACTAGCAACCGTCGGTGAACATATTTGCTTCGCATGTCACAGATTTCCGCTAGTAGTGGCTTTTGACCCTGGTAGCTCTTTGCGTTCTTGGCGAAAGCAAGTAAGGTGCAACGATTCGTTTGAGCAATCTTTTCATATAGGAAATTTGAAAACCAAAAAGTCATAGAATATATTCGGAGGGCTCCTGGGCTGATTTGGATCCGGTATCGGGCGGCGTTGGAGAGGTATTTTGGCGGGGTAGGCGAATAGGTTGTTGATAGTAGCAGTCGAAATATCATCATGTATAAAAATTGGATATGCTTTCCATAGTCTTCAGCGAATGGATGTCCGCTGCCAACTAGGTTTCGGATGCTGCGTGAGTGTCTTCATTCAGGCAGCCGCAAAATTGTTAATTGAACGGCAAAGCGAGTTATTTGTCTTTAATAGAACCGACCAGTTGACTTGGCATTTAATTATATCGCTAAGACAGTTCTTTTCTGTAAATTCATCCATATTTTGTATCTTACTGATTAAACCCAATACCCCTTCCTTTGAAGCAAATGCCCCGCCTTTCTTTACGTGGTTATGTTACAAGGCTGATCATCATGGTTCCTTGTTGGGTAGCCTTTTCCCATGGCGCAGAAGCACAAATTAGCCTAGATGATATCGTCTACACTCGGTTCCATTTACCTATTGACTCCATTCTTGATTTTGTTAAAATTAATTGCCCTCGGCGAGGCAGGCCAGATGATATTCCTTACACGGTCCAGCACGGCGACAGGTTGAATGCGACGAAGATCGTAATTAGGCAACCGCATGCTACCATAGTGTATTTTTTCATGATCAACAAATTGGTTAGTGTGGAAATTGATTACTCTTTTTCGCCTAATGAAACAGACCGATTTAAGACAGCTTTTGACCGAACAGAACTTTATCTTGAGTCATACGTCAAATCCGTTCAGCAATTTGGGAAATTGAACGCTGATACCGTTAATAAGCTAATCGGTGAGGATTGCGTCATTTCTGCAACAGCTCATGGACGGGCTGATCTCCGGCCCGCATCGAAAAAGACCTGGATATTAGATTCGACCTATTATCATGATGCTAAGGTCTTACAATTATCGGCACGGCTTAGCAAACAAGTTGTTACGCAAAATGGTTACCCATCCACAGAGTGCCGGTACCACATAGTGGCTACCGTTCAAAGCAGGCGATCAGAGGATATAATGAAAAGATATCCGGAGTACAAGTCAATTGTCTATTCAAATAATGAAGAGCAGTCTGCAGCGAACAGTTCATCAGAAGCTTCCCCTGATGGCAATGAAATTAAACTGAAGCATTCCAATAGTGTATATTATATCCCCGTGCTGGTTAATAACACGCTGACCCTTGACTTCGTCTTTGATTCCGGTGCTGCCGATGTGTCCCTGACCCCTGACGTGGTCCTAACCATGTTGAGGGCTGGCTTGCTTAAAGAAAGTGATTTTATAGGTAGTCAGCAATATCAATTTGCAGATGGCTCTGTAGCCAAAAGCCGTGTATTTATGTTAAAGAGTCTAAAAATTGGCAACAAAGAGATCTCGAATATTAAGGCTTCTGTCGCTACATCTGTCGATGCGCCATTACTCCTAGGTCAGAGCGCCATATCTAAGCTTGGACATTTGACTTTCGATTTTGACAAAGGGATTCTTCGATTCAGGGATTAATTTGCAAAGACACGTCGGTTTGCAGCTGGATGTTAGGCGAGGAATTTGAGGGGGGAATATTTGGCGTGACAGTGGCCGCATCGGTCAAATTCTTTGAACGGAGAAATGACAGCCTCTGAATATCGGATATGGTCATCCCGGAAGGACGCATGCAAAATTCACTAGAGGAGCGATGGAAAATGGCTTAATTGCCTAGTCGGAGAGAGCCGCAAATTTATAGTGTTAAATGACCCGGTGTCCGCCGATTTAGGTTCTTCGCTGATTTGCGATATCGGGGAATTGTCGCTGTCCTTTCCTTAAATGCTCGGTGTCTTTGACGAGCCTTTGCAGAGATTCAAGGTTCTCTGGCGGAAATACAAATTCGGTGTTCTGCTGTCTCCCCGCGATTTCCAATATTTGGGTACAAATGTCGCAAAGGTGGTTGACAACTGGCAATTGATCGGTTTCGAATGCTAATGACTGGTCTGGCAAATCGTAATGGGCCATTGAAGTATCTCGAAGCGTATGGATTATTTTGATATCACCTTTTTCAGCGTCCAGGATGTTTTGGATTTGGTTTGCAATCGGCTGGCTAAGTTGAATTGCGAGAATTGGATTACTATATAATAGGTGCATATTGTTTTTATGGGCATTCTCTCTGGCAATCACCAGGGCTCCCAAATCTATAATGGCACTGCGAAAGTATAGGTGGGTGGTGTTTATGAAAAAATGATTTTGGAATAGGAATGGGGTGGTGTTGCTTGATAATTCTTCAATGAGATAATTGACTACTTGTAACTTTTCTTTAAGAAGCCAGAGGATTAAGGCTTGTTTGCTCAAAAGGTCATTTAGGTCGTTCATGATAGGTAATTTATGAAGTTTGCCGTTCAAAATTGTCTTGTCCCTTCAAAATTATGTATGGCACAGCGCAGTGTAATTGCGCAGTGTGAAGGAAATTGTAGAATTAGTGGTGATGAGGCGCGGGAAGAGGTTCTCATGCAGTGTCCACATAGACTACGTGCTTTGAATTTTTGATATGGTTTGATTTTGAGGCTTTTAGGCCATTTATAAGCTCTAAGAGGATTGCGATGTGTTCGATTGAGGCCCCTCAGCTCCATCTCGCAATGACCCTTAGAGTGAGCAGCGAGCGTGAATCCCCCTGAGGACGAACCTGCCGAGCGGGGGATAAAATTTGGCAAAAAAATGGGTGTTTCTACGGTTGTCGGTAAAGAACCCGAAAGCTATATTACTGCCTAGAAAAAATTGAAGCATGAGTTACTTCCCGCCCATTACCATAGCCGCTGCCATACAGAAGATTGAATATAAACAGTATTTATTGCCCGCGATCCAGCGGGAGTTTGTATGGGGGGCCCGGAATATCGAGTTGTTGTTTGATTCTTTGATGCGAGAGTATCCTTTTGGGTCGCTGTTGATGTGGAAGGTAGAGGGTTCGAACAAGGCGGGGCACCGATATTATGAAGTCCTGAAATTTTACAGGGAGCGGTACCACACGCACTGCGAGGAGGTGAACACGACACTGTTACCGGACTTTGAGGCGGTGTTGGATGGACAGCAGCGGCTCACGGCTTTGTACTTGGGGTTGAAGGGCACGTATGCTACGAAGACGCCCAGGGTGAACTGGAACGACACGGAATATGCGCTACCGACGAGGAAGTTGTACCTGAATCTGAGCAACCTGGTGAACCAGGACGACGCGGAAGGTGACGTACCGGAGGACGGGCGCTTATACGACTTCCGCTTTCTGACGGTGGCAGAGGTTGACGATGCGGAGGAGATCTGGTTCGAGGTGGGAAAGATTCTATCGATACAAGGAACGTTTAAGCTGGGGCAGTTTATCAAGGATCGACAGTGGGGGGAGGTGCCGTTTATTAACGAGACGCTGTCGAAACTGCACGACGTGGTGCACATTAAGCCGTTAATTCACTACTACCTGGAGACGGACCAGGATTACGAGAAGGCGTTGAATATTTTTATCCGGATCAATAGTGGCGGGGAGAAGCTGGACTACTCGGATTTGATCATGTCGACGACGATTGCAGGCTGGACGAAGCTAAAGGCGCGAGAGGAGATCAATGCGTTGATCAACGAGATCTGGACGAATTCGGGGATACAGATCAGCAAGGACCTGGTCCTGAGGACATACCTCATGCTCCATAACGACGACATCAAGTTCCGGGTGTCGAATTTCTCGATGGCCAACGCGCGGGATTTCGAGGAGAACTGGCACGATATCCGGTATGCTATCAGCGAGGGATTCCAGTTGATCAAGGACTTTGGGTACTCGGAGAATACCATGACTTCGAAAAACGCGGCGCTGCCGATCATATATTACCTGGCGAAGTCAAAGCGGGCCGCGAATTTTACAAAAAAGGTGGGATATAAGGAAGATAGGGAGGTCATCAAACGTTGGCTACACGCGGTACTGTTGCACAGGATCTTTGGGGGCCAAGCGGACAGTGTGCTCAAAATTATCCGGGACTGCATCAAGGAAGAATTGGGGAGGGGAGCTGAGACGTTCCCATCCGTCGGCATTGCGAAAAGGTTGTCGAAAACGAGGAAATCTATTACGGTGGACGACGAGTTCATCGAGAATTTGCTATATACGGGGTATGAGGACCGTTATGCGTTTCCGATCCTGGCGCTTCTGTACCCTTACCTGGACTACAAGAACGGAGATTTCCACAAGGACCATATACACCCAGTATCGCAGTTTTCCAAGCGGAATCTAAAGGTCAACGGGGTGGACACAGAGGCGGAAAATGGGCATTATTACACCGACGCGGATATGTACAACGGGATTGTGAACATGCAGCTGTTGGATGGGAACGAGAACAAGTCAAAGAACGACAAGATGTTGGCGGAATGGGTGGCAACGACCAAACCGGATCTGAAAAGACAGCTTATCCCGGACATGTTGGACCTTTCGGCGTTTCCGGCTTTTGTTGACGCCCGTTGGGCGTTGTTAAAGGAGCGGTTGCGGGAGATATTGACGTTCGCGGTGGAAGAGGAAAAAGTGGAAGCTGAATAGGAAAATAAAAGAACAGGCATGTTTGATAAGTTTGAACCATTTAAAAGTGTAGAGAAACAGAATTTTACTTTTCAGCCAACGCGCTATGAACTGTGGATAGGCGGGGAAATGGTGGCCAGTGGCAAAGTGGATGCGGTGATTTCCGCGAAGGTGGTCAAGTTTGAAGGGGTGGAAAAAGTGGTGGTCGGGTTTAGCGACTCGAAGTTGAACAGTGAGCTTGCGGAGAACAATGTTTTTGACGAATTCATTACGTCGAACGACCGGCTACAGCTCGTCACCGTTCCTCAGGAAACTAACGTGGAGAACGTAGGTATCGTGATGTTTCAGATGAACATCGGAGCCACCCGGCAGAGAAAGGATTTCAACCGGAACGAGCCGTTTTGCTGTAACCTTTTTCTACAAGGCGGGACGATCGCCAAGGTTACTTTTTCCTACAGTAACCCGGAAAAGTTGCTGGAATTTTACAGCGAACAGGAGGGGCAGAGGACTGTGGACCTTGATTTTGTGTTCCATTCCCCGGACCATAAGCGGCATGAAAATGGCCGGCATGTATCGGGTCCGCACGGGGGGGCGCCAAGGGCGGTAAAGGTTGAGGCCAATGTAAGTGGCGGTGAAGGGTACACGGTGACCATATACAATACGGATAGCGAGAAGGCGGTTGTCCAGATGGCACCGAAGCAAATGAAGATTATCCAGCAGTCGGAAGGGTTGATGGTGTTGCGGGGGTATGGGCAAGACGCGTTGGGGACGTCTTTTGCGGATTATGGGCTGTCCATACAACATAACGATGGGCAGGTGACCAAATGCATCCTGCATATGTACGACAGGCAGGTGGATATTGAATACCTGGGGAGTGGTGGAGATGCAGTTCCGAAAGACCTGGAAATAGTCGCCTGGGCAAAAAATGCGATGGCCCAATATGCGAGCGAGAACGTAACGGACGGTAGGCAGTTGTTGGCGCAGATTTACAACTCCGTGAAGGATGATCCAGGACAGCTAAAACAGGTAAGGGATTTTGCCGCACTGGGGGCAGCTTATTTGATGATGCTGAACCAGGAGATTTCCGACGATATTGATGTGTTGCAGTTGATCGCCAGCGTAGGGTATCTTTGTCTCAGCAAAGCCATCGAAAAGGACGGCGGGGATCTGAATTTATATAAAGACAGGTTGTTGCTTTTGCGGATAGGGCATCAACCGTTGACATTTACGGTGATGCTGGCGCTAGAAATCGATACGAACCCGATGAATTCTATGAGTTCTCTGGCGGGTTATCGGGCGAGGGACGCCATATATAAGATGGAGATCGCGGACCTGGAATTGCATCCGCCGCTATACAGGCGGGTGACATTCTTCCAGGAGCGGAAAACAGAGTTCGACCAAATGATCGACCGGCAGTTCTTTATGCCCGAAAGGACCCTTGACAACGTAGTGAAATCGGGAGTAGAGATTCATAAGAAGTTGCTGGATTACCTGGTTCGCAGAGTGATGGAGGAGGGGGATATGGATTTTTAGGGGCGGGGTTGTGCGAACGGAGCTCCAAATTAAAATACCCTCCGGCATACTTGAATGCTCTTTGCGGCTCGTCACATACGCGTCAATAAACGGGCATAGGCATTCTCTAATCTGGAAAATCCAGATTTTACCTCACGAACCTGTTTTTTTTCGGGAGGATGAAATGTTCTTATCCAGCGCCAGACAAAAATCTAGACTGAAAAATAAATGGGCTGATCGGGAGAAATGGGCTAATTTTCGATCGAGAGCGATCGTTTACTTTGCGAAAAATGGAACTACTACGGCGTACGAAAAAATTGTGTTGAGGCATATATGCCTATATTGTTTCGGAACGACGGGGAGGTTTATTTTGTGATCTATGAATAACGAACCATTAAATAGGCAGGATTTGCAAGAAGTTGTGAGGCAAGTTCTGAGAGGGACGGAAATGCTATTGGAATCCAGAGGTATCATAAAGTCGAACGGTTGGCAAGAGGGATACAAAACCAAAGATGTTCGCAGAATCCTGGGATGCTCGGTTAACAAGTTGGTGTCACTGCGAATTGCGCGGAAAATCCGATGGAAAAAGATTGGTGGAACAGTATACTATAGTCCCGAAGATGTGAAGCGTTTGCTGGAGGAGGGATTTTGATTATTCAGCATAGCTGATTTGTTGCTGGATGCTGCCATCCTTGGCAAAAACAACGATAGCCCAGCCTTTTCTTTTTGCAACGGATCGCGCTATTTGTATGGCCTCCCTTTTAGTTGAAGTGATGGCGGTAAACTTCTTCGCCTGGCTGCCTTTAACCATCCATCCTGTGCCGCCCAAAGGAATAACATACTCGGCTGCATTGATCGCAGCCGTGCCGTTCTTGCGGGTTTTAGATGTGCTGATGGTCTTAATACTCATATCACAAATTTATAAAATTTCTGCAAGAATCAGCTTGGCAGACCCAAGAAAATTTTGAGCTCGTTTAGCCGTGATACGAGAGCGGACATACCGGTCTTCTGGATTCCATTGGGAAACAGTCGTCCATTCTGTGTACAACTGGGCAGTGATCTTGGTCTGAAAGCCTGAATAGATCAAAAGGTCATTAAGCCGGTGATTCCTGATCTGCTGCAGACTAGGAAACGCAATAATGGGAGATTGTTGCTGCGCCATATAGGCGTTCAGCTCCCCTCTAGTCTCCGGGAAACCTTGTAGAAAACCGAAAGTTTGGCTAATTTTTCTTTTAAGGGAGAATTCGAGTGCATAACCCATAAGATAAATAGCGGCAGCGTTTCTTCCATGTTTAAACAGTACATTGGCGTCTTTCACTTTCTGAGCAGCGAGAAATTGTAAGTTGATTAAAGGGATCATGATGCGACAAGTCGTTAATGTATAATTTATAACGTCAATTCAGATCAATAACCAACGTTCAAAGACTGACATTTGTTAGTCTGCCGCTGAGCAAAATTTTCCTTTTCTCATCAAGACGCTCCTGCCAGCCCTGGGTGTCATCGAGCACCTTTTCTTCGTCTACATCTGCATAAATTTGGGTGGTCGTGATTTTTGCATGCCCAAGCATGATCTGGACGGTCTCTAACGGGATGCCGTTCTTTAGGGCGACCGTCTTGGCGAAAGTATGGCGGGCGATGTGAAAGGTGAGGGGAAAATCGATGCCACAAACGGCCTGGATCACCTTAAGACAGCGGTTAACCTCCTGGTTCGTGATTCGGGGGAAGATGGGGCCGCCTGGCCGATAGTCGGGACGCGCTTTATACTTACCGAGTAGGGTAGCGGCTGATCTCAAAATGGGCACCGCCGCCAATTCGTCGGATTTTAGCCGGTATATCTTACACCATACGGTGCCATCGGCATCCCACTCAAAATGCTCTTCCCGGAGTGCCATGGCATCGGCAAAAGCGAAGCCGGTATAACAGCTGTGCAGGAATAGGTCCTTGACGTACCGAATTGACGGATCGGAAAATTGGTGCTGCTCGATGGCTACCAGTTGCTGAAAGCTGACCTTTTTGCGCTTGGCCCTTTTCTGCGGACAGCTATATTCCTTAAAAGGATTGACGGTAATCCATTTTATCTCGACGGCCCAGTTCACGATACGTTTGAATCGCTGGACATGCTTAGCGAGGCCGTTGCCTTCGCATCGATCGTGGGACTTCATAGGGTTATTGCGGACAAAATGCTCGAAATTGGTCGCGAGCTCCATGCTGAGCTGGGATAAATACACATCCCCGCCTGGATAGTCCCGGGCAAGAAACCGCTTGACATAGGCGATAGTCGTAACGACGTTCTTAAATCCGCCTGGCTTCAACTTAGGTTCCCATATCTTGTGATAATAGTCTAGCAGCTCGACGAGCTTATGGCCTTTCAACGCCGTGTGCATTCCGAGATACGCCTGCTTAACAGTCTCGGCGGTGATCAGGGCTTCCTTGTCGCATAGGAGACGATATTTGTCTTTGATCTTAAACCGGACGTCCTCGATGTGCTTGTTGAGCCCCTTCACGCTTTCAGTGCGGCCCCTGACGATCTCCTGCCGGGGATCCCAGTCTGAAACACCGATCCGTTCTTTCAGGGAGATTTCCTTGCGTTCTTCATCAACGGTGATGCGGGCATAGATAAGCGCCTGCCCTTTGTCGTCCTTGCAGCGCCGGATAATAAAATCGATGCTGAAGGAATGCGTAGTCCTCATGACATTTTCTTTTGACTGTTTCCAAAATAGATTGATTTCACTCTTCACTTCTGTCAGGCCGCACGTTCGAATCCATTTCGAATCCACTCAAAACGTATCAAAAAGAATGACGCTATGAATTATGATTCAAGGATTTGAGAGCAACTCAGTGAGTTCAAAAGGTATGCCGGTTCAACTCACCTAAAACCCCACCGGAGAA
>Ga0105240_10006740_pt1 | contig 16817 bp, 14 predicted proteins | sample KBSC54metaG_FD_80426 | JGI IMG/M metagenome (GOLD analysis project Ga0105240, IMG submission 80426) | Corn rhizosphere microbial communities from Kellogg Biological Station, Michigan, USA - KBS C5-4 metaG | ecosystem: Host-associated > Plants > Roots > Rhizosphere > Soil | place: Michigan, USA...
CGCCACCAGCAGAGGATAACGCGCGATCATCTCGTCGAAGATGCCGGGCCGTCCGTAATCCCAGGCGGCGATTCGCTCCGCCGCATCCCGTCCGCATACCAGCCCGATTTCAGTGTCTGCTCCGAAATAAGCAGCGGCTTCATCCGCCATTTCCACGTAGAGCCCGCCTTCCGCCGTAGCCGCCGAAAAGCGCCGCGCGGCGGCCACCGCGGCGAGCAACGCCACGCGGTCCTGAGCCGTGATGCCCTCGAATTCCTTATGCGGCAGTACACGCGGCAAAATGAGGACTACTTCATCGGCCCATGAGAGAGCGGCCTGTGCCATCGCAACATGCGCAACCGTGGGGGGATTCCACGCTCCTGGAAGCAGCGCCACCCGCGCCGGCGGCTCTCCCGCGGGACGCAGCTCACGATAATGAAACGAAAGCGCCACCAGAACCGTTTTAATACATGCCTCGCGTTCACACAGATGGGGCGCTCGTATACAGTGGAGAATGAATGTTCAACTGGGTTTGCCCGCGTTGCGGGAAAGATGTTCCGCCGTCGAAGACTGAGTGCCCATACTGCCCGACGCCGGCGCAGGAGCCCGTAGTTCCCGCTCCGCCGCAGGCCTCTACCCCGCAGTATCAGCCAGTGCAGCCTCCGCAGGCGCAGCAATTTCCGCCCCAGCAGTATTCACCGGAACCACCACCTCAGCACGCCGCCGAAAGCAACCGGGGATGGCAGCCGCCTCCGCCGCCTCCGTCGTGGCAACCCCCGCCACCTCCCCCTCCCGTATCACAGGCATGGGGGCAGCCGCCGCAATCGCATACGCCACCGCGGCAGCAGCACCAACCGCCGCCGCAACAGCCTCAGCAGTGGCATCAGCCTCCCGCCAACCAGCCTCATCCGCATCAGGCATGGGCTCCTCCGCCTAACCGCGCCGCACAGCCCACGTGGCTGATTGGAATCGGTTTCGCGGTTGCGTTCATTGCCGTGTTCGCGGCTATTTATTTTGCTATTCAGCACTTCGGCCACACCAACGTTCAGGAAAAGGCGGGCCTCGAGAACCCGGCGAACGCCTCGCAGCAAAAGGTCAGTAATCCGCTGCAAAAATACGTTGAGGTGGTCGGCATTCGGCTAATTTCCGAAAACAAGAAGCCCGCCGCGCGCTTCGTCGTTGTGAATCATTCAAACACGGATATCGCCGGTCTGGAAGCCAGTGTCACGCTCTGGGCGAGCACCTCCCGCTCAGAGGAGGATTCCATCGGCTCATTTAACTTCAAGCTGGCAAATCTGCCGGCCAATTCCTCTAAAGAACTGACCGAGCCTTTGAAGACGAAACTCAAACAATACGAATTGCCCGATTGGCAGAACGCCACCGCGGAAATTCAGATCACATCTCCAAGGCCGTAAAGACGCAGCCAATCGACCGCAATTGTTCGGTCAGCGAACCATCCTTGAGACGGAAGCGCGGCAGCCACCATACGTCTCCGGCCAGCGTGCAATACGGCCGATAACCCGATTGAATCGCCGCATGGAGAGCGGGACCACCGTGAACGATGCCGCGCCACTCTTCGGGCTGGCGGGGTGTAATCACCAGGTCGTAATCGCCCCGTCCGACCCCCTCCAGAATCGGCGCGGGATCTACTTTTCCGAGCTCGAGTTCGTAAGCAAACAGGTACGGCTCCATCAACGGCGGTAGCGGATCGAGCAGAGCCAGTCTTGGAACTGTGGAAAAGAAATGCCGGCTGCGCAGAACGTCCGCGGTCTGCCTGAATGCTTCATTTTGAGCCTGAAGCACGTCGGGATTGAATTCCTGGCGGCGGTTAATAATCTCGCGTACCCGCGGCGCCCAGAACCAAATCAGAATCAGGGCGGTGATAAACGCGGCCACGCCCGCATCACGCCTGCTCCAAACGATTACGCGAAAGCAACCCCAGACAGCTAATGGGGTCAGCGCGAATAGCCACTCGAAGAAATAGTTGACGTTGCCGCCGGCCTGCATATCGGTCACCACCGAAACGGCGAGCGAGATTGAGCCGTAGAGGCACAACAACCTCCACCGCGGCGAACAGCGGGTTAGAAGCCACGGCGCCGCCGAAAACGCCGGCAGAACCGCGGGTTCCCGTGCCGCATCAAACAGCAATCGCAATGAACCGGCGGGGTCCCAAATGGCCGGCGCGAGGGCCAGCATTTGTGAAATCATGCGTGGCTCGCGAATCCAGAAAGCCAGGTACAGCCCCGCGGAACTCACGGCGGCGGCGGCGCAAAACACACCAAGCCTTTTCCACTCTCTGTGAAACAGCAGCCACAATGAGCCCGCCGCGAGCGCCGCGACAAACGTTATTTTGAATTGCAGCGCAATGCCCGCGCACAATCCGGCCAACAGCGCCGAACCGCGGAAGCGCGCCATTAAAAAGCGCACCGACGCAAGGCTGAAAAAGGTGCCCGCAAAATCACCGCGAAGCTGCAGCGGCCACGTCTCCATGCACCGGAACGACGCACCGACAGCGATGGCCCACAGCCATGCGCCGCGAATCGGAATCAATGCGCGCGCAATCGAAGCCGCCATTCCGATACACGCAAGAAATGCCGCCAGGGCCATCAGACGCGGCCCGAAAAACGGGTTCTCGTTCCGCACGGGGCCGGGCGCGGCATACATGCGATAAACCAGCGGGCTGTATTGAGCGGGCAGATACGGCGCGATTGACAGGTCCCTGTAAATGATCCCGGTCTTCTGGAAATTCAGCACGTCGTAAAGGATGTAACTATCGCCGTACCCCGCTTCGGTAAAACGAAATAAACCCGCAAAATGAAGACCCGCCAGAAACGCCGCGGTGGTCAAAAAACTGCCCAGCAACACCACGGCGGTAACGCGGGCCCTTCCAGTAACGGTTCCTTTCATTCGGCGACGTCCCGCCGCCAACCGACGGCAAGACCCAGAACCATTCGCACGCCCACCCGCAGCGCGCGCCAGTTGCTTGTATTTCCGCCTTTGCTGGTCCCCACCCGCGGATGGAAAGTGACCGGACACTCGATCAGAATTTCTCCCACGCCCAGCGCCGTATCCAGAAAATGGCAGTTAAACTCGAGGTTTACCTCCGGTTTAAGATGCGGCATCAGGCGCAACAGGCTTTGCCGGCGAATCAGTTTATAAGTTGTGCCCGCGTCCGTGAACGTACCCTTGCCCAGATGCTTTACCTCAATCAGCTTGCCCACCGCAAAATTGCCGTAGTACATGAAGGTGCTCAGCTGCGTCGAGTACTCGCGCAGTTGTTCCACGATTCGTGTGCCGTTCACAATATCCGCATGGGGCAGGTAGGCCAGGAATTTGGGAATATCGGCGGCGCGGAAGGTCATATCGCCCTCGCACAGAACGATCAGTTCGGCATCTTCGAAATGGAGCGCCTCCTCAAAGCACCGGAAAACGCAGCGGCCATAGCCGATCCTGGCCTCGTCAACCACAAGGGCGCCGGCCTCACGGGCACGCTCAATCGTGCCATCCATCGAACGATTGCTCACGACGATAACGCGTTCCACGTGCGGGCTCGACAGAAAATCACGGACCGCGCTGCCGATGGATTGCTCGTCGTTATATGCGGTCAGCGCGACCGTTACTTTCGCACTCATGGATGGTTCCGGAGCCGTGCGTTTGCCCCTGCGCCGCTTGCCGGGCAGCATCAGCGCAAGATCTGCCGCGATGAGTAACGACCCGAACGCGACGGGTATGGCGCTGTACCAAATCAGTGACTTCGCCCACCCGGGAACCGCCGTATTCGGAGGCAAAACGAGGCTCAGCAGCGCGAGCACACCGCCCCCAAAGTAGCAAGCGAGGCCCGCAAGCAGGCTAAGCACACCCCAAAAAAAGAAGGGGAAATTAGTCCTGGGCGTCAGGCCAGATCACCGTTAAGTTGCATCGTCTATGAGGCAATTGTCCCATTCAACACACGCGACGGGAAGCATGATTCCGGGGCGGCGCGGGCATCCGGAGATCGCTAAATTCGCTGGACTCCGGATAACGCTGCGCGCTTCCAACGTAAACGTACGTTATTTGTGCGGTGCGGAGTGGCCGGCACGTCTGTGGAACGCTTCGCCGCGCGGTATCATTGCCCTTCAAGTGACTGCTTCCGACAATATTTCCGCGCCTGTTCCCCAAACGTCCCCGACGGAACGGCTCCTCCCCCTGCTGCTCGTTCTATTTGCCGCCAGCGGCGCCGCCGGTCTCATTTACGAGATTGTCTGGCTTCAACTGCTGCAACTGGTAATCGGCTCGTCAGCCGTTTCTCTCGCTGTGTTATTGGGCACCTACATGGGAGGCATGTGCCTCGGCAGCATGTTTTTCGCGCGCGTCGTTTCCAGCCGCCGGAACCCGCTCCGCATCTACGCGCTGCTGGAACTCGGCACTGCCGCATTCGGCATCCTGGTTCTGTTCGGGCTGCCCCTCATCGAACATCTCTATCTGTCAGCCGTCTCCAGCGGACTTCCCGGCATGCTTCTGCGCGGGATCGCATGCGCAATCTGCCTGCTGCCCCCCACGCTCCTGATGGGCGCGACTCTGCCCGCTATCTCGCGATGGGTTGCGGGCAGCGCCGGCGCGGCTGCGTGGTGGGGTTATTTCTATGGCTCGAACATCGTTGGCGGAGTAGTGGGATGCTTCGCGGCGGGCTTTTACCTTCTGCGCGTTTACGATATGGCGATTGCCAGCTACGTGGCCGCCGCGCTCAACGTTCTGGTTGCCTTTGGGTCTCTCTTGCTTGAGAAATTCGCACCGGCCGACGCGCCCCGCGAAGCCAAATCCGCGCAAGCCGGCATGGTCCCCGCGGTTGCGCGCAACGCCTGGCGCGTCTATTTCGCCATCGCAATCTCCGGTCTGTGCGCCTTGGGCGCGGAAGTCGTTTGGACCCGAATTCTCGCCCTCATGCTGGGCGCCACCACCTACACATTCTCCATTATTCTCGGCGTCTTTCTCATCGGCCTCGGTCTTGGCAGCGCGGGCGGGTCTCATCTTGCGGAGAGTAAAGGAAAGCCGCGGCTCTGGCTTGGTCTTAGTCAGGTTCTTCTCTGCCTCACAATCGCTTATGCCGCTTTCATGCTGGCCGATTCCCTGCCCTACTGGGCCGGTAATCTCAACTCCATCGCCGGACCATGGAAGGACTTCCGCGGCGATTTGATCCGATGCGCCGTCGCCATTCTTCCGGCGGCGATTCTGTGGGGCGCCAGTTTCCCTCTCGCGCTCGCCAGTATCGCCGACACGGATGACGGCCGCGGCAACGATCCGGCTCGCCTGGTGGGCGCCATCTACGCAGCCAATACGATTGGCGCAATTCTCGGCTCCATCCTTTTCAGCCTGATCTTTATCCCCTGGCTCGGCACCGCGGCCTCTCAACAGCTGCTCGTGGTACTTTCTGCCATCGCCGCTGTCGTCGTACTCGCAAGCGTGATGGAAAAAGCCCTCGTCAAACTTACCGCGCTGGGCGTGGCAGCGGCCCTTCTCGCCTGGAGCCTTCCGGCCATTCCATGGATGCTTATCGGCTTTGGTCGCCGTCTGCCCACCACGACCGGTAAGTGGGAACTCTTACATGAAGCGGAAGGCATGAACTCCTCCGCCGCGTGGTCACGCTGGGAAGCCGGCACCGTGTACTTCCACGTCAGCGGAAAAGTTGAGGCCTCCACGGAACCGCAGGATATGAGCCTGCAGCGGATGCTCGGACACCTGCCCGCCCTGCTGCACCCGAACCCCAAATCCGTTCTCATTGTCGGCTTTGGCGCGGGCGTCACGGCCGGCTCTTTCGTCACTCATCCGGAAGTTAGTCGCATTACCATATGCGAAATCGAACCGGTTATTCCGCCCAACTCAGATAAGTATTTCGGGAAAGAGAATCACCACGTGCTTACTGACCCGCGTACGCACATCCACTTCGACGATGCCAGGCATTTCGTGCTCACCAGTCAGGACAAGTACGACATCATCACGTCAGACCCTATCCATCCCTTCGTGAAGGGCATGGCTTCTCTTTACACCACCGAATACTTCGAAATGTGCAAGCGCCACCTCAACCCCGGCGGTTTTGTAACTCAATGGGTTCCGCTGTACGAAAGCACGCTTGACGCGGTCCGAAGCGAAATCGCCACCTTCTTCGAGGCATTTCCCAACGGAACTATTTGGGGCAATGTGAATACGGATGGCGAAGGGTACGATCTTGTTCTGATGGGTCAGCTGCAACCCCTCAAAATCGATATCGACGCAACTCAGCAGCGGCTGAATCTGCCCCAAAACCGCGACGTCCGCGCCGATCTTGCCGAAGCTGGATACGGCTCCGCGCTGGATCTGCTCTCTACCTACGCGGCGCAGGCCTCCGATCTTCGGGAATGGATGCGCGATGCTCAGATCAACCGCGATCGTAATCTCCGGCTCCAATACCTCGCCGGCCTGGGCCTGAACACTAACGCCGCCGGCGTCATTTACGACCAGATGCTGAGTCCGGCGAAGTTTCCAGACAATCTGCTCGTCGGGTCGCCCCAAACAGCCTCCGCGATGCGGTCCATGTTCCACCGCAGGCGGTTCTAACGTACGCTCCAGGCAACTTCGTCGCCCGGCCGCGCGATAGTTATTCAAGCTTCTTTAAGGCAAATGGTCTTCGAGCCAGCGCACTCTCTGCATCTGGCCTTCGTAATCCCCTATTGCACATTCCAGATTGATATACCGGAGCCCCCGTCGCGCGGAGAGCCTGGACAGGGATCCGTCATCGGGCTCCGCTTTCGTCTGCAGCACTGCGTTATAAGGCGACTGAGCGAGTATCGCGAAGTCCGCCGGGCTCGTACACAGAAAGAAAGCACGCGGCGCGCCCGGTTGCTTGATCGAGGTCCGATCGCTCGCCGGAATCTCATCCCGCACCGAGTAGTCGCGGTTATTATGCAACGCAAAGAGGCGGCTGCCATTCGGCGGAAGCAGTTTCTTCAGCAGTTTCCCGCGCTCTTTATCGAGAAACGTCAGTGCGCGCGCGGCCACCTCCGGTGCCACGCCAGGATTGAGCGCGGTGATGCTCTTCTCTGCCCCCGCCCGCGAGAACATCCGGTTCGGATCGATTTTGACGCCCTTGATCTCCACGTTGCGAGTTTTGCCTGTCACGATATATGCGATCCCATCGTGATCGGCCATGTAAGCCGTCAATACGTCCCTTGCCGTGTCTTCATCGCCGTGGATCACGACGTAACGGCGCGGGCTGTGACCGTGACGAATTACATGGAACCGAACTCCGCAGATCTCCTGATAATTCCTGTGGAACAGTGCGGGGAAGCCGAAGATGAGCGCGCGGCGGCTGACGTTAATTTCGCTGCTCATGGCAGAATGTACAGTCGATACTCGCCTTCTTCTCGCGATGGCAGTTCATACATCCGCCCATCGTGAGATCGGTCTCGCGGGACATGGTCGCGCGTGTCGCAACCTGCCCATGGCATTCCTCGCAGGTATTCTTCGCGAGGTGCTTGCGGTGGCTGAAGTCCACCCAACTCGGGATTTCATAAACGCGCACCCATTTGATGTCGCGATCGTATTTGCCCGCATGACACTGCCCGCACACAGCCGGTTTGGGCAGAGTCATGATTTCGCCCGGATCGGGGTTGGGATGGCAGGTGGCGCACTTCAGCTTCAAGTCGCCGGCGTGCAATTTATGGCTGTACGGAACGGGCTGCCGCGGACCGTTTTGAGCCGACGCGACTACCGCTACCAGCGTCAGCAGCAGTAATCTCAAAGATCGCCTTTCCGCATTTGCTCGGCCATGTATTCCGACGCCCTCATGGCCAGCGCCGTGATAGTGAGAGTTGGATTCTGGGATCCGCCGGTGACGAAACTGGAACCATCCACCACGAACAGATTCTTCACATCGTGCGTCTGGTTCCACTGGTTCAGAACGCTGGCTTTCGGATTATCTCCCATCCGGCATGTACCGAGTTCGTGGATGCTCTCGCCCGGCGGCACCATCTTGTCGTGCTTCTCCAGTAACTCGAAACCGGAAGCCTGACACAGTTCGGCGAGCGTGTTCATGGCATCTTTCGCCATGTTGAATTCATTATCGGTATACCGGGTTTGTATGTGGAGCGAAGGCACGCCCCACGCATCCACCACATTCTTATCGATTGCCACGTGGTTCTCGTATCGTGGCAGAACGGACCCCATGGTGGTGGCGCTAAAGCCCCGGCCGCGATGAGTGTTCAGAGCCTTTTGAAGCTCTTCGCCGTAGAGCGGGAAGTACTTCGGATCGGGCGTACCCCCGCTGCCGAAATCGACTGCGTAGCCGCGCAGGTAGTTCTTCTTCTCGCCGTTCAGGTTTGTGAATCGCGGAATATAGCCGGTGCTTCCGCCGGTTTCCGAAGTCACCGCCTGCACCGTGTTCTTCACATAGAACTGATCGAACAAATAATGCCCAAGAACCCCGCTGGAATTCGCCAACCCGGAATTCAGCAGCAGGCGCGTACTCTCAAGGCATGACGCTCCCACCACCACAATCCTGGCCTTCACGTGCATCTCGCGCTTCGAGCGTCGGTCGACGAAGCTCACTCCGTTTACCAGCCCGGTTTTCTTATCCACCGTGATCTCGCGGACCACGGAATTGGGAACAATGGTCAGGTTGCCGGTGGCAGTCGCGTCCGGCAACAGCAGGTTCATCGAACTTGCGAGGGTGCCCTGGGCGCGGCGCTGCTTGGTTGTCGGGATGCCGCGCTTCTTTGCTTCAGCGATGAAACGCGCACCGGACGGGCTGTCGGTCGAGGGGTCATCGAGGAATACGCCGTCCGGCAGCTGTGGCAAGCCCTCCTTGCGGCCGGACACATGCAGCAAGGGTTCGCACTGGTCGTAATACGGAGCCAGGTCCTTGTAACTAATTGGCCAGTTGTCTCCGAAACCGTCGTGATCTTTGGCCTTGAACTCGTAATCGCTCAGACGCCAGGAAGCCCTGCCCCACACCAGCGTCTTGCCTCCAATGCGGCGAATCCGCACCCAGTAATAGGGATCTTTTGGATCGTATGAATAAGGGTTCTGCTTTTCGTCTGCCCACAGAGCGGCGGTGAACTCATTCGCCTGCGTCACGTGCGGAAAGCGCCCAGGCTTGCCAAAACCGCGGTAGGGCAATTCGTAAACCGGGCGGAGCGTTCGATCGCGCTCGAAGTCGAATGCGGGCCCCGCATCGAGCATGAGGCATTTAATGCCCTTCATGGTCAGGGTACGGGCCACCATGCCACCGGAAGCGCCGGAGCCGATGATCAGGACGTCATAAGTGGTAGCTGGCATGGCGTGTTCCGGCTGCTCCTACTCGATCGGATTCCAATAAATGCCGGTGCCCGCCGCGGATCGGCTGCGCTGCGAAACCACCGACGTCCACTCACGCGAGTTCACCGTGCCGGTTAGAATATCGGCCTTCGCGGCGTGCAGGAATGCCGCGAGAACGTCGTGTGGCTCCGCGTACGTCCACCGTTCGTGCAGAGGAGTGAGAACCCCATCCGCCTCCGCCGCGGTCAGGTCCGCAAACGGCTTGCCGTGCTTCCGTTGCGCGGCGGCATTCAGCGCGTTCAACCCGTCGCGATAAAGCCGCTGGCGGTCCGCCGGGGACTCACCGATCAGGAAATCCAGAAACTCCGGCACGCCCGCATCGAGGGCGCCCGGCGTATCGCCAACGGCTGGAACAATCAGATCGCTCAGTTTTCGCAGCGCGCTCAGTTGCGTTGCGGAGAAGTAATGCGGAACCGCTTCAATGCCGGGTTGGGCAAGGGCAGTTGCTGCCGGAATAGCAGCCAGGGCGCCGACAAAGCTCCGTCGTTTCATTCGACGGCTATTCTATCGCCCCGCCACTTCAGAAAGCACCCCGGATGAACAAATCGGGAACGACTTCACCTGCTCCCCGAACTCGCGCTCGTAGAGGTGTGCGAACGTGGCTTCGTCCGACGTGGCCGGCCCATGGGCAAGATACATGGGCAGGAACCGCCCCTCTTTGATCTTCACGTCTCCTCGAAATTCGGTATCGATCAGGCCGTGCAACAGGCTGGCCGTGCGGTCGGACATATTCACGTGGCCCGGCACGCCGCTCGATTCCATGCGCGCCGCGAAATTCACTGTGTTGCCCCAAATGTCGAATGCGAATTTGCGGATGCCAACCACGCCGGCGACCACGGGTCCACTATGAAGACCTACGCGAATGCCCCATTTAGTGCCGTCCGGTTTCGCTGCGAGGTTCTTTACAATCTCCACCATCTCCATGGCGGCAAGCACCGCGTCTACCGCGTGCGATTTCCGTTGCACCGGCAGCCCGCTCGCAAACATGTAGGAGTCGCCGATGGTTTTGAGCTTTTCGAGCCCGTATCGCGCAATGATTTCATCGAAGGCCGTGAAGTATTCGTTGAGTGAATCGACCAGCTTGCCGGGCGCCAATTTTTCGCTTGACACCGTGAAGCCCACGAAGTCCGTGAAGCATACGGTCACGTCTTCGAAACCGACCGGCTGCACGGAACCGGTTGCCTTCAGTTCATCGGCCACTTTTACGGGCAGGATGTTGAGCAGCAGTTCGCGGCTCTTCTTTTCCTGCACCTGTATCTCGTCGCGCTGCTCGCGAATTTCGACAGTTCGCTCTTCCACGATCACTTCGAGCTTGCGCTTCTCTTCGCGAAGTTGCCTGGTGCGCGCCTGGACAATTCCCCAAACGCCGAAACAGCCGAAGATCAGATAAATCGAATAAGCCCACCAGCTGCGATACCACGGCGGGAGAATGCCAAAAGCAATGATGCTTTGCTCAGCGATGGTGCCGTGTGGACTGAGCGCCTGCACGCGAAACCTATACGAACCTTCGGATAAATGCGTGTATTCCTTATGGGTTTCGTTGCCCCATTTGGACCAGTCGCTATCGTTGCCCTCGAGCCGATAGCGATATTGGACTGCTGTCGGCTTTTCATAGAATGGTGCCGCGAATTCAAATCGCAGCGCGTTCGATTGCCAGGGCAGTTTCACGTTCGCGAATGTTCCGGCCCCGCCGTAAATATCTTTAGCGGCGCCAAGATCGTGGATTCGCCGGGTGAGCACTCGGAAATCCGCGTCCGGGTTTCCGTAAAGGGCGCGGTCGAAGCGATGGAGCACGAAGTCGGAGCCGGTAACCCATGCGGTGCCATCGGGGTCGATCGACATCCAATAGATTCCGTTGATTCCGGTGCGGACCAGGGGCATCGGTTGCTTTGTGTAACCATTCGCGTTCTTTAATAGAAGATCGTGGTAGCGAGCGCCCGTGACCCATACATTGCCGGCTGTGTCTTCAAAAATGTTGAAAACGTCCCGGCTGCCGTTGGCGTACTCCTCTCCCAGGGTCGCATCCGGCGCGAAGCGCTTCATGCTTTCCGAATAGCGGCGCAGGCCTTTGGTGGTGGCAAACACGATATGACCCTGAAGGCGGCGTACGTTTGCCCAATCCTCCGACGGTCCCTCGGGGGTATACTTCTCCGCTTTGACCGGAGTCTCCCGAAAATCGAGACGCCAAATCTTACCGCGGGTAGTCGCCCACACCCGACCGTCGGAATCCTCGAGAATCGAACGGAATTCTTCACCCGGCGGGGTAAATTCGGCGGATTTTTCCCAAACTGCGCCGTTACGACGGAACTGCAGCACGCCCGGCCTGCCGGCCACATACACGATGTCGGCGTCCTGAGCCGAATTGCATATGTCCCAAATCGTGGTAGTCCTCAGAACGACTTTGGCTACCTTACCGGAAACGAGATAAACGCCATTGCTGGCGCCCGCGAAGATGGATTCGCCGTGCCGGGTAAGCGCCCATACCGTGGTCTTGGAAATCCCATCCAGGGTCTCAAACCGCGGCATCGCACCCGTTTGTGTCTGAATTCGGGAAATGCCCTCCGTGGTACCCGCGTAGATCGCATCCCCCTGCCGAATCATCGTTTCCACATTACCGGTTATTGCGCCACCCTTGGGAAAGTTGGACAAGCCCGGGTTAAAGTGCGTAATACCGTTGAATCCGGTAAGCCAAACGCCGCCCTGAGTGTCCGGATAAATAGCTGTTACATTGTCCAGATAGCCTTCGGCGGAGTTCACCGTTCGAAAGGGCGTGCCATCGCCGTCCAACAAAAGCAAGCCTCCGGTTCTGGTGCCGACGGCAATGGATTTCCCCCCGAGCACTGCAATGGACTCGGCCGTGTTTTCGGTGAGATAAGACTTTGCCGAAGTCGCGAAGGGTGTTAGCCCACCCGGCTCCAGTAAATATAACTGCTTTTGGGTACTTACAATGTGTTTATCGCCCAGAGACGCGGTCCCCTGCAGCAGTTCCGCGCCGGGCTTGGTATCGCCCAGTTTTTCTCCGCCGGGAACCAATTCGAGCTCGTCCCGCGCGTTAACCCGCATCAGCCCTGCTCCCTTGCTCTGCACGTATACGGAGTTATTGAGAAAGAACGCTCTTGAAAACTTTTTGGCGGGTGCCCAGGACTTAAAGGTTCCGTCCGGATTCAGCCTGAACAGGCGTTTGTAGGAACTGAAGTAGACGCCATCGCGCGTGGGCAGAATTCTCCAGATATCGTCAAATACGCGGTCCTTCCGCGGCACGCGTCCAAGCAGCGATTGAAATGTAAGTGTGCCTGTCGCGTCAGGCTTGAGCATTCCGAAGTCGCCAATGCGCCCCACGAATATGGTGCCGCGCGCATCGACTGCCACACCCCGAACGCCACCGGCTAGCGGGATCTGGCGCCAGGTTGCGCCGTCAAACTCAAGCACGCCGCTCGTGTTTCCGAAGTACATGACGCCGCGATGGTCCCGTGCAATTGACCAGTTTTGTGGCGATGAGATTCCGTACTGGTTCTCTGAGTAATTTTCAAAGAGGAAAGCGCCGGTCTCCGGGTTCAGCCCCGCCCAAACTGTTGAACAAGCCGGAATTGCTAAGTAGCACGCCAGCAGTGCGGCGGCGCCGGTACTAATACTGCGCATCAGAATATCTGCTTACGCTTCCCCCATGCGCTGAGACCTGCCAAACCGCCCAGCAGCAGAGCCATCGACGCAGGCTCGGGGCTTTCAGTTACCCCCTGTACGCTGGAGATACTTCCGAACCTCGCCGGGCCGTCGGTCCCGTCAAGGAAGATTGTGGTTTCTATTTGCCCGCGAAAGAATGCCGGGGGATTGAAGTCAATATGGCTGCTCCGCGTATCGGCACTGGAGTTATTGACTCGTATAACCTGAGCCAGAAAGGTATTGCTCGTGGCGGCAAACGCCCTGTCGGTAAGCACCGGCGGAGGCGTGGAACTGCAAATCGGAATCCCCTGGGAATCCGTGGTCCCGGTAAAAAAACCGTCGTTACAAAAGGCCTGAGTGATAAAGATAGAACCCATGGGCGGGTCGAGGCTGAGATCGGAGTTGTCCATCACGGGGCCCGGATCGATGAAGAAATCGTAGTCGATTTGGTACGTGGCCGTTTGACCCAAACCAACAGAGAACAATGTATCATCACTGTTCGCCAGACCGAACGTAAAGCCTCCTCCAAGCCCCGCTGATATCGGAGTAACTGCCACGTCGCTGGCCTGCAAAAGCGTCGCCCCGCCTGTGCCGCTCGACGAAAAACCGAAATTACTGTAGACGAGAACTCCGGGGCTGACGATGCAGCTAGTCATGTCCTGATAGGTAGCCATATTACCGGGGCCACAGTTACTGGCGCCGAGACTGGAAGCCTTCAGGGCCTGTCCGGACGACAATAAAACGATGGTAAATGTGATGTATAGTATGTTTTTCATTGGCCTTGTCTCACAGTTTCGGGGTTGAGTATAACAGGCATGTGTAATAGGTTCCAGAGGCAAAGAAATGTATTGCTACTACTTACGTACTGAATGTGACTTACGGAGCCGATCTACTAGAAAACGCGGGTATGTCTCGCCCGTATAACGCAACATACACGTGAGATCACTCAAGCGTCGCAACCAGGTAAGTGATGAATCATCCAAATCGGCGAAAGCACGGCCACTGCGCTAAAATCTGCTCGCCCGAGCCCGAATGCTACCCTGAATCTTGTCAGGTTCCGGGCTCCGTGCAATGGGCGGCTGCAAACCCCGCCAGATCCGGAAGGAAGCAACGGTAGTGGTTTAACCTGTGTGCCGCGGATCACCCGGGGCCTGGCATAAGAACCGGCGAAATTCTTCCACCCATGTACCAGGTCATCGCGCGCAAATATCGCCCCCAGTCTTTCGACGATCTGCTCAATCAGGACCACATTAAAACCACACTGCGGAATGCCATCGAGCAGAGCCGCATTGCTCATGGCTACATCTTTTCCGGGCAGCGCGGAACCGGCAAAACCACTACCGCCCGCATTGTCGCCCGCTGTCTGAACTGCTTCAAAGGTCCCACCGATAAGCCCTGCGACGAATGCGCCAGTTGCCTCGAAATCACGGCGGGAGGCTCCCCCGACGTCATCGAAATCGACGCCGCCTCTAACCGAGGCATAAACGAAATGCGCGAGTTACGCGAGAACGTTCGCTATCAGCCGTCGCGCGACCGCTACAAAATTTTCATCATCGACGAAGCTCACCAGATCACGAGCGAAGCCTTCAACGCCCTTCTGAAAACGATTGAAGAGCCGCCCGAGTGGGCCGTTTTCATCCTCTGTACCACCGAAACGCACAAGATCCCGGCGACCATCGCGTCGCGCTGTCAGCACTTCAGTTTCCGCTCCGTCGATTTCAACGATCTGATTGAGCGCATGCGCGAGATTTGCGTCAGCGAGGGGATCGAAGCCGATGACGAAGCGCTGTCTGTGATTGCGCAGTCCGGGGAAGGGTCGGTTCGCGATTCGCTCTCCGCGCTCGATCAGGCAATCGCCTGCTGCGGTGATAAGCTCGATGCCGCTTCTGTGAGAACGCTCCTGGGCGCTTTCGGAATCGATGCCATGGCGCAGGTCACTACCGCGCTGGCGAATCAGGAGGGTGGCACGATGCTGTCGCTCGTGGACGAACTGGAGCGCAACGGCGGCAGCCCTCAACATTTTTCCCGCGAACTCGCGCGCTATCTGCGAAACGTTCTCGTGGCCAAGATCTCCGGTTCGGATTCACGGCTTATTGCCGCCAGCCCTTCCGAACGAACGGAACTGGCGCGCATCGCGGGCGCGTTCGGCGAAGAAGACCTGACGCGGTACCTGCAACTTTCTCTCGACCTCTTTCGCGATCTGCAGTACTCTCTGCAACCCCGCTTTCACCTTGAGCTTGGATTGCTCAAAATGGTGCAGGCAGGCAAACTTCAGGGCATCGAGGAAGCGATTGCGAACCTTGGCCCGCGCGCGGCTGCGACAACTGCCGGTGTCGCGCCCGCTTCACCCGCGCCCGCCCGCGTGGCTGCCGCGCCTCCGCCTCCCCCCGCCCGCACAGGGCCGTCACCCTTCGAGGCTGACCGCCTGAAGAAAGCCGCCGCGCCGCCCCCCGCAGCGACCCCCGTTCCGACGGACGCGGATTGGCGCGCGCGCCTGCACGGCGCAATGGTGGAAACCGGTCTCCAGTTCTCAGCCGACGCCATGGCTCAGTCGGATGCGGCGCTCGTTAACAACGAACTCATCATCACCACTCAAAAGCAGTTCCAGCTGGATCTTGGGCAGGAGGAGATCAAGACGGCTCTGCGGCATCTTGGTCATACCGGCCTCAGGTTTAAAATTGCATTCGGTGAAGTGAAGTCCGCTCAAGCGCCTGTTCAAAAACCGGCGCCGCGCGAAGATGAAGTCACGGAGCGCGCGCTCGGCCACCCGGAAGTGCAGCGTTTTCGAGAACTGTTCGGTGGCGAGGTTCGCACCGTCCGCAACCTGAAGGAGAACTAGAGACCCATGAAGATGCCCGGCAACATGCAGGGAATGATGAAGCAGGCGCAGCAGATGCAGGAGCGCATGCAGGCCGAGGTCGCGGCTATTCGCGCGGAGGGTTCCGCCGGCGGTGGCATGGTCACCATCAAAATCGACGGGCACAAGAACGTGCTCGGCGTGAAGATCGATCCCGAAGTGGCGGGCGATGTCGAGATGCTGCAGGATCTTGTGCTGGCCGCCTGCAACGATGCGGTTAAGAAGGTGGACGAGGAATCGCAGCGCAAAATGAGCGGTATGCTCGGCGGCCTCGGCCTGCCCCCCGGACTTTTCTAAGACATGGCCGATTTCGCGGAGCCGCTGGCACGGCTAATTAACGAGTTTAAACGGCTGCCAGGCATCGGCCAGAAATCGGCTCAGCGGATAGCCTTCCACATTATGCGTGCCAGCCGTGACGATGCCGAGCATCTCGCGCGCACCATCATGGACGTGAAGGATAAGCTGCGCATGTGTACCGTGTGTAACAACATCAGCGACTCGGAACTGTGCCAGTATTGCAGGAATCCCGAACGCGACCAGACGGTGGTTTGCGTGGTGGAAGATCCGAATAACATTGTTGGCGTGGAAGTCACACGGCAGTTCAATGGGCTGTATCACGTGCTGGGGGGAGCGCTCTCGCCCTTGCGCGGTATCGGCCCGGAGCAGTTGAGGATCAAAAGCCTGGTTGACCGGATTGCCAGGGGCTCGCTGAGGGAAATCATTGTTGCAACCAACCCCACCGTGGAAGGCGAGGCGACCGCGGTTTATTTATCGAAACTTCTGAAGCCTCTTGGTATGCGGGTTACACGCATTGCGATGGGAGTGCCGGTCGGCAGCGATTTGGAATTCGCCGATGAAGTGACCATGTGGAAGGCCATGGAAGGCCGCCGCGAGATTTAGCGGTCAGCATCCCGGCAGTAAGCGGCCACAACGAGGGTCCCTTGCGAAACGTGGCAGGTAATCCTGCCTGCGGAGTGGCTTTCAGCCGCTCCAG
>Ga0105240_10006746_pt1 | contig 16806 bp, 16 predicted proteins | sample KBSC54metaG_FD_80426 | JGI IMG/M metagenome (GOLD analysis project Ga0105240, IMG submission 80426) | Corn rhizosphere microbial communities from Kellogg Biological Station, Michigan, USA - KBS C5-4 metaG | ecosystem: Host-associated > Plants > Roots > Rhizosphere > Soil | place: Michigan, USA...
ATACGGACCGGCCGCACAGCAGCCTTGGTTATCGAACACCACTGGAGTTCGCAGCGCTTAGCCGCACTGCTGGCCCACCCCCGCTAAAATGGGAGCAAATCGAAGTACGCTGTCTTATGCTCGAATGAACGGATTCTGGGAGCAGGTCAGGGCCAAGATCACGGCCTGGCGGGATGAGTACAATCGCGAACGACCCCGCAGTAGCCTGGGTTACTGAAGCCAAATGAGTTCGCCAAGACCTTGAAATCCTCAGTTCCGACCGCTGAAATAATCGAGGCAGGTCAGATGTACCGACGGTCAGGCTGCCTTGCAGATCTCGGTGCGAACTTCCAGCCGCGACAATGCAGGAATCGCTGTTAGTGTGGCCGATTTGAGACAGACCATGCATGAGAACGAAGTGGGTGTCCCGGCCGTCAAGCTATGGATGGAAGATTTAATGGCCTTTATCACGGCGTCTTTATAAGCGCTGTGGGGCCACGCGGCAACGAGATGCAGCCTTTCATGTTCCGCCGCCAGCAACGGGTATAACTTGGTTTCCAATCGTTGTTCTGTGAGTGCCATTTGCTCCGCCTTAGGGTATGCAAGTCAGGGGCCATAGCGGCCTCGCTTCGGGCACTCGCCCCGACATTCCTCGCTCCGCAAAAACGAAGCGCTAAGACATGGGCAGGGTTGATATAGCTCCCGTCTGGCACTCCGCAATCACCTTGAAGTTGGACCACAAGTGGAATACGATATGGACGGGTTGTTTTTACAATGATTAACCTAAAAACCAGCTTCCTATGGATGCTGGTCCCTGCGGCGTTCGCCAGCACTCTCACGGAACCTGCTCCGGCCCCAGTTATCTCCACGGCTTGCACGGTTGCGGGTCAGCCGGTTGACTGTATGGGTATGGCCGGCGCCGTATATGGAACCGAGAAAGTCGACGCCAGCGGTGCGATATCCATCCTTGGGCTAAACACCTCGAATGGTTTGAACATCGACGCAAACGCGGAGGCCGCAGCCGGGACAATTTTACCGGGGCCCACCATTTTAACTCTTGGGTCTTCGGCGATCGCCGCCGTGAATCTCGATTTCTTCGCTGTTACAGACGGACCGGAACGCCAAGGTTTTGCTACGTTTGTGGTGTACTCAGATGGTGACCACGGCGCTGATGGCGGGTCTTTCGAATCGAGCTTCATTAGCGGCTTGGCTTCCTGCCAGGTCGTGTTGTGCCATCAGAGTGGATCGCTCGTACCGTTTGAGTTGGGAGTCCCGTTTGAAATTGGATTATCCGTCGCCGCGTATGGGCAAAAGCAGGATTATCAACATGTGTATGACGGAGGATCTAGCGATGCAATTGTGCGGCTTCAATTATTCGATGCCAATGGAACACCAGTTGTGATCGTCAACGCTCCGGGGCCTTCCGTGCCGGAGCCTGGGGCATGGATTCTCACTGCATTGGGACTGTCGGGCATGCTTGCCCTTATAAGACCGTTCTCCATTACTCGATAGACTTCTTGGAACTGAGCCAACGCGCTGTCTACCCTACCCTGCCTGTCCGCCCGGCCTGATTAGTGCACCGCTCTAGATGATTCACTTGGCCGCGTCCTAGCGCGGAACTCTTCTGCGAAACCCGGGACCAATTCCCCAACGAAATCCGTCACCCGCGTCGCAGCTACTCCCACTAACGCGTCTTTTATGTGATCCCAAGTATCCAAAGCCTTCTGCTTGCGTGGGCTGCGGTCGGTGTACGTGGGCGTGTCGCGACGGGATCTTCCCAACAACGTCGCCACTAACACTCCCCCTCCGAAAGCAGCACCCAGAAGCGTCGCAGGATGCTTCTGAAAGTGATGGCGCCAATCACCGATTTGCTTCACCTTGTGCTCAAGTTCGTGCAGATTAGCACCAAGCTCATCACGCTTACGTTCAATGTCGCTCTCTATTTGGTTTGTGGTTTTGTCCATTGAAAATTGTCCTTCACAGTTTCAACCGTCCGTTCGGGAATCGGATGAACATTCCTGAGCCGGTTACGGCCGGCATAAACTAGCGACGCCGCTACGATGCCGGTCGAGACAGCAACGACCAAGGCCGCCGCCCAGTTTGCAATGACATTGCTTAAAGCAAACACGATGGCGACTAAAGCAAACAGGACGGCCAGGAAACCGGAGGCGGCTCCCAATCCGAGCAGAATTCCTGCGGCTTTGGCCTCGACGATTTCCTTGGAAATCTCCGATTTAGCAAGGAGCATTTCGGCGCGAACAATATCTTGAATGTTTTGGACAATGTCGCGCAGCACGCCGGATATAGAGCGCCCGTCGGTTTCGATAGCCATTAATCGTCTCTGCGCAGCGTCCGGCCAACCAAGAAGCCGATCACTCCAGCGACCATAAGGGATGGACCGGGGTTCTTCTTTACCAGTTGCTCTACATCGGACATCATGCTCTTGAAATCGTGGTTCCTGAGGTACTCGGCCGACGAACTCAGCTTGTCAGCAGTCGAATGAGCGAGACCGGTCATTTTCTCGCCGCTTTGATGAATCGCCGAGGCCGTGCTTTCGAGCCCGCTGGCGGCTGCGGTGCGGCCCTGCTCCACCTTATCTGCGGCCGTACGACCTAAATCATTTACGCTGTCTTTGAGTTGCGAAGCCGTTTCAGAGACCTTGTCGCCGAGCGATTTAACCGTCTCCGAAGCCTTGTCCGCTGAGGGATTGTTTGTTGGTGTCATGAAAACTCCTACAGGCATCAGTGCAAGTAGAGCGCCATCGTTCGCGATCGGTCCGGAATTCTGACGCCTACGATTAGAAGGTTTATATGCGCAGAGAAGCTGGGATGGTCAAACCAACGTGCGTGCATGACATGCATTCAGTGCAACCCAGACCCGTATCAATGCCCGAATTGCCGCACAATACGTCCCCCGATTGGGGGCCTAGATGCTCTCTTGCAAAAGGCGGACAGTCAGCTGGACTCTGTCCCGCCCGCCTCCATGCTAAACGTTACTGACGAGCCAACTTGCGGCCAGAACCATTTTCCTCAGTTGGATGGCGCGTACCTTTTTCCTCAGATTTCAACGCTGAGAAGGCCGGCGCCTCTACGAGTTGCCAGCTTCCGCCCGCGTTCCAGGGCCCGCGCGCGTTGGGTTCGCCGCGATCGCCAGTACCAGTGGAGTCGTCAAAATACTGATCCACCAGTTCAGGCGTGGGAGGAATGCTGCCAATTGAGAACCGGTCTTTACCAAGGCTTTCGAGCGCCGCGGTGAATGCCTTCATGTGCGTGATTTCGCGCGTCATGAGGAACTGTAACGCATCGATAGTACCCGGATCGTCGGAGAAGTTTATTAAGCGCTCGTAGACGATTTTGGCCCGTGCCTCGGCGGCAATGTCACTGCGAAGGTCAACATCCAACTCGCCGGTGATTTTAAGATAGTCGGCGGTCCAAGCATCCCCCATGGAGTTATGCAGGGCCACGCCGCCACCCCCGGCAATTGCGATAAGAGGATCCACTTCGGCGGCTTCCCGGTTGTTTTTCATTGGCTTGAGGTGCATTCTGGCCAAAGTACCCACGATTTCGAGATGACTTAATTCTTCCGTTCCGATGTCCATCAACATGTCTTTGCGTTCCGGGTCGTCACAATTCAGACCCTGAATCGAATACTGCATCGCCGCCGCGAGTTCGCCGTTAGCACCCCCAAACTGCTCGAGTAACATGTTGCCGAATCTTGGATCGGGTGTACCGACCTGCACTGTATACATCAACTTCTTAATATGGTGATACATAAGGGTCCAACTAGGCTTTCTGCTTTCTTTGACGAGCTGGCTTACCATCTATTCCGTCCATCGCCGAACAGGCATCCTGCATGATGGGCATGGCAATCGCAGTCAGTAAATAATCGGAGCTCTCCTCTTCTCCAAGAGTATGGGAGAGCAAAGTGGCAACCTCGCGCTCGCCAATTTGTTTTGCTAGACAGCGTGCCGTTCCATAAGCGGCAATTTCATAGTGCTCGACGCGCTGGGCGGCACCGATGAGGGCAAGATCGGCGGCCAGTTCCTGCTTGTCTTCGCTCTCCTTGATCGTCTCTTGACCCTCCTCGACCAGGCCCATCATTGCTTTACATGGCTTCGGTTGGGCTTTTTCTCCCAGCAACTGAAAGGCTGCCTTCAGTCTTTCAACGTGGCCTTCGGTTTGTTGGAGGTGCTTTTGGAAAGCCTCCTTCAACTTAGGATGGTGCGCAGCATCTGCCATCTTGGGCAAGGCCGAAACCAACTGGCCTTCCGCATGAAGCAAATCGCGAAGATTGTCGACTAACAGTTCTTTCAACGGACTCATCTGGTTCGATTCAGTGGACGGTTCTTCGGCCACCAACGTAGTTCTATTTGGCATTGCGAACTCCTGTGCCCGATTGACTGCACGCGCAGGGCCAGAGACGCCGCCCTAGAATCTTTTAGGGATCATGTGCCAAATGAGCTGGCGAGGTAGGCCAGCGCATAGCAAGATGACCGGCGAGGAAGCACGAAAGGCAGGTGACAGTGCAGGAATGATGCACAGTAGCACCCAAGCGGGCTCGGCAAGGTTTACGGCATCAGCGGCGGCATCCCAGCAACCCCATGAACCTTTTAGCATCGCTTTTCATCGAGACATTATTAAACAGGATGTATGCGGGATCTTCGGCCTGAGCCTTATAGAGCAGCCGTTGGAGCTGGGCCAGATCCTCCTCGGTGTAGTGATACGAATAAGAGCCTTTACCATGAAGTCGCCAGTAGACGGCATCGCCATACTGGGAATGATCGGTCAAGGGATCCACGCAATGGATTAACTTATGTTCCGCGCAAAGGTCACGGACCACCTGACACGGCCAGGGTCCGCGAGGCTCCCAAGCTAGACGGAACGGTTGGGGACCAATCTTTTGAAAGAATCGGGAAAGGTTCTCGATGTTGCCCTGAGTAGCCTTGAATGACGCGGGACACTGGAAAAGAATGACACTTGCACGCACCGTTTCAGCGATTTCAAGAGTCCGCTTCCACGCCTCCCAGACTTCCTCGGTGTCCTGAAAAAACCCACACATTTGACTACGTTCCGGCGACAAAAAGCCTCGCAGGCGACGGTAGGTCGGGCTGGAGCACGGGTGCGTGATGAGTTGCCAGGCCTTGAGACAGAATTCGAAGTCTGGAGGCGCCAACGCGCGCCATCGCGCCGCCACTTTGGCTGCGGGCGGATCATAGAAAGTCGATTGAATTTCGATTACCGAAAACTGCGAGAAGTATTGAGCCTGCGCGCCCGCCCACCCACAGCAACCTATCAAAGACTGCACCGGTTCAGCCTCCCGACCCTGAGAATGAGCTTCGCCGCTCCGCCCGCCTCGTGAAGCACAAGTTTCGAAGCGGTTCGCTCTGTGCTGAAATGTAAGAGCATGATTAGCGCCAACGTCATAAAGGGCGTACACGAGCTTTTGGATGAACGCGGAATCCGCCCCAAGCCGGGTGAGACATTCGGAGATACGGTAGCTCGGGCGCTCGATATTTCCGCGCGCCAAAGCGAGATCCTGCTCGAACGCCTGCATGATGGCGCGTCCGTCGACGAAGCCGCTGCTGCTGCCGAGATTGACATCGGTCAAATTCCGGGAGATTTCCTGGTCCGTATCGCGACTGCCATCGGCACCGCTTTAGGCCGCGTGAATAGAAGTTAGCAAGCGGCGAAAATGTAGCCTGTTGTTGTGAGCAAAGAAGAAGCAGCCGAGACGCTTTCACTCGATGGACGAGAGGTCCGCGTCACACATCCCCACAAGCCGTACTTCTCGAAACAAGCCAAGCTCTCGAAGCTCGACATCGTGCGCTACTATCTGGCGATCGCGCCCGGCGCACTGGCTGGAATCCAGGACCGTCCTCTCGTCCTAAAGCGGTTCGTCAACGGTGCCGACAGCGAAGCGTTTTACCAAAAGCGCGCGCCCACGGAGCGCCCTGCCTGGCTGCGAACCGTAACTCTATCTTTTCCATCCGGCCGAACGGCCGAAGAGATCGTCGTCGACGATGCTGCCGGCCTTGCATGGATCGTCAACTTGGGCTGCATCGAACTACATCCTCATCCGGTGCGCTCGGGCGACCTGGATCATCCGGATGAACTGCGGATTGATCTTGATCCCGGTCCTGGCATCGATTGGGGGGATGTTCGCACTGTGGCTCTCGAAGTGAAGGCGTTCCTCGAAGAAATGGGTCTTCGGGGTTGGCCCAAGACTAGCGGATCGCGTGGAATCCATGTCAACGTGCGGATTGAACCACGATGGACCTTTACTGAGGTGCGGCGTGCGGCCCTTGCGCTATCGCGGGCAATCGAACGGCGGGCGCCCACTCTGGCCACTTCAAAGTGGTGGAAAGAAGAGCGCCACGGCGTCTTTCTTGACTACAACCAGAACGCGAAGGATCGAACCACCTGCTCGGCATACTCCGTGCGCCCGCTGCCGGATGCACGTGTCTCCATGCCCTTGGGGTGGGATGAAGTGCCCGAGTGCGACCCTGCCGATTTCACCGTGTTGACCGTTCCGAAACGCTTCGCGGAGGTAGGCGACCCGCACGCGACGATGAACGCGGCCCGAGGTTCATTGGAAAGATTGCTCGACCTCGCCGCGAAGGATGAAGTTGACGGCCTCGGGGATGCGCCGTGGCCGCCGCACTTTCGAAAGATGGAAGGGGAAAGCGCGCGTGTGGCGCCGTCACGTGCCAGGTCTGCCGCCAAAAAACCTAGCGGGAAGACAGCTAAAGCAGGATCCACACGCACGAAGATGCCCCTGATCGTCGTCGCGAACTCTCCCAATCGGGAGCAAGCGCTGGCCGGTCTGGAACGATGGAAAAGCAAGCACGCCAAAATTACCGATTTTCTCGCGAAAGACGACGTGTTAGTGGATTCGATGCGGGGCCGTTCATCGACGTGGACCCGAATCCGGGTGAATTTGCGCAACATACCCATGGACCTCCGGCCTGTTCAAGAGACTCCCGATCCGGATGACGATCCGACGCGTGAGTGGCGCGCTCACCGCGAGTCGCGGAAAAAGGCGTAGGCGAATCCGATTTTCACAAATCACGCGCGAAGATCTCCATCAACTCTTGCGGTGGAACCACTTCGAGTTGAGCATAGGTACAGTCGCGCGGATTCTTGTCGGCGCGCCACCTTCGAAACTGCGACATATGGCGAAACCGTTTGCCCTGCATATGCTCGTAGGCGACCTCCACTACCAGCTCGGGACGCAGGGGCTCCCACGATAGATCCTTGCCTTGGCTCCAGCGGCTTTGCCCGCCTGGAATCCGATGCCCCGGTTCGCTTGCTGCCGAACCATCCTCCGCCCAGCTTTTCCATGGATGATTGACCAGTGCATTCTGGCGATAGGGAGCGAGATATTCCACCAACTCCAATCGCTTCGATTGGGTGAAGCTGGCACACACACCGACGTGCTGCAGTGCCCCCATGTCATCGAACAGCCCGAGCAACAGGGAGCCGATCATAGTTCCCTCCCCTTTCTTGTGCCAACGGAAACCAGCTACGACGCAGTCGCAATCGCGCTCGTGCTTAACCTTAAGCATCACTCGTTTGTCAGGCTCGTATGCTCCCAATCTCGATTTCGCCATGACTCCATCGAGCCCAGCGCCTTCAAACCGATGAAACCAGTCTGATGCAACACTTCGATCCTCGGTGGCCGGAGTGAGATGGATCGGCGGTTTCGCGGTTGACAGCAGAGTTTCCAGTCGCTTACGGCGGCTCTGAAACGCTTCGCTCCGCAAATCGCGGTCGCCGTGGCAAAGTAGATCAAAGAACACAATCGAGGCCGGCGTTTCGCGCGCCAGAAGTTTCACCCTCGATGCGGCTGGATGGAGGCGTAGCTGGAGCGCCTCGAAGTCGAGGCCCTTCTTTGTCGCGATGACGATCTCGCCATCCAAAACGCACCGGGACGGCAATTGTTCCTGCAATGTTTCGACGACATCAGGGAAATAGCGATTCAGCGGTTTCCCATCGCGACTCTGAACCAGAATCTCATCGCCATCGCGGAAAACGAGTGTGCGAAACCCGTCCCATTTCGGTTCGAAAATCCATTCACTGCCCACCGGCAGTTCACCAACTCGCTTAGCAAGCATAGGCAAGACAGGCGGAGTTACAGGTAGCTGCACGTCTCCATGCTATACCGCGCGCGGGGGCTGAACGGGATCGTTGGGAGCTTCGCACAACGGGAAGCCCACTGCTGGGTATTGAGGCGATGGTTCTCCAACAATCTCAAAAAGTGAACTTCAGTGCGAGCTGCATCAACCGCGGGGCGGCGGCCTTGGTTACTTGTCCGAAGAGGTCGCTATCGATGTCCCCATTGACGGCAGCAGGTCCGAAGAATTGGGTGTGGTTGAAAGTATTAAAGGTTTCGAGCCGGAACTGCAGAGCCTTCGACTCGGAGATTCGAAAATTCTTCAGAAGTGCGAGATCGAAATTGAGCATCCCGGGTCCGTAGAAGGATCGGCGGGACGCGTTGCCGGGAGTTCCGAGTGCGTTTTCCGTGAAGTTAGCTGTGTTGAAATACGGCAGCCCGTTGCGCGGATTGCCGTTGAGATTCAAGGACCCTCCGGTGGTGTCAGGCAAATCCAGCGACTTTAGATTCACGCCATTCGGTTGGCTGCCTTGCAGAGAATTGTCTCCCTCCGTGGCTAGAGTCACCGGGAAGCCGGTGCTGAGACGGGTGATTCCGGAAATTGCCCATCCCGTCGTGAGCATTTTGGCGTGGCTGCTCAGCAGTTCGATCGGGAGCTGATACTGGTAGGTCGCGACGAAGTTGTGTTTAAGATCCCAGGCGGAAAGTGCGCGCGTCCGGCTGTAATTGAAGGGATCGACAATATCGGAAATGCTCGAAGCCTGATCGATAGATTTGCTGTAGGTGTAGGCCAGAACCACTTCCAACCGTTTACTCGAATGCCTCAGGCTGGCTTGAAATGAGTTGTAGTTCGAATTTCCGAAGCTGCCTTCGTAATCGTCATTGCTGAAGTTGGATCCTAAGGGCCCGCGAGTGCCGTTGAATATCTGGCCAGTGGCACTTATGTATTGCGCATCCTCGGCGAAAGGCCCGCACGTGGACGTTCCGGGCAAAACAGCGCTCGGTTTGCTTAACGCCAGACACAGGGCGGGATTCCCGGGGTTCGCCGAATACACCATCAGAAGATGGTGGGCCTGTGAGCCGACATAACTGAGACTCAGGAGTGTGTTCATACCGAGCTGGCGTTCGACGGAAAAGAAGTAGTTCTCGCTGTAAGGGAATGTATTGCCGCGGAATGGGGCCGTCATCCCCGCTTGAGGCAGATACGGAGAATAGTCGATGTTTGGATTGGGATGATTCACAGTCGCGTTCAGCGGTGGAAATGTGAGAGGGAACGGTTGAACGTGGACGGTACCGTCGGCGGCGCTCACAAAGGGGGTCGCGAAAAGTGGAGGCGCGGGGCTCGTGTAGCTCAATCCATACGGAGGTTGCGGTTCGTCGATAGCGATCGTATTGCCTTGAATCACGGAGTAAAACATACCGTAACCGGCGCGGAAGCTGGTTTTGCTTGGGCCGCCTAAGATTTTGCCAAGTAGTCCGTGCGAGTTGCTAGGCGAGTACGCAATACCGAAACGTGGTGCAAATTTGTTGCCTTCGGGAACCAATGTGTTGGGCACGCCCGCGTCCGTGGGATAGACCAAACCCTTTGGCGCGGTTGGGTAGACCTTCGATTGCTGGCCGAGATTGAACGCCGGAATCTGGTTGTACTTCTCCGACCAATATTGCATCAGATCCCAACGTACTCCCAGGTTTACCGTCAGGTTCGATGTGACACGCCAGCTATCCTGCCCGAAGGCCGAGGCGTACTTGTGCCGGCCATAGTAAGTTTGCGAGTCCGCCTGGTTATATTGACTTGCAACTCCGATCAGAAAGTCCGCGAAATCCGAGCCCGTTTCCGAGCCGTGGAACTGGAAAGATCCATTGAACTGAGGATTCGGATTGACGTTGACCTGTTCATAGCTCGCATGGAAGCCGACCTTGATGTTATGAGCCCCGTACACCTTCGAGAGGTTGTCACTCAAAGAATAGGTATTGTTGGCCTGCGTCAAGTTCGTGGTGGGAGTTCCCATGACGAACGAATTGAAGGAGACGTTCTCGATACCTTCGATCTTGGGCGCGAGCACGACGATTCCGGGCGTTCCCGGTCCCGTAACGAAGCCTTGTGACGCTAAGGTGGGGCCGACTCCACCGGAAGGCTGGCCGACGTTATTCGCAGTGCGCATGTAGCTCAGACGCAATTCGTTGACCACCGTGGGCCCGAACGTTTTCGTGTCGCCGATGTTGATCAGCTGCGAGCGTCCCAAATTTAGCGCTGCAAAGCCCGGAACGCCCGCCCCTCCTTGCCCCGTCGGGTAGGGATTGTTGAGATTGTAATCGTCGAAATAGTAATACCCTGAAATCAATCCCCAGTGTTCCGTGTTCGCGTCCATCCGATAGCTGGCCTTGTCATCGCGCAAAATCCTGCCGAAGGCGCCAGTCGAAAAAGTGGAGGCGCCGACGTTCGGAGCGGGAATATATTGCAAGAGATGCTTGGAGGGTTCCGCCCAGGCTCGCTGCGGAATGATTCCGTTGGGAAAAACACACTGAGAGCTATCGACACATCCCGGCGTATAGTACGGCTCGTTAACGGAAACACCGTATCCGAGCTTTTGTTGGAGAAGACTGGCGAGATTAGGACCGCTTACTTCGCCATTGAGCGAATCTTTTTCATCGCTCAAATTGCCTGTGCGGTCCGCGGCGGTCGGGACTGGAATCAGCCCGGTATCGACGCCCTGGCTCTGCCGCGTACCCTGGTAGTCGCCGAAGAAGAACAGTTTGTTCTGCTTGATAGGTCCACCGACAGTCCCCCCAAACTGATTCTGCCGGTAGAAACTGCGCTCGGGTGAAAAGAAGTTGCGCGCATCCAAATCCGTATTGCGCAGAAATTCGAATCCACTTCCATGTACCTCATTGGATCCGGACTTGGTGACAACATTTACCACGCCACCGCTATAATTGCCAAACTCTGCGTCGAAGTTGTCCGTTAAAATCCGGAACTCGGCGATCGAGTCCAGATTTGGCACCACCGAGGTGCCCCCATTCATCAGTTCCTTGACATCGCCTCCATTTACCATGTAACCGTTCGCATCTTCGCGCTGTCCGGTGATGGACTGATTGCCCGGGTTCAGTCCTCCGGAAGGGGCGATTGCAACCGACGCTCCCGCCATCACGATAGAATCCTGCTGCTGGGTGGTGGTGGGTACGATGCCCGGCTGAAGCGCCAGCAGGTCGGTGAAGCTCCTCCCGTTCAAGGCTACCGTCGTCATCTGCTTGCCAGTGACCACATCGCCAATCTGGGTATTCTCTGTCTCCACATGAATCTGCTCCGTGGTAGCCGATACGGTCACCTCTTCCGCCCTTTGCGCCAGTTCGAGGGTCAGATCCAATTGAATTGCGGAATTGGTATCGATCACCACATTGGTTCGTTTCTCGGTGCGAAAGCCACGAGACTCGATCTGGACATCATAGGTTCCGACGGCCAGACTAGGGAACGCGTAGTCGCCCTTAGCGTCGGTGGTTGTCTTGGTCTCGATGCCCTGAGCGACATTGGTGGCCGTCACCATGGCCCCGGGAATCGCTCCACCGCTGGAGTCTTTCACGGAACCTGCAATGCGTCCAGTTACCGCTCCTTGGGCGAGGGGTAAGCACGCGAATATTGCAGCGAAGATCCAGCGAAACAGAGCACGATGCCGGTTTTCAGATGAGGAGTTGTTCATGGGTATGAGGGCAAATGTGAAGGCGAGCTTTACCCTAACACGCCGGTTCGATATCCGAGCCCTAGAGAGAGTCAACTGGCAGTCAGTGACAAGTCTCTTTGGGTCAGTGACCGCAGATAACAAAGGGTTTCAATGGCCGAAAGGAAGGAGAGCACAGACGGAAGCGTAGATCATCAAGCACCGAAAGAAGTCGCCGCGGATCGAAAGGCCGAAGCAGTGACCCGAGAGGAGGAAGTATCAAAGCACACCATCTAGTTAAAGCAAAAGTGAGCTCAGCAGCTTGGGATGAGAAGCTCTATGCGGACCCTTGAAGCGTCACCGGCAGCCGCGACCGTGAGAGTCCAGCAGCCTTGGTTAGAAACTCGACAACTACCGGAACCTGCTCGTCCGTCAGATTCGCACCCTGCGCCTTCATGCGAGCAACTGTGGCGGTCTATCCGTCCTTGTCCGCCACCTTGTTCTTGACGCGATCGAGCGAATGGCACGAGGTGCAGGCGGTGTTCACGAGGTTTGCAGCTACAGCATCGGGACCCTTGAAAGCGGGGGCCGCGCCATCCGGCGCCTGGGCTAGAATCACGAGTGCAATGGACATGAGGAATGCCGCAACATTCAAGACGAGCTTCGTCATGGAGGTAATTATACGTAATCAGCAGCCCAACGAAACAGGGCCGGGCCCTAGCTGAGATTGTCCAAGTAGAAGCCGACGATGTGATATCTTTGGCCTGAAGAAAACCTGTAGAAAGGAAGCCCGCGTTATGGAAGGAAGCGACGATCATCCGCGGGATTTGCCAAACCTCCTCCGCAAGCGTTTCTGCTTGGCGCTGGTGATCCTCGCGAGCTGCTGCGCGTTGTCCGCGCAACCGTTGGAGGATCCCCAGGCTCAGTTCAACCGGGGGACAGACTACTGGTATGGAAATGGGGTTCCGCAGGACTACGTAGAGGCTGCCAATTGGTATCGCAAAGCCGCGGAGCAGGGTTATGCCGAAGCGCAGTATCGACTGGGACAGATGCTGGCTATCGGCCAGGGTATCAGGCAAGACCAAACCGAAGCCGCGAACTGGTATCGCAAGGCGGCCGAACAGGGTGTCGCGCGAGCGCAGTACAACCTGGGAACGATGTATGTCTTCGGTAAGGGCGTTCCAAGGGATTACGCGGAAGCGGTGAAATGGTTCCGCAAGGCGGCGGATCAGGGACACGTAGAAGCGCAATACAACTTGGGGGTATCCTATCGCGACGGGCAGGGTGTCGCTCAGGACTTCCACGAGGCGCTGACGTGGTTCGCCAAGGCGGCCGATCAGGGATACTCCGCGGCACAGTTCACGATGGGCTTGATGTATTCAGATGGCCAGGGCGTTCCGAAAGATCCGGGGCAGGCGCTGGCTTGGTTCCGCAAATCCGCGAACCAGGAATATCCTCCGGCGGAATTCAACATGGGAGTGCTCTACGCGGTAGGAACAGGCGTGCCGCGCGATTTGGAGCAGGCGGTGGAATGGTATCGCAAGGCGGCCCAAGGGGGGGTGTCCCAGGCTCAGGACGCGTTGAGGATGGTAGCCGGCACGGGGTTGCCGTCGGCCCAACATGCGCTAGGGATGACCTACGAGAATGGCTGGGGTAGCTTGACGATCGAAGCAGAGGCAGTGTATTGGTATCGGAAGGCCGCCGAGCAGGGCTATCCGCCGGCGGAGTACGATCTGGGGCGGATGGTCGCTGACGGCCGGGGTGTGCGGAAGAATGAGGCCGAAGCAGAAGCCTGGTTCCAGCGGGCCGCCGAAAAAGGAATACGAGAGGCGCAAACGCGGCTGGAAGCCCTTGGCGCGCCCGCGGCGCCGCCTAAATAGCCGATGCGGATATTTTGCATTTCGTTAGCCCTTCCGCTAGTCTGCGGCGTCGCTCTGAGCGTGTTCGCGGCCGACCGGGTCTTTACGCCTTATGCGAGCGTGAAACCCGTTTTAGATCAGCCGAGCGACCTGCTGCCTGCAGAGCTGAGAAACCCAAATGAGGCCAAGTGGAGCGCCTGGAGCCAGCGGCAGGACAAGGCCATTCGAGCGCGTCTTCAGGAAGGCGATTTGGACTCCATGGTAAATCTGCTGTTATACGGGACCTCCTTCACGAAGCAGCCGCGGATCAAGCTGGAGGCCCTCACCGAGGCTTCGAAGGCTGGGATCCTGCGGGCCCGCGTGGATGATTTGGTCGCGGGTCTGCGGAGTCCGGGAGACAACGAGCGTCTCATTTTTCTGAATGATCTTCTACGAAGCCAGGGAATTGATCCGAGCTCCCCGGGCGAAACAGGCGTGTTCATCTACAATAACCTCGGGCGAGTCATTCAGGAGATTGGGACCTTGGCGAAGCGCGCCGAGGAAGCCAAGCGGCTTACGCAGCCGGCCCAACCGGATGCGGCCGTCGATCCATCTGCGATTTTCAACTGGCGGCCGGGGCTGTTCCGCGATCGTGGGGTTTCGCTCGACACCGGCATTTTCCCTAATTTCTCGATCGAACAGGCCTTGCGCGATCTGAAAAATCGCGGTGTGCTGCGCGAAGGCCAGGTGGCTCGCGTGGCCGTGATCGGGCCAGGTCTCGATTTTATCGACAAGAACGAGGACGCTAGCTACGACTATTATCCCCAGCAGACTTTGCAACCCTTTGCATTGTACGATTCGCTTGTCCGGCTGGGGCTGGCGAAAGCTAACGCGGTATCCATGTCGATTTTCGACATCAGTTCCAGAGTGATCGACCACATCCAGCGCGCCCGCGAACGCGCCCGTATGAACGTGCCGAACACCGGTTATGTCATCCAGTTGCCGCGCCAGGTCGCTCCTGCGTGGCCGCCCGATCTCATCGCTTATTGGCGTTCGTTAGGCGACCGCGTGGGAACCGAGGTGACGCCGATCCCTACTCCCACTGCTTTTCAAGGTCTGGAAACGCGAGCCGTACGAATCCGTCCGGACGTGGTGCTGACCTTGCACCCGGTAGACCTGAATATCGTTCTCGAACGCATGAATCTGGCCGAGGCGGATCGCTTCGACCTAATCGTGGCTACCAACATCTTTATCTATTACGACGCATTCGAACGGTCACTGGCGCTGGAGAACGCTGGCGCCATGTTGAAGCGCGGAGGTCTCTTGCTGACCAATGATCGGCTGCCCGAGGTTCCTGGCGGATCGATGCGGCTGGATGGCGTGACCGAAGTGCAATATAATCACGACTCGATCGGTCGGTATCGGAAACGATAAGTTGAGAGTTTGCGGACGGCAGGCTCTTGCTGCCTGCCTCCCCGTAATGCACTCTAGAAACGGAAGCGGGCGACGATCTGGCCTGTCCGTTGCCCGGCGTTGAGGGCTGCCGTTTGGTCAAAGCCGTAGCCGGAAGCGAACGTGCTGGCGCCGGCCGTGCAGGTACTCGTGGTGGTTCCCGTATTGCCCGACGCGAAGCAAGTCGGCGCTGTCTGCGGTGCGGGTGCCCCTGTGGCGTTGCCCGCACTTGGGTTGGGAAGTGCGGTGCGGTTAAATATGTTCACGAACTCCGCCCGAACGCTGAAGCTCATCGTCTCGCGGATCCTGAACGTGCGTCCAATGTTGAAGTTCTCCGTGGGATGCCGCTGATAGCGGAAGTCGCTGTAGTACGCCGGAGAGTTTCCATACGTGCCAGGAGCGGGATTTGCCCACGCGGCCGAATTCAGCACCAGAGTCTTGGTGGGATCATAGCAGTGGCAGTTGATGTCCACGTTGTACAGCGGTACTCCGGGGACACGATTCATGAACGACGCAGTCGGGAGAAAAAACGACGTGTTCAGCGAATTCGTCGCGGTCGGAACGAGGATCGGCGTCCCGCTGGCGTAAGTGAAAAGGGCTCCCGTTTGCCAGTCGCTCAGCACGTACTTCAGGATCTTGTTGCCAGCCCACGGAGCTACGGGCACTGTGTAGGTGATGTTGATATTGCTGACCAGGGGCCGGTCTAAACCCGAAAGGGTCTTGTTTAAACTCCGATTGAAAATATCGTTCTCGGTTCCTGCCTCAATACCATTTTGGAGTGTCTTCGACCAGGTAAAGTTATAGCTTACATCCAGACCGTGCGATAACCGTTTGATCACCTTGAGCTGCAAGGATTCGTACCAGTTATCTCCCACCGGGGCCCACAGCGGTGTCGGCGCCGTCGTGAATTGCGGGAAGGGCCGCAGCGACTGGGCTACGGTACCCGTGAAACCCGGGTACGGCAGCTTGTTCTGAAACCTGCCGGCAGCCGCACTGGTGATCGGGGCCACCAGGATAGCCCGGTCCGCCGCGTTGGTGATGTCGATTCCGGCGGCTAAGAGGCTCTGCGGCGTGTTCGGGTTGTAGTTGAGCGCCCCTGAGGAGGGCATCCACACCCCGCGGTTCCCCACATAGGCAACGTCCACCACCAGATCCCGGACGATCTCGCGCTGCACGCCGAAGCTCCATTGATACGACTTGCTGGGATACCCCGCGTTCTTGTCGATCCAGTACCCTGGTGCTGCACCGGGCGCTCCCGGAGTAGCTGGGTTCACAACGGGGAAGTGGCTCGGATCAAAGTTTGGCCAGGCAATCTGAGCATATGTCAGCGGAATGCCGCCCTTCAATCCGTTAGGTAAGGGTGACTGGCCGAAAGAAGTGGAAGGTACACTATTGGTCGATGTGACAAAGCGCGTTTGTATACCGTTGTCGGGGGTTGTGCCGATAAGCAGGCCGGCTCCTCCGCGGAGCACGGTTTTCGGAGTCAACTGATAGGCGAACCCCAGCCGCGGCCCAAATCCAAGTTTATAGCTATTGAAAAAATTATTATCGCAGCCGCAGGTGGCCCCATAGGTGACGCCCCCGGGGTGACCACCGTCTTGCCTATTGGCCACCGCGGGGTCGAAAAATCCATAACGGCCATACTGCTCTTTCCCAGAGGTGGAGTAATCGTAGCGCAGCCCGAGCTCGAGCGTAAGCTTGCGGTTGACCTTCCAACTGTCCTGACCGTAGAATCCCAATTGGTGTTTCCCGAGCCTGGCGACCGCCGGTGA
>Ga0105240_10006749_pt1 | contig 16803 bp, 4 predicted proteins | sample KBSC54metaG_FD_80426 | JGI IMG/M metagenome (GOLD analysis project Ga0105240, IMG submission 80426) | Corn rhizosphere microbial communities from Kellogg Biological Station, Michigan, USA - KBS C5-4 metaG | ecosystem: Host-associated > Plants > Roots > Rhizosphere > Soil | place: Michigan, USA...
CGCCAACGCCCCGCTCGTGTTCGCCGAGGTCAAGCCATTGCGGTTCGCGCTGAAGAAGACATTGGTCGTTCCGGACACCGTCGATGAGGTCAGCACCGTACCGGATACGCTCGTGTCGAAGTTACCGGGAGTGTTCAGGTTGGCTCCCAGACCGTTGAAGTAGGCTACCGTCGGGGGAGTGCCGACAGTGCTGGTAAAAGCGACCAAGATGGCGGTGCCGTTGCTGCTGAAGTTTGCAGTAAACGATCCTGTGTTCGTGGCGAGGAAGTTCGACGCATTGAAGCCAACGATCGAGCCCGCTCCGTTGATGAGGGTGTAGGTTCCACTGCCGGTGACCAGACTGTTATTGAAGTTGAAGGTCGTGGTACCACCAATGGTCAGGACACCGCCGCTCATGGCGATCAAGTCGTTGTCGACACCACCAATGTTGGTGCTGGCCGTGAGGTCGTAATCGAAGACTGTGCCGTCGCCGACGGTGAAGTTGCCAACATTGCCGATGGTCAGAGTGCCGATCGTGGCAGCGGTAGCGCCGGGGGCGAGGTGGGCCACGTTGCCGCCAACACTCAAGGTAGTCACAGGGCCGTTAACAGAGCCGTTACCGGCCAGGGTGGCAACGCCGGTATTATTGCCGACAGTCACCGGAGCTCCCGGAGCCGTTCCTCCGTTGAGGAAGAGGATGCCGGAATTCACGGCAAGAGAACCCGCACCCAGTGCGCCATAGGCACTATAGGCGATGGGCGTCGTGATAGCCGCGCCAAAATTCGACGTGCTCGCACTGAGCGTGACCGTGTTGGCACCAACCGCAGTGATGTAAGCCCCACCCGGAATATTCGTGCCTGTAACCAGTTGACCGACGGACAAGCCCGCCGTGGAAGCAATACCTGTGATGGTATTGCTATTCGCGCTCACCGTTCCCGACAGGGAAAGAGCAGCCGAAGCCGCACCCGAGGCGATGACCGTACCGCCATTGATGGCCGTGGGTCCCCGATAGGTATTCGCGCCCGACAGGACGAGAGTGCCGGATCCGATCTTCGTCAAGCCAACGGTGGGCAGGATGGAGTTGGTGCCATTCACAATCGGGCCGCCCAGAGTGAGCGCCCCGCCCGTGCCGGTCACATTGATCGTACGAGAAACGGACTCATTGGCGCCAAGCGAGGTGACCCCGGTGCCGAGATTCAAGGCGTTCGTGCCGCCGAAGGTGAAATCACCGTTGAAAGTCAGCGCATGATTTGTGCCCAGCGTGACGGCGGATCCCGAGGTATTGTCGATGGTCGCACCTGAATTGAGGACCAAAGCGCCGGCGGCAGTAGCTCCCAAAGCCCCCGCACTGTTGATGTTGAGCGTACCGGCTGCCACAGTCGTGGATCCAGTGTAGGTGTTGGTGCCCGAGAGGGTCAGAGCGCCCGCACCAGACTTGAGCACATTGGTACCGCTAATGGTGCTGGTAATGTTTAGGGTATCCGTGGAGAGAGCCGTACGAATAACGCCTTCCCCCGCACCCATGGAAACGCTGCCCGTACCGCCAGCCGTTGTGGAGATGGTCGCCACGCCACCGCCCGTTTTCAGGATACCGGGCACGGTGAGGGTATTGACACCCGTGGCCAAGGTGAGCGAGTTGGTACCAGTGATGTTTAGGGTACTAAGAGTCGTGGTGGTCTGGGCGGCGACGTTACCGTTGAGCTGGACATTGGTGCCCGAGATGGTTGCACCGCCCGCCGAGGTGGAACCACCCGTATCGCCGCTATAATTGAAGGCACGGAGATAACCGGCGGAATCGTAGGCGGCGTAACTGCTGCCACCGAAGAAGGTGCCCTTATCGATGAGTTTTCCGTTAAAGGCGGAGGAGACGGTCCCCGAGATGGAGGTGGCGGAGATCTTGTTGGTCGTGGCGGTTCCGCCATTTTCCACAAAATTGAGGGTAGATCCCGCCGCACGGGTAGGAATGCTCGTGAAGCTAAGGGACGTAGTTCCGCTGGTCCCGTAGTTGGACTGGACGGTGTTTTCACCCAACGTGCTGGTCAGGACAAGCATGCCCTGGCTGGTGCCGGCAGCACCCGTATTGTCGTAGATGAAGGTACCGCCCGAATTATTGAAAGTGAGGGATGTTCCAGTTCCCCCGTTGAGACTGCCGGTAGAACCGACCACTTTCAAGGTGCCACCACCAATGATGGAAGTGGTGCCGGTATAAGTCAGAGCATTATTGATCGTGATCGTGCCCGTGCCCGCATGGGTGAAGCCACCGGTTCCGGTGATCGTTCCACCATTACCGATGATGGCGCTGTTGAGCGTGAAGGAATCGCTGCGATCGATGGCGAGGACGCCGCCGTCAGCCAGAGCCGCAGATGTGCTGTTGGCGATGGAACCGGAGGTTCCGCCGTTGCCCAGCTGGAGGGTACCTGCGGTAATGACCGTGGCGCCGGTGTAGGTTTCGGAAGCACCCAAGACCAAAGCGCCGGCGCCAGCCTTCGTCAGGGCGGTCGTGGGCGTGAGTGCATTGGTGCCATTGGAAATGACGCCATCGGTCTCAAAAGAATTACCATTGACCGTGATGGTGCGCGTGGAGGCGGCTGTTGTACCCAACGAGACAGCACCCGTGCCCATGTTGAAGTAAAAACCATTGTTGACCGAGAAGTCGCTGCTCCATATTTCGGCGTTGTTGGTCGACAAAAATCCTGCCATGCCCGAGCTATTAGCAATCGCCATCGACCCGCCGGTGGTCGACAGATTGATCGTGAAGGTCCCGGTGCCCAGCGCGGAGGCCGCCGACGTTTGGCCGAAATTGCCAATGCCGAGAATATTACCTTGGTTCGTAGTCGAAGCCATGGTCAGGCCGCCGTCAAAGGTATTAAGCCCGTTTAATGTCATCGTCCAACCGGAAGAACCATTAGACTGGGTACTTGTGAGAGAGAAATTGCTGCCAGGGACATTATCGGAAACAACTCCATTAATGGTGATGTTGCTATTGCCCCCGGTAATGGCGCGATTTCCGGTCAGGACCACGGAACCGTTGAGCGTTAAATTGTTGCTGGCCCCGCCGGTGCCCAAATTAGCATTCAAAATAAAGTTGTTAGCCAGCGAATGGTTATTTCCACTAATAGACCCGCCGTTCTGCACCGTTACCGTTCCGGTACCAAAGGGCGAGTTGGTCTGGATGCTTACACCCAAGGCCAGGATCGTGCCCCCGGTATAAGTATTGTTACCATTAAGGTTCAAGGAAGTCGGGTTTGCACCAAGATTCATAATCGTGACCACTCCAGCCGTGCCCGGGGCCAGATTGGCGGCATCTTGAATTGTGCCAGCAATAGTAGCATTCAGCTGATTTGTACTAGTGCCGATCACGAGATTATGGCCGATGCCCGTGCCGGGAGTGGCACCGCTGGTGCCCATCGTGATGGTACCAGTATAGGAATCCCCGAGATTATTGGCGTTCAAGGTCACCGTACCGGTATTACCGGCCTGGACGATAATATTACGACTAAACACAATGTTCGAGCCGTTCAGCAGGAGGGAAGCATTGCTGTTGCCAGCAACGTCACCCAGAAGGATGGCAGAGGTATCCGCGCCAAAACTGATGGGCTTGTTAACGTTCACGGTACCGTTGAGGATCTGGGTAATGCCGGTATAGGTGTTGCTGCCGCCGAGGGTCAGCGTACCCGCGCCCAGTTTGACCAAGCCGTTGGTGCCCGTGATGATTGCGCCAATCGAATCATTCAGTCCACTATTGACGGTAACAATGCCCTGATTTCCACCGAAAGCGAGCTGACCGGTCGTGCCGCTGGAATTGATCGCGCCGCCACTGGCCGTAAAGAGGATGGCCCCACTGGCATCCGTCAGCGCCTGGCCATCAGCAATGCCGACAGTGACCGTTCCAGTCACCAGGAGAGAATTAACGCTGACGCTGCTGGCCACCGCCGTACCGGTGGAGCTGGCGTTAAGAAGGACATTGGCCCCTGCCGTGGGAGAAGTAGCAAATTCCGTGGTGGCAAGAGGACGCAAACCAGTGGCAGTGTCATAAGTAACAAAGGTGTTGGGCAAAGCCGCAGCGGTACCAGCCGTACCCGTGATGGAACCGACGAGGTAGGGAATAATCGCGGTGGTAAACGTTCCGGCGGCAATGCCACCCGAGGTCTGGCTCGTGCTGCCGACGAAGAGGCCCGTGGGATTCGCGCCGAAGATGATGTTACCGCCCCCCGCATTGGAGGCGGGAGCGGCCTTGCCCAAGGCCACGCCATTCACAAAGCCAAAGGAATTAGTGCCGGTGATCGCGAGACTGGCCGCACTCAACTCGGTGTTCTTCGTGGTTGCCGTGGGATTGACCGTGATCGTGCTGAACCCAGGCCCGACCGTGAGGGCATTCGTAATCACATCATTGGAATTTCCCACGCTGGTGCCCGTGACAGACAACGTGCTGCCGTTGAGCGTGACACTCTTGGCCCGGGTCAACGAGGCCGAGGGAGTCCCGCCGCCGGAGTTGTCGATGGTCAGGCCCGAGCTGTTGACGGCAATGTCCGAACTTCCCAGCGCACCGGTGGTGGTGGCGAGGCTCAAGGTGCCGGAATTGACGATGGTTGTCCCGGTGGTGGAGTTGGAATTGGTGAAGGCAACCGTGCCTGGGGCGACGCCGGCCGTGGAACCAAATAGGTTCGCCGCGCCGACCACCAGATTCGTCGATCCACTAATGGCATTGGCGTTGGCCATGGTCAAGATGGCACCGCCACCACCCAGACGGACCGTCGTGCCGGAGGGCGTCAGGGAACCCGTATAAGTGGAATTGGAGGAAGCGCCGAGCATCAAGTTGCTATAGCTGCCGAGATTGATGTTTTCGCTGCTGTTGCCAGTCAGGGCAATTCCACCCGTGGAGGCACTGTTGATCAAGCCGCTGCCCAGCCAACCCGTGACCGTGCTGAAAAGACCGGCACTGTTGAGAGAACCGCCAGTGTTAAGGGTGATCGTTCCGGTCTGGGCGCCGCCCAGCTGCAAGACGCCCCCGTTTACCACGATGCCGCCCGTGGAGGTATTGGCACCACTGAGAACCAGAGCACCTGTACCCGCCTTAATGAGTCCGGTTGTGACGCCATTGGAACCGTTGACAATGTTACCCCCGAGAGTCAGAGTCGTCGTGCCATTAACCGTAATGGTGCGAGTAGCCAGCACCGCCGTGGTGCCGCCTTGGGCATTATTGGTCAAGGCTCCGAGATTGACTGTGCCAGTACCAACATTGAGTGTCGCGCCGACACCGGTGTACGAGAAATCCTGGTCCAGGACCAAAGCGTTATTCGCCGTGAGAGTGGTCGAGCCAACGACCTGGCTCAGGTTACCGCCATTGATGGTGAAGGTGCCCGTGCCCGCTGCCGTGGCGTTGTTGAGGGAGAGATTCCCCGCAACGAGGTTGACTCCACCAGCGAAGGTGTTGGCACCGGAAAGCTCGATCGTGCCGCCCGTGGTGTTGATGGTCACGGCCCCGAAACCGCTGGAGACACTGCCACCGTCCTTGATGATGCCGGTGTAGTTGACCGTGCCTGAGGCCAGCGCGGCAAGGGTAACGCCATGACCAACTGAATTGCTGCCCAGAATGACACTGCCGCTGACGGTGCTGCTGGTGCCAGCATTGAGACCGATAGTGGACACGCCGGTATTGCCCGACTGGACGGTTACGTCATGGGCCCAGTTTGAACCGTTGTTGAGCAGGGTGGCGTTGGTCGCACCGGTCGTGTTGCCCAGCAGGACCCCGGAGGTGCTGAGGGAATTGCTGTTGGTGAAGTTAAGGGTGCCAGAGAGGACAGAAGTCGCGCCACCGTAGGCATTAGTGCCGGAGACAGTAAGCGCACTATTGACCGAATTCTGAGTGAGGCCGGTGACACTGGATCCGATGGTGCCACTGATCGTGACCCCACCCGTACCGGTGCCCGAGTTGACTACCGGGCCGCTGTTGTTGACGGTGCCTGAAATGGTGATGCCAGCCGCCGTGACATTGTTGTTGCTGAGAATAAGCGTACCGGTTCCCGAGACACCACTCGATACCGTGAGTACCTTGGCCGAGCTGTTGTTGTTCAAGGTCGTGCCCGCCGCATTGACCAGAAGAGACGTTCCGCTGATGGTCAGGGCCGAGGTCGCGGAGTTCTCATTGATCACGGTAACATTCGAGCCAATGCCGCCCGTAAAGTTCACGGGACCGGCTCCCGTGCCGGAAATGGTGATGGTACCCTTGTTATTCACCGAGGCGGTGGAAAAGGTGATGGTGCCCGTCGAGTTGGCCGCAACGGTCAAGTTGTTCGAGAGCGTGCCCGAACTGGTGATCCCACCGCTGATGATGAATGCACTGGTGCCCGAGTTGGTGACCGTGAGGTTGTCCGCCATGCTGAGCGGGACACTGATGGTGTCGATGCCAGAATTGGCGACTTGAGTGATGGTGGCTCCGGCACCAGCGTTATTGAGGACGAGAATGTTGGTCGGGTCACCTGGGGTACCCTGATGGATAAGAAACGTTGCCCCCGTGCCCGAGGTGTCGCCGATATTGAGAACACCGATCACATCGGCCTGATTGACAATGATGTCCTGGGAACCCAGGCCACTCAGGTCGATGTTGAGGTTCGCGACGTCACCCACCGCGTTAGGATAAGGATTGGCACCGCTGGCGCTCCAGTTGTTGCTGTTTTCCCAGAAGGCATTGGGATTAATGCCGGATCCGTCAGTCCACGTATATGTATCGGCTTGGGCGGAAAGGCCGGAGGCCAATCCCACGAAAAGAACCGCGAGAAATTTTCGCGACGTAAAAAAGTTGGTAAAGGCGACGAGAGGACTGATTTTCTTCTTCATGGGATTTTTCCTGGGGTTCTTCCGAAAATTACGAAAGGATTCTCAACTAATTCCGTTCTAGCGACAATGGACTGTTCTTTGAATCTGTTGCACTTATCACCGACAAAACACTAAAAATGAAACTTGATATTTGAATGTTATATGTTGCCAACCAATTATTTGCGCAACGAACGAGCTTTTGAGCCAAAATCGAAACCGGGCTTCTGTCCGCTTTTGTCAGCAGACAAAGGGTACCCTGAGTCGGAAAAAATGGTCTCTGCATTTCACGAATGTAACGGTTACTATGAATTGCACCATAAGATTTCTTGATAAACAGTTTAGCATTGGTTTAGCTTCTCCCCGATGTCGACCACGATTCGCAAGATAGCCGAGCAAACGGGAGTGAGCGCAGCAACGGTTTCGCTGGCGCTACGAGGGGTGGGGAGAATTTCCCCGAAGACCCGGGAGAAAGTCCAACTCGCCGCCAAAAGGCTGGGATATCTGCCCCATCCACTGCTGGCCAAGGCGTTCTCGCTGGCCCGGCGCCCCGAGGTGCTGCATTACCGCGAGTCCCTCGCGCTTATCGTCGAATGGCCGACGGAAACAGGGCCTTACTACCAGAAGATTGTCTACGGGGCCGCCCAGGAGCGGGCAAAGAGCCTCGGTTACAAACTCGAGGAGTTTGTGCTCTCCGGAAAGCCGTCCGACCACCGTCGATTGAGCCGGGTCCTCGTGGCGCGGGGGATCCGGGGCGTCATCCTGATGCAACGTCTGGAACATAAACAGCCCCGTGTTTACCTCGACTGGGACAAATTCGCGGCCGTCGAAATCGGGCGTACCCTCTGGAGCCCGCGCAACCTCCACCATGTCGAGACGGCCGATTATCACAAGGTGATCGAGGCCCTCCACCTGTTAAAGAAGGCGGGCTATCGGCGGGTCGGCATGGCCGTGGAGCCCATGCAAAATCAACATCAACGGGGAATTTACAATGCGGCATATCTTTTACAGCAGTTGAGGATACCCGTCCGGCAACGCATCCCCCCGATGTCGATTTATGGGGACTGGAGCGAAAAGATGTTCCAGCGTTGGATGAAGCAGTACGAACCCGACGTGCTTTACATTCACGACACCAAGACAGTCTGCCCCTGGCTCAAGAACATGGGACTGCGCGTGCCGCAGGACATCTCCCTGTTTTGCGCGAACGTGGAAAAGCCGGAATTCTCGGGTCTGCGGCGGGACTCGGCGACCATCGGGCGTTCCGTGATCGAGATGCTCTCGCTCCTGCTGGAAAACGATCAACTGGGACTGACCGACAATCCCCGGTGCTGGCAGGTGGACGAGTTCTGGCAGGCAGGAAGCACCCTGAGTCATCCCATCGACAAATATATCTCGAAAACCGGCGCGCTGATATCCTCGCGCTACTGGAGACCGAGCGAACCGAAGGTGATGGCGTAGGGTATTCTGCTGGCTTCACTAGCGAGGACCGACCTTTACTTTCCTACTCCGCAAAAGGAGCGTCGAGGGTTGATCCCCAAGACTGGCAGCTCAACACCAAATAGCAGCTACTGCTATGAGTTGACTGTCTTTTCGACATTTTTCGCATTTAACTCATCAATTTTTTCGTTTCCGACCTCCCCCAATCGAGCAAGGTGATTAGGCATAGCCGATGGTGCGGATGGCCCCTGTGGCACCACTGGCCGGATTGGTGGCCTCCTAATTGACGCCCGTCACCTGGTCGACGGCATCGTAACCGTACACGTCACCCGCGGCACTGTCCCGTTGCTCGTAGGTGCGACGGTTCATCACGTCGTACCCGTAGTCGAACCGGGGTTCGTGACGGGGCCTTTCGCATTGTCGATGATCTCTGGTCAGTCTAAGCTTTTCTAGACATAGCAGAAATAGTCGCAGCCATGACCGAGGGCGATCCGGATGTGTGAGTGAAAGAACCTCCCAAAACATCCTTGGTTAACCGGGACAGCGCCACGAGGCGGGCAAGGCGTTTGGCTGTTGAGTTTGATGTAGGCGAGCTTGGCTTTCAAGGGAGATTGCGTTCGTAGCCGAGAAGCTATTTCTGCGTTTATTTCTCTTTTGGCAACTCGGGTGCTATGGTTGGCGCGTGGAGTTCACTAGGATTCCGCGCTCCCGTCCGGATAGTGCAGGCTGGTGCAGCGGTTCAGGAGATCGTAACTGTAGGTGTAGGTGTTGCTCCGCGCATCGGTCATCGTCGATACATTTCCTGCCGCATCGTAAGTGTACGTGGTGACCTGCCCCTTTTCTTATTTAAGAGGTTTCATATTCACATAAAAATATAAAATTTTCCAATTCGCTTCCTCTTGGATTAATTTTACTTGAATTTCTGCTTTACCATGTTGAAAGGTGGCGTAAGCAACATACGATGCGGTTATTAACTCACCACCTTTAGTAGAAACATTTATATTTGCCTGGCCCTTGCATCCTTCATAACTACGAAAAGCACCAAGCTTATACGGGAGCATCGCAAATAATTGAGCTATCTGATCATCAGAAACTTTCTTGCGAAACTCGGGACTCGTTTGTTGTTCAAAGTCAATCTTGGACCAATTAGTTATTATAATGGGGATATTTTTGTCTACATAAGCCTTACTTGATGCATCAAGCCTAGAACCAGCAAAAGCAAAATAACCTATTAAACTGACACCAGTGAGAATGAGGAAGAGAAAAATAACTCCGAGGATAATAAAAAGTTTATTCATAATTACCATGCAGAACTACGACTTAGACTCTGACAAGAAGCATAGCTTCGAGTGGCAATCGCCATAACCTGAATAAATTAAAGCGAAGCCAAACTAGACAAAATATTTCGATTGAGGCTCCCTTCTTTGAAGCAGCTTTACCTTATATTCAATAAAAAAGGCAATCCCCATAAAAACAAAAAAAACCGGCAAAGAACCTTTGCAGATTATATTTTCCGAAAATGTCAGATATACAGTTCTACCATGGTCATCAAATGGAATGATATGTCCCGTATTTATATCGGGATATATTGGGGATATTTCAATTAGAACAGACACTACACCAAAGGCCGAGATTACTAAAAAACCCAGCACATAAATAATCCTTAGAACTCCTTTCCAGTAACGAGCCATGCTTCTCAGAGAATATTCCTTATTGAATTTGATTGCGAGCTGAAAAACATGGGCGGAATGGGGGCCGTCTCAGTGTATGACAGTCCATTCATCGTAATATTTTTAGGCGAAATTTTTCAAGTTTGTTCCTCCCCCGCAAGGCAGATCTGTAACTCCGGTATCAGGTGGAAGCGGTGGAAAATTACTGGATTGTTGGCCTGGCGTGGTCACAGGAGTGGGAAATGGATCATTTTCTCCCGTGCCCGGAGGAAAATCAGGATATGAATCGGAGTCAGGTGGGGGCGGCGGGGTTGGTGGGGTAGGCGGGGTTGGTGGCGGAGGTGGGGTAGGATTTACCAAAACAAAATTTGTAGTATGCTGGACCCCACCTGCAACATCTCCCCCGGCCCCCAAACCGATGCTGATCTCATTCGACGTATATGGATTGCCATTACTATCCCTCGATATAGAACTGTTAAATGAACCGTCCAGAATTGCGCCGAAATTGCCTCCTGAATACAGGCCATTTCCACCTAAGTCTGATACTGTGGGCGCACCCGAAATTCCAACATAACCTCCTATAGATAAATCACCCCCAGCACCTCCCCCTCCTCCAAGCGTACTGTTAAATGATAGGCCACCCGAAAAATCTATTGAAAATCCGATTGAAGCCTGACCATTGAAAATCACGCCTTGGCCATTAACTGTAATTCCAAATGAGAGTGTTGTTAGTCCCATCGGATCACTGTGGTTAAGGCAATTATTCCCGCAATAGCGGTAAATGTTCACATCTCCACCGCTAAAGCTCATGGGATCAGTCTGTAAGAACCTTCCCAGCTCTGCCGAATAGACCCTATTCCGGTAATCGTACAAACCGACCTCGGCGAGGTATTCGCGACCAGTGAAGAGGAATCGGTTGCCGTAGGCCGTTGCGGTGAGCGGATTACCACTTCCATCCTGGATGGAGGGCTTACCGTAGACATCGTACTTGTACTTCTCCACCACGGTGCCGCTGCTGTTGGTCAGGTCGGTGACCGAGCCCAAGGCATTGTGATGGTAGTAGATCGTGCCTGCTGGCGTGGTCTTGGAAAGCATCTCATCTTGGCGCACACCATGGATATAAGAGGCCAGCACCGCGTTGGTGGCATCCCGTTCTTCAATCAAATCCCAACCATCGTAGATGAAGAAAGTCGGTGTGCCATTGATTTCCCGCTGCACCACCCGGTTCTTGCTGTCGTAGTAGAGCTGGTCGGTTGTCGCTCCCACCTGGGCCGTTTCCAGCCGGTTTTGCGCATCGTACAAATAGGTGCCGTTGCCGCCGATCACGTTGCCGTCGCCGTCGTAACTATAAGTCGATCCGTTCACCGCCGTGTACTGGTTGAGGTTGTTGGCGGTATAGCTCGTATTGCCATTCACCGAATCGGTCAGCGAGGTCCGGTTACCCGTGGCATCGTAGGCGTAGCCGACGGTGCGCGTGGCCCCGGCCGTGGAAACGGTCGGGTTGGTAGCCTCGTAATTGACGCCCGTGACCTGGTCGACCGCGTCGTATCCGAAGACGTCCCCGGTCGCGCTGTCGCGCCGCTCATAGGTCCGGCGGTTGACGCTGTCGTAACCGTAGTCAAACCTCGCGATGCTCGCACCTGCCAGGGTATGGTTGACTGCGGTAAGCCGGTTGGCGTTGTCGTAGGTGTAACTTGCCACCGTCCCATTGCCGAGGTTCTTGGTGAGGGCGTTGCCCGTGGCGTCGTAGGTGTAAGTGGCGACGTTGCTACCACCACTGGCAATGGCGTTGACCTGGTTGCGGTTGGTATAGCCATAGCCCACGGTGATTCCCGAGGGATAAGTCAAGCTGGCCCGGTTTCCATCCAGATCGTAGCTATAGCCGACCGTCCAAGTGGCCCCGGCGGCCACATTCGCCTGGGCCTCGCTCAAAAGCTGGTTGGCATTGTCGTAGGTGTAGGTTGACGCCGAGATGCCGTTGTCGGAGGTAATCAGCCGCCCCGTGGCGTCGTAAGTACGGGAAACCCCGGGCGTGCTGTCGCTCCATGTGTAGCTGACTTCACGGTTGCAGTTGTCGAAGACGCTGGTCTTCACCTGGCCCGCCCGCGTGGTGTAGGAGATCATGTTGCCCACAGCGTCGTAGCCATAGGATTCCGCGCTCCCGTCCGGATAGTGCAGGCTGGTGCAGCGGTTCAGGAGATCGTAACTGTAGGTGTAGGTGTTGCTCCGCGCGTCGGTCATCGTCGATACATTTCCTGCCGCATCGTAAGTGTACGTGGTGACCTGTCCCTTGGGATCCGTTGAGGTCAGCAGATGATTCATCGAATCATAGGTGTTGGTCGTCACGCCGCCATCCGGACGGGTTGTCGTGAGAACATTGCCAACCGCATCGTAGGTGTACGTGGTAGTATGGCCCAGCGGATCGGTCTGCGAGGTTTTGCGATTACGATTGTCGTACGCGTAAGTCCAGAAATGACCCCGGGCATCCGTGGTCTTGGTAACGCTGCCAACGCTGTTATAGGTATAGCTGGTCGTCGCGGCATCGGCCGTTCCATAACCGACCGTCATGGAGCTGACCCGAAAGAGGGAATCGAAGGTGCGCTGCGTCAGCTTGCCGCTGGGCAGCGTGACGAGTGAGGGCAGTTCGTCGTAAGGAGAGGCATAGCTCGACTGGGTCGTCCGGCTCAACGGATCGGTCCCCGCCAACACGCGGTTATGGCTGTCGTAGGTAAAGGTCGTCGTCTTGCCGATTTCGTTCGTACTGGAAGTCTTGTTGCCATAGGCATCGTAGGCGTAAAGGAGCGTGGAGCCATCGGGTTTGGTCACCTGGGTGACGAGGCCTTTGCCGTTGTATTGGTATTGCGTGGTATGGCCGTTGGCGTCGGTCGAGCTGGCCAACTGGTCCAGGGCGTTATAGGTGTACGTGGTGGTATGGCCCAAGGCGTCCGTGGCGCTCGTCTTCAGTCCGCGGCCATCATAGACCGCGCTTTCATTGCCTCCGTTGCGCAGACGATGAGTCAGCGCTTCATTAAAACTATTGTAGGTGAAGGTCTCGTAGGAGGAATCGGGATAATCGATCCGCGTAATCCGGTGCTGGGAGTCACGGGTATAGGTGGTGACCCGGCCAAGGGCATCCGTGTAGGTCAGGGGCAGGTCGAGCGTATCGCGCGTCCAACTGACCGCCTTTCCGTCGGGAAAGGTCCTGCTCATGGGGTTATCGTGGGCACTCGGCACCCGCTGCCAGGTCCGGCCGAGTTTGTCGGAATAGGAGGTTTCAAAGCCGTAGCCGCTCTGGTCGTAGACACGGGCCTCGACTTTTCCGGCGGCATCGGTGTGACCGTCGATGCGTCCATTGTTGTGATCGACATTAAAGTGCACGGTGCGTCCGCCGGGATAACTGATCCGGATATCCGAGGGGCCATAAGCCGTGAACGAGGAGGCGAGCGTAACTCCCGTCCCCACTTCCGTCTGCGTTTTAACAAAACCCACCACGGTGGAATCGGTGCTTTGATACTGGTTGTGAATTTGGGGGAAGGTGGCCTTCAAGCCGATCCGGGGATCGGAGGCCTCGGCCATCAGGGGCCGGGTCCCGGGAATGGACTGTCCGTAGTTATACGTGGCCTGGGTTCCATCGTCGTACGAAACAGAGGTCAGGGTCTGGTAGGAAGTCGGCAGGCTCGGATCGGTGAACTTGGTGTAGTTGTAGGTAATGGTCCGCCCGTCGCTCGATTGGACCTGGCTGACGACGGAGATCGTCTTGGGATAGGCCGTTGAGGCCTGGAACTTGCCTCCTACCATGCTGCTCTCGAATCCCGCCCTGGGGTAAAATTTGATCTGCATGCTGGTGGGCGCAGCGCTGGGCAATTTAAGGCCCACAAAGCCTCCCGTGACATCCGCCGCCTGGAAGTAGGAGGTGGTGTCACCATCGAACGCCTTCGTATAGTCCGTGGTCGGACTGCTGCCGGCTGAACCGAAAAAAGTGCCCGAAAGAGGAGTGGTGCTCCCGTTGGCAAAGAACTGCACCTCCGCGATATTGCCCGATTTATTGTCGGCGCTGAGATAACTCAGGTAGGGATATTGATAGGGATTGCTGACCGTAATCGTCGTCCACGCGCCCGCGGTCGGCGTGGAAGAGATTGTCGCCAGGGTGGCCGTGCCATAAACGTTTTCCGTCAGGCTGGCGTATGTAATCGTCAGGTAGCGGCCCCCGGGTTCGGTGACCTGGGTCACGGCACCCGCGCCGTTGTAAGTGAAGTTGTAGGTATTGCCCTTGCTGTCGGTAAAGAACTGCATCTGAAAGCTGCTTCCCACCTTGATGAAGTGGTACTGCCACCCCTGCTTGTTCTGCAGGATGAGGTTATTGCTGTTGCTCGGGTCCGGAAAGATGATGTCCGTGACGTTCGGAGTGGACAGCCATTGCGCCGGGCTGATCTGCGTAAACGTGTTGTTCGTTCCATCGGGATAGATCAGATTAACGCGCGCACGTCCCAGCGAATCATTGCTGGCCGTCGACATTTCCCAGAGGAAGTTATGGCGCCAGCAATGTCCGTCGCCGAACGTCGGTTTGCTGGTGGGAACGGCACGACTGTTGCCGTAACGAACAAACGACAAGGGAAACTCGCCCACGCCGCCCCAGACCTGCAAATCCTTCACATTGCGCAGGTCGTTTCCGGTATAAACCTGGAAGGGATCGCCGCCGGTGCCGTTCGGATCTCCATCACCACCTGGCCCTCCCTGGTTGTTATTTCCACATATTTGCGCTCCCACAAAGGAGGCGCTGCCCGTCAGAAGCAGCAGGTAAGTCGTGAAGAGGAGTCGGGATATCAGTTTCATTGTCGTTCTTGTTGCGATTTTCCAATAAAGTTAACGGGCCACCGAAACAGGCAGTTCCGGTCCCACCCAGAAATTGAGGACTTTCACGTTTCCACCAGAGCGCAGCACCACCCGGTAAATGCCCGGCTGGTTGGAAACCTGGTAGTTAAAGGCGATTTGCTTGGCATCGTCCACGACGACAGACGTCGCCGCCGGCAACTTCTGTCCCAGAAGCTTTCCCCCGTCCTCCAGCTGGACGATGTAATTGTCTCCGGGCTGCCCGTCCGGCATGTAGACTTTAACCTTCAGCTTTTGGTCCGCCGCGACGTCAATCTGGCCGAAATATCCGCTGTCGTTCGGGGTCACACGATAGATCGCCCCACCCACTTGCACCTCGGCCTGCGGTTGCTTGTCATCTGCGGGTTGTGCACCCGGCACGACATCCACCACCTTCGTTCCTGCTTTTTCAGGAGCAGGGAACACCCATTGCGACGGCGCTGCCGCCTGGGCGTTCTGGAAGGAGGATGGGCCATTTTGACCTGAAGCCGATAAAGAGGAATTCGACGGCAAGGCAGCCTTTGCCGGAGTGGATCCACTGTCCTTCCCGCTGGACGCCGGGTTGGATTGAGTCCAAACAACGACGATACCAACCACGGCAACCGCCATCGCCACACCTGCGGACCAACCATTGAATCTGATTCTCATACTCTCGCGCTCCAATTCTTGTTAAGAATGGCGTTGTTAACGAAAGTCTATACGCAACGCAAGAGAGATTTGATTATTTTTTTATTTTTAGAATTACGAATTTTCCGACACGAATTTGTCTTTAAAACTTTAGTTCTATAAGGGACTTTCCAATATAGACTTCGACAAAGTGTATTACAAATTAGTCGATATATACTTAAGAATTCTAAACCGTATATAATAACAATGCCCCCCACTTCCCTGAAAAAGGATCGTAAGCAGAAACGGACGAACCGCATTACTGTGCGGCAACTAACGATGTCGCCCCCTTTCTCTTCCGTAAATTACCCCTTTTTTCGAACCCACTGGTAAAAATCCGGGAACTCTTCATCCACCCCTTCAGAGGTAACCAGCTCCGTTTACTGGTACAAATCCGTTATTTCCACTTTTAGCAAACCCCAGGGAAACAGCCCGGCGGCCGACCGCACCTCAGGGACGAGGAGTGGCCTGGTTGATCTTCTGCAGGGCGAAAGCCTGCCAGGCGACCATGGGATTCATGGGGATGAAGCGGGCGCGGTCAAGGAGCTGGACCTGGGTGAACCCTTCGCGATGGCCCGCCCAGCCGGAGGAGTAGCAGTCGGGCCCATTGAAGATGCCGAAGGGGACATCGGGAAAACAGCTGGCGTGGTTGCGGAGGGTGCCGCATTTCCATTCGTCCAAGGCTTCGTTGAGGAGACCTTCCTCAGCAAGGGCCCACACGGTCCAGTAGATGGTCTGCGGCCAGATGCCCGCATTTTCGCCGTCACCGGCGGGGATGGCGCACCAGGAGATGTGCTCCGGAGCGGGGCTGCTGTAGGGCCGGCTCATCAGCATCAGACCGATGGAGGTATGGCATTTTTCGACAGCCTGTTTGAGCGCGACGCGGCGTTGCTCCGGCGTGCCGCACCGACCGAGGGCCGCCCAGGTCTGCGCGTTGAGGAAGAGACGGTCCTCAGCGACGGAGCCGATGGCGTCCCCCGTGTCGGCGTAACCGCCGACGAACCATTTTTCATCGAAGGCGCGGGTCACGGCTTCCCTCATCTCCCCCACGTAGCTGTCGAGCTCGGCAGCGAAGGTCGAGTCACCACGCTGGCGGGCGAAAGTAGCGAGCGTGGAAAAGGCGCGGCAGGCCATCCCGGAATTCATGACCGATTCGCCACGCCCCTCGGCGCCGACAAGGGAGAGGTAGTCGTTCCAGTCGCCGTCGCGAATAAGAACAAGGCCATGGGTGCCGCGTCCGATTTCGTCGCGAACCCAGTAGAAGGCGCGTTTCAGGTGCTCCCACATGGTACCCTTGCCGTCGTCCCAATAGGTGCAGACTTCGTCGAAGAAATCCGTGTGGCCGGTCTGGGCAACGCACTCGCAAGCG
>Ga0105240_10006752_pt1 | contig 16797 bp, 14 predicted proteins | sample KBSC54metaG_FD_80426 | JGI IMG/M metagenome (GOLD analysis project Ga0105240, IMG submission 80426) | Corn rhizosphere microbial communities from Kellogg Biological Station, Michigan, USA - KBS C5-4 metaG | ecosystem: Host-associated > Plants > Roots > Rhizosphere > Soil | place: Michigan, USA...
AATCCCGACCGGCTCCATGCAAGACACCCTTCTTATCGGCGACCATCTTTTGGTGGACAAGTTGGCCTATGCCCCAGCCGGTTCGCTCAGCAAGCATTTGCTGCCCTATCAAGAGCCACGGCACGGTGACATTATCGTCTTCCGGTATCCGCCGGAGCTCAGTCAGACTTTGGTCAAGCGATTGATTGGAACGCCCGGTGACCGCTTGAAAATCAAACTTGGTGTGGTTTATCGAAATGGAATCCGCCTCAACGAACCGTACGTATATCACAAGTATGCGTACGACCCAATGTTCGACAATTTTCCAAACCCATGTTGCCGCCCCGTCAAGGAAGAGCTTGCGCAACACGCGCAACGGGAAATGCTCGATAAGAATGTCGTCTCCGGCGAGGTGATCGTTCCAACCAACTCGTATTTTGCGATGGGAGACAATCGCGACAACTCATCGGACAGCCGTTTTTGGGGATTTGTTCCACGAGAGAATATCATCGGCAAGCCCCTCCTCATCTATTGGTCATACAGGGCTCCCACGGGGGAACTGCTTGGAGAATCAGCGGGCTCTCTGGCCACGCATTTTCTCGATGTGAGCCAGCATTTTTTCACTCGAACACGATGGGAACGAACGTTCATGATAATCCGCGGCGTTCATGATTCTGCATTGCCGGCCGAGCCGCTGCCCATCAATACCGGCTCCCCTAATCGGTAACCGGCCGTTTTTTGACTAACTGGCGCGTTTTTTCCGTGGGGACAGATTCCGCGACTGGCAATCTACACGTCGGGCCTTATACAGTCACGTTGGCGTGACGCGAACTTCACTGGAGTAGACAGAGCATGTAGTCCGGGAACTTCCAAGAGAAGGCGAGGAGGGACAGCCTCGGAATGCCTGCGCAGAAACAACCCTCATGGGGAGACCAGGATGTAGGATCGCGCGTGAATTAACTGACGTTCAAACACATGGCTATTTACGGACCTCCCAAATGCCGTGTACTGGAGTATCAACTAGGCCTTTGTCCTTGAGGGCACGACGAGCATATCGAACCATGTTCTCCCACTTTGATCGGGCGACACCATTCTCGATGATCGATGCTCCGCGCGCCTCCTCGGAAAGAGCAAAGTAATCAGCGACGGCTTCGTACACCGTGCGACCTTGCTTGTCTCTGTCGGTTGGACGTGCACGTCCCCCGCGCCGACGTAACTCGTCTAGAAGAGGTTTTTCAATCTCGCCATATTTGGGGAACATGAACTGCATGTTTGCTAATTTTACCTTGTTACGAAATGGGTTTCTCCGTTGATATAGGTGGGACTGTTTGTGGCGACTCATCGACGTGGACTCTGGCGCACCCGTAGGTCACGCTTTGTTCGACGGCGCTTCCCACATCAGCGTCCGCGCCACCGAAAAACCGCGTTTCCGTGCAGGCTGCCCTTCGCGGGTATCTACTTGACCGTTTAGCGAATTAGATAGGAGATTATTTGGGCCGCCGACCCAGTCGCCGCGGGCGCTCAACCGCTGAGCCGTGATCGGCGCGGCGGACCGCTGGCACGCTCGCGGCGGCAGCCGCCTCTGACCATCGTCGTGGGCCGACCTCAGCCTCCGTGCGGGCGGCGCAAATCTGGCGTCTTGGTGTCGTTGAAGTGTGCGGGACTTACCAAATCCGCGCTTGCACTAATTCCTGTTGATTCGCGTTAACTCGTGCCCAACCCGGGCCGCCGTCACACGAGTCATACACCGGTGATCAATCGGACACTCCCGCAGCAAGCAAGGACTGCATTCCACCGGCTCCCGAACCACAAAAGCCAGGGGCCCCGTAGGACCAGTAGCCTCATCGTCAGTAGCGCCAAACACCGCCACCGTAGGCACACCAAGAGCAGATGCAATATGCATCCCGCCCGAGTCGTTCGTCAAATACGCCCGGCAAGCCGCGGCCATCTCAATAAACGCGCCCAGCGTCGTCTCGCCCGCAAAATTATGCACCGCTCGCCCAGATTGCCGAGCCATCGCCGCGACTTCTTCACACAACGCACGTTCATCGCCCGACCCAAATAGCGCGACAGTCCCATCCAAAGCACACGCAGCCTCGGCGAATCGTTCCGGAAGCCATCGCTTAGCCGTCCCGTACGCCGCGCCGGGACTCACGCCGATCACCGGCCCCTCAATTCCCATCTCAAGAAACCGAAGCCTGCCCGCGTCCGCCGCGGCGCAAGCGCCATTCAAACGAATCGACTCGCAAACCGGAATCTCGCCCACAATCCCGGCCCGCCGAAGCAGCTCCAAATAGTAAAAACGTTCATGCCGGGGAATTTCACCGCGCTGAGGCACCGCAATCGCATCCGTCAAGAGAAATCCACGGCCATCGCGATCATACCCAATCCGCCGCGGAATCCCCGCCAAAAACGCCACCGCCGCCGCCTCAAAAGCATTCTGCAGCAAAATCGCCATATCGAATTTCCGCGACCGCAGCTCGCGCAGCAGCCGCCAACTCCGCTCATACGAAATCACCTCATCCGCAAAGCTCTCGCGAGCGTATAAATCGGCCACCCAGGGCTTCGCGAGCATACTAATCCGCGCCTGCGGAAAGGCGCCGCGGATCGCCTGTAGCGCAGGCAGCGACATCACCGCGTCGCCGACCCAATTCGTCGCCCGCACCAGAATTTTCGCGCTCTGCATTCGCCCCTTCCTATAATAAGAGGTGAAACATGGGGCAACTCCTGACACGCGATGAATTAATCGCGCGGCGCTCTGAGTGGAAGCGTGAACACAAAACCGTAGTGTTCACCAACGGCTGCTACGACCTGCTCCATCCCGGCCACATCCGGCTGCTGGAGCAAGCCCGCTCGCTCGGCGACGCGCTGATTCTCGCCCTCAACACCGACGCCAGCGTCCAACGCATGAAAGGTCCGTCGCGTCCGCTGATGCCGCAACAGCAGCGCGCGGAACTCGCCGCTGCCCTTGAAGCAGTGGACGCCGTGGCGTTCTTCGATGAAGACACCCCGCGTGAACTGATCGCGGTCGTGCTCCCGGACGTTCTTGTAAAGGGCGCCGACTGGAATCACTTCGTGGCGGGCCGCGAAGAAGTGGAAGCGGCCGGCGGCAAGGTGGTCAATCTCCCGCTCGAGCCCGGCTTCTCCACCACTAAAATGGTCGAAGATCTTCTTCGACGCCAACCGTGACGCATCCCGCAATACGCGACCTGTTCGAAAGCCTCGCCCGGCACCCGTCGTTTCTGGAACTCGTCCGCCGTATTCAGCGCGAGGAGTCCGCGCCGCTCTCCCTCTCCGGGCTCACAACCACCGCCAAAGCTATCTACCTCGTCCTGCTCGCGCACCAAATCGAACGCCCCTTGTTGATCGTCGTCGATGGTAACAAGCAGGCCGAAGCGCTCTCGGCGCTGATCAATTCGTTCTTCGATCTCCTGGCCTCCAGCCGCGACACTGAACACCCGCAATTGATCCCGGCTCTCGACGTGCTCCCATTCCAGAATCTTTCACCACACAACGAAATCGCCGAGCAGCGTGCCATCGGGCTCTGGCGTTTGTCCACCCGGCGAGTGCCCATCACTGTCACACCCGTAGCGTCCGCATTGCTGCGCACCGAGACACGTGAATTCTACAAGCAACTGGCGCTTACGCTGCGCGTCGGTGAAGAAATCCCGCTCGAGGATCTCATCAAGCACCTCGATAGCATCGGCTACGAAAAGCGCGAGCCCGTCGAAATGGTCGGCGAATATTCTGTGCGGGGCGGCATCATCGACGTCTTCCCTGCCGAAGCCGAGCGCCCGGTCCGCATCGAATTCTTCGGCGACGAAATCGAATCCATGCGCCGCTTCGATGTCGAATCGCAGCGCTCTGTCCTGCAGATCACCGACGCGACGCTGCTGCCGTTAATCGAATATCCAAGGTCGCCCGCTCTCTTCGATCGCCTGCCGAACGGCGGCGCGCCCGGCTGGGAATTCTGGGTGCCTACCGTCCATCCACGAAATACTTCGATCTTCGCGTTAGCAAAAGGCGCGCTAGTCGTCTGGGACGAACCCGAGCAATGCGCCGGCGCGGCGGAGCGCCTCTGGAAACGCCTCGATAACCCCGATAAACCACACGAACACCCCGCCGAAGCGAGCTTCTTCCGCTGGGACGATATCCGCAACAACGCCGGAGTCGAACTCCGCGAATTAGGATTGGCCCCCGGCCTCGAAATCTCCACGCATCCCTCCCTCGCCTTCCACGGCAACATGCGAATGGCCGTGAGCGAAGGCCGATCGATTGTCGAGCGCGGCGGACGCGTCGTGTTCTTCGCGCCATCCGCCGGCGAACTTGAGCGTCTGGCCGACATCCTCCAGGAATACAGCGTTCCGTTTCAACTCGGCATCGATACCAGCGAAGGCACGCCAGAATATCTGGCCGAACGAATGTACATGGCCGGAGCCGTTGCTGGAACATTTCTGGTGCGCGGCCGGGTTTCCCGCGGAGCCATGCTGGTGGACGCCAATCTCGCCATCTTCGGCAGCGAGGATCTGTTCGATACGTCGGACCTCATCGCGCAACAAGGTCCGGCGAAATCGCAGCTCGCCGCATTCGCCGCCGACATCGCCGATCTCAAACCAGGCGACTACGTCGTTCACGTGACCCACGGCGTCGGCAGGTTTCTCGGGCTGAGGACCATCGCCCAAGGCGACCAGAGCGGCGAGTTCATGGTCCTCGAGTATGCCGCGGAAGCCAAACTCTACGTCCCGCTCACGCGCCTCGATCTGGTCCAGAAATTTCGCGGCGCAGGCGAAGGAACGCCTCCCCTCGATCGGCTGGGTGGGGCCACCTGGAACAAAACGAAAACGCGCGTCAGAGCCAAGATGCGCGACATGGCCGACGAGCTTCTCAAGCTCTATGCGCAACGCAAAATTACCCAGGGCTTCGCTTTTTCGATGGATAGCAACTGGCAGCGGGAGTTCGAAGACGCCTTCGAATACACGCCCACACGCGACCAAATCACCGCCGTCCAGCAGATCAAGAAGGACATGGAGAGCCCAAATCCCATGGACCGCCTGCTCTGCGGCGACGTCGGCTTCGGCAAAACCGAAGTAGCCATGCGAGCAGCCTTCAAAGCGCTCGGCGATGGCAAACAAGTCGCCGTGCTCGCGCCCACCACCGTCCTCTGCCTGCAGCATTTCGAATCATTCAAGCGCCGCTTCGCTCCCTTCCCCGTGCGAGTCGAAATGCTCAGCCGCTTCCGCTCGAACAAAGAAATAAAAACGGTGCTGGAGGGTCTCGCGGTAGGCAAAGTGGACATCGTACTCGGCACCCATCGGCTGTTTTCCAAAGACGTAATCTTCCCCGATCTCGGCCTCCTTGTCGTCGATGAAGAGCAGCGTTTCGGCGTCCGTCACAAAGAGCGCCTCAAACAACTCAAGCAGAATGTGGACGTCCTCACCATGAGTGCCACGCCGATTCCCCGTACGCTCCACATGTCGTTACTCGGCCTGCGCGACATGTCCATCATTGAAACACCGCCCAAGGACCGTCTCGCCATTCACACTGTGGTCGCGCGCTTCGACAAGGACCTCGTCAAAAACGCGATCGAACAGGAACTCAGCCGGGGCGGACAGGTTTATTTCGTACACAATCGCGTCGATAGCATCTGGTCGCGAGCCGCCCTGATTAAGGAACTGATTCCCAACGTCAGAGTTGGAGTCGGCCACGGGCAAATGGGCGAAAGCGAGCTGGAAAAAGTGTTGCTCGGATTCATGCACCACGAATTCGACGTGTTCGTTTGCACCACAATCGTCGAAAACGGACTCGACATCCCACTCGCCAACACCATGATCATCGAGAACTCCGAGCGCTACGGCCTGTCGGAACTTTACCAGCTCAGAGGCCGCGTAGGCCGCTCGAATCGTCGCGCCTACGCTTATCTGCTCATACCGGAAGACACCGAGCTAAGCGACATCGCCCGCAAGCGCCTGGCCGCACTGAAAGAATTCAGCGATCTAGGCGCGGGCTTCAAAATCGCAGCACTCGATTTGGAACTGCGAGGCGCTGGAAATCTTCTAGGAGGCGAACAGCACGGCCAGATCGCCGCCGTCGGCTTCGATATGTATGTGGGAATGCTCGAACAGGCCGTTCGTGAACTGAGCGGCGAAGAGATCGCGCCGGAAGTACACTCCACGCTCAATCTCGGACTCGACATCCGTATTCCGCAGGACTTCATCGGCGACGAGCACCAACGCCTCCGCATATACAAACGAATTTCCGAAGCGCAGACTCACGACGATGCCGAGCGCATCAAAGCCGAACTCGCCGACCGCTACGGTCCCCCGCCCGAGGCAGTGCTCAACCTGCTTCAGTTTTCCGTGTTGAAAAGCACCGTGCAGCGGCTGGGAGTGGAAGCCGTGGACCGCCGCAACGGCATCATCAACATCAAATTCCACGAGCACTCGAAGATCGATCCGGCGAAACTCCTGGAGATCGTGAAAGGAACAGAAGGGGCGCAATTCACGCCGGCCGGAGTGCTACGCCTGCCGCTCGAAGGCCTCGATACGGCCCCCGCGATTCTCGGCCACCTCGACAGGCTGTTCGGCGCCTAGCCCGCAAAGGGCCGGTCGCGGCCCTCCAATATTCGCAAGAAAAAGCCAATGCGAGTCCGCGGCCCAGGCTCCGTCTTGCGGGCGTTACTTAGGAGACACGCGGCCGGAAAACCACGGTGATTTTCTTTCCCGAAGCCGACCCGATCAATCCTGTCCGCAGCGAAGCGACGATCACCTGCTCCACGCCCTGCGCCTTCAAAACACGTTGGATCTCGGCCGCATAAAACCTCTGACCCAGATCCGTCGCTGGAGCTTTGTTCATATAAAACAGCCCCGTCTGCTGCAACGATTCCCAAACATCCCGCGACGGCACGCCAGGGATTTCAATCACCGCAGCCAGCAGGTTGATGGGAGGCCGCAAGCGGATCTGGAGACTGTATCCGCCATTGTCCGGCTCAGCTTGATAATCATACTCGACCTGCTCGAAGAGACCGGTCTGTTTCAACTTTTCACACGCCGATCTGAGCGAGGCAGGCGTCACGCCGGCTCCGATTTCCAAACCCGCAACGCGCAGCAGAGCAGCGCGATTCAGTTCTGTACCAGTGATCTCGATCTTATTCAGAGTGGCGTTTTCCGCACCCAGGCAAGCGAAAAAGCCACAAACGAAAACCAACGCTCGCATCACGGAAGGAACTGCCTCAAATAGCGCGCGCTCTGCCGCAGAGCATCCTTCCTGTTCTCCAACGACCCCTCATACGCCCGGTCTTCCACTTCAATGCAGATGGCCCCGCCATACCCCGTCTCGTTCAAAGTGGAAATGAATTTTCCCCACTCGACATCGCCCAAACCCGGCAACTTCGGAGTGTGATATTGCAACGGAAACGCCAGCGCCCCAACATCGTCGAGCCGGTCCTGATCGATCCGGACATCCTTGGCGTGGACATGAAAAATGCGGGCTGCAAACTCGCGAAGCGGCTTCAAATAATCCATACGCTGCCATAACAGATGTGACGGATCGAAATTCAGACCGAAATTCTCACCCGGAATATCGTTAAACATGCGCCGCCAGATCGCCGGTGACGAAGCCAAATTTTTCCCACCCGGCCACTCATCGCGAGTAAACGACATAGGGCAATTTTCGATGCCGATTTTAATCCCCTGGTCCGCGGCAAACGCGATCAAAGGTTTCCAGACCTCGAGGAATCGTGGCCAGTTCTCGTCAACGGATTTCGTCCAATCGCGGCCCACAAACGTGTTCACCACACCCACCCCAAGCAACTTCGCCGCAAGAATCACGTTCTTCAAATGATCGATATAAATCTGCCGCTCTGCTACATCGGGAGTGAGAAGATTCGGATAGTAACCAAGCCCGCTGATTTCAACATTCAAGCCGTTGAAAAGCTCGTTCACACGCGCCGCATCGCGGGAAGCAAACCTCGTCACATCGACGTGCGTCACGCCCGCATACCGCCGCTCGGCCTTGCCTCTCGGCCAGCACATCAATTCAATGCAAGCGAACCTCGACGTGTGAGCAAAATGCGCTACTTCGTCCAGCGTCAGGTCCGGCAAAATCGCGCTCACAAAACCCAATTTCATCATCGTGCTACCCGCCCATGATAGACATCGTGAATCCGTACCAACCCCACACACCGGACATCGACCACAGGCAGCACCGAAATCTGCGAGGATCTATCCTCCATCATCCGCAGCGCCTCGTGCAGTTTCGCACCCGGCGAAATCGTCACCGGATTCCGCGTCATGATGTCCGCCGCCCGCAAGCCACGAATGTCATCGTGAGCCCGCAGCGCGCGGCGCAAATCGCCCTCCGTGATCAAACCTTCGAGGCGGCCCTCGGCATCCACCACACACGCGGCTCCCAGCGAATGCTCCGTCATCGCGACGATCGCATCGCGCACCGAATCGCCCGGCCGCACCCAGGCTACTTCGTCACCCTGATGCATCACATCCCGCACCGCCAGCCGCAGATTCCGCCCAAGCATCCCGTGCGGATGATTTCGCGCAAACTCACCCAGAGTAAATTCGCGCGTGCGCATCACTGCAATTGCCAGCGCGTCCCCAATCGCCAACGCGACGGTCGTGCTCGCCGTCGGAGTCACGTCATGCAGATCAGCCTCCTCCTGCACGGAAGCATCGAGCACCACATCCATCTCGCGCGCCAGAGGAGCCGCCGGATTCCCAAGCAGACCGATCAGTGGCGACTTCAATTCGCGCAACACAGGAAGCAGCGAGAACAATTCCTGCGTAGTGCCGCTTTTGGAAATCATCAACGTCGGATCACCCGGCACATAGACACCCAGATCTCCATGAGCCGCTTCCGTCGCATGTATAAACACCGCCGGCGTGCCCGTGCTGCAAAGCGTCGCCGCAATTTTCTCGCCAATCCGTCCAGACTTCCCGATCCCGGAAACAACGACCTTGCCCTGGCACAACGAAACAATTTCCACCGCCCGGACAAAAGCGTCGTCCAGACGCTTGGCGGCACGCAGAATCGCCTGCGCCTCAACGGCCAGCGCATCACGTCCAGTCTGAAGCACGTCTTCGAAGATCAACTTTCTACAGTGTAGGCCAAGCCCACACAAGACACGTCACTGATCTTCCTTGCAGCGCTCAATCACGGTCCCGTATCATGGAAGCAACCCAACCATGGTCCCAGAAACAATCCCTGAAGGTCTAACCTTCGACGACGTTCTTCTCCAACCAGCCCGTAGCAGCGTCCTGCCCAACCAGGCCGACACTCGCACAAAAGTAACCCGCAAAATCGCCCTGAACATCCCGGTCCTCAGCGCCGCGATGGACACGGTCACCGAATCCCATCTCGCCATCGCCCTCGCGCAACAAGGCGGCCTCGGAATCATTCATCGCAATATGCCGATCGAGCGGCAAGCCGAAGAAGTCGACCGCGTGAAACGCAGTGAAAGCGGGATGATCGTCGATCCCGTCACCATCGATCCGGAAAAGAAAATTTCCGACGCCCTGGAAGTGATGAAACGCTTCCGCATCTCCGGCGTCCCAGTCACCAAACACGGAAAACTGGTCGGCATTCTCACCAATCGCGATCTGCGCTTCGAAACGCGCTACGACCTCCCGATACACGACGTGATGACGAAAGAAAATCTCATCACCGTTCCGGTCGGCACCACCCTCGAAGATGCGGAAATCATCCTCCACAAGCATCGCGTCGAAAAACTCCTCGTAGTTGACGACAACTATTACCTCAAAGGCCTCATCACCGTAAAAGACATTCAGAAAAAGTTGAAATATCCGAGCGCCGCCAAGGACGAACAAGGACGCCTTCGCTGCGGCGCAGCCCTCGGCGCAACCGGCGACTACATGGAGCGCGCCCGCGAACTCGTCAAGCGAAAAGTCGACCTGCTCGTAATCGACACCGCCCACGGCCACAGTGAACGCGTGATGGACGCCGTCCGCCACGTGAAGAACACCATGCCGGAAGTACAATTAATCGCTGGAAACGTCGGTTCCTACGAGGCCGCCAGGGACCTCATCGATCTCGGCGTCGACGGAATCAAAATCGGCATCGGCCCCGGTTCCATCTGCACCACCCGCGTCGTCAGCGGAGCCGGCGTCCCACAAATCACAGCTATTGCCGAGTGCGCCAAAGCATCGAAAGGTACGGGCGTGCCGCTCATCGCAGACGGAGGCATCAAATACTCCGGCGATGTCACCAAAGCGATCGCAGCCGGAGCCGACTGCGTCATGATCGGAAGCCTCTTCGCCGGAACCGAAGAGAGCCCCGGCGAAACCATCCTCTACCAGGGCCGCACGTTTAAGAGTTACCGCGGAATGGGCTCGCTGGGCGCAATGGCGCAGGGCAGCTCCGACCGTTATGCGCAGGACCCCAACGGCAAGCTCGTGCCGGAAGGAATCGAAGCCCGGGTTCCCTACAAAGGAATTTTGGCCGACCTGGTATTTCAGCTCGTCGGCGGTCTACGTTCGGGAATGGGTTACTGCGGATGCGCGACCATCCCGGAATTGCAGGAAAAAGCCCGTTTCCTCCGGATCACGTCTGCTGGCCTGCGGGAAAGCCACGTACACGACGTCATTATTACCAAGGAAGCGCCCAACTACCGGCTCGAATAAAGCTCCGCCCCGTTGACAGCCAGATTTTGACGCGGCACAAACGTTATATCATAAAAGTAAGAAGGAATTTGCCGGATCGGAAAATACGGGTTCAAGACGACAGGAGGGGCGTTTGGTTGACATCGGCACCATCGTCCGCTATAGTTCTGAAGTACTGATGTATCAATGGTTTGGTGGGTCTAGCTTTGCGACTGTTTCCCCGTCTAGGACTTTTTCCGCTTTGCTTGCGAACCGTTGCCAGTTGCGTTGGACCGGAGATTGTTAGGCCATGGTCAGCAATGAAGACGATCAACAACAGGAACAGCAGGTTCCTGTAGCGGAAGCCGACTACGTCCAGTTTCTGGACGAGTTCAGCCATCTTGCCCCGCCTTCGCAAGGCGAGGTATTGAACGGTCATGTCCTGAAAATCACCGACAAGGAAGTGATTGTGGACATCGGCTACAAGTCCGAAGGACTAGTGCCGCTCGATCAGGTACTTCTCGCCGATGGCACAAATCCATACAAACCCGGTGATCCAATCGAAGTCATGGTCGACCGCTCGGGTGAGAAGCCACAGGGTTTCGTATTGCTCTCTCACCGCCGGGCCCACGAGATCCGCGCCTGGGACAACCTCGAACATGCGCAGCGCGAAAATCTCACCATAGCCGGCCGCGTCCAAAGCAAAGTGAAAGGCGGTCTCGCCGTCGACGTTGGAGTACTCGCGTTCATGCCGGGCTCGCAGGTCCATCACCGCCCGATGCACAACCTCGACGCCCTGCTCGGCCAGGACGTGCCCGTCAAAGTCGTGAAGGTGAATCGGCGGCGTGGGAACGTTGTTGTCAGCCGCCGTCTCGCACTCGAAGAAGAGGACACCGCCCGCAAATCCACGGCGCTGCAAAATATCTATGAAGGCGCCATCGTCACCGGAGTGGTAAAAAATCTCACCGACTACGGGGCGTTCGTCGACCTCGGCGGAATTGACGGACTGCTGCACGTCAGCGACATGTCCTACGGCCGCATCACTCATCCGTCGGAAGCCGTGCAAACCGGCGACGAGATCACCGTCAAAGTTCTGAAGTTCGACAAGGACAAAGAACGGATCTCCCTCGGCCTGAAGCAGGTCGCGCCCGACCCGTGGGATCACGTCCAGCAGACCTACACACCTGGCCTGCGCGTGATAGGCCGCGTGGTCAGCGTCACCGATTACGGCGCGTTCGTCGAACTCGAACCTGGCGTCGAAGGTCTCATCCACATCTCGGAGATGACCTGGAGCCGCCGCATGAAACACCCGTCCAAGGTCGTCAAGCCCGGAGACGAAGTGCAGGCCGTAGTCCTCGAAGTCAAGCCGAAAGACCGTCGCGTTTCGCTCGGAATCAAACAGCTCGAAGCCGACCCCTGGACCACCGTCGCCGACCGCTACAGTATCGGTTCCGTAGTCGAGGGCCGCGTCCGTAAACTGACCGATTTCGGAGCCTTCATAGAAATCGAAGAAGGCATAGACGGACTCGTTCACATCTCCGATCTCTCGTGGACCAAGCGCGTCGCCCACCCCTCTGAAGTGCTCAAAAAGGGACAGGTGGTGCAAGCCGCGGTATTGCATATCGACGCCGCAAATCGCCGGCTGTCGCTCGGCGTGAAACAGTTGCAGCCCGACGCATGGGAGCAGTTCTTCCGCGCTCATCAGGTAGGAGCCGTGGTTCGCGGCAAGGCCTGCCGTGCCTCTAATTTTGGCGTCTTCGTCGAATTATCCGTCGGCGTCGAAGGGCTCTGCCACAACTCGGAGATTCCTGTCGCCCCCGATCACAAAAAAGGTGAGCCACTTTTAAATCTCGGTGAAGAATACGATTTCAAAGTAATTAAGATGAATGAGGCCGAGAAAAAAATCGGCTTGAGTATTCGTGCGGTAGCTGAAGATGAGGAGCGCACACGCCTGGAAGACTATCAGCGCCAGGCCGTGGCTGCTACCATGACCATTGAAGAAGTAATCAACGTAAGGGGCCAACGGGAAGGTTAAAAAATACGTCTGTGAGGAGCAACACGACAATGACCAAAGCCGATTTAATTGAAGAAGTCGCACGCGTAGTAGAAATGACCAGGAAAGATTCCGAGGTTATCGTCGAGGCGATCTTCGACAGCATCGTCAAGTCGCTGCGCGCAGGCGACAAAATCGAGATCCGCGGATATGGCAGCTTCCGAACTCGCCAGCGCCAACCCCGCGTCGGCCGCAATCCCAAAACCGGCGACCGCGTGGAAGTGCCATCCAAGCGCATCCCGTATTTCAAGCCCAGCAAGGAACTCAAGGATCTGGTGAACCAGTCCGTGGCCGCGCCGGCCGCCGAGACAGCGGCCCCGGCTTCCGAACCTCCTTCGATATAGATGGACCACCTGTGGAGCCCGTGGCGCTACCAGTACGTGAGCGCCGCCCACCCCGCCAGTGCAGGCTGTATCTTCTGCGATAAAACGATCGAGGACCTCATAGTTTTTCGGGGCGTCCACAATTTTGTTGTCCTGAATTTATTTCCCTACACCAGCGGACATCTGATGGTAGTTCCCTACAGTCACATCGCAACGCTCGAAGATACGGACCTAGAGACGCTAACGGAATTGACGCACCTCACGCGCCAAGCCGAAATTCATCTGCGCAAGATCTACAAACCCGCCGGCCTGAACATCGGAATGAACATCGGAGCCGCGGCCGGAGCCGGAGTAGCAGGACACATCCACATGCACGTGCTTCCCCGCTGGCAAGGCGACGTAAATTTTATGACGACGATCGCGGAAACAAGGGTCTTGCCGGAAGACCTGAAGACCACCCGCGAAAAGCTCTCGCAAGCCTTCAATTCCGAGTGAATCGATGCGGAACCGAGAGGCGTCAGCGACTGGTCGGGGCACCGAGTTCATCATCGCTGCCCCAGGATCGAAGCCAAGCCGAAACGCTAAAAGCTCATCCGATGCCTTCTTATTTCCGAGTCACATAGTAGATTACAATTTCCTTGCTGTCGGGCTGCACCTCACCGGTAAAAAATATGTGCGAATGGCGTCCACTGTTACTGCGAAGGCAAAGATCACTGCCAGGCCCAAGCCCGTCGACGCGGATGCCACGCTTCAGAAATATCGCACCGCCGCAGTTCGCCTCGGCGAAATTTCGGCTCCGCAAGGCGAGCACCATTTCGCGGTTCGAGATAGACGTGCCTCTCAGATCTTAAATTGAGCCAGAAATCGGAAGTGCGATCGGTCATTGGCGAAGGGGCAGGAGGACCGTCCAATACCACGGTGCATATTACTTCGCCTCTATCAATGTCGGCAGTGCATCCAAGCGGCACTTTGATTTCGCCGCGGGAGAACACGGTGTCAGCTATCGGTTCTGTCGGGCCTGGGCCGGTCGACATCGAATCGCAGAATACGCCGGGAGCGTCACAGCTCGTCACAGCCAAATATACTTTGCCCACATCCACCTCGCCCCCTGGTTGCACCACGACGCTGTCGATGAGCTTTTCTCGAAATCCCGTGGCTGAAACGGCGACCGTGTATGTGCCAGGTTCAACCCTATCCAAATGGAAGCTGCCATCCATCTCGCTCTGAGACCGATATCTGGTTACACCAGAAGTCTGAAGGATGACTCGGATATGGGCGTTTGAAATTGCCGCCGATTCGGAATCGACAACTTGACCACGAACGTGGCCACCTTCGCCTGCCGAAGCGTGAGTCGAAAAAATGAGGGAGGCAACGAAAAGTACCCCGCCGACACGCAGACCCGTTGTCACCTTATTTCCCCAAAACCCGAACCCCCAACCGCCCCTTAGCCAGCAGCACCTCCAACTCCGCCCCCGCCGCCACCTCCGCCGAGTCCTTCACCACATGCCCATCAGCATCCCGAACAATCGCATACCCGCGATCCAAGATCTTCGTAGGACTCAACTGCACCAAATGCGCCTTCAAAGGTTCCAACACCCGGTGCGCGCCATTCAATCGCAACTTCATCGCCTGCGCTGCGCAATTCGTCGCCGTATCCAGCCGATTACGAAACTCCGAAAACCGCAACCGCAGATCCATCCGATGTAGCCGCGATTGCACATTCGTCAAATCCTCGCGCCGCACCTGAATCCCGGCGCGCATCCGCTCCCGCGCACGATATTCCATCTCATCCACCCGCTGCATCCACCGCCCCACGTTCCGATGCAACAGCGACCGCACCCGATCGATCCCCTGCTCATGCACCCGCCGCGCCGCGACACTCAACCGGTAGCGAATCCCCTTCTCCAAACGCCGCTGGCAGCTCGCCGCCTGCTCCAATAACTGCTCCCGCGTACAGATCACCAGCTCGGCCGCGGCCGACGGCGTCGGCGCCCGCAGATCCGCCACAAAATCGGCAATCGTGAAATCCGTCTCGTGCCCCACCGCCGAAATCACCGGCACCGAACAAGCGACAATCGCCCGCGCAACCGCCTCTTCGTTGAACGTCCACAGATCTTCCAAAGACCCGCCCCCGCGCGCCACAATCACAACCTCGGCCCAATTCGATTCCGAAAAATGCCAGATCCCGCGGCACACCGCCTCTACCGCCCCCTCACCCTGCACCAGTGCCGGATAGATCCGAATATGCAGCCCCGGAAAGCGCCGGCTCAGAATCTGCAGCATGTCCTGAATCGCCGCACCCGCCGGCGACGTCACGATCCCAATCCGCCGAGGCAAGTTCGGCAGCACCCGTTTCCGCTCCGCCGCAAACAGCCCTTCCAAACTCAACTTTTTCTTGAGCTGCTCAAAAGCAAACTGCAGAGCGCCAAACCCCTGCGGCTCGAGCGATTCCACCAGCAACTGGTATTCGCCGCGCGCCTCATAAACGTCCAGCCGACCTCGCGCCAGCACCACCACCCCATCCTGCGGTTTAAACTTCAACAGTCGCGCGGTCATGCGGAAACACACGCATTTCACCTGTGCCTCTTCGTCTTTCAAAGTGAAGTAATAATGCCCGCTGGCCGCCAGTTTGACGCCGGAAATCTCCCCCGCCACCCAGACATCGCTGAACTCTTCATCCAGCAGATTTCGTATACGCGCCGTCAGTTCGGACACGCTCAAAACCTTCCGAACCGGCTCCCATTGCAGCAGAATCTGCTCCATCTCGGCTCAATAGTAACAGGTCAATCGAAGGTCAATTGACGCTCCGCCAATTCTTCTTATACTGTAGTAAATTACAGCCCAAATCCCTGGAGGTTCAATGAGTCCCAAAGAAGTCCTCGAGTTCTCAAAAAAGAACGATGCGCGGCAGTTGGACTTGCGCTTCACCGATCTGCCCGGCGTCACACATCATGTGTCGTATCCAATCGACAACGTCGACGAAGACGTCTTCGAAGAAGGTTTCGGATTCGACGGTTCGAGTATTCGCGGATGGGCGGCCATCAACGAGAGCGACATGCTCCTCGTTCCCGATCCCACCACGGCGTTTATGGATCCGTTCGCCGAAACCCCAACTCTCGTAATGATCGGCGCCGTGATTGATCCAATCACGCGTCAGCACTACGATCGTGATCCGCGCTGGATCGCCAAGAAGGCCGAGTTGTACCTCCAGAACACAGGAGTGGCGGACACAGCCTACTTCGGCGCCGATGCCGAATTTTTCATCTTCGATAACATCCGCTTCGATCAAACGCAGAACTCGGGATACTACTACATCGACGCGGAAGAAGGGCGCTGGAACACCGGCCGCGAGAAGGACAACCTCGGCTACCGGCCGCGCTACAAGGAAGGCTACTTCCCCGTCCCTCCCACCGATCACCACCAGGATCTGCGCAGCGAAATGGTCGCGACGATGATTAAGTGCGGACTCATCATCGAGTGCCATCATCACGAAGTCGCAACGGGCGGGCAGTGCGAAATCGATCAGAAGTTCAACACGCTGGTGAAATCCGCGGACAACATGATGCTCTACAAATACATCATCCGCAACGTCGCCTATCAATACGGCAAGACCGTAACCTTCATGCCGAAACCCCTCTTCGGCGATAACGGCAGCGGCATGCACACGCACCAAAGCTTGTGGAAAGGCGGCAACCCGCTGTTCGCCGGCGATCAATATGCAGGCCTCAGCCAGATGGCTCTGTGGTACACCGGCGGATTGCTCAAGCACGCCCGCGCACTCTCCGCCATCATCGCGCCCACCACCAACAGCTACAAGCGTCTCGTGCCGGGCTAC
>Ga0105240_10006753_pt1 | contig 16796 bp, 17 predicted proteins | sample KBSC54metaG_FD_80426 | JGI IMG/M metagenome (GOLD analysis project Ga0105240, IMG submission 80426) | Corn rhizosphere microbial communities from Kellogg Biological Station, Michigan, USA - KBS C5-4 metaG | ecosystem: Host-associated > Plants > Roots > Rhizosphere > Soil | place: Michigan, USA...
ACGACGGACTGGCTGGCGCCGGGAGTGATCAAGCAGCATCGGACGCTCGGGACCTACGTGAACACGCTGGTGTCGTGCGGTTTCGAGGTGGAACACGTCGAGGAGTGGGGGCCGTCGGAGGAGCAGGTGGCGGAGGTGCCGGAGATGGCGGAAGAGTGGGAGCGGCCGACGTTTGTGCTGGTGGGTGCGCGGCGGCGGTAGGGCGCTGGGTCGCGTCGGCGCGTCGTGACGGGGGTGGTGGCGTCGCCCACCGTTCGGTGACGCCAAGTGACTGCGTGGCCGAACCATCCCAACCTCCCGCGGCCGCAGTGGGCCGCAGCTACCTTTTTCGTACAGTCGGCGCATGGCGCGGGGCTATACTGGATGCGACATGCGGGTGTTTACGAGGAAGGCGTGGGGGCTGTGGATTGCCATTGGTTTGATGGCGATGGTGGTTGCGGCCTGTGGCGGGAAGCCGGTGCCGACGGATGCGGTGCATGTGCTGGATGTGACCGGTGACGTGAATCCTTCGATGAACACATATATCGGGCGCGGGATCGATGACGCGGAGAAGTCGGACGCGAAGCTGGTGGTGCTCGAACTCGACACACCGGGCGGCGACCTGGACTCCATGCGGTCGATCGTGCAGAAGATCGAGGCTTCGACCGTGCCGGTGGCAGTTTACGTTTCGCCGGCCGGTGCGCGGGCGGCCAGCGCGGGGACGTTCATCACGCTCTCGGCCAATATCGCGGCGATGGCGCCGAGCACGAACATCGGGGCAGCGTCTCCCATTAATAGTGATGGCAGTGACATCGGCGGGACGCTGGGCACGAAGGTCATGAACGATGCGGTGGCGTTCATCCGTTCAATCGCGGACTTGCGCGGCCGCAACGCCGACTGGGCCGAGCAAGCCGTGCGTAACGCCGTAGCCATCAACAGCGGAGACGCCGTGAAGATGCACGTGGTCGACTTCCAGGCGAATGACTTCAACGACCTTCTGAAGCAGGCCGACGGACGCACGGTGACGGTCGGCAATGGTTCGAAGGTGACGATGACGAATCTGCAGGATGCGCCGGTGGTGCAGACCGAGAAGTCCGCGTGGGAGCAGTTCGTCGATGTGATCTCCGACCCGTCGCTGGCGTCGATCCTGATCACGCTGGGGTTCATCGGGATCGTGATCGAGATGTCACACCCGGGCTTGATTGCACCCGGAACTCTTGGGGCGATCGCTATTGTGCTGGGGTTCCTGGGGCTGGGCGAACTGCCGGTGAACGGCGCGGGGCTGGCGCTCATCGGGCTTGGGCTGTTGTGCCTCGGGATCGACCTGTTTGTCGCTTCCGGGGTGCTGGGCGCTACGGGTGTGCTGGCGATGATTATCGGCGCGTTCGTGGCATTTCGCGGGGCACCATCGGGTGCGCGCCCATCGACCGTGCTGTTGATCGTCCTATGTCTGTTCGCGGTCGGCCTGGTCGTTTCGCTGGCGACGACCGTGATGAAAGTTCGTCACCGGGCGGCGCCGATGGGGACGAACGCGCTGAAGGGCCAGGTCGCGGTCGCGAGGACAGCGCTGGCGCCAGAAGGGTATGTGTTCGTCCAGGGAGAAAGATGGCGCGCTTCGATCGATGAAGGGAGCGCGCAAATTGGCGACAGGGTGCGTATTGTTGGCGCAGACGGTTTCCGGTTGAGAGTTACGAAGGAGGAGCAACCATGACAAGTCCAGGGGGGAACAACATCGGGGGATTGCCATCACCCGAATATCCATCCGGTCCGCTCGCGAAGGTGATCCGGACGGTATTCATCGCGTTCAGCGGGCTCTTTCTCGTCATCCTCTTCCCGTTTTTCATCCGGGTTGTCGCGGAATACGAGCGCGGCGTGATTTTCCGGTTGGGCCGGCTGATCGGCGCGAAGGGGCCGGGCCTGTTCATCCTGCTGCCATTCGTGGACCGGATGGTGAAACTGGACCTGCGGACGATTACGCTTGACGTGCCCTCGCAGGAGGCAATTACACGCGACAACGTGACGGTGAAGGTGAATGCGGTCATCTACTTCCGCGTGATGGACCCAAACCTCGCAGTGGTGGCCGTGGCCGATTTCATGCGGGCAACATCCCAGATTGCACAGACGACCCTGCGTTCGGTGCTCGGACAATCGGAGTTGGATGAGTTGCTCGGCCAGCGCGAGAAAATCAACCAGGAGTTGCAGCACATCATCGACGAGCAAACCGAACCGTGGGGCATCAAGGTGAGTGTCGTGGAAGTGAAGGACGTGGAGCTGCCTTCGACCATGCAACGCGCGATGGCGCGGCAGGCGGAAGCAGAACGCGACCGGCGCGGAAAGATCATCGCAGCCGATGGCGAGTTCCAGGCCAGCCAGCGCCTGCGTGATGCAGCGGCGGTGATGGCGACCGAGCCGATCACGGTGCAATTGCGCTTCCTGCAGACCCTTACCGAGATCGCGACGGAGAACAACTCGACGATCGTGTTCCCGATACCGATCGATTTGCTCGAAACATTCCGCGGCGGCGACGACGACGATGAGGACGGGGAGCGAGCGGCCCGGCGCGCGGCGGCAGTGGCGGCCGCCGAGGCGGAGGTTCCAGAGGGTCTGGAACTGCCGGATCCGCCCGCCGCGCAAGCTGCAGGGGATGCGCCCGCGTAGTCGTGCAGGGCTGAGTTCGAGCCGGTGCGTTCGATCATGAGCACGCTGACTACCGGGTTGCCAGACGCTGTGCGGATGAACTGGGATTAGGAACTTGCAGCACCGGCCATTTTGCTGGCTTTCCATATCTCATCTTTTACGTTGACGGAGCTGATCACATTGACGTTTGGCGCGTCGCACACGGCCGTCGTGACATTTTCGGTGTGCTTGACGATGAGACCTAGCCCGCTGGCCGCAGGCTGACATCGGCGGCGGTGAGCGTTTCGCGGGTGCCGTTTGGCCGGACGACCACCAGGGAGCCGTCCGGTGCGATGGCTTCGGCTGTGGCGGTGAATGGTTCGCCATTGGCGGGAGTGACGACAACATCGCGGCCGAGGATCATGCTGAGTTCGGTGTAATGAGCGAGGGTCGTTTCTGGAGGCTCGGCGAGGAGGCGTTCAAGTTCGTTGCAGATGCGCGCCAGCAGCGCTTCGCGGACGACTGTGTAGCCCAGTTCACGGCGGACACTCGTAGCCGAGGTGGCAAGCTCGGGGATGCTTGTGGGGTCGCCGTTGACGTTGATGCCGATGCCCGGCATCGCGAGCGGCCCACCCGGCCGAAGTTCGGCGTCGATCAGGAGACCGCTCAGTTTGCGCTGGCCCACCCAGATGTCGTTCGGCCATTTGATGCGGGCATCGATGCCCTCGTGGCGGACGGCCGAACAGATGGCGACGGGCAGAATGACCGGGAGGCGCGCGTGTACCTCGAGTGGCACGCGCAGGACGAGCGTGAAGTACAGGTTTTCGCCGCTGGGGCTGGCGAACGTGCGCCCGCGGCGGCCACGGCCAGCGGTCTGCTCCTCAGCCAACACGAGCGTACCGTGAGGGGCGCCGTCGTCGGCCTCGCGACGGGCGATCGTCATAGTGGTTTCGGTGCTGACCCGGTACAACAGAAAGCGGCCGACATCTTCGGTGGTGAGGAGTTGCTGGAAGAGCGCCGGGGCGAATGGCGTCGGCATGCGGTAGGTCCGGGGAGCGTGAGACGGCACGACGGGCAATGAAAAGGGGCCTCGCTTAATGTTGCGAGGCCCCGTGGCGTAGCTAAGACCAAAAAGTCCTAGGAGGAGGTCACCTCCTGCGCCAGGGTTCGATCGTAACTACGACTGGGGATATCCATGCGCATCACCTCCTTCCTTGGTGTGAACACTACGCGGGACGGCAAAGGGAGTCAACTAGCCACCGCAGGAGGTTTACGGCTTGCGCGCCTCGATAAGGTACCGGCCCTCGGTTACGACAATTCCCTCGGGCTTCGACAGGGCGCGCTCGGCGGCGAGAAGCGCCGATGTGTCGCGGACGACGTCGAATTCCGGAACGTAGTCCTTCGCCACAAGCAGCATGATGACCAGGTCGCCGAGCGTGCGGTATGCGGTCTTTAGATCGTGTTGCCGGCGGCGGACGGTGTATCCGAGGCTAATGAACGCCTGTTGGTACGCGGCGAAGTGGTCCGGGAAGACCGTCTTTCGGGGGAAGAACGTCGTGAGTTCGGGCCAGTTGTCAGGCATGACTTGCTGGGTGAGGACGGTGCCACCGGACGCCAGGACGTGGTCCACCTCGGCAGGCTCGATCGCTTCGTGGCGGCTCAGGATGAGGTCGAAGGCGCCATCGCGGAAGGGCAGCACGTTGGAGTCAGAGCGAGCACGGACAACGGGGATGCCGAGCGGGAGGAGCCGAGCGCGGGCGACCGGAGCGTTGACATGCCATTCCTCGGTGGCCACGAAGCTGGCGCGCTGGGCCACAGCGATCCGCGAGAGCACTTCGCCGCCGCCGGTACCAAGATCGAGGACCGACTGTGCTGATGTCGCGTGACGACGGGCGAGTGCTTCAAAGTCCCAGGGGAGCGGCGCGCCGGCGGTTGTGGTTTCGATGAACGAGAGGTCCCAGCCGGAGAAATTGTGCGCGCGCTCGATGTAGGGCTGGAGGCGTTCGACAAGCGCCGATTGGTCAGCCTTTGAGGAGTTCGAGGAATTCATCGGCCGCGAACGCTCGGGCTTAGGCCACGGCGCCGTGGCACTTCTTGAATTTCTTGCCGCTGCCGCAGTAACAGGGGTCGTTGCGGCCAAGCTTGGGCGCAGAGCCGTTCGTCGCGGCCTTTCCCTTCGCCGTGTCCGAGCCTTCCTCGCCCAGGTTGGTGCGCATACCAGAGGCTGATGGCGCCGTGCTGCCAGCCAGGACTGGCGCGGCGCGGCCACCATCCCGGGGTGCGTCGAGCTCCGCGGTGGTCGTGTTCGAGGTGGCGTTGGCGCCATTGGTCGATGTCGTCATGGCTGGTGCAGGCTGCGAGACCGGTGGCTCGACGAGCTTGACCTTGAAGATCGTGCGTGCCACCTGCTTGCGGATGTTCGCCTGCAGCTGGAGGAACATGTCGTACCCCTCGCGCTTGAACGCGACGAGCGGGTCCAACTGGGCGTACGCCTGGAGACCGATGCTCTGGCGGACGTCGTCGATGGCCGTAAGGTGTTCGCGCCAGTGGAAGTCGATCGTCTCGAGCAGGAGCCAGTGCTCGAGCTTGCGCATGTTCTCCTCGCCCATGTGTTCTTCGAGGTTTTCGTAGCGGTCTTCGGCGCGGTCGAGCATTTCGTCGTCGACTTCGTGGCCGAGGTCCATGACCTCGTCTGCCGTGGGGATATCTTCGGAAGGAAGGATCTCTCGGAGTTCGTTGAGCAGCTGATCGATGCCGCCTTCATCGCGCTGCTGGTGGGCCTTGACGACGGCGTCGGTCTCATCGATGACCATGCCCAGGACGTTAGTACGGGTGTCGATGCCTTCGAGGATGCGGTTGCGTTCGCCGTAGATCACGAGGCGGTGCTCATTAATCACGTCGTCGAATTCGACGAGCCGCTTGCGGATATCGAAGTTGGCGCCCTCAACCTTCTGCTGGGCCTGCTCGATAGCACGCGTAACCATGCGCGACTGGAGTGGCATCTCTTCGGTCATGCCAAACTTTTGCATCATGCCGGGCACCCAATCGGGCGAGAAGCGCTTCATGATGTCGTCGCCAAACGAGACGAAGAAGCGGCTCGATCCGGGGTCACCCTGGCGGCCGGCTCGTCCGCGGAGCTGGTTATCGATGCGGCGTGATTCATGACGCTCGGTGCCGATGACGTGGAGGCCGCCCAAATCGGCGACACTGGCGCCAAGCTTGATATCGGTGCCGCGGCCAGCCATGTTCGTGGCGATCGTGACGGCGCCGCGCTGACCAGCATCCTGCACGATGTGCGCTTCGCGTTCGTGCTGCTTGGCGTTGAGGACATCGTGCGGGATGCCGCGGCGCAACAGCAGTTCGCCCAGGTACTCCGATTTTTCGATGGACGTGGTGCCGACGAGGACGGGGCGGCCCTCGGCGTGGAGCGTCTCTATCTCGTCCGCAACAGCATTGAACTTGGCCTTCTCGTTGATGAAGACCATATCCCCGTGGTCCTGCCGGACCATGGGGCGGTTGGTGGGGATAACGACAACATCGAGATCGTAGATCTTGCCGAACTCTTCGGCTTCGGTCTCCGCAGTTCCAGTCATACCCGCGAGCTTTTCATACAGGCGGAAGAGGTTCTGGAAGGTAATCGTCGCGTAGGTGACGGACTCGTTCTGGACCTTGAGGCCTTCCTTGGCTTCGACGGCCTGGTGGATGCCGTGGCTCCAACGGCGGCCGGGCATAAGGCGGCCGGTGAACTCATCGACGATGATGATTTCGCCGTCTTTCACAACGTAGTCGCGGTCGATCTTCTTCAGGATTTCGGCGTCGAGTGCGGCTTCCAGGTGACGGGCCAGTCGCGGGTCGCCACCGAAGACGTTATCGATGCCGAGCGCACGCTCGACGCGGGTGATCCCATCCTCGTTCAGGGCGACGTGCTTGGCTTTGTAGTCGACCGTGAAGTCGCGTTCTTCTTCGAGGAGGCGGACGGCATGGGCGAAGCGGATGTACGTCGAACTCGCCTCTTCGGCGGTGCCGCTGATGATGAGCGGGGTACGTGCTTCGTCGATGAGGATGTTGTCGACTTCGTCGACGATGGCATAGGCAAGGCCACGCTGGGAGCGTTCCTCGGCGCTGCGGACGAGGTTGTCGCGGAGGTAATCGAACCCGAATTCGTTATTCGTGCCGTAGACAATGTCGCATTCGTAGACTTCGCGACGGCTGCACGGACGGAGGTCATCGAGGCCTCCAGTGGAGGTCTCTTCACCGGGTTTGTAACCGGGTTCGTAGATGTACGAGATGAGGTTGTTCTGGATGACGCCGACCGTCATGCCGAGGGTGCGGTAGACCGGCCCGTACCAGACGGCGTCGCGGCGGGCGAGGTAGTCGTTCACCGTGACGAGGTGCACGCCATCGCCGCTAATAGCGTTGAGATACACGGGAGCAACCGCGGTCAGGGTCTTGCCCTCACCGGTACGCATTTCCGCGATTTTGCCCTGGTGAAGGACGATGCCGCCGATGAGCTGGACGTCGTATGGCCGCTCGCCGACTTTGCGCGCCGCCATTTCGCGCGAGACAGCGAACGCCTCTACGAGGAGGTCATCCAGTTCTTCGCCACCGTCGTAGCGGTCGCGGAATTCGCCGGTCTTCGCGGCGAGCTCGTCTTCAGAGAGGGCGGCCATCTCATCGTGGAGGTCGCTGATCTGCGCGACAATTTTGGAGAGGCGCTTGATTTCGCGGTCGTTTGAATCGCCGACAACGCGGCTGATGAATCCAAGTTTTGCAGTTGCCATGCCGTGATCCAGTGTAGCGGATTGGGGCGGAGGGCGTAGTTAAGAGCCGAGTGCCGAGGACGGCGAACCGAGTCGGACCCCAGTGCCTGGTCCCAAGGCCGCGGATCCCAGTCTCCGGTTTCCAATCGCACAGGGCGTTCCGTGTTCACTGTCCGGTGGCCTCATGCGATGGGTGACTGCTAGGATCGAATGCGATTCTGAGCGCGGGACGGCATGGTTTGGTGGAACACGCGGCATTTGATACGAAGCGCTTGCGGGCGGCGGTGATGGAGATCTTCGGAGCGATCGGCGAAGACGCAGAGCGTGAGGGGCTGCGGGATACGCCCCGCCGTATCGCGGAGATGTACGAGGAGATCTTCGGAGGCCTGGCGATCGACCCGCTCGATTACCTGAAGGTAGGCTTCGAAGTTGCGCATGACGAGATGGTCCTGCTCCGCAACATCCCGTTCTACAGCATGTGCGAGCACCACTTCCTGCCGTTTCACGGCGAGGCGCACGTCGGGTACGTGCCAGACGGGCGAGTGGTGGGGATCAGTAAGCTGGCACGGGTGGTGGAAGGATTCGCACGGCGGCCCCAGATCCAGGAACAACTGACCACACAGGTTGCGGACGCGATCATGGATGTGCTGCACCCGGATGGGGTAGCTGTGGTGATCGAGGCGGAGCACCTATGCATGACCATGCGCGGCGTGAAGAAGCCGGGCAGCCGGATGATGACGAGCGCGATGCGTGGGACGTTCCGGCAGTCGCCGGTGACGCGGTCGGAGTTCCTGTCGCTGGTCTATGGGAAGTCCTAGCGTGCGGTACGTGGCACTCCTCCGCGGCGTGAACGTCAACGGGATCACGATCCGATCTGCGGACTTGAAGGCGTTGTTCGAGTCGAGCGGGTTCGAGGACGTGAAGACGGTGCAGGCGAGCGGCAACGTGCTATTCGACGCCGCCGCGGCGAACGGGTTGAAGCAGCAAGTCGAGACAGCACTGCGTGAGCGGTTCGGGTATGACGCGTGGATTGTGTTGCGGCGGCACGATGAGATGGCCGCGATTGTGGCCGCGTGCCCGTTCGCCGCGGATTCGGACGAGCGGCACGCGTATGTGATCTTCGGCTCGGACCCGGCGATCCTGCGCGCGTTGGCAGACAGCGATGAAGCGCATGCAGAGGGCGTCGTGGCCGGCGATGGTGTGCTCTATTGGGGCGTGGCGCGCGGGTCGACGCTGGAGACACCGTTCGCCAAGGTGCTGGCGAAGGCGAAATACAAGCCGCATGTGACAACGCGGAATATCCGGACGGTGATGAGACTGGCCTAGCGGGCATCGAGGACGGAGAGGGCTTCCTATGGCCGCGCTATCGGAGCAGGTGACAGCTTGGACGCCGGGACGAAATCGGCGGCAACGAATCGGTTGTTGGCGCCTCGGTACGTATACAGTTTCTCCGTTTGACCATTGCCGGAGGTCGCGAGGAGAGTTGCTTCGAAACCCGGGGTGACCGCTTGCGCGCACACCTGGCCCGGCTGTTCGATGCCGAGGCATGCGTCGGACCACCGGACAGCGATGTACGAGAGGATCGAGACGCTGCCGGGTGCAACGTGGAGACGGCTGGCGAGGTCTGCCCGCATCTTCTGTTCGAGCGCGGTGACCGTCCCCGTAGAAACGGTCGGATTGGTGTCAGGCGCGACGGAAAGGGCGGTGCTGCCGTGGGCCGTAAGGTCGTAGAGGTACGCGTGCCCGTCCAGACGAAGGGTGACGACGGCGGCGATAGGCGCCGCCGCCGGAGCTACCGTTTCGACGGTGACCGACCACACGTCGGCGCCGTTTCGGCGGGCGAGGTCTGAGCGCGCGTAGTAGGCCACCACAGCCTCGGCATCGGATGTGAGTGGGGCGGAGGTCGTAGCCCCGTCGTCCGCCAGAGCGGGGTCGATTGGGCCCAGATAGCGGTCGCTGGCGAGATGGTAGCGATAGGTGCGGCCGTCCACTTCGAAGCGTGCGATGAGTCCCGAGACGGCGAGGGCAGCGCAGGCCCGGCCTGGGCTTTTCACCCCGAGGCAGCCGTCCCACGTGGTGGGCCGCACGTCCAGAAGGGCGACTGCAGCGGGCGAGACGCCGGTGGCATCGGCAACATCAAGCCGCGCCGCACTGAGCGTGGCGGCGGCCGATGGCGCGGTGTGCACGGGTACGAGAGACGATGGTGCGCTGCTCCCGTGTCGAAGACCGCCGAAGACAACCGGCAGGGCCAGCGCGGCAACCAGGATGGCGAGGAGGCGCGGAACATCCACGGTCATCCAGACGGCTGGACCGCTCAGAGGGTTCCCGTGGTCAGGGCTAGGCCAGGAGTTCCAGCACCTGCGCAGCGATGAAGCCGGGGTCCTGCATGGGCATGAAGTGGGTGTATTGCGGCAGGTAGACGTCTTCGGCGTTGGGGAATTGAGCCGCGATGTCGGGCGCCGTGGGCGATCGGCTCATGTCCATGGGCGCCGCCTCACTGTTGCCGAGAGCGCGCAGGATGCGTACGGGGATTCGCAGGTTCGGGAGCGCCTCGTAGATTTCGCCGCCGCGGGAAGAACCGGCGTAGGTAGCGGCTTCGACCTCCGGTGGGCACGCGAGCACATAGCCATCACCAACGGGGTTTGGTACGAGGCCGTAGTCGCAGTAGTCATGGAGGACAGCAGGGTCCCAGAGTGAGAAGGGTGGCCGGTCTTTGAAACGGTCGAACATCTCTTGCGGTGACGACCACTCATTCCGGCGGCGGGCGGCGAAGTGATCCTGGCCATAGACGCTCGCGTTGTAGCGGTCGCGCGTCAGGATTACCGGGTCAATCAGCAGAAGTTTGCCAAACGGGCCGGGATCGCGGGCGGCGGCGAGCGCGATGGCATACCCGCCCTTCGAGTGCCCGACCGCGAGGGCTCCATCAAGGCCGAGTTCGCGGGCGACGGCAGCCACATCCGCGGCGAAATCGGGCCAGTGATAGGGCGGCGCAGGCTTGGCGCTGAGGCCATGGCCGCGCATGTCGATGGCGTAGCACGGGACGCCGGGGAGGCGGTCGATGACCTGGTCCCAGCAGCGGGCATGAAAGCCAGTGGCATGGGCGAAAAAGACAGGCAGGCCTTCGCCCGGCCATGTGTAGCAGGCGAGGTCCAGATCGTTGACGTGAAGTGTGGAGTGGATCGGCTCACGCATAAAGCGAGTTTAGCAGGGCTCATGCGCGCAGGGCCGATCCGCCCCTGCGTACAATGGAAGGATGGATACGAGAATTGACCGGATGGCTGAAGCGCCCGGGATGCTGGCCCACCTCGTGGCTGATGCGGCGGATGTTGTGCTGGATGCACGGCCGGCGGACGGCGGTTGGAGTGCACGCACGGTTATGGCGCATCTGCGGGACGACGAATACCTCTGCATGCGGGTCGCGCTCGAACGGGCGCTGGCCGAGGATTCGCCGGAGCTGCGCTTCATTGACGGGGCGGATTGGGAGCCGGCGCGCAACCGGACTCGTGAGCGGCGCGAGTGGCTGCTGGCCGACTTCGCGCTTCACCGGCAGGCAAGCATTTCCATTCTCCGTGCACTACGTCCGGAGGACTGGCAGCGAAGCATGCGGTTTGGCGAGGATGGTCACGAATTCACGGTGCATCAACTGGTTGATGCATGGATACGGCATGATGCCGAGCACATCGCGCAGATGGAGGGGCTCGTGGGCGAGACCGTGCGCGAGGTGCTCGCGCGACGCGCGCAGATGACGGACTGGCGCACTGGGCGAAGGGCCGGCGGCTAGTTGCTCCCCGACCCCGTGGATGATACCGCAGGGCGGCGGCAAACTCGACTTCATCCCGCTGCCGATGAGCAATTCCAGGTGACGAAATTCGAGCGCCGCGTGGCACAGGAGTGGCACGACTATCCCGTGTGGGTTACGACCGCGCCGGACCTGGTGCTGAGCAAGCTCGAATGGGCGCGGAGTTCGCATTCGCATCCGCAGTTTTCCGATATTCGGACGATAATGACGGCAGGGTTTGTGGATGAACACGATGGATACTTCCGGCACTGGCTTGAAGCGCGAGACCTCCGAGCGACGTTGGAACTCTGCCGCACCGGCGGACACGACGCCTGAGGCCCACGCGCAATACGAGGCGTGGCGGCAAGGCTTGAGCGGGAGTGAACGTGCAACGTGGTGGCCGCAACGGGTGCACCAGATGGACCAGCTACGAATGAAGCTGCTCAGCGACCGAAATCCGGGAGTCTCCCAGGCGGAACTCATGGCGCTGTGGACCGAGGAGACGTACCGCGGATCCGTCGATGCGGGGTTCCTGGCGCGCGCGTGTGAAGCGATCCGGAAGCGCGGATAAGGCGCCATACTTTCGTCACAGGTGGTCTGCTAGGCTTTGGGAATGCCGCTCCTCGAAACGCACGAGCTTACCAAGGTGTACCCAACCGTCACGGCGCTCGACCACTTCTCGGTGACGGTGGAGGGCGGCATCACCGGTGTGGTTGGTTCGAACGGCGCTGGCAAGAGCACGTTTCTGAAGATCCTGCTGGGGCTGGTGACACCCACCAGCGGCGAGGTACAACTGCTCGGGTACGATGCTCTGCGGCAAGGCCCGGAGGTGCACCAATTCATCGGCTATATGCCCGAGCACGACTGCCTGCCTCTGGACGTTTCGGCGACGGAGTTCGTGTCCCACATGGCACAGGTCAACGGGCTGCCACGCGCAGCCGCGCGCGAACGGACCGCCGAGACGCTGCGGCATGTGGGGCTGTTTGAAGAGCGCTACCGCGAGATGAAGGGCTATTCGACGGGCATGAAGCAGCGGGTGAAACTCGCGCAGGCGCTTGTACACGACCCGCGGCTGATGCTGCTCGACGAGCCTACGAACGGGCTCGACCCGGCCGGGCGCGACGAAATGCTCGACCTCGTACGGCGCACGGGGAAGGAGTTCGGCATCGCGGTCATGATGTCGTCGCACTTGCTGAGCGAAATCGAGCGCGTGTGTGACTACCTGGTGGTAATCGAAGGCGGCCGCTTGATGCAGGCGGGTCCGCTGGGCTCGTTCACGGAACGCACTCAGGTGCTGGCGATTGAAGTCGACGGCGAACGGACGGGCGAGTTCGTCGCGCGGCTGCGCGGAGCTGGACTACAGGTCGTCGAGGAAGATCACTCGGTGCTCGTGGGCATCGGCGAGAGCCGGCCGTACGACTTCATCCGCGATGCGGTGGTGGACCTGGACCTGGCACTGGTGCGCATCGAGCAGCGGCGCCAGAGCCTCGAAGACCTGTTCCGGCCCACGCACAACGACGAGGAGGAGCGGCATGTCGCAGCGGTCTGAGCCGGCGGGCAATATCTATGACCTCGGGTACCGCCACTACGATGGTGTGCGGCTGGGGCGCCAGCAGGCGTTCTTCTCGCTCTATCGGTACAGCCTGCGGGGCGCGTTCGGCCTGGGCCGGCGTGCGACCTCGAAGATTATTCCCATCGGGGTGGTCCTGCTGGCAGCGGCTCCGACCTTCGCTCAGCTCGCGATAGCGGCCATTTCGCCCATCAACGCCACGGTGATCAGCCCCGCCAACTACTTCGATTTCGTCCAGGTGACGCTGGCAATCTTCTTCGCCGCGGTCGCGCCCGAGTTGTTCGCGCGGGATCAGCGGATGCGGACGCTGCCGCTGTACTTCGCGCGCGGCCTGCGTCGAAACGACTACACGATTGCCAAGTTGGCCGCGCTCGCGACCGCGCTGATGTTCATCACGCTGCTGCCGCAGCTCGTGCTGTTCTTCGGCAACGGGCTGGCTGGCAGCGACCTCGCAGGTTATGCGCAGGACCACTGGATGGAGCTGCCGCAAGTGGTCGCGAGCGGAGTCATTGTGGCGGTGTTCTTCGCATGTATTTCCGCGGCGATTGGCAGCCAGACACCACGCCGTATGTATTCAACGGTTGCCATTATTGCGGTGCTCATCCTGACATCAGTCGTAGCCGCCGTGATCGCCGAAACCGTTCGTGGCCTCACCTTGAAGATCGTTGTCCTGCTGGTGCCTTTCGAAGCGGCCACCGGGACTATCCGGTGGATTTTCAACGCGGGCGTCCAGTCCGACACGAACCTGGGAAAGTCTGGCCTCGAGGTGTGGATCTGCTTCCCGGCAGTGGTGGTGGTTTCGGCCATTACCGGCTGGCTTACGTTCCGGCGGTTCGCGCGGGTGGACGTATGACGGTTATCGGTGCAGCTGTAGTGGACGAGCCAATCATTGCCACAGACGCGACGGTGCGCGTGGAAGATGTCTCAAAGTGGTACGGCAACGTCGTGGCGGTGAACTCGGTGACATTCGGCATCGGACCCGGCATCACCGGATTGCTCGGCCCGAACGGCGCGGGCAAGTCGACGCTGTTGCACATGCTGGCAGGATTTCTCGCACCATCGAGCGGCAGCGTCGAGATCCTGGGACAGCGCGCGTTCGGGAACCCGGAGCTGTACCGACACGTCGGCCTCGTACCCGAGCGGGAGGCCGTCTATGGCTTCCTTACAGGGTGGCAATTCGTGGTGATGAGCGCGAAGTTGCACGGGCTGGCGGATCCGGAGATGGCCGCGCGGCGGGCAATCGGTCGGGTCGAAATGACATCCGCACACGACCGGCCGACCGGCGGCTATTCGAAGGGGATGAAGCAGCGCATCAAGGTAGCAGCCGCGATAGTGCACGAGCCAGGCGTGCTGCTGCTCGACGAACCGTTCAACGGCGCGGACCCGCGGCAGCGCCTCCAAATGATGGACATGCTGCGTGAGATGGCCTCGGCCGGCGTCACGGTTGTGTTCTCGTCGCACATCCTCGAGGAAGTGGAGCGGCTCGCCGAGAACGTGCTCGTCGTGGTCAACGGGCGGCTCGCGGCATCGGGCGATTTTCGGACGATTCGGCGGTTGATGACCGATCGCCCGCATACGTTCACGGTGCACTCGAGTGACAACCGGCTACTGGCATCGGCACTGATGTCAAGCCCGGCGGTGGATGGCGTCGAGTTGTTCGATGACGCGCTGAGCGTGCGCGCGAGCGATTTTGCAAGGTTCACGCTGGCGGTTGCGGGTGTCGCGCGACAGGCGGACGTGACGTTGTACGAGCTACTGCCCGCCGATGAGTCGTTGGAGAGCGTCTTCTCCTACCTAGTGAACCGATGAACGACACGATTATCCGGTTGACGGCGCGCCAGCTGTTCGGGCAGAAGCGGACGCTGTTCATCGGGCTGCTGGTGGTGATCCCGGTGCTCTTCGCGGTGCTCTACAGGCTGAACTCGGAAGAGAGCGACCCGGAACACTGGGTGGCCAAGGTGCTGTTCGTACGGGTGCTGGTCGGGTCGTTGTTGCCATTTGTGGCGCTGATCTTCGGGACCGCAGCACTCGGCACGGAATTCGAAGATGGCACGGCGGTGTACCTGCTGTCGAAGCCGGTGCAGCGGTGGAAGATCGTGGCATCGAAGTTGCTCGTGGCGTGGGCGGCAACGGCAGCGTTCGTACTGGTCGCGAGCCTGGTCAGCGCGCCGATTGCGCTGCAGGGCAGCGGCTTGGATGGTTCGTCGCTGGTGACGGGATTTGTCATCGCCGAAGTGGTCGCGGCGTTTGTGTACTGCGCGATCTTTCTTGCGCTCAGCATCCTGACCGCACACGCCCTCCTTGTTGGGCTCCTGTATGTGTTCATCTGGGAGGCCGTGCTCACGAACCTATTCAGCGGGCTTCGGTACCTGAGCGTGCGCGAGTACGCGGTCGCGCTGGCCCACTGGATCGGCAACATCCCGGACTCCGTGTTGGGCCCACACATTCGAGGCGTGACCGCGGTGATCCTCCTCGTGGTGATTGGGGTGGGCGCGGTGTGGCTCGCGATTCGATGGCTGGCTCGCTGGCAAATCGGCGAGACCGCGTAGCGAGAGGGAGCGAGGGCGAGAGCGAGCAAGCATTTCGGTCCGGGATTTGGGGATTCCGCTATAGTGTGTGCGAGCGGACGGAGGTGACGGCGTGCAGGACGCTATGTTGCGGAGGCTTCAAGAGATGGCGATGGGGACACCACCAATCGTGCCGGGCATGATGCGCGGCCGGCGCGACCCGGCATTCAGTTCGGATGCGGCGATGGCCGCGGCCTCGCCACGTTCGCGCCGAGGCCAGGGCGCCGATGCGGCGACGGTCGCGCTGGCGATGAGCGGGCTGTCATTGTATTGGGCGCTGCCTGCGATGCTGGCCGCGGGAAGTGCGAACCGAAGGCGGCGGAAGGGCCGGCGAGCGGCACCGCGCAGCTGATCGCCTGGCAGAGAGCGGATGGTGATCAGACGTGTTCGGTGTTTGATTGTGGCGGCCCACCGAACGTAATTAGCCGCCCATCACAATCTCTGAGCCCGAACTCGGCGAGGCCGTAGGACATGAGTTCAAGCTCGTAGACGAAGCTCACACCTCCTGCGCGTTGCAAGTGTGCGTAGAGATCTTCCACGCCATCCACCCAGCACTACGCATCTGGCGAAACATGCTTGTAGCTGTGGTTCGAAGCGACCCCATGGCCGCGCTGCTCCGTGCGGCCAAACATGATCCGCTGTCCGTCGCGCGCCAGGATGACGGGATGTGGCGGACGCCCTCTCGGGCGCCGCGGTCGCGGCGTGTGTTCGATGACCACCTGGGAAGAATACAGGGCCATCGCTCGAATTCGTCCCCCAGTACAGGCCCATTTGCGCTGATGCGGTGCCTCGTTGCCTAATGCGGTATGGTCGCGCCGCCAGTCCTCCATCGGTGGATGCACAGCGAGGCTCCGAACGATGAGCTGCTCGAAGCCACGCTGCGACGCGAGGGGCTCGAACCCGCATGGTGGTCGAACGGGCCGGGATTTCGCTATACCGAGCATGAACACGACTATCACAAGGTGCTGGTCTGCGCCGAGGGTTCGATCACGTTTCTGCTCACACCGACGGGCGAGGAATTGGAATTGTACCCGGGCGACCGGCTCGACCTCCCGGGCGGGTGGCCGCACAGCGCGGTGGTGGGCACGGCCGGTGTGCGCTGCGTGGAAGCGCACAGATAAGCGGAGCGGCGCTAAGGGAGAATGCAGCGCCCCAGCGCGAACGCCGCACGTTCGACACTCGGGAAGACCGCGATACGGGCGGCGGCGAAACGGTCGCGGATATCGTCGATGAGGGCACGATGCTCGTGATTTGTCGTTTCGGTGGCACCGAGGACGACCGCAACCGGCTTCGGTGACGTCTGGATGAGCGCGCCGAGGCGGTCGCAGGCGTGGTTGAGCCGGTCGGCCGCATCCGGGCGGCCGAAGAACCAGTCCTCGCCCACGTTTGCGATCGCGACGTCATAGGCATCATTGGCGAGCATGAGTTCGAGCAGGCCATTCGACGACAGGCCGCTGCCCGCAAGAATCGATTGGTCGACGGGATTGCCGACCCAGTCCGCGAGCTGGGGAGCGCGTTCCCGGACC
>Ga0105240_10006754_pt1 | contig 16795 bp, 13 predicted proteins | sample KBSC54metaG_FD_80426 | JGI IMG/M metagenome (GOLD analysis project Ga0105240, IMG submission 80426) | Corn rhizosphere microbial communities from Kellogg Biological Station, Michigan, USA - KBS C5-4 metaG | ecosystem: Host-associated > Plants > Roots > Rhizosphere > Soil | place: Michigan, USA...
ACCAGCGACATGGTGTCACGTGACGCGCTACGCGCGAGCATCGAGCCCACGCGCAGCGCCGGCGGCAGCACGAGGACGGGCGCGAGGCCGGTGACGACGCATGCACCGGCCAGCACCGCCATGGGACGCGTGATGCCTGACGCGGATTCGCGGGCCTCGCGCGCGAGTGGGTCGCGCGGGTTGCCCAGAAAAATCACCGCCACCACTTTCGCGAAGCACGCGAGCGCGAGTCCACCAATGAGCGCAAGCGCCACCGCCGCCACGACGACAAATCGCGCGCTGCCTGTACCAACGCCGCCCTGGAAGAGCGATCGGTACACGAGCCACTCGCTCAGAAATCCGTTGAGCGGCGGCAGCCCCACGATCGCCACGGAACCAATGAGGAACACGGCGGCGGTGCGCGGCATGCGCTTCGCCAGCCCGCCCAGCCGCTCGATGTCGCGCGTGCCGGTAGCGTGGCCAACCGATCCGGCGCCAAGAAAGAGCAGGCTCTTGAAGAGTGCGTGGTTGAACGTGTGCAGCGCCGCTCCGGCAAAGCCCAGCGTCGCCATGACCGGATGTCCATAGCCGACGCCGAGCACGCCCGCGCCCAGCCCAAGGAGAATGATGCCGATGTTCTCCACACTATGAAATGCGAGCAGCCGCTTGAGATCATGCTGCGCCAGCGCCCAGAGCACGCCAAGGAAGCCCGACGTCGCGCCAAGAGCGAGCAGCACCCATCCGAACCACACAGGCGGCGCGACGAGAAGCGCGATGATCCGCATCACGCCATAGATGCCCATCTTGATGACCAGCCCCGACATGATGGCGGAGATGTGCGACGGCGCGGCCGCATGCGCCTCCGGCAGCCAGAAGTGCAGTGGCACGATGCCCGCCTTCACTCCGAAGCCGGCAAGCGCAAGCCAGAGCACCAGCGCGAGCACGCCGGCCGACGCGGGCGGGTGCGCCGCCAGCGACGCGAAGGTAAGATCACGCGCGCCGTTGCCCCAGATCGCAAACACGGCAAACAGCGCCAGCGTGCCGGTGTGCGTCGCTACCAGGTAGAGCAGACCTCCCCGGCGTACCTCGGCGCGCTCCGGTTCGGAGATGATGGTCAGGTATCCGGCCACCGCCATCACTTCCCACGCGATGAGGAAGGGCACGACCGCTTGCGCCGTCACGACGAGCGCGAGCGCGGCCACGAGCACGGCGAGCAGCGCGTGTGCGCCTGCTGCGCGGCGGCGATCATGGTCGTGTTCGGCGTACGCCACGCCGTAGAGTGCGCACGCACCGCCCACCAGGAAAATCGCGAGCAGAAAGACGGCCGACAGCGTGTCGATACCAAAAACCCAGTCGCCACCCGGTACCAGCGACGCCAGGCGCACGTCCGGCACGGCGGCGCCCGAGAGCACGCGGACCGCCGGGATTGCGCCGAGCGTGCAGCCGAGAACCATGAACAGGCGGAACGCGGTGTCCGACAGTGCGACGCGCCGCCAGAGTGCGGCCACGGTGAGCGCAGCCACGAGCATGAGCAGGATGCCGGCAGCGACGAGCATCATCGCGCGTCGTCCGCGCGTACGCCCCGCGTGCGCGAGTCCGCCGGCATGGTGCCGTCGAGCACGCGGACACGAGCCAGGATGTCCTCCGACGAGGCGGCAGCGCGCAGGAACCGTCGCAGCTCCGCGTCATGCATCGCGAAGCCAAGCTGCGCGAGGATGCGCAGGTGGGCGGGCACGTCCGGGCTCACCAGTACGAACAGCGCATGCACCGGCAACCCGTCAACCGCGTCGAATTCCACAGCGTGCGCGAGCAGGCAGAGCGAGACGAAGGGACGCCGCACGTGCAGCAGAATCGGATTGCGCACGTGCGGAATCGCGATGCCATCACCAATGCCCGTGGAGCCCATGGCCTCGCGCGCCTCGAGCACCGTGACGAGGAAATCGCGATCCGCGTCGGGCGGCAGGGGCAGCACGCGCACGACCTCGCGCAGCACCTCCGCTCTGGACTGTCCCGGTACGTCGCGGTGAATCCCGCCTTCCATGAGCAGCGCGGAGAGCGGCGGCACATCGGCGGGAGTGCGCTGTGCCTGCTCGAGCAGCTTGCCCGACACCGGAACTCCCTGCTCCACCGCCCACTCCCACAGTTCGATCGCGTTGCAGTGGAACTGCTCGTTCACGCGATGCGCCGGCAGCCCACGGTTGGCGATCCAGCGGCGCACTGTCCGTTCGGGTACGCCGAGGTACGACGCGGCTTGTCGGATCGTGAGATGCATGCGGAGTGACGATGGGAGGCGTGAGCGAATGACGAACGTGTTCTCAGCGGAAGCGCGCGAACACGCGGTCTTCCGTGCGCCGAATGAGAGTCGTCACGCCGACAGGTCCGCGCGCATCGTGCAGTGCCACGAGGAAGCCCGGCTCGCGGCAGAGGCGCGCGACCTTGGCCAGCAGCGCGATCTGATCGCGCTCGCTTCGCGCGAGAAGCAGAATGAGCGTATCCGTGGCGCGACCGTCGAGCGCCCCGAAATCCACTGGTGCATCGATGCGGCCGATCGCCACGAGATCGTGCGTGGCCAGCACGCGAGGCCGGCTGCGCGGCGTGTGCAGCAGCGCCACGCCGTCCGTGAGCGCCGTGCTGCACAGCCGCTCGCGCTCGAGGATGCGCTCCACGACCATGGCAACCGACACCACTTCGGGAAAGTGCACCTGCGAAATGAACGCGCGAACCACGTCATCGCGCGATCCTGCGGGCACCAGTATGCGCGCGTTCTCGGGCCCGATGAGCTGCGCGATGTGCCGCTGCTCCGGGCCGGAATCGCCGTCGTGCTGCAGGGCGCTCAGCGAGTCCGCGTCAAGCCGCTGCATGTTGACGTCGAGCCACTCGTCCACCGCGGTTCGCCGGAAGCGCCACTGGCCGCCCACCTTGACGGCGGGAATACCGCCGCGCTCGAGCAGCCGGTACACCGTGCGCTGCGAGAGCTGCAGATACTCGGCGAGCTGTTTGGGGTTGAGAAGGTCGGTCACGTGGGAGGCAGCGGAAGGCGCGGCAATTATGGCAGGCAATGTGGTCGCCTGTCAAGCGTTGTCATAAATTGGCAACGCAATGGATTGGCGAGAACGTCTGGGCTTTGCTCAATCGGGAGTGTTCAGAGGGATTCGGGAATCGAGGATGAATTCCACTGGCTCCCAGGTCGCGTTCAGTCCAGCATCTCACGTACCAGTCCGGTCACCCTGCTCCCGTAGAGCTCGACGCTGCGCATCAGCCTGGCGTGCGAGAGCTGCCCCGCGCTGTACTTCAGGTCGAAGCGGTTGACGCCGAGCAGCTTCACGGTCCGCACGATCTTGCGGGCCACGGTTTCCGGCGAGCCCACGTAGAGCGAGCCGCGCTCCACCTCGCGATCGAACGCCGCGCGACTGAGCGGACTCCAGCCACGCTCGGCACCGATACGGTCGAGCATCTTTTTGTACGGTGGCCACAGCTCTTCCCTGGCCTGCTCGTCGGTGTCCGCGATGTGGCCGGGCGAGTGAACGCCAACGGGCAGCATCGCTTTGCCGAATCGCTCGAGCGCGCGGTGATAGAGCTCGATGAAGGGCAGGAACCGCTCGGGCTCACCGCCGATGATGGCGAGCGTCATCGGCATGCCGTAGCGCGCCGCGCGGACCACGGATGCCTGGCTCCCGCCCACGCCGATCCATGTCCGGATCGCCCCGGATTCCGTTTGGGGAAACACGCGCTGGTTGGTCAACGGCGCACGTGTGGTGCCGCGCCAGGTAACGGGCTGCTCGGTGAGGAGCGCCGCGAAAAGGTCGAGCTTCTCCTCGAACAACTTTTCGTAGTCGTTGAGGTCGAAGCCGAACAGCGGGAACGACTCCGTGAACGACCCGCGTCCGAGAATGACTTCGGCGCGTCCGTTCGACGCCGCGTCGAGCGTGGCGAAGCGCTCGAACACGCGCACCGGATCATCCGAGCTGAGCACCGTCACCGCCGACCCGATCCGGATGCGGCTGGTGCGTCCCGCAATCGCCGCGAGCACCACCTCAGGCGCCGAGATGGCGAAGTCATCGCGGTGGTGCTCGCCCACGCCAAAGAAGTCCACGCCCAATTCATCAGCGAGCACGGCCTGATCAATGACGTTGCGAATCACCTGCGCGTACGGCAGCGGCTGACCATCGTCGCCCGCCATGACGTCGCCGAAGGTATCCAGTCCGAGTTCGATCGTCTCTGTCATTCGGTCTTCCCCTGTCAGCAGCGTTGGCATTCCAGCAGCGTCGGCGTTGCAGGAGCGTTCGCGCGCCCGTTCACGCGCCCGTTCACGCGCCCGTTCACGCGCCCGTTCACGCGCCCGTTCACGCGCGGGCTAGATTGCGGGTGAACCATTCACGGAGTCGCGCAATGTCCAGTGTCCTCGGCCTGCACCACGTCAGCGCGATCGCGAGCGACCCGCAGCGCAATCTCGACTTCTACGCGGGGCTGCTCGGCCTGCGTCTGGTGAAGCGCACCGTGAACTTCGACGATCCGCAAACTTACCATCTGTACTATGGCGACGAAGCGGGGACGCCGGGCAGCATCATGACGTTCTTTCCCTGGCCGGGCGCGCGGCGCGGGCGGCAGGGCGCCGGCCAGGTGGCCGTGACGTCGTTCGCCGTGCTCCCCGGCTCCATCGGCTTCTGGGTGGAGCGCCTGGTGCGGCACAGCGTAGAGCACGAGCGGCCCGCGCAGCGCGGCCGTGGATCCGACGCCGAGCAGGTGCTCGCGTTCCGAGACCACGATGGACTGATGCTCGAGATCGTCGGGCACGCCGGCGCGGAGGATCGGCCGGCGTGGGAACACGCATCCGGTATTCCTGCGGAGCACGCCATGCACGGCTTTCACGGCGTCACCCTCTGGGTGGACGAGAGTGCGCCCACTGAGCACGTGCTCGTGGATACGCTGGGCTTCCGTGCGGCGCGCGAGGATGGCACCACGAAACGCTATGTGATTGGTGACGGCGGGCCGGCGCGCCAGGTCGACGTGCGCACCGTGGGAGGATTCGTGCAGGGAGCGAGCGGTGCCGGCACCGTGCATCACGTCGCGTTCGCCGTGGAGGATGACGCCGCGCAACTGGACGTGCGGCAGCGTGTACTCACCGCGCGGCTGCACCCCACACCGGTGATTGACCGACAGTACTTCCACTCGGTGTACTTTCATGAGCCCGGCGGCGTGCTCTTCGAACTGGCGACCAATCCGCCTGGGTTCACGGTGGACGAGCCCGTGGCGCATCTCGGCGAACTTCTCAAGCTGCCGCCGCAGTACGAACCGCATCGCGCGGAGATCGAGGCCGTGCTGCCGCGCATCCATCTCGGCGTGCCGCAGTCCGCGGCCACGCTGTTCGCGGAGGCGACCGGGCCGGAGGATGTGAGCGGCGACGCACTCGGCTTCATTCACCGCTACATCCCGCCCGCCGATGATGGCGCGCTCACAGGGAGCACGACGCTGCTGCTTCTGCACGGTACGGGCGGCGACGAGGAGGACCTGCTGCCGCTGGGACGGATGCTGCTGCCGGGCGCCGGCATGCTGAGCCCGCGCGGCAAGGTACTCGAGCATGGCGCGCCGAGATTTTTCCGACGCGTGGCGGAGGGCGTCTTCGACCAGGAGGATCTCGCGCGTCGCACGGAGGAACTGGCGGAGTTCGTGCTCGCTGCGTGCGCGACATATCAGCTCGAACCGGGCGGCATCGTGGCGGTGGGATTTTCCAATGGCGCAAACATCGCATCAAGCCTGCTGCTGCGGCGACCGGGCGTGCTGCGGGGCGCCGTTCTGCTCAGTCCCATGCTCCCATTCGAGCCCGAGGTGCTGCCGCACCTCGAGGGAACGGCCGTGTTCATTGGAGCTGGGCGCACGGATCCGATCGTGCCGGTTGGCCAGGTGGAGCAACTGGCGGCCATGCTGCGGAGCGCCGGGGCGGACGTGACGGTGCACTGGGAAGCTGGCGGGCACGCCGTGGCGAAAGGCGAGGTGGCCGCGGCGCGGGAATGGATTGCGCAGTGCCTGGCAATGCGGTCACGGATCAATGGGGTCAGAGTCGATTGAAGTGCTGACGGGAATCGCTCCACGCCCCACTACCCCGCCCTTGGGAATCGGCAATCGGGAATGGGGAATCGTGGGAATGGGGAATCGGCCTCCCCATTCCCCATTTCCACCATTCCCCATTCCCGATTGCCGATTCCCGTCAGCACCTCAATCGCCTATGACCCCAATGCTCCCTGACCCCAATGATCCCTGACCGCAATGCCCTGCTCGCTCCACGCCGTCCCGCGCTGCATATTGGTCCCCGCAATGCCAGACTTTCTCGAAAGCCTCCGGACCGGACTCGCCTCCCGCTACACCCTCGAGCGCGAGCTCGGCCAGGGCGGCATGGCGATCGTGTATCTCGCGCACGATCTCCGTCACGACCGCAAGGTCGCCCTTAAGGTCCTCCGCCCCGAGGTCTCGGCGGCCATGGGCGCTGACCGCTTCCTGCGCGAGATCAAGCTCGCCGCCGGACTGACGCACCCGCACATCCTCCCCGTGTTCGACTCCGGTGAGGCGGGGGGCGTGCTGTTCTACGTGATGCCCAGCATGGAAGGCCGCTCGCTGCGGGAACGACTGGACCGCGAGCGCCAGCTCCCGCTCAACGAGGCGCTCCGCATCACGCGCGAGGTGGCGTCCGCGCTCGACTACGCTCACCGCCACAATGTCGTGCACCGCGACATCAAGCCGGAGAACATCCTCATGCACGAAGGCGCCGCGATGGTCGCGGACTTCGGCATTGGCAAGGCGCTCTCCAGCAATGGCAAATCGCTCACGCAAACCGGCCTGTCGCTCGGCACTCCCGCCTACATGAGTCCGGAACAGGCCGCGGGCGAGCTCGACACCGATGGCCGGAGCGACCTCTACTCGCTGGGCTGCGTGCTCTACGAGATGCTCACGGGCGAGCCGCCCTTTACCGGCATCTCGGCCCAGGCCATCATCGCGAAGCGCTTCGTGGCGCCCATTCCCCACGTGCGCACCACGCGCGACGTCCCGGAGCCCGTGGACGACGCCATCACGCGCGCGCTGGCCCGCACGCCGGCGGATCGCTTCCCGTCCGCCGCCGAGTTCGCGGAGACGCTGCGCGTCAGCACCCGTGAATCGGCTACGGGTGTCCAGCGCGCGTCATCGTCTCACGCCAAACCCGCCGTCAAGGCCATCGCCGTGCTTCCGCTCGCGAACATGAGCGCGGACCCCGAGAACGAATATTTCGCCGACGGGATGACCGAGGAGATCATCAACGCCCTCGCGAAAGTCCCCGGCATGCAGGTCGCCTCGCGCACGAGCTCGTTCGCCTTCAAGGGAAAGGAGGCCGACGTGCGCCAGATCGGCGAGAAGCTGGGCGTCAGTTCGGTGCTGGAGGGAAGCGTGCGGAAGGTGGGCAACCGCATTCGCATCACGGCGCAGCTCATCAACATCGAGAACGGCTATCACCTGTGGAGCGAGACGTACGACCGGCAGCTCGAGGACGTGTTCGCCGTGCAGGATGACATCTCGCACGCCATCGTCGACGCGCTCAAGCTGCGCCTCGCCGAGGACGCCGCGCAGGTCGTGGCGCCCACCAGGAATCTCGAGGCGTACACGCTCTACCTGAAGGGCCGCTTCTTCTTCGTCAAACTCTCCGAGCCCGCGCTGCGCAAGGCGCTCGATCTCTTTCAGCAGGCGCTGCTGCAGGACCCTGGCTTTGGCCGTGCGTATGCGGGAATCGCCGACGTGTGGTGCAATCTCGCGGACGACTGGGTGGCTCCGGACGACGCCTATCCGCGCGCGAAGGCAGCCGCCGAGCGTGCGCTGCAACGCGATCCCGAGCTGGCCGAGGCCATCACGTCAATCGGCAAGGTGCTCTGCTGGCACGAGTGGAACTTCGCCGCCGCGGAAGTGCAGCTCGCGCGCGCCGTGGAGCTGAGCCCGAACTACGCCGAGGCGCATTACGTGCACGGCACCGCCCTGCCGCTCGTCGGGCGGCTGAACGACGCGATTGATACAGTGGCGACGGCGCTCAAGCTCGATCCCCTCTCGGTGCATTACAGCGAGTGGCTGTCGCGCTTTCTGCTCTATGCGCACGACTACGACGGCGCGATTGCGCAGGGACACCGCACGCTCGAGATGGATGAGGTGTGCATTCGCGCGCCGCACTATATCGGCTCCGCGTATCTGGCGCTGGGCGACGCCGAGACGGCGCTGAGCTGGTATCGCCGCGCGCAGGCGCTGGAAAAATCGGTGCGCTCGTACGACGCGATGATCGTGCGCGCGCTCGCCGCGCTGGGTCAGCGCGAGGAGGCCGAAGCCATGCTGGCGCGACTGGAAGACGAATCGCGGCGCCAGTACCTGCGCTCGGAAATTCTCGCCATGGGCTACGCCGCCGTGGGCGATCTCGACCGCGCGTTCCGTTCGCTCGAGCGCGCGTGGCAGGCGCGATCGGCGGGGCTCATCTACCTGCACCTGGATCCCGGCTACGACCCGCTCCGCGGCGACCCGCGCTACGCCGATCTCGTGCAGCGCATCGGGCTCAGGTAGACCGCTGTCGGAGCGCGCTGCAGCATGACGGGCCACGCGGTCGACGACGAGCGACACATGCGCCGCTGCCTGGAGCTGGCGCGCCGCGCGCTCGACGCCGGCGACGTCCCCGTGGGTGCGCTCATCGTGCGTGAGGAACGGATCATCGGGGAAGGATACGAACGTGTTCGCGCCGAGCTGGATCCCTCCGCGCATGCGGAAATCGTGGCCATCCGTGAGGCGTGCCGGGCAACGGGATCGATCGACCTCTCCGGCGCGACACTCTACACGACCGTCGAGCCGTGCGTGCTGTGCGCGTACGCCGTGCGACAAAGCCGGATTGCGCGACTCGTGTTCGGCGTGCCGGCGGGAGAATTGGGTGGCGCAACCGGGACGTATCCAGTGCTCGGCAATGCGACAGTCGCCAAGTGGGGCGCGCCGCCAACGGTTCAGGGCGGCGTGTGCGCGGCGGAGTGCGCGGCGCTGCTTGCTCGGCGGCGGCGATAACCGCTGATCGCAACGCGGATCGCGCGGCGAGCATCAGTCCCTGGATCGGACCACGATCGTGTAAGCAAATCGCCGGGCATGCGCATCCAATCTACGAACAGGCACATCACGAACGTCCTTCGACTGGAGGCCTCCATGCTTCGCACCACCCTCATTTCGGCCATCGCCGCATCGCTCTCGCTCACGAGCGCACCCGTTGCCCCCGCAGCCAGCGCACCCGCATCCGTTGCACCCGCAGTCGTTGCACCCGCAGTCGTTGCGCCCGCGACCAACGCGGCTACCGCCCTCAAGTGGCCACCCTGGCTGTCCATCGAGTCACCCGTGAATCCGTTCGATCGCGCGAACCACGGCGCCGTTCTGCTGGTGCACGCCATGATGCATGACCGCACGCCCGCCGCGAGCGACCTGTCCGCGTCCGCGGAAGGCATCGTGAACGGACAGCGCCGCACGATCGCGCTCCGGCTCGACGCCACGCCGCAGCCTGGCGTGTTCGCGCTCCGCCAGCAGTGGCCCGGGCAGGGCGCCTGGCTGCTCCGCATTACGCTCAGCGGCAACACCACCGCGCTGGTCACCCTGGGTGCCGACAACACCGTCGCGTCGGTGCGCGTGCCCACGCGGATGACGTCCGACATGCCGCTCCCTCGCGCCGTATCGGCGCGTGAGGTGGATTCGGTGCTCACCGTGCTTGCGGCGAGCCAGCGGTAAGCGATTTGCGTTCGTCCGCCGTCCAATGACATGATGACGCGCATGGCGGCGAACGAGGACACGGCCACGTGTGACGCGGTGCACCGGGCGCAGGCGGGCGAGCTGGGCGCCTTCGAATCGGTGTACCGCACGCACGTGAGCGCGGTCCTCGCCCTCTGCCGGCGAATGACCGGAGACGAGCGTGAAGCCCGCGACCTGGTTCAGGACATTTTCGTACGCGCGTGGGAGAAGCTCGCGCAGTTTCGCGGCGAGAGCTCGCTCGCCACGTGGCTGCACCGATTGGGGGTGAACGTGATTCTCGAACGTCTGCGCGCCACCCGGCGCGATGCGCTTCGGTTTACGGATGAAGTGGTGGATGATGTCGCGATCAGCCGCGCGTCCTCCGCCGCGGATCGCGTTGATGCACGGCTCGACCTAGACCGCGCGCTGGCGCGTCTCCCGGCCGGCGCGCGCACGGTGCTGGTGCTGCACGATCTGCACGGCTATTCGCATGACGAGATCGCGCAGATGACGGGCATCGCGCCGGGCACGTCGCGCGCGCAGCTCTGGCGGGCCCGGCGCGCGCTGACACGAATGCTGAACGAATGACGCACATCACCGAGGACGAGCGGCAGGGACTTGCCGATGCCACACTGAACGCCGAGGACGCGGCGCGGGCCGCCGCGCACCTGGTCGTGTGCGAGGCATGCGCCGCGGACGTCTCGCAGTTGAGGACTCTCATGCACCGGCTTCACGCCGCCGCCTCTGCTTCGGCCACGCTCGACGAGGACCTGTGGCCCGCTATCCGCGACCGCATCGAGTCGAGCAAGGTCATCGCGCTCGACGCGTCGTCCGGAACGCGCGACAGCCGGTCGCCGGTCGCGCGACGACGTCCTGTGTGGCTCGGCGCCATGGCCGTCGTGGGCGCCGCGGCCGCGGTGATCGTGGCTGCCGTTGTGCTGCGTTCATCGCGAACGCCGGCTGTCATACCGGCGGTGAGCGTGTCGCCACCAGCCGCATCGACGGCCATGCCGGTACCCTCGGGCCCGGCGGGCATCCCGGCGGTCACCCGCGTATCGGACTCGGCGCGCGCCTACCAGCAGCAGCTCCAGCAACTGCTCGACGAGATCGAGATGCAGCGCGCGATGCTGGGGCCTTCGACGACCGCGGTGGGTGACAGCGATCTGCAGGTGATCGACCACGCCATCGCCGAGCTCAAGACCGCGCTGGAGCGCGACCCGAACAACACCGTGCTGCGGCAATTGCTCGCGGAATCATATCAGCAGAAGCTGGATCTCCTCAGGCGGCTGAGAAATGCGTCATAGCACAGCGCACGCAGCGCCGCGGCATGGGGGGAATACTCGGCGCCGCGCACTCATGCAGGCGATCGCGCTGTTCGCGATGGTCGCCGGCGCCGCGGGCAGCCCCATCGCCGCACTCGGCGCGGTCAGTGCCGGCGCACAAGCGAGCGAACCGCTCATTCGTGCGCACGCCCTCGCCGCCGGCGCACCGGTCAAGATCTTCTTCCCGGCAGGTACGATTCGCATCGAGGCGTGGGATCGCGACTCGATCGAGGTGCGCGGGCACATCGCGCAGCACGAACGCTTCTTCATGGCGGGGGACGTGCACGGTGTGAAGCTCGGCGTCGATGACCACCCGGACGGCAGCCCCGTCGCCGCGAGCGACGTCGTGCTGTACGTACCGAGGTCCAGCCAGATTTCGGTGAAAAGCGTGAGCGCCGCTATCACGGGCACGAGTACGGCGGGCTGGTTCTACTCGGTGTCGGGCGCCATTCACCTGAGCGGCCAGTCTCGCAGCGTCGAGGTCGAGTCGCTCGCGGGCGACGTCACGCTCGACGTGAACGCTCCATGGGTGCGGGCGCGCACCGGCGATGGGCACCTGGTGGTTCGCGGCGCGCCCGAGGACATTGACGCCGCAACCGTGCGCGGACCGCTCGACATCGAGAGCGCCACCATTGTGCACGGACGCTTCGCATCCGTGCAGGGCGACATCCGCTTTCTGGGCGCACCCGTGGCCAACGGGCTGCTCGAGTTCTCGAACCACGGCGGCACGGTGAGTCTCCTGCTGCCGCGCGCGGTGTCGGCTACGCTCGACCTGTCGAGCATCGAGGGCCCCATCGAGAACCGCTTCACGCAACTGCGGCCGGCGGCCGGCGCGACACCGGGCAGCGGCGGCGGCACGCTGCACCTCCAGCTCGGCGGCGGCGGACCGAGACTGACGGTGCGGACCTTCAAGGGAGCGATCCGGCTGCAGGCACGATAGGGCGACGGGGATGCGTCCACGCGCCGTACGTTTCGGTGATGAGGGGTTGCAGTGCGGCGGCCCGGCTCTCCGCGAGCGCGTAGCCAGGCATATTGAGCGCGAATGAGCAACTCACTCCCTGTTGTGAACGTCGCGATGCCGCGTCGCAGTCACCCACGCAAGGTCCCCAAATGCATACGACAGCGGCAGCCGCGCCCATCGAGACCGCGCGAGCCACTCCGCCGCGCTGATCAGCGGCCCCGGCAGCGGGAGCGCGCGCAGCAGCGACGCCGCGTGCCCCACGCTCACCGTCTTGCGCCCCTGCGTCCAGTCGACCACGTCGAGCCCCACGCGGTGGAGCAGCGCACGGATCGACGCGCTGGTCTCGAGCCATACGACGGTAGGTGGCGCAATCACCTGCCAGCGCCTGCCCGCCAGTCGGGCGACGAGCGCATCGCGTCGCCAGGTCTCCTCGAACAGAAAGCCGCCAGGCGCGAGGGCCTCGGCCGCATGGCCCATGGCCAGTGCCAGGTCGGGCACGTGCGAGAATACCTGGCACACGCTTACGACGTCGAAACCGCCGGGATGCTGCGCCAGCACTTCATGCACGTTATCGAAGATCTCGAGGCCACGGCTCCGAGCTCGCTCGGCGGCCAGTGACGCGGGCTCGACGCCGGCCACCGACCAGCCCTGCATCCGCGCCTCGTCGAGCATGTACCCGTAGGCGCATCCGATATCGAGTAGCGCGCCCGCCGCGCAACCGCGACGGCTCCTGGCGATACGCGCGAGCCGGCGCCGCGCGTTGAGCCGATGAAGGGGCTCGTCGGCGGCGTAGTCGTCGTAGCCGCCCGGCACCTGCGCATCCTCGAAGTATCCCGCACCAAAGTACGCGAGCAGGTCCTGCGCGGACGGCAGCGGGTTCATCCGCGCGAGGCCGCACCGCACACATGCAACGTAAGTCGCCGTCGGTACACTACTGAAGAGTGGCCGACTCCTGCTCTCGCCGCACGCCGGGCATCCCGGCTCCATCGTCGCCACAACCATCCATCCGGCGCGTCCTGCTGACTGCGAGCTTCCTTCGAGTCCTCAGCCGCGCACGACGTGCGGCGGAGCGCCGTGGCCCGCGCCAGCGGCCACGGCAATGCCACGAATCACTCGGGCGCATGTGGAGTTCCGCGAGCACCCGCACACCCATCCTTGACTCCCCTCACGGCCGCACGATCTTCCCATCGCTGGCAACTCCTACACGTAGCCAATCACCGGGCTCTGGAGTGGCCGCCACCCAGTCCTGCAGCGCATTCATTCCCATATATCAGAGGTCAGGACAGTATCCCGGATGCCACGACTCGCCCGCACCACCGGCCCACTGCTCCTGCTCCTCACCGCCGCCTGCTTCGGCGCGCAGCACTACGAGCCCGCGCCACTCCCGTCCGGCGAGCAGGCTGCAGCCAACTTCAGCGATCGGAATCTGAACGATCCCGCGCTGGCACGCTTTCTCGCGGAACAGAGCGCGACTCTGCGCGACAGCGCCTGGCTTCCCACGCAGCTCGCGCTCGCGGCCGTGTTTTTCCGGTCAGATCTGACTGTGGTGCGTCGCGCCGTGGATGTCGCGCGCGCCGGAGAAGTGACCGCGGGGGCGCGACCGTATCCGGACGCCAGCGCCTCCGTGGAACGCGCTGCACACCCGGACGAAGGGCATTCCACTCCCTGGACCTTCGCCCTCGCGACAGGACTCACATTCGAGACCGGAGGCAAGCGCTCCGCGCGGATCGCGCGCGCCCGCGCGCTCACCCTCGCCGCGCAATTGCGACTGCAGGCCGCCGGGTGGGACGTCGTGCAGAGCACCCGCGAAGCAGCCATGGGAGCCGTATCCGCGGATGTGGAGCTCGCCGATGCGCGCGCCGAAACCGCCGGTCTCACGGAATTGCAGCGGCTCCTTCAGGTGCGCTTCGCCCAGGGGCAGATCACGCGCACCGACCTGGCGCGTGTAGCGGGCGAGCTGCAGAGCGCGGCCGTCGCCGCCGATCAGGCCAACCGCATGCGCACCGAGAGCCGGCTCGCGCTCGCCCGCGCGCTCGGCGTGCCGCTCGCGGAAGTCGAGCGGCTGCCACTCCGCGTGGGCGACCACACTGGCTGCGAAGTCGCTGATTCCCTGCCCCACGACACGCTGGAGACGCTCGCGCTCACGACGCGCGCCGATCTGGGCGCGGCACTCGCCGACTATGCCGCCGCGGAAGCCGATCTGCACGAACAGGTCGCGCGACAGTACCCGGATCTCACGATCGGACCGGGAATCACATGGGAACAGGGAGTGCGCCGCTGGGTGCTGTCGCTCGGCATCCCGGCGATCGCCATCGATCGTGCGCGGGGGCCGATTGCCGAAGCACGCGCGCGACGCGCGGAGCAGGCCGCGCGCGTGACAGTGCTGCAGGACTCGATTCTCGCCGCGGTTGACTCGAGCGCCGCGGCATGCCGCGCTGCGCGCGCGCAGGCCAGCGTTGCGGATTCGCTCGCCCACGCCATGGAGTCGCAACGGCAACTGGTGGAAGGCGCCTACCAGCGCGGCGAGGTGGGGCGCACGGAGCTCGCGCTGGCGCAAGTGGCTGAGGCGCGCGCACAGCGCACGCGACACCAGGCAACGGCGCGCGACCTCACCGCGGGCGTGGCGCTCGAACGAGCCACCGGGCTGTGGCGCTCCGCTCTCGCTACGCGCTGGCCGGACCTGCTCGCGCCGCTGGACTCGGCGCGCCTGGCACCACGGGACAGCCCCGAGTGAACACGCTCCCGTGAACACCACCAGAAAGAACGTTCTCCTCATAGCCTGCGGTGTCGTGCTCGGCGCGGCGACGGCTGCTGTCGTCTTCGCTTCGAAACGCCCGCAGACTGGGCGCGATGAGCACGCGCAGGTTCCCGCTCCGTCGCGCACGCGGACGGTCCCGGGACCGTTGGGCGCGGAGACGGCGGTCGCGCTCGATTCCGCAACGCTGTTGCGTGCCGGGATCGAGACACGCGTTCTCGGTGCGGCGACCCGGGCTCGCACCATGACGCTCACTGGGGAACTCATTGCCGAGCCCGGACGCATTGCCGTCATCCGCTCCGCGGTGGCCGGCAGAGTGAGCGCCGTGGGTGGTCGCTGGTTTTCGCTGGGCGAGCATGTCGCGGCCGGCACCGTACTCGCGCAGGTGTCCGATGCCGTACCGCTCGCGGCACCACGCGCCGGCGTGGTCACCGCGCTGAGTGTGCAGCCGGGCGAAATGGTGCAGGCCGGCCAGCAACTGCTCGAGCTCACGGATTTCAGCGAGCTCCTTGCCCGCATTGTGTGGCGACCCACCGCTCCGCGCAGCGCGCCCGCGACGATCTCGGTTTCACCGCTTGGCTCGCCGAACGTCTCCGCCGCGGCGCGTCTGGTGGGAGCCGCGGCGGACGTGGACTCGCTCACCCGCGCGCCCGTCTATCTCTATCGCACGCGAGCGCCCTGGCCGGGCGCGCGTCCGGGCGCGCCGATAATGGCAGCGGTCGCGGCGCCCGGCGGCACAGAGAGCGGCGTGCTCATACCCACAAACGCCGTGGTGCAGTGGGACGGGCTCGCCTGGGTGTTCGTGCGTCATGCGGGCGAGGGCACGGAAGCACTGTTCGTGCGGCGGCGTGTGGATACGAGCCAGCCGGTGCCTGGTGGATGGCTCGTGCACACGGGAGGCGCAACGGAGGTGAGCGCCGGTGATACCGTCGTCGTACGCGGCGCGGAGTTGCTCCTGTCCGAGGAGTTCCGCTCGCGCACCGGCGGTGGTGAAGAAGACGAAGGCGGACCCTGAGCCGGCTGCACGACGCCCATGCTCACTGCCATCGTCACCTTCTCGGTGCGGCACCGCGGGATCGTCATCGCGCTTGCCGTGGCGCTCGTGCTGTATGGCCTCGAGGTGCTGGCGCGCGCACGCTATGACGTGTTCCCCGAGTTCGCGCCGCCGCAGGTGTCCATTCAGACGGAAGCGCCTGGCCTGACACCGGAGGAAGTCGAGATCCTCGTCACGAAGCCCATTGAGGATGCGATTGCCGGCGTCACGGGGATCGCCACCGTGCGCTCACAATCCATTCAGGGGCTCTCGGCGATCACCACGATCTTCGCGGAGGGTACCGACGTGTACCGCGCGCGACAGGCCGTGGCGGAGCGGCTCACGGAGGCCATGCGGCGGCTGCCCGCCACGGCGAAGGCACCCGTAATGACCCCGCTCACCGCGAGTACGGGCACCGCGCTCGTCATCGGGCTCACGTCGCCCACGCGTTCGCTCATGGACGAGCGCACGTTCGCGGACTGGACGCTCGCGCCCCGGCTCCTCGCCGTGCCCGGCGTTGCGCACGTGACCGTGTTCGGCGGCGAGGTCCGCCAGCTCCAGGTGCAGGTGCAGCCGGACCGGCTGCGCGCCCTCGGGCTCGGACTCACCGATGTGGTCGCGGCGGCGCGCGGCGCCACGGCGGTGCGCGGCGCCGGCGCTCTGGACAACGCCAACCAGCGCATCCCCGTGCGCACCGAGGGGCAGCTCACCACGCCGGCACTCCTCGCGCGCAGCGTGATGCGCGAAGCCCATGGCGCGGTGCTGCGACTCGGCGATGTGGCGACGGTGGCGGATGGACCCGAACCGCGCATTGGCGCCGCGTTGATCAATGGCACGCCCGGGGTCATGCTGACGATCGACGCGCAGATCGGAACCAACATTCGCGATGTCTCGGCGGCGGTGGAGCAGGCCGTGAAGGAGATGAAGGGCGCCACGGCCGCCGAGGGGTTCGTGCTCGATCCGTCCATTTTCCGGCCCGCCGACTTCATTGA